>LXNI01002138.1_pt1 | contig 14605 bp, 13 predicted proteins | sample 809091 | NCBI WGS metagenome assembly LXNI01 (sample SAMN04870527, study PRJNA318959) | sponge metagenome | biome: 01000161; feature: marine sponge reef; material: water | host: Sarcotragus foetidus | place: Greece: Milos, Mediterranean Sea | collected 2013-05-29 | depth 5-7 m | reverse complement strand
AATCGATGCTGGCGGCCCGCCTGCCCGGCATCCTGCCGCCGCTGGAGCCTGAGGAGGCGTTGAGCGTCAGCATGATCGCCTCGGTCGCGGGCCTCATCGGGGACAATGGCCTCACCCGAAGCCGCCCCTTCCGCGACCCGCACCATTCGGCCTCGATGGCAGCGATGGTCGGCGGCGGCACCCGCGCGCGGCCGGGCGAGGTCTCGCTCGCGCATCTCGGTGTCCTCTTCCTGGACGAGCTGCCGGAGTTCCCTCGCCCCGTGCTTGACGCATTGCGCCAGCCCATCGAGAGCGGCTCCGTGGCCGTGGCCCGCGCCAACGCTCACGTGCGCTATCCCGCGCGCTTCCAGCTCGTCGCCGCGATGAACCCGTGCCGTTGCGGCTACCTGTCGGACCCCGCGCGCGCCTGCTCCCGCGCGCCCCACTGCGCGCGCGACTACCAGGTCCGCATCTCGGGGCCGCTCTACGACCGGATCGATCTGCATATCGAGGTCCCGGAGCTTTCCGCCGCCGATCTCTCGCTGCCACCTCCCGCCGAGGGCTCGGCCGAGGTCGCAGCCCGGGTGGCGGCCACCCGCCTGCTCCAGCGAGAGCGCTTCAAGGCAACGGACGCCACGCCCGGCGTGCGGACCAATGCCGAGGCGGAAGGCGAATTGCTCACCCGAATAGCGACGCCTGACGAGGGCGGGCGGGCGCTGCTCTCCGAAGCGACTGACCGGCTGAGGTTGTCCGCGCGCGGTCACCACCGGGTGCTCAAGGTCGCACGCACGATCGCGGACCTCGCGGGCGCGGAGTCCGTCGCACGACGGCACATCGCGGAAGCACTCTCCTACCGCCGCATCGGCCCTTACGGTTAGCGGCTGCGTATCAGAGCGACGAAGTTGTCGTAGAGGATGCGGGCGTCGCGGTTGAAGCCGGGCATGTTGCGCGCGGCCTCCGCTTCGAAGGGCGCGAGGCCGTCGGGGCCCAACGTTCGGTCCAGCGACTCCTGGTAGGCGGGCACGGCGCCCCAGTCGGCGACCGTCGTCGGCGTCAGCTCCACGTGGTACTGCAGCCCGTAGGCGTGGCGCCCGACGCGGAAAGCCTGGACCGCGCAGAGCGGCGACGATGCGAGGCTCACGGAATCGTCGGGCAGCACCGTCACCGCGCAGCCGTGCCACTGCAGGCAGGTGACGGTCGGGTCGAGCCCGGCCAGCAGCGGATCGTCGCGTCCGGCCTCGGTGAGGTCGACCGTCATGATGCCGACCTCGGGCTCAGGCATGGTCTCCACCCGGCCGCCCAGCGCATCGGCGAGGAGCTGGTGGCCGAGGCAGACGCCGAGGAAGGGCATGTCGCGCTCCGCCACGGCCTCGCGGATCGCCACCTTCTCGTCCGCGAGCCAGGGGTGCGCGTCCTCCTCGAACACGTCCATCGGCCCGCCCATGGAGATCAGCGCGTCATAGCCATCGAGGGACGGAATGGCCTCGCCCTCGTCCAGTTCCACCGTGTCCCAGGCGATCCCGTCGGCGCGCATGAAGCCGCGGAGGATGCCGGGATGCTCAATGTCGATGTGCTGGAGCACGAGGAACTTCATTGCGGGGTTCTCCGGGGTGCGAGGCCTTGGGCCCGCGGCGTGACAGCCGCGGCCAGGATGTAGAGCACCAAAGCACAGCCGAGTACCGGGGTGAAGCCAATATGGAGCGCGATAAAGGTCGCGAGCGACGCGCTCACCACCGAGGCGCAGGCGTTGATCCCCCAGGCCCAGGGCACGAGCGCCGGCGCGCGGTCGCCGAGCGCCTTGAGCCCGAGCGGGAACGGCATGCCGAGGAGAAAGCCGATCGGCCCGAGCAGCGCGAGCGCTACCGCGATGCGCGCCGTCGTCGGCCATCCCTGCGCGGCCTCGAAAACCCAAGGCAGCAGCCCGAGGTAGGCCGCGCCGACGATGACGATGCCGGCAGCGGCAAGCGTGATCGGCTGCCGGCGGCGGGCTAGGCGCGCGAGCCAGTCAGTCGCGCCGGCGCCGAGGCCGGCGAAGACGAGAACGCCCGCGAGCACCACCGCGATGGCGTACAGCGGATGGCCGAGAAAGACCGCGAAGCGCTGCATGAACGCGATCTCGATGAAGAGAAAGGCCAGGCCGAGGCTCGCGAAGAACAGCACGACACGCCAGCGCGCAGGCGTGGGCACATCCGCCGCGCGCGGGCGGCGGAGCGCGAGCAGCGGCAGCAGGATCAACAGCGCCGCCGCAATCGCGCCCTGCACCAGGGTCGCGACCAGGATGACGAAGCCCCATTCCACCAGCGGCAGGCCGCCTTGCGCGCGGAGCGCCAGCAGCTCCGGCAGCGTCGCCCACTTCAGGCTGTGGAAGAAGAACGGGCGGTCGTCGGTCGCGGGCCGGAGCGCGAACTTGTATCGCTCGGCGAAATCTTCCGGCTCGGGGCCGAGAATGGCGGCGGCCGCGCGATGGAACTCCGGCGCGGCGAGGCGGTTGTGGCGGTTGGCCTCGTCCTCCGCCATCCCCGGATGCCAGACCAGGTCGAACGCGTAGTCGTTCGCGAAGGCGCGCAGCCCCGCGATCGCGCCCGCGCCGAAGGGGCGCGCGCCCACCACCAGCGTCGTGGTCTTCCAGCCGCGGATCATGGCGAGCCGCGAGGCGGGATCGGAAACGCCCCGCGCCTCCAGCGCCTGCCGCGCGGTCCAGAGCAGCTTGAGCGAATCGCGCGGCGGCAGCTTGAGCCAGCGGGTGACGGCCAGCACGCCGTCCGGCGCGAGGCGATCGAGAAAGGTCTCGAACGCCTCCACCGTGTAGAGCAGCGACTCGTCGAGCGCGTGCACGCCCGCCGCCGCCGCGCTGAAGGAATCCACCAGGGCAATCTGAATCAGGTCCCACTCTTCGGACGAGCGCGCTGCGAAGCTGCGTGCGTCGGCCACGTGGGAGCGGACGCTTTCGCCCTCCCACGCGGCACCGGGCGCCCCTTCGAGCACCTCGCGGACGATGGCGAGCACGTCCGGGTTCAGCTCCACCGCGTCGACCCCGCTGGCGCCGTGATGCAGCGCGCGCAGCACCTCGGCCCCGCCGCCTGTGCCCAGCACCAGCACGCGGGGCGGAGGGCCCAGCATGTGGTAGGGGAGCGCGGCGGTCTCGGCCTCCAGGTAGCGCAGGTCGGCGTCGGCCGGCGTGATGGCGTTGGGCGCGCCACCGTCGGTGAAGAGCCCGATCTGCTCGGGCGGGCCGGCGGCCGCCAGCAGGCTGAGGCCTGGGGCATGGCGGAAGGGCACGGTCGGGCTTTCCACCGCCGCGAGCCAGCCGAGCGGGCCGTGGCGCTCGGCGACGATCCGGGCATCGGGTGCGGTGAGCGCGAGGCTCAGCCCCTTGTAGGGCGAAGGATGCGGACGCAGCCAGTGATCGGGAAGCGCCGCAGGGAGAGCGAGCCCGGCAGCCACCGCCAGCAATGCGCCGCTACGCGCGAGTTTTGGCGCCCTCCCCCACAGCAGCACGATCCCGCCGGAGGCTGCGCCCAGCACGCCCACGACCCTGAGCGCATCGGCGAGGGGCAGGGCATCGAGCAGAAAGACCATGCCGAGCGCGCCCAACCCCGCGCCCAGCAGGTCCATGCGGTAGAGCGCGCCCGCGCGCACCGCGTGCGCCCGGAAGGCCAGCGCCAGCGCCAGCGCCGCCGAGAGGAAGGGCAGCGAAAGCACCAGATAGAGCGCGAAGAGCCAGGCGGGCTGCGCGCGGTCCCACGCGATCTCAAGCGCGTTGAAGGGGAGGGTCTGCGCCAGCGCGAAGGCCAGCGGCGCGCCCGCCCCGAAGCCCAGCGCGGCGCCGCCGAAGACCCAGCGAAACCGCGTGAGCAGCGGCCGCTGGAACACCGCCACGAGACTCCCCGCCGCGCCGAAGCCCAGCAGCGCCACCGCGATGATCATGTAGGCGAAGTGGTGCCAGTGGACGATCGCCAGCAGCCGCGCCAGCAGGATCTCGTAGCCCAGCACGCCGGCCGAGAGCAGCGCCACGGCCAGGAAGGTGCCTGAGCGGGACGGCGCGCGCGTCCCCTCCCCCGTCACTTGCAGCTAGAGCGCGTCCGACTTTGACGGACGCGCGACAGGCCGCGACAGCGGCCCGCCGCGTATGCGGCGCCCTCGCGGAGGCGCTGGCCGCAGGCCAGCTGCCGTGAGCGACAAATGGCTAGAGCGTTTCCGTGCAAACGGATACGCTCTAGTGCCCGCCGGTCAGCGGAACGAAGATCACCGGCAGGATCTGGCGGCTGGTCACGCTGCCGTCCTCTCCCTTCTCCACGAGCAGCAGGTGCTGGGTGAGGAAGGGGCTGCCCACCGGGATCACCATGCGCCCACCCGGCTTGAGCTGGGCGATGAGCGGCGGCGGCACATGGCTCGCGGCGGCCGTGACCACGATGATGTCGAAGGGCGCATGCTCGGGCCAGCCGTGATAGCCGTCGCCCGCGCGCACGGTCACGTTGTCGTAGCCGAGCGCGGCGAGCCTCTCGGCGGCGCTCTCCGCGAGAGGCTGCACGATCTCCACCGTGTAGACCTCGGCCACCAGCTCGGCGAGCACCGCCGCCTGATAGCTCGACCCGGTGCCGAGCTCGAAAGCGACGTCGTCGGGCTCGGGCTCCAGCAGGTCGGTCATCAGGGCCACGATGTAGGGCTGCGAGATGGTCTGGCCGTAGCCGATGGGGAGCGGCCTGTTCAGGTAGCCCATGTCCTGCAGGTCCCACGGCACGAAGAGATGGCGCGGTACCCGGCCCATCGCCTCCATCACCTCGGGCGCCAGCGCCGTCTTGCCGATCCACTCGGCGGTCTCTTCCGTGGTCTCGGCGACGGCGCGCACCATCTCGGCGCGCTCCTCGGCGAACGAGTCGTCGCTATCGTCGGCGACTGCGGGACCGACGGCGAGCAGCAGCGCGACGATGGCTAGTGCGGCACCGGCGAGCGCGGCGTGGGTGGGTGCGGTCGGTTGCATTGCTTGCCCCGCCATCCGGCGCCCCGTCAGAGCGCGGCGGCGCGCTCCCTCAGCACGTACTTGCGGATCTTGCCCGTGGACGTCTTGGGCAGCGTGCCGAACACGACGGTCTTCGGGCACTTGAAGTGGGCAAGCTCGCCGCGGCAGAACGCGATCAGCCCCGCCTCGTCGGCCTCGGCGCCGTCCTTCAGCGTGACGAAGGCGCAGGGCGTCTCGCCCCAGGTCTCGTCGGGGCGCGCGACCACGGCGGCCTCCATCACCGCCGGGTGGCGGTAGAGAGCGCCCTCGACCTCGATGGTGGAGATGTTCTCGCCGCCCGAGATGATGATGTCCTTCGCCCGGTCCTTGAGCTGGATGTAGCCGTCCGCATGAACCACGCCGAGGTCGCCGGTGTGAAACCAGCCGCCGGCAAACGCTTCTTCCGTCGCCTGCGGGTTGTGGAGGTAGCCCTTCATCACCGTGTTGCCGCGCATGAAGACCTCGCCCATGGTCTCGCCGTCCGCCGGCACTGGCTCCAGCGTCTTCGAGTCGGCCACCATGAGGCCGTCGAGCGTGGCGTAGGGCACACCCTGGCGCGCCTTGAGCCCCGCCTGCTCGTCGAGCGGCAGCGCGTTCCACTCGTCATGCCAGTCGCAGACGGTGACCGGGCCGTAGACCTCGGTGAGCCCGTAGACGTGGGTGACGTGGAAGCCGGCCGCCTCCATCCGCGCGATGACGGCGGCAGGCGGCGGGGCGGCGGCGGTCATCACCTCGACCTTGTGGTCGAAGGCGACGCGCTCCTCCTCTCGCGCGTTGTTGAGGAGGTTGAGCACGATCGGCGCGCCGCAGAAGTGCGTGACTTCGTGCTCAGCAATCGCCTGGAAGATCGCCCCGGCCTCGACCTTGCGCAGGCACACGTGCGTGCCCGAATAGGCGGTGACCGCCCAGGGGAAGCACCAGCCGTTGCAGTGGAACATCGGCAGCGTCCAGAGATAGACCGGCCCTTGCGGCATGGCCCAGGTCATGCCGTCGCCCAGCGCATTCAGATAGGCGCCCCGGTGGTGGTAGAGCACGCCCTTGGGATTGCCCGTGGTACCCGAGGTGTAGTTGAGCGAGATCGCGTCCCACTCGTCGGCGGGCCAGGGCCAGTCGTGGTCGGGATCGCCGCCGGCGAGCAGCGCCTCGTACTCGATCTCGCCGATCAGGTCGCCGCCTTCCTCCGGCGTATCGTCGATGTCGATGACGGTTGGCTTCACCTTAACCTGCGAGAGCGCGTCGGCGATGACCGGCGAGAACGCGCGGTCCGTGAGCAGAACCTTGGCCTCGGCGTGGTCGAGGATGAAGGCCAGAGAAGCGGCGTCGAGCCGGTAGTTCAGCGCGTTGAGGAGGGCGCCGCTCATGGGCACGCCGTAGTGCGCCTCCAGCATCGCCGGCGTGTTGGGGGACATGATCGCCACCGTGTCGCCCTTGCCGATGCCGCGCTGGGCCAGCGCCGAGGCGAGGCGCCGGCAGCGCACGTAGAACTCGGCATAGCTCGCGCGGCGGGCACCGTGAATCCAGGCCGTCCGCTCGGGGAATACCGCACTGGCGCGGCGCAGGAACGAGAGCGGCGTCAGGGGAACGTAGTTCGCGTCGTTGCGCGCGAGACCGGCCTCTTCCGGGCTCTTGTCGGTGCGCGTCCCGCCCATCATGATCTCCCAGTCGTCGAAATGGCGCGCGATTCTGGGCGCGCCCCGCGGCGAATGCAACCGGACGGGCGAGCGCAGCCGGGGAGGCAGGGTGCGGCGGCTCTACCTGATGCGCCACGGCAAGGCCGAAGCCGGCATGCCGCCCGGCGGCGGCGACCGCGAGCGGGCGCTCGTCGAGCGTGGGCGGCGGGAAAGCCGGCGCATGGGCGCCTTCTGCCGCGAACAGATACCCGCGCCGACGCTGGTCCTCTGCTCGCCCGCACGGCGCACCGTGGAGACCGGCGAATCGTTCTGCGAAGGCTTCGGCGAGACCCTGCCCCAGAGGGTGGCGGACGGGATCTACATGGGGAGCCCGGGGAGCCTCCTCTACGCCATCGCCGAGGCCGGCGGCGGGGAGGCGGGAGTCCTCGTCATCGGCCACAATCCGGGGATGCACGCGCTGGCGCTCGCGCTCGGCCGGCACGGGCCGGGGCCGGCCTACGCGCGGCTTTCTACGCGCTTCCCGACGGCGGCGCTCGCCATATTCGAGACCGGCATCGACGACTGGGCCGCGTTCAGGCCCGAAAGCGCGCGCCTCGTGGACTTCAGACTGGCGAAGGAGCTGGCGGACAACGGCACCAGCTGAGTTGTCTCGCTTCAGTGCACCCGGTGGGTGCAGAAGTCGACCACGCCGAGGAAGGCGTCCTTCGCCTCCGACGCGGGGAAGAGACCGAGCGCATCCCGCGCCATGGCGCTGTAGTGGCGCGCGCGCTCGACCGTGTCGTCGATCGCCCCGTGGCGCGCGAGGAGAGCCATCGCGCGAGCGAAGTCGCCCTCCTCCTGCTCCTCCTCTTCCATGACGCGGCGCCAGAAGGTGCGCTCCTCCCCATCGCCCCGGCGGAACGCCAGGACCACGGGAAGCGTGATCTTGCCGTCGCGGAAGTCGTCGCCGACCGACTTGCCCAGCACCGACTCGCGGGCGTCGTAATCGAGCGCGTCGTCCACCAGCTGATAAGCCGTACCGAGGTTCAGCCCGAAGCTCCTGAGCGCTTCCTCCTCGGTAGCCGAGCGCTCGGCCACCACCGCACCGAGCTGGCAGGCCGCGGCGAAGAGCGCCGCAGTCTTCGCGTTGATCACCTTGAGATAGGCGTCCTCGCTCGTCTCGGTATCGTTGGAGGTGGTGAGCTGCATCACCTCGCCCTCGGCCAGCGTGGCGGCGGTATCCGCCAGGATGCCGAGCACGCGGAGCGAGCCGTCAGCGACCGAGATCTGAAACGCGCGGCTGAACAGGAAGTCGCCGACCAGAACGCTGGGCTTGTTGCCCCACACCGCGTTCGCCGTCGCCGTGCCGCGCCTGAGCGCGCTGTCGTCGACCACGTCGTCGTGGAGCAGGGTCGCGGTATGGATGAACTCGACGCAGGCCGCGAGGTCGATGTGGCGCTTTCCCGTATAACCGCAGAGCCGGGCGGAACCCAGGGTGAGCATGGGCCGGAGCCGCTTTCCGCCGGCGGCCACGATATGCGCGGCAAGCTCCGAAATGAGCATCACCGAGCTCTGCATGTTGTCGAGAATGACGCCGTTCACGGCCCGCAAGTCATCCGCGACCAGCCCGTGAAGATGATCCAGCGAGGCGCCGGACCCCGCCTTGCGCCGCGCGGCGGCGCGCCCCTCGAGCGGCACAACCGTGTCTGCCATCGACCCTCTCGCTTGACGGCGCGCCCGCGCAAGGGCATCCATGCGCTTATACGCCGCGCTTACACTAGCATCTGCCATTCGGCTCGACACGGTTGGATGGGACTGCCATTTGAGTCGGGAAGGAATGATCGAGCTCCTGCGCACGAACGACCTGGTCAAGCTCTCGTTCCTCGACGCCGTGCTGAGGGACGGCGGGATCGAGACCATCGTGCTCGATCAGCACATGAGCGTCCTCGAGGGAAGCGCAGGCGCGATCCCCCGCCGCCTCATGGTGGCCGACGAGGACGCGGACGCCGCGCGGCGCATTCTGCGCGAGGTGGGCGAGTTGGATGAGTGAGAGCGATTCCGCGCGGGTGACGAGCGACACGCTGCTGGGCGGCCGGGTCGCGCTGCAGCAGCCGGCGGCGGGCTATCGCGTCGCCATCGACCCGGTGCTGCTGGCCGCTGCGGTGCCGGCGTCGGACGGCGAGCGGGCGCTGGACGTGGGCTGCGGCTCCGGCGCGGGCGCTCTCTGCCTCGCCAGCCGCGTGAGCGGCCTGCACGTCACCGGGGTCGAAGTAGACCGGGCCTTCGCGCAGCTCGCCAAGGACAACGCCGCGCTCAACGGCCTGGAGGACCGCATCGACGTCCTGCTCGGCGACTTCGAGCGGCCGCCGCCGAAACTCTCGCCCAAGAGCTTCGACCACGTCTTCGCCAATCCGCCCTTCTTCGAGAAAGGCGCGCACCAGCCGCCTGCCGCCCGCAACCGCGCGCAGGCGACCGTGGAAGGCGTGGCCGGACTGGATGTCTGGCTCGAATTCTGCGCGCGGATGGTCCGCCCAGGCGGCTCGATCACCATCATCCACCGGCCGGAGCGCCTGACCCAGATTCTCGGCAGCCTGTCACAGGCCCGGGCCGGCGCCATCGTCGTCTATCCGCTCTGGTCCCATAACCCGTTCTCCGGCTCACGCGCCAAGAAGACCGCCAATCGCCTCATCGTGCAGGCGACGGCCGAGCATGGCGGGCCGCTGCAGCTCGCGCGCGGCATGATCCTGCACGACGACGACGGCAGCTACGCCCACACGGCGGACCGTGTCCTGCGCGGCGGTGCGGCCCTCGAGCTTCTGGAGGAGCCGGAATGCTGAGCCGCGTGCTGATGCGCGCGACCTTCCGCCGGCCGCCGCCGGTGGTCGCGGTCGTGCGCCTTTCCGGCGTGATCGGCCGTGCCGGCATGTTCGGCGGGCGGATCGGCATGGAGAGCGCAGGCCCCGTGCTGCAGCGCGCCTTCCGCCAGCCGGGGCTGAAGGCGGTGGCGCTCGAGATCAACTCGCCGGGGGGCTCGGCCGCGCAGTCGGCGCTCATCCACAACCGCATCCGCGCCCTTGCCGCCGAGCGGGATGTGCCGGTGATGGCCTTCGTCGAGGACGTCGCCGCGTCCGGCGGCTACTGGCTCGCGGCGGCGGCGGACGAGATCTTCGTGAACGACAACTCCATCGTCGGCAGCATCGGCGTCATCTATTCCGGCTTCGGCTTCCAGGAAGCGATCGCGAAGCTCGGCGTCGAGCGCAGGCTCTACACCGCCGGCGAGAAGAAGTCGCTGCTGGACCCCTTCCTCGCCGTGAACCCCGACGACCGAGACCGCCTGCGGCGCGTGCAGGACGGGATCCACGACAACTTCAAGGACCTGATCCGCGAGCGGCGCGGTGCGCGCCTCGCCAACGACCCCGATCTCTTCAGCGGCGAGTTCTGGCTGGGGAGCCGGGCGATCGGCCTCGGCCTCGCCGACGGCATCGGCGACATCCGCAGCGTACTGCGCGAGCGCTACGGGCGGAACGTGGTCCTGCGCCGCATCGGCCGCCGGCGCGGATGGCTCGCGCGCCGCCTCGGCCCCGGCCTCGCCCTCGGCAGCGATGGCGAGGACGCCGGCTCGTTGGCAGGCGACCTGCTCGGCGCGATCGAGGCCCGCCTCTGGTGGTCCCGCTACGGACTCTGAGCCGGGCCGAAAATCTCTCCCCGTCGCCCCGATCGTGCTGGAGGCGGCCCCGGCCTTCGACTACGATTTCAACCAGACTTCCCGGTGAAGTCGAAACGACGACCAAGGGGGGAATTCGATGATATCCATGAAGATCAACGGGATCAGCCGCCAGTTCCACGGCGATCCCGACATGCCGCTTCTCTGGTATGTCCGGGACGAGCTCGGGCTGACAGGAACGAAGTTCGGCTGCGGCGCGGCGCTCTGCGGTGCCTGCACGATTCACCTGGACGGGGAAGCCGTCCGCTCCTGCGTCACCCCGGTCTCGGAGGCCAGCGGCAAGGACGTGACCACGATCGAGGGTCTCGACGCCGACGGCAACCACCCCGTGCAGCGGGCTTGGCGCGCGAACAACGTGCCCCAGTGCGGCTACTGCCAGTCCGGCCAGATCATGTCGGCGGCGGCGCTGCTCAACGAGAACCCCGACCCCAGCGACGAAGAGATCGTTGACGGCATGTCCGGCAACATCTGTCGCTGCGGCACCTACCAGCGGATCTTCTCTGCGGTTCGCACAGCGGCGCAGGAGGTCTGATCATGCTAGGCGTGCAGAACATCAGCCGGCGCACCTTCCTGAAGTCCGCCGGCGTCACGGGCGCCCTCGTGCTCGGCGCCAACGTCGCCACCGGTTCCATGATCGGGACGGCGCGCGGCCAGAGCAACGGCAGCTCGGTCAAGCCCAACCTCTTCGTCGAGATTGCCGACGACGGAACGGTGACCATCACGTGCAGCCGCTCCGAGATGGGGCAAGGCGTGCGCACGGGCATCCCCATGATCCTGGCCGACGAGATGGAGGCCGACTGGCAGCGGGTCAAGATCTGGCAGGCGCCGGGCGACGAGACCAAGTACGACCCGGCCGGCAAGGACCAGCAGAACACTGACGGCTCGCGCAGCACCCGCCACCACTTCGACGTGATGCGGGAGCTGGGCGCCGCCGGCCGCTACGTGCTGGAGCAGGCGGCGGCGAAGAAGTGGGGTGTCGACGCAAGCGAGGTCTACGCCAAGGATCACCGGCTCTACCACACCAGCACGGGCCAGTGGTTCGACTTCGGCGAGGTGGTGGACGCCGCGGCCGACATCTCGGTGCCGACCGGCGACGCCGCGCCGAGGCTCAAGGACCAGTCGCAGTGGAAGTACATCGGCCGCGACATGCCGGTGGTCGACAACTACGACATGAGCACGGGCGGCGCGACCTACGGTGCCGACATCAGCGTGCCCGGCATGAAGATCGCCGTCGTGGCGCGCCCGCCGGTCTACCGCGGCAAGGCGAAGTCGTTCGACGCCACGGAGGCGCTCAAGGTGCAGGGCGTGGAACAGGTCATCGAGATTCCGCCGCTGGCCGACGACAAGCCGGCCGAATTCCGCGCGCTGGGCGGTATCGCGGTGATCGGCACCAACACCTGGTCGGTGATGGAGGGCCGGGACAGGCTCGTCATCGAGTGGGAGGACGGCCCCAACGCCAAGCACGACTCGAGCACCTACAACGACGAGCTCGTGGCTGCGGCGAAGACCGGCGGGCACGTGATCCGCGATCGCGGCAACGTCGACGAGGCCTTTGGCGCAGCGGCTCAGGTGAAGGAGGCCGACTACTTCGTGCCCTACTTCATCCACACGCCGATGGAGCCGCCGGTCGCGCTGGCCGACGCCACGCAGATGCCGGTCAAGGTCGTGACCTCGACCCAGGCGCCCAACTGGGTCCGTCAGTACGTGGCGGATGCGCTCGGCATCGAGCAGACCGACGTCGAGTGCGAGGTGACGCTGCTGGGTGGCGGCTTCGGTCGCAAGTCGAAGCCCGACTTCGCCTGCGAGGCGGCGATCCTCTCCGCCAACATCGGCGCCCCGGTACGGGTGCAGTGGACGCGCGAGGACGAGATCCGGCACGGCTTCTACCATGCGGCATCCGCCCACACGCTGAAGGCGGGGCTCGACGAGGCGGGCAACGTCACGGCGTGGCATCACTCGGGCGCGTGGCCGACGCTCATTGCGCTCTGGGCGCCGGCGATGCGCACGGGCCATCCCCTGGAATACGGGCTCGGCCTCATCGACACGCCCTACAACCAGGTGCCGAACCTCCGCATCGAGAACGGGGAGGCCGACGCCATGATCCGGGTCGGCTGGTACCGCTCGGTCAACAACATCCAGCACGCGTTCGCGATGAACTGCTTCGCGAACGAGCTGGCGGAGGCTGCCGGGCGCGACCCGGTCGAGTTCCTGCTGGAGCTCATCGGCGATGCGGACGTCATGGACCTCACGGCGGACGGCGTGGAAGGCCACTGGAACTACGGCGATGCGATCGAGGACTGGCCGATCATGCCGAAGCGGCTTTCCAACGTGCTCCGCGTGGTGGCCGAGAAGTCGGGCTACGGCAAGGCGATGCCGCCCGGCCACGGCCTGGGGATCGCGTGCCACCGCAGCTTCCACAGCTACGTGGGCACGGCCGTGCACGTTGTCGTCCGGGACGACGGCTCGCTCCACATCCCGCAAGTGGACATGGCGATCGACTGCGGCCGCTACGTCAATCCCGAAGGGGTGAGGAAGCAGATGGAGGGAGCCGCCATCTACGGCCATTCGGTCGCGATGCACGGGCAGATCACCACCACGCAGGGGGCGGTCGATCAGAGCAACTTCCATGACTACACGATCACCCGCATGGAAGACGCGCCGCTCGACGTGCGCACGCACATCGTCGAGGACTTCACGCACCTGAAGCCCTGCGGCGTGGGCGAGCCCGGCGTGCCGCCCTATACGCCTGCGCTGGTCAACGCGATCTACCAGGCGACCGGCAAGCGCATCCGCAGGCTGCCGATCGGCGACCAGCTCGAATCCGCGTAACGCTGCGGATGACAGGGGCGGTGGGCGCCTTCACCGGCCCCGCCGCCCCTTTTCTTTTGGCTCGGGTACGGCTCCTTCCGGTCCGCTGGTGCCCTAGAATCGCTCCAGCCAGTGATCGAGGAAGCGGCCGAGCCAGCGGTGCACCACCGGATCGTAGTGGGGCGCGTCGGCGCGTTGCTGGTCGGCGGACGGCACCTCCGGCCGCAAGAAGTATTTCTGGGCCTTGGGGTTGTTGAGCCAGCGCTCGTGCGTCACCGACGTCATCTCCGGGTGGAACTGCACGCCGAACGCGCGCGTGCCGACGCTGAACGCCTGGTTCTCGAAGATCACGCCCCGCGCCAACAGCTCCGCGCCGGGCGGCAGGTCGAAGCCCTCGCGATGCCAGTGAAAGGCGTGGAAGGGCGACGGGAACAGCGGGCAATCCGGCCGGGCGGGCTCGAGCGGATGATAGCCGACCTCGCAGAGATCGTCTGGGTGCGGAAAGACCCGTGCGCCGAGAACCCGAGCCATGATCTGGGCGCCGAGGCAGACGCCGAGAACGGGCGCATCCGCCGCGAGCTGCGCGCCGATCCATTCCGTCTCCTCGCGCAGGAACGCATGCTCATCGACATCGCACGCGCTCATCGCGCCGCCGAACACGACTGCCGCGTCGTAGCCCTCAAGGCGGCTGCCGTTCATGGGCGGCAGCGCCGCGCCGCCGGCCACGTAGCAGACCTCGGTCGTGTATCCCCTTGCATGCAGCGCCTCGCGCACCCTGCCGGGATTGGCGCGCTCGGAATGGGTTACCAGGACGATTCGCTTCACAGCGCTTGCGTGCTCCCTGCCCGTTGGCGTCATGCGGCTCCGTGCCGGGCCGCTGCGGTTCTTTGCCTCATCGTCGCGCGCCGGGCAAGCGTGCGCGCGCAGGCGGGGCGCAGGCGCGTGTGGCCGCGCACGCGGCAAGGCCGCTACAGCATCGAGGGTACGAAGGTCAGAAACGCCGCCATGGTGAGGGCCAGGAGAATCCACAGGACCCATCCCATGACCGACGCCGCCGCCTTGACGCCCTCGAGCCTGCGCGGCGCGGGCCGTTGTGTGCACCCGGCCAGCGCACGGACCGCAGGATCGGTGCAGGAGCGGTGCACGGGTACGGCCTCCGCCGGAGCCGACGGCGCCGCAACGTGTGGTTGGGTGGTCTGCGCTCGCGTGGTGTGAACGGCCATGATCCTGAGTCCTCGCCTTTCCCTCCAGCGAGCCGCCGGAGGGCCTGTCCTGAGGACTCACGTAATGGGCATAGCCATTACAACAAATACGAAACATTCACCGTTCACATAAGAAAACCATATGGAAAGTCGGAAGACCAGCCGGTGAGCGGGCGCAGGCTTTCAGCGGGGATCGGGGTTTGATCCGTTCGCTTTAGCCGATGTTTTGGGTTGGGTGCCCCCCGTCGAACTTGCAAGAAGTTCGGCGGGGGGCTTTGTCTCG
>LXNI01002136.1_pt1 | contig 14613 bp, 11 predicted proteins | sample 809091 | NCBI WGS metagenome assembly LXNI01 (sample SAMN04870527, study PRJNA318959) | sponge metagenome | biome: 01000161; feature: marine sponge reef; material: water | host: Sarcotragus foetidus | place: Greece: Milos, Mediterranean Sea | collected 2013-05-29 | depth 5-7 m | reverse complement strand
TGCGCGCTCCCCGCTCCGGTCGCTACGCTCCCTTCACGGGGAGCGCGCAACCCCCGTCAGGGTAAACTCCAAACCGGACACTTCATGTGCTCTTAAACCGGACACTTCTATTTGTCCGCAACACCCGTGATCACGGGCGCTTACGTGCTGTTTTCCGCACGGATTCGCGCGGGCGAATCCGCATGACCGCAACCGCCGAATTTTGCCATGTGGATATGGTGGAAAATAAGCCCCCATGCGACGCATAACCCTTCCGCTGCTGATCGCGCTGATCACGGTCGGCCTCATTTCGCTGCTGGTGATCACGCGCCCCAGCATGGCGCCGGTCGAGCAGGCGGAAATCCGCTGGCCGGTGCGGGTCGCTACCGCGCGCTTCCAGGACCTGCGGCCGGTGCTCAAGCTCTACGGCGAAGTCGTTGCCGGGCGCGAGAGCGAGCTTCGGGCCCTGGCGCCGGGGCCGATCGCCGAGGTCGGAGAGAACTTCCGGGAAGGCGCCAGGATTGCGGAGGGCGAGCTGCTGCTCAGGGTGGACCCGTTCGATTACGAGATTGCGCTGGCGGAGCAGCGCGCCGCCGCTGCCGAGGCCGAAGCGCAACTGCGCCTCAAGGAGCAGGACATAGAGCGTATCGCGGCGCTGTTCGCCGAGGGCAATGTCTCCGCCCAGCAGCGCGACACCGCGGTGCTGGAACTGGACATGGCGCGGGCGGCCCTGGAGCGCAGCCAGGCGGCCGCGCGGCGGGCCGAGCGGGACCTGAAGGACACCCGGCTGGTGGCGCCGTACGAAGGCGTCCTGGTGGACGTAAGCGCCAACCTGGGCAAACAGTTGTCCATCTCCGACCGTGTGGCCCGCATCGTGGACCCGGCTTCGCTGGAGGTGGGGTTCCCCCTTTCCAACGAGCAGTACGGAAGGCTGATGTCCGAGGGAAGCCTGATGGGGCGGCCGGCGCGAATCTACTGGAAGGTCGGCGAGGTGGAACTGGAATTCCCCGCGAGCATCGAACGGCTGGGCGGCGAAATCTCCGCGGCCAGCGGCGGCGTGCGCGTGTTCGCGGAACTGCTCGACACTTCGATCGACACGCCGCTTCGGCCCGGCGCCTTCGTGCGCATAGAGCTTGAAGACCGGCTCTTTCCGCGGGTCGCGGCGATCCCGGAGACCGCCCTGTACGGCGAGGACCAGGTGTTCGTGGTCGAGAACGGCCGGCTGCGCGCGCGCAGCGTCGAGCTGCACGGCTACGACGGCGAAATGATCCTGCTGGGCAAGGCGCTGGAGAACGCGCTCATGGACGGCGAGCAGGTGGTGATCACGCAACTCCGGGAAGCCGGCGAGAACGCCAGCGCGGTAATCGTCGAGTAGAGGGCGCCGACCGTATATGGCCGCCAACCGCATCCTCGTTTTCTTTGCCCGCCACAAGGTGGCCGGCAACCTGCTGATGGCGCTGATGATCCTGTTCGGGTTGCTGGGACTGGGTCAGCTCAACCGCCAGCTCATGCCCGACTTCACGCTGGAGCAGATCCAGATCGACATCACCTGGGTCGGCGCCAGCACCCAGGACATCGAATCGAACGTGATCGAGCCCCTGGAAAGGGAATTCATGCGGGTGGACAACCTGGACAGGGTGAACGCCACGTCCTTCGAGGGACGCGCCGTGCTGCTGCTCGAATTCGATTTCGGCAGCAACATGGCCAAGGCGCTCACCGACACGCAGTCGGCGGTGGCGCGGGTGGCGACGTTCCCGCAGGAGATGGAGCGGCCCGTGGTGCGCCTGCTGGATCCGACCGAGGTCATCTGCAACATCGAGATTTCCGGCCCCTTCACCGAGAGCGCGCTGAAGGCGTACGCCTGGGAAATCCGCACTGCGCTTTTGCAGCGCGGCGTCAGCTCGATCCGCATGAGCGGCCTGCGCAAGAGCGAACTGCGGGTGGAAGTGCCCGCGGAAACCCTGCGGCGGCTTGATCTTACGCTGGACGACATTGCCCAGCGCATCGCACGGTCCAGCCTCGACCTTCCCGGCGGGACGCTGGAAACCGACAGCATCTCGCGCCAGATCCGCAGCGAGCGGCGGGCGCGCACGGCAGCCGAACTCGGGGAACTGGAGGTCCTTTCCAACGAGTCCGGCGAACGGCTGCAACTGAAGGACATCGCGCGGATACACGAGACCGCGGCCGACGGCGAAGTTGCGCGGCAGGTGGGCGAGTATTCCTCTATCAACATGAACGTGCGGCGCAGCCGCGGCGTGGATTCAATGCTGGCGCAGCAGTGGGTGGAGTCGTACCTGGAGGAGTTCCGCGCCACGGCCCCCTCCAGCCTGCGGGTGGAAACCTTCGACGTTCTCGCCGACCAGGTGACCCAGCGCGTGAACATGCTGCTGGTGAACGGCGCCGGCGGACTGATGCTGGTGCTGGCGGTCCTCTACCTGTTCCTCGGCGGGCGGCCGGCATTCTGGGTTGCGGTGGGCATTCCGATTTCCTTCCTCGCGGCGATGGCCGGCATGGCGGCAATCGGCCTGAGCCTCAACATGATCAGCATGTTCGCGCTGATCATGGGCATCGGCATCATCGTGGACGACGCCATCGTGGTTTCCGAACACGCCGGCACGCTCTATGACTCGGGCGTGCCGGGAGGCGAGGCGGCCGAGCGCGCGGCGCGGATCATGCTGCCCCCGGTCCTGGCCGCGTCGCTCACCACGCTGGCGGCATTCCTTCCCATACTGATGGTCCAGGAGGAAGTGGGCAGCGTCATCAAGGACCTGCCGCTCACGCTGAGCCTGGTGATTGCGGCCAGCCTGGTGGAGTGCTTCCTGATTCTGCCCATGCATCTGCGCTCCGCGTTGAGAAAGCAGGGCGAACCGGCCCCCTGGCGCGTGCGCTTCGACGAGGGTTTCGCGCGATTCCGCCAGGGAGCGTTCACCGGGATGCTCAGGGCCGCCCTGCGAAACCGCTACGCGAGCGTCACCACGGCCTTGTGCCTGTTTCTGCTGTCCATCACCATGATGGGCACCGGCAGGGTGGGCTTCGACTTCTTCCCGGCGCCGGAATCCGACCTGGTGTTCGCCAATTTCGCCTTTACGCCCGGGGCGCCCCGGCGCGAATCCGAATTCATGGTGGCCGAGCTCGGCCGATCGTCGCGCGCCGCCGAGCGCAACCTGGGTTATGCGCCAGGCGAACTGATCGCCTTCGGCGTGGGCTCGGTGGCCACGCGCGATCCCGGCGTGGGCAATGCGCCACTGGAGGTCAGCGCCGACCACCTGGGCGTCTATACGCTCGAACTGGCGCCCGGCGACACCCGCGCGGTGCGCAACGAGGCATTCATCGAGGCATGGAAGCGAGAGGCGACGCGCTCGCCCGGCGTGGAGAAACTCATCTTCTTTTCCCGGCAGGTGGCGGGGCCGCCGGGGAATGACGTGGAACTGAGCCTTTCCGGCGCCGGCCTGGAGGACATGAAGGCCGCCGCCGTATATGCGGCCCGATGGCTGGCGGCGGTACCGGGCGTGGACTCGGTGGACGACGACCTGCCCCGCGGCAAGCAGGAAATCCTGCTGGAAATCACGCCGGCCGGAGAGGCCATGGGATTCAGCGCATCCGAAGTCGCGCGCCAGGTGCGCAACGCCTACGAGGGCGCGCTGGCCGACCGGGTCCCGCGCGACGAGGAAGAACTCCGGGTGCTGGTGAAGCTGCCGGAGGCGGGGCCGGGCGAGGCGGGCCTGCGCAGTCTTTACCTGCGTTCCCGCTCGGGCGTGGAGGCGCCGCTGACCGAAATTGTGGACCTGCGCCAGCGGGTGGGCTTTGCCCAGATCCAGCGCACCGACGGGGTGCGCCAGGTCACGGTGTCGGCGGACATCAATCCGACCATGACGACCAGCGGGCAAGTGATTCGCGCGATGCAGGAACAGGGCATCATGCGCACGATACGGGAGCGATACGGCGTCAACATCGGTTTCCTGGGGCGGGCCGAACAGCAGCAGATGGCCCTGGCGGATTTCCGCATGGCGGCGATCGTCGCGCTGGGCAGCATGTACATCGTGCTGGCCTGGGTGTTCGCCCGCTACGCCACGCCGCTGGTGGTGATGAGCGTGATTCCCTTCGGCCTGGTGGGGGCGATCCTGGGCCACCTGGCCTTCGGCTTCAACCTGAGCATGTTCAGCCTGGTAGCGCTGCTGGGGCTGGCGGGGGTGCTGGTGAACGACTCGATCATCCTGGTCTCGGCGGTGCAGCGCCACCGGGAAGAGGGCGAACCGCTCATGGACGCGCTGCTGCACGGAGCGCAGGACCGGCTGCGGCCGGTGCTGATGACCAGCATGACCACGATCGTGGGCGTGACGCCCATCCTTTTCGAAGGCAGCCTGCAGGCGCAACTGGTGCAGCCGCTGGCGATCACGCTGGTGTTCGGGCTGATGCTGGCGCCGCCGCTGGTGCTGGTGTACGTGCCCTGCGTGATGGCGATCGGCGGCGATCTGCGCCGGCGCATCCGCGGGCGCGAACTGTCAGAAGCGAGGGCGTAAGCGCCCTCGCCCCAGATCAGGCGCCGACGGCGCGCAGCGGCTGTGCGGTGGGTTTGGGTTCCACCAGCGGCACCGGGTCCAGCACCCAGGCCTGCGACTTGCGCCGCGCCGGCGAGGGAATGGCATAAACGACATTGCGTTTTGCCCGCATGCGCTTGAGCTCGTCGGCGTCGATGCGCCAACCCTTGTCGTCCCACTGCTCCAGGCGCTCGCGGTAGAGCCAGATCACCTTGTCGGCCGGCATCAGCAACTCGCGGGTGCTGCGTTCGACCGGGGTGCACACCGGGTCGAGTCCCTCGACCACGGGGCGGTCCTGCTCGGCGATGGCGAAGTTCCGCTTGTCCATCGTCCTGTCCGCAATCTTGAGGAACCACTTGTTCTTGGGAATCATGCAGTTGCGCATGGACACCAGGAAGGTGTGCAGATGGTGCTCGTCCACCGGAGTCTCCCATACGTATTGATGGAACCACTTGGTGGGCGTGAGATGGATGTAGGTGTACAGACCGTTCGGCCCGTGATGGCCGGAGCCCGCGTCCAGCGGACCGTCGTAATTGCGGATCCTCTTCATCAGCCAGTTCTTCAGCGGCGGCGACTGGAAGGTGTGCATGAAGGCAAATCCATAATCATGGTGCTCGATGCGCAAATCGTGGACCTTGTATTCCGCGCGCTCGCCCGAATAGCCGTGGGTGGGATGCACGAATTCGTTGTGGGCCGGGTCCAGGCCGTTCTCCACGGCGCGCTCGTAGTTGGCGTTCCAGTGGTAGTCCATGGTGTTGGCGCGCCAGTTTTCCTGGCCCCACTCGGAAATCGGCATGATGGGAGGGCGCTCTTCCTCCGGCAGGTCGCCCAGGAACACGAAAATCAGGCCGTAGCGCTCCTCGGTGGGATAGCCGTCCACCTGGCCCCGCGGCGGTACTTTCTTGCGCCCCTCGGGACCGAGCGACGGGATGCTTACGCAGCGTCCGCTGCCGTTGTACTGCCAGCCGTGATACGGGCACTGCACGCAGTCGCCCATGACCTTGCCGCCGGACAGCGCCGCCCCGCGGTGGATGCAGGTGTCGCTCAGGCAATGCGCCTTGCCCTTTGAATCGCGGAACAACACGAACTCGTGACTCAACATGCGCACGCGAAGCGGCTTGTCGGCGGTGAGCTTCTCCGACCGCTCCGCGGCGTACCAGAAATTGATATACATAATCTGCCTCCTCGAAGAAGGGCGGGTATCTGATTGTAGCGCAGCCCGCGCGTTCTCGTTGAAGGCCAGTCAAAGCTAGGCCGGAACTCCTTTAACAGAAGCCCCGACAAAGCCACCAGGCTTCTACGGCGCGTTTTCTGCGCTACCCAGTAGTTGCTCCTGCGTTGCGGGTCTATCCCCACTCAAACGGACAGTTGCTTGAGAATGATTCGCGTAAGTCGTCCAATTGGGTTCATAGTCCCCGGCTTGGTTTCCCCACACGAACCATCCTGGCCGCCTTCCCCGCGCGAACAATTCGAGATACGGCCCGGGGCTACAGGATTCGATTAGAGAGTACTGCTCATCTGGCTTCCGGCTATGCTCCCGTTTACGAGAAACAATGACATTCTCTTGCCTTCTGCCTGGCGCAAGGGTTCTGGCCTTTTTGCCCCGAATACCAAATAAAATGACTTCAGTAACGTTTCTGAAATAGAAACCCACACCGCGCCGGTCAGGGCCACCGTCCTTCCGCACCTTGTACCAGATTAGATTCGTCTTGTATTCGAACCCCCACTTGTTCATTGTGTCGAGGCCATAGGCCAGCAGCGCGTTCGGAACCCAGAGATAAAGGTGCGCCGGCTCGTTAACTACCGAGGCGATAGGCAATGCTCCAATTTCGTCGAAAGACAAAGTTGAATAGCGTGAAAGCCGCTTATGCTCAGGTGCAACCTTGCCGGTATTGTTATTGAACCTCCACGGCGGGTCCGCCAATACAGTAGAGAATTTCCTGTTGTCCAATTTTTGCAAAAGGTCTTCGGCCGGCTGCATCATGCATCCTCCACGTAAAGCTCCTTCGAAATGCCAAAAACAAGCAGCGGGCACCCGCCACCTCCCCCGCCGGCAATGCGGGGCAGCAACTTACTCATGTGCGTAGTGGACGAGCCATACGAAGCACCTCGACCCAGCGAATCAAAAATGTCCTGTAACTCGTCGCATCTGGTAATGATCACACCCACGCTTATAGCACGCAGATCGAAGAGCAGGCGAAAATTATTGAGGTCCCGATCATAGAAAGGATCCTTGTTGTTCCATTCGACCTCTAGTGCCACTCTATTCCGAAAGCAATCCACCTTGTGGGTTGGCGCATCTGCTGGAATACCATCCACAACCATTTGAGTCGAGAAGGCCTTTTCTTCCCACCCCCGCGCATACAGGAATTGATCAATACTGGCCGAAATTTGCGACTTACGGCCGCCACCCTGTGTAATCCAACTCCTCATTAGGCGAAACTGCTCTAACACTTCCACAACGTCGTCCCACTCATCCGGGAAATCCCGATTCAGGATCGCGCAAGCATGCTTCCATTCGTGCACCTCATAGTTTGCGCGAATGAAATGTGGCAGCAACTCCTTTCCCATTATGTAAGCAGCCCAAATAAGTGTGCCTAGGACAATGCCGAGTCTCGATACTTAGAATTCGCGGCATGCCCTTCTGACGAGCCATACTATCATTGCGAACCAGGCTGCTCGTCAATGCCGTAAGCCATCTCCAACCCCTTTGGCACCTGCCAGCAAGACACCGTAGATGAGCTTTGCACAAATGACGCTCTAGACCGCCTCAAAATACTAGTGTCTTCAGATTTGCATAACAAACGCCAATGAGTAGGACCAGTTCTCATTTAGTTCCATCCGGCTGGCATTAGGCGTAATTTTTCAGCGCCATTGCCAAGAAACGCAGTAGCAACCGCTTACAATTGGATGGAGCCACCGAGCCTCTACCAGTGAAGATCCAATTGACTGAAGAAGCAATCAACCATCTCCGCCGTCCCGTAAGAGGATCAGGTGGTTTCCAGAGCCTGCTGCGGCGTATGCAAGCAAGCATGGATCCTGAATCGGGCGAATTGGAAGCCTCAGACTCCGATATGGAGAAATGGATCCGATATTCGATTAGTTACGGGGAAGGCGGCTTCCAAGACAGATTGAAGTCTCAAGCGTCAAGTTCTTGATCCAACAGCTAATGGAAGAAAGATTAGAACAGTCTCAACGAGTGCTGTCTTTTCTTCATTTGTGGCAGCCATACGCAGGCAACTTCCTTCATCCTAGCCTGGAGGCAAGCGACCGTACATCGTTTTAGGCCGGATCGGCCTAGCCCATTTCGCGAAGAACCGCCGCCAAGACATTCTTGCTCTAGCAGTTCCTTAGCGACACGAGATTTCGGTCCCAGCTCATGTGACGGTTTCCGGGCGCGAAAAATTTGACTAATGCGGGGGCTTGTACTCCCCTTTCAAGTCTGGTACGGTTCGACTTATGAGCACACTTACCCTGCAGCGCAATGTCCAGTTCATGTATGAAGAACAGCTCGCTCGAGTGGAAACGCAGGCCTTAGGATGCGATGGCTGGGAGAGGGATGCAGACAATCCGTGGCGTGTCAAAGTTCAGGTCAATGGCGTCGCGAGTGACGTTCTCAATCGCTCTGCATACATAGGGACGGTAGACGATGAGCAAACCATATATGCTCAACTCATCCGTCCGTACTACCAAGGTGGCGAATTTAATCGAACCCGTTCAGTAAACCAGTACCTTACGCACTGGTTCTATCCGTATCGCGGCAAATTCCATCCCCAAATGGTTCGCGCTCTGCTTAACATTGTTGGAGCGAAAGAAAAATCGCTGGTGCTAGACCCCTACATGGGGAGTGGAACTACGGCGTTTGAGGCCTCTCTATTGGGCATGAGGTGTATCGGCGTTGATATTTCTCCTCTTTGCGTGCTGTTATCCCGGGTAAAGGTTCGGTCGGTTAGCGCACTTGCAGAAATATGTGACAGAGTGCGAAGCCTGCTTGGGGAAGTGAAATTGGATCCCTACGAGCCATCTACTGCAAAGCATGCCAACCCCATCGTTGAGGATTTCGTGCAGGTTGCTCGTATGGCAACGCTAAGCGACATCGCCAGACGACGGAGAGATGGTGAAGTTGCTTTTCGGAAAAATCTAAATGCAATGCTGCAATCAGTTGAAGCGCACGCGGAAGCTCTTCACCACTTTCGGCTAACACCGGGGCACGTCACTATTTCCCTTGGCGACGCGGGGAAGCTCCACGCAGCAGACATTGCCGAAGCGACTATTGATGCAATTGTTACTTCCCCCCCATATTCCATTGCTCTCGATTACGTTAAGAACGATGAGCATGCCCTCAACGCCCTTGAAGTGGAACTCCCAACTCTCCGAGCCAGCATGACGGGGGTTCGGGGGCGTGGACCAAAAGAAAAACTTGAACTCTACAACCAGGATATGCAGCAAATGTTTAGCGAGGTAGCGAGAGTCCTGAAGCCGGGTGCGCGAGCGGCGTTCGTTATTGGCGACGCAACAGTGGATCGCAGAGAGTACACAACCACCGCGCAGATGGGTAAATGGGCCGTAAGCGCCGGATTGAGACACGAACGTGAACTCCCGAAGAAGGTGTTCGGCCTATATAACGTGATGAAGGACGAGAAGATCCTGATTTTCCGCAAGCCGGGCTGAATCCCCGGCGCCCGCCCCGCGGCTGTCAGAAGTGGCCAGCCAGGAGCAGGATCAGCTGGCGGAACCAGCCCGTGACGGGGATGATGACGGTCTGGAAGATGCTCCAGTTTCTCCCCAGCTGGGCGCCGAGCCAGGGCAGCACGAAAAACAGCGCCAGCAGGATGCCGAAACCGTGCCGCTCCAGGCGCGCCAGGGGCGCGGCCATCGAATTGGGCAGCAGTCCCACGGCAACCCGGCCGCCGTCCAGCGGCGGCAGCGGCAGCATGTTGAATACGGCCAGCAGGACGTTGAAATAGATGGCCATGCGCAGCACGTCGGCCAGCCAGGCGTCAAGGCCGGACGAGAACGGCCCTCCGGCGGCGTGCAGCAGCAGGGCCGCGACCCAGGCCTGCAGCAGGTTGCACAGGGGCCCCGCGGCGGCGACCTTGACCATGTCGATACGCGGATTGCGCAGGCGATGGAAAGCCACCGGGACCGGCTTGGCGTAGCCGAACATGAAGCTGCCGCCGGACAGGGCCAGCAGAATCAGCGGCATGGCCACGGTACCGACCGGGTCGATGTGCCGAAGCGGATTGATGGAAACGCGGCCCAGGCGCTTGGCCGTGTCGTCACCCAGCTTGAGCGCCGCGTAGCCGTGCGCGGCCTCGTGCAGCGTAATGGCCAGCAGCAGCGGGACGATCCAGACGGACAGGCCGTAGACGAGGTTTCCTAGAGAATCCATTGTTCCGGGCGACTCCTTGGGCGCGTCCCTCCGCGAAGTCTAAACGGGTCTAGTCTTCCTTGAGCAGATCGTCCATGGTCTTGAACCACTGATCGCTCTTGTAGCGGGGAAGCTCGTAGGCCCAGCCGCGCAGGGCGGCGTTCATTTCGCCGGCCCGCTCTTCGGCCGTGACGACCGGCTCCTCCGGCCCGGCGCCTTCGCCCGGGGAGGCGGAGGCGGTGGCCTCATCCGCGCCGCTGGCTGCCTCGCCCTCGCCGGCCGGCGCTTTCGCCGGAAGATCGACGGGGCGGGCGGTAAACAGCACCCAGTAGCGCGGATCGGCGACCTCTCCGCCCGCATCCTCGCCGTTCTCCGGGCCGGCCGGCGGCTCCTCGCGCACGTCCAGCTCCAGCTCGAGCCCGTCAAAGGTCTCGTACCGGGCCAGCACCGCGCGCGCCAGCGTGGCCACGTCCGCCGCGGGGCGCACGTCATTGGCCTCGACGTTGGCCAGCGCGCTGCCGATGCTGTTGGCCACGCTGCCGTAGCTCAGCTCTCTTCCCTCGGGGATGTCCCGGGGCGTGAAGTTGAGGTCGCTCCGGTCCTTCCTGGCGATCTCGAGGCGGTCGCCGCCGCCGCGGTCCAGCGCGACCCGGCGCACGTCGCCGGAGCCGAGGTCGATGATGTCCCGGTCCACCCAGTCGCGCGTCGCATCGGAAAGGCTCAGATCGGCGCTCACCATCCAGCTCTGGTCCTCGGCGGCGTTGCGGAGGTACACCATTCCGGCGCCCGCCCGGTGGCCCAGGATGAACCGGTCCTCCAGATGCCTGTCGCCGTAGCCGAGCTCAAGCAGGTAGCCGCCGGCATTCGGATCGCTTACGTCCTCCACGCCGATGCGCGGATAGAACTCGGCCAATGCGGTCTTCCTCTCCACCCGGCGGGCCGCGGACAGCGCCTGCAGGCTGCCCCGGAAGCGCTCGAAGTCCACCGGGTGCCCACCCTTCTCGGCCACGGCCCAGCCCGCCTCCGAGCGTTCGATGGTAGCGATCACCTCGCTGCCGGCGCCCGTCACGCGCAGGGACTCAAGATCGGCCAGGCGGTCGGCCAGGCCCGGCGCGTGCAATACGCCGGTCGAGTCGTCCCCGGAGAAGTCCAGCCGCGCCAGGAGCACAATCGCCAGCAGCGCGGCGCCGACCGCGCCCAGGATGACGAGCGAGCGCCGGGTCACGATCCGCGCCCGGTCCGCCTGCGGCGGCGCATGAGCGCCGCGGCCAGTCCGCCGATGCCGATCAGCAGCGGGACCAGTCCGATATTGACGACCTTGAGAACGGCGCCCAGCCGCTGGATGCTGGCGTCGAGGTCGCGGCGCACTTCCCGCAGTTCCTTGCGTATGCGCAGGCGCTCATCGGTGAACTTCTCAAGCTCCGCTTCCTGTTCCGGCGTGGGACTGAGAGCGAACTGGTCATCGCGGGCTTCCTGCAATTCGGCCAGCCGGCTTTCCGTCCTGACCAGCTCCTGCTGCAACTGGTCCTCGGTAAGCCGGAACTGCGCTTCGGCCTCGAGCCGCAACTCGTCGACGCGGTCAAACGGCCTGGAAAAGGCGGCCCGGCCGCGCAGGCCCATAAGGTCGGAGCTGCCGGCCAACTGGTCCAGCGCGTTGATGACGAAGTCGCCGTTGCTGGCGAACGCCGTCACCAGGCGCTGGCCGAAAACGCTTTGCGCCTGCGCCCACATCCGGTCGGCCAACAGGTCGGTGTCCGCCACCACAATGAGCTGCACCTCGCCCTCGGCAATATGTTCCGGGAGTTCGGCCTCCTCCCCTTCCTCCGAAGGCGCCCCCGGGAGAGAGGGCGTCTCGCCCTGCGCCATGGCATCGGCAAACGGGTTCGCCGAATTGTCGTCGTCGCTGTCCGTTTCGTCCGCGGGTTGCTCGGGGCGGCCGTCCGGGAAGGCGCTGCTTACCGTACCGCTGAGCCGGGCCGCCAGCGTCAGCGCCTCGCCCTGCGGGCTGAAGCCCGACCACAGGCTGTTGATGTCCGGCGTAAAGGCCAGCAGGTTGGGATCCAGGAATCCCGCGTCGGAACTCGAGCGCACCAGGGGCGTGACCTGCAGGGCGGCATCCTCGTTCGCCCTGAGGTAGCCCGCGAATCCCAGGTTCAGCACGTCCAGCTCGGCGGTCACCACCTCGCCGGAGTCGGCCTCGTTGAGGTCCACTCCGATGTACGCGGGATGGCGGGCCAGCGTGCCGTCGACCTCGCTGACCCGCAGCGCGTAGCGACCGTCCCCGACTACGGTTTCCGCGGGCATTTCCAGGCCCCAGTGGGAAAGCAGGAAATCCAGGTTGGACGAACGATCAGCTGGCATGCCGGCCATGGCGCCGCCGGGCGGCGTGGCCGGGTCGGCCTCCGCCAGGGGATCGACGAAAACCAGCGCCCGGCCGCCGCGGAACAGGTACTGCTCCAGCGCGTACAACTGCCGGGGCGTCGCGCCCTTGGGGTGCACCAGCAGCAGCACATCGACTTCGCCGTCGATCTCGTACTCGATGATGTCGAGGTCCCTCAGGTCGAACAGGTCGCTGATCTGGGACGTGATGATCCACGGTTCGGTCACGCTGGTCTGCATGGGGTCGAAGCCGCCGGTCAGGGGCAGGCTGCTCACCAGGCCCACAACGGGCTCGTCGGCGCGCGACAGCGAGTAGACGAGCTTGGCGAGATCGTACTCCAGGAACTGCTCGCGCTGCGGATCCATGAAGGCGATGAATTGCTCGTCGCCGACGGCGTTCGAGCCGGCCACGCCGAAGTACAGCGGATCGTCGCTGATCTGAAGGCGCACCGCCTGCAGTCCGAAGGCCGCGGCGCGGTCCTCGTCCTCGGAGAACGGCGCGGGATCGATAACGCTGACATCCAGCCTGCCATCCGAATGGGCTTCGAATTCGTTCAGCATGTCCTCCACCCGGTCGGCCCAGGCGCGCAGGCCGGGGCTGTCGGACAGTCCGCCGCGGGAAATGAAGAAGTAGAGCCGTACCGGCTCGGGAATGCCGTCGAGCACCTTTTTGGTGCCCTCCGAGAGCGTGTAGAGGCCGGCATCGGTGAGGTCCAGCCGCGCGCCGCCGACAACGACGTTGACCAGCGCCACGGCGGCCAGGAAGACCAGCAGCAGGACGCCCAGGCCAAGCTGCCCGTAGCGCGGTCCGGTGCTCCGGGCCACTAGTTGCCCCTCCCCAGGTCGAGCACGATTGCGTTGGCGTAGAGGAAGGCCGCGATCACAATCAGGAAATACAGGATGTCGCGCGCATCCAGCACGCCCTTGCTGATCGCGTTGAAATGCGTGAGAAAGCCGAGCGAGGCGATCGTGTCCACCACCACCTGGGGCGCCCAGCCGGCGAACGCGTCCAGGACCAGCGGGAAGCCCGCCAGAAGGAAGCCGAAGCACACGACGACGGTGGTGACGAATGCCACTACCTGGCTGCGGCAGGCGGCGGAAACGCAGGCGCCGATCGCCAGGTAGGCGCCGGCCATCAGGACGCTTCCGCAGTAGGCCGCCAGTATCACGCCGTTGTCCGGATCGCCCAGGTAGTTGACCGTGATCCACGTGGGAAAGGTCAGGGCCAGCGCGACGGCAATGAAGCACCAGGCGGCCAGGAACTTGCCCAGCACCGCCTGCCAGGCCGCGATCGGCAGCGTCATCAGGAGTTCCACGCTGCCCGACTGGCGCTCCTCGGCCCAAAGGCGCATGGATACGGCCGGCGCCAGCACCAGGTGCAGCCAGGGGTGGAAGCCGAAGAACGGCGTGAGGTCGGCCTGTTCGCGCTCGAAGAAATTTCCGAGATAGAAGGTGAACACGCCGCTCAGCGCCACGAAAATCACGATGAACACGTACGCGACCGGAGTCGCGAAATAGGCGCGCAACTCGCGCCGGGCAATGGTCCACACGTGGCCCATCATCCCGGTTCACCGGTGGTGATGCGGCGGAAGACGCGGTCGAGCCGCCGGCTCTCGGACTGCGCGGCCAGCGCCCCGGGGCTGTCGTCGGCCACGACGCGCCCCGCAGCGATGATGATGGCGCGGCTGCACACCGCCTCCACCTCTTCGAGTATGTGCGTGGAGATCACCACGATCTTGTCGCTGGACATGCCGCGAATGAGTTCGCGCACTTCGTGTTTCTGATTGGGGTCCAGGCCGTCGGTCGGTTCGTCCAGCAACAGCACGGGCGGATCGTGAAGGATGGCCTGGGCCAGGCCGACCCGGCGGCGAAATCCCTTCGACAGGGTCTCGATCCGCTGATCCAGCACCGATTCCAGTTGCAGCAGGGCCGCCACCTCGCCGATGCGTTCCGCGCGCCGCTCGCCCTCAAGCCCGCGCACGTCGGCGATGAAGTCGAGGAATGCGCGCGGCGTCATTTCGCCCCAAAGCGGCGCCCCTTCGGGCAGGTAGCCGAAGGTCTTCCGGGCGGCGATGGTCTCGGTCTGCAGGTCGAAGCCGTGGACCTTCACGCTGCCGGACGTAGGCGCCAGGTAGCCCGCGCACATGCGCATGGTGGTGGTCTTGCCGGCGCCGTTGGGACCGAGCAGGCCGACGATCTCCCCTGGCTCTATCGCGAAGGAGATTCCGTCGACCGCCCTGATGGGGCCGTAGTGTTTGCTCAGCGACTCCGCACGAATCATGGCGGCGGTATTTTAAGACCGCACAACCCTGGCAGGGAGGCCGTCCCGCCTTCGCGAAGGCGGGA
>LXNI01002135.1_pt1 | contig 14616 bp, 10 predicted proteins | sample 809091 | NCBI WGS metagenome assembly LXNI01 (sample SAMN04870527, study PRJNA318959) | sponge metagenome | biome: 01000161; feature: marine sponge reef; material: water | host: Sarcotragus foetidus | place: Greece: Milos, Mediterranean Sea | collected 2013-05-29 | depth 5-7 m | reverse complement strand
CAATAAGGTCACAGCTTGGAATCTCCGTCAGTCTGTATGAGCTGGCGGACGCATCAGCAGGCTCAAACCATAGCCGAAAGCGCCGGCCAGCACCGGTACGCCCAGCCACATGTGGATCAGCCACCAGAGGCCGCCGCTGCCCCATACGCTCGTGCCGAGGATATGCGTCATAAGCATAACGCCCAGGCTGTAGGAGAAGGGCATGATGACGGCGAAGACGCGCAGCCGCTTGGTATCCTCCAAGCCATAGCGCTGGTAGAGGCCGTCGCAGAGCAAGCCGACCGCGAAGGCGCTCAAAGTATAAATGAACTCGGCCGACTCGCCGACCCGGTACCAGGTCATCAGCAGGGAATTGAGGACGAGGAAGAGGGTGATCGCCCCGAAGGGCAACTGCCAGCGCCGCGTCATGAACAGCAGCGCGCCCAGCAAGACATTGCTCTGGATGATAAAGGGCACAATCCCGGCCACGTCTTGCAGCGTGTGTGGATCGGGCCTCGTTCCAGTCAGGACGATCAAGTCGCCGCCGATAGGCGCGTAGGCATTAAAGAAGGTGAATACGGAAGTGACAGCGGTGAAGCAGAGCACGATCGGCGCCACGCTGGCCCAACTGCCGTCGCTTTCTCGCTTCCAGAACGAGCGGATGGGACCGGTCATAATGAGCAAACCGGTCACGGCGAGATAGAGGTGCGACGGACTGATCAGGGCTTCAACGCCCTCTTCAAAGCCAAAGGCTTCATGCCATATCAAGTCGACGACGCCGCCAGCGCCGAAGCCGAAGAATCCAATCAGCGAAAGCGCGTAGCCGGCGGGCAAGGCCTTCGCCCAGCGGTAGCCGCGGTTGACATTGCGGAAATGCGTGAGGATCAGCACGAGACCGGCGAATGCGACCGAGCCATAGAGCAGGGCGTGCCAAGGCGTGAAAAAGCTGTCATCGACGCGGCCATGATTATGCGCCCAGCCGTCGATGTACAAGCCAAATACGATGGCGCAAGAACTGAGCGACATGATCCAGTCCAGGCGCAGGTCCGGGGCTGGCGACTCAGACGCGGCTCGCGCGCCGGCAGCCTGCCGCATGAGTTGGCCAGCCTTTGTTGTACTTGCCATAGCTTCGCGCCCTTTCTCCGTCTGCTAGCTCATATTGTAAGCGAGGAAGGGACAAATGGAAACAAGGTCGGCGCGCATTCTCCTTCCAGGTAGGCGCTTACATCGCTAGCGCTGTATAGCCATTCATGTAAAATCGAATGTATTGTTGGGGCGAGCCTGATGGTGTGGCATGGCCTTTGAATTGGAAGCTCTTGTAGGGCATCTCTACATCGTTGGCGGGCGCGTCATCAACGTCAACCCGCCGGGATCCCTGGTTGAAGTGGCGCCGCCATCCGCCGCCGCCGGCCGCGAAGGCGATACCCTCTTCATCCTAATCACGCCCTCCGGTACCATCGCGCCGACCACCTTCTATCAGCAGTTGGCTACTTTGGCCGCCGAGCGCTATTTCGATATCAGCGGCAGCGTCACCATCGCCCTGCGCACCATGTTTCAGCTCGTCAATCGCAATCTCTACGAACACAATCTGGAACACGCCGAAAGCGGCGGGCAGCAATTCGAAACCAGCATGATCGCCGCGGTCCTGCACGAAGACGATATGTACGTCGCCCGCGTCGGTCCCGTTATCTCCGTCCTGCAAACCGCCGGCTTGACGCTTACCTTCCCCGAAGACCTTTCCGATGACGCGCCGCTTTTCAGCGTGCCCCTGGGGCTCTTGCCGGAGCCGGAAATCTCGATGGTGCGCTACGGCGTGAACGCGGGCAGCCGCCTGGTGCTATCCGACGGCAACCTGGCCGATATTCCCAGCGACCGCCTCACGAGCATCATGCTGGAGAACGACATCGAAACGGTGCTGGGCAGCCTGCGCCGCACCATCAAGATTCAGAGCCAGTTGATGCTGGTCGAGTTGGTGCCGCCCGAGTACGACGGGCCGATACTGGCTGCGCCGGGCGAATCCTCGCACGAGATCAGCATGCGCCTGAAAGAAGCGCGACTGGAGCTGGACGCCGATGCGGCGCAATGGCAGCTGCCGCGGCGTGGCGATTTCGGCTCAATACTGCGCTGGGGGCTGGCGCGGCTCGCTGGGCGGGTAGCCGGCGTACTGCTCTTTCTGGGCGACATACTCCAGCGCATCTTCCCGATGCCGGCCACGGCGACCTCCCGCCGGGCTTCGTCCGGTACGCTATTCCTGTCCGTTCTGCTGATCCCGCTCATCATCGTCAGCATTGTGGTGCTGTCCTGGGTGTCTAACCTGGGCGAGACCGAATTCGAGCAGTGCCTGGGCCGATTGCAGGAGACGGCCCGGCTGGCGCGCTCCATCGACACCAGCAACCGCCGCAGCGTCACTTCGGCCTGGAACGCCACCATTCAAGTCGCCGACGCCTGTGATGTCATGCGGCCCAGCGACCCCTCGGTGTCCGCGATGCGTGGCGAAGCGCAGACGCTGATCGACACCATCAACAATGTGAAACGCCGCGAAGCCATCCCGCTGATCAATTTCGAAGACGCCAGCATCAGCCGCCTGCGCATACAAGGCACGGACTTGTACGCGCTTGACGGCCGCAACGACCAGGTATATCACATCAAGCTGGCTGATAATGGCCGCGAGGCGCTGCAAGACGAGCCGGTCGCCAAGATGCGCCTCGGCGCCACCCACCAGGGCATCACCATCGGCCAGATCACCGACATCGCCTTTGACGACCACTCCGGCGACATCGCCATGCTTGACGCCAACGGCACGCTGCTGCGCTGCGCGCCCCAATTCGTCTTCACCTGTGATGTGCAGCGCATCCTGGAGTCGGAAAGCTGGAAGCGGCCTGCCGCCCTGACGATATGGGACCGCAAGCTCTATATCCTCGATAGCGAAGAAGGCCAGATCTGGCGCTACGATCCCTCCGGAGGCGCCTACGTCAGCTCGCCGCGCGAGTATTTCGCCGGCAGCGCCCGCCCCAATCTGCGCAATGTCGCCGACTTCACTATCGCCGGCGACGGGCACCTCTATCTGCTCTATCGCGACGGCGTCATGAAACGCTACTTCGGCGGCAGCGAGGTGGCCTTCACCTTCAGCGGCTTCAACGAAGGCAGCGAACCCGGCATTGTGCTCACCGAGGGCTTTTATCTCAACGACAGCCCCTTCGCGCCGGGCTTCTTCCTCATCAGCCGCGGCTCGCGCACCATATTCGAGACCACAGCCGCCGGCACCTTCATGGACAGCTACCAGGCCTTCGACCAGCAGAAACTTGAGTTGATGTCGGCTGTCGTCGCCTATCCCGAGCAGAACATCCTCTACGTCGCCTCGGGCAATACCATCTTCAGCATCACCATGGACTTCACCTAGACGCCGCGCCCGCATGAGCCAAGCCTTGTAAGGCTTGATTGCTATTGCAAAGTATTCACAAAACCAACCGTAGCGTAACTGATTCGTACGAAATGCGGGTCAATACCTGCAGAAAGTATCAAAAAACCATGAATCTCGCAGAAATTAGCTCCCCCTCCCTGACTCGTCGGGGAGGGGGCCGGGGGGTGGGGTAAAATTGCGGCGAATTCATCCTAATACCAATCAAGCTTTGTAGGGGCGAGCCTTGGCTCGCCAACCAGAACTTACACTACCTGTAACATTTGTGGGCTCTATTTTGCCACTCCCGGCCCGTCGACGCCTGTTATGGATTTGTGATTATGGGTATAGTAGCGCCAGCACAATGAATAGGAAAAGAAGGCAGGATGAGCATGAGCAAAAATGTATTGATCGTCTATGGCGGCTGGGACGGCCACGACCCAAGTCAAACTTCTCATTTATTCGCCGGTCTGCTGGAAGCGGCCGGGCTGACTGTCACCCTTTCGCAGACCCTGGACAGCTTCCTTGATGCCGAGCTCATGGGCGCGGTCGACATGGTGGTGCCCGTCTACACCATGAGCAGCATCACGCGCGAGCAGGAAGCCGGCTTGCTGGGCGCCGTCCGCGAACGCGGCGTGAATGTCGGCGGTTGGCACGGCGGGATGGCCGATGCCTTCCGTCAGAACACGGAATATCAGTTCATGGTCGGCGGGCAATGGGTGGCGCATCCCGGCAACATCATCGATTATCGCGTCAACGTCCATGACCAGCAGCACCCGATCACGGCCGGCATCGGCGACTTCGACATGCGCTCCGAGCAGTACTACCTGCACACCGACCCGTCCAATAAAGTCCTGGCCACCACCACCTTCAGCGGCGAGCATGCTTTCTGGATCGAGGGCACGGTTATGCCGGTGGTCTGGACCCGCAGCTACGGCAAAGGCAAGATCTTCTACAGTTCGCTGGGCCACGTCATCGGCGATTTTGATGTGCCGGAAGCGCGCGAGATTGTGCGCCGGGGATTGCTCTGGGCGGTCGACAGCCTTTAGTTCGCCCCGGTCTTATGTATTGCAGGTTAAGCTACTTCGCGTCGCTCGCTTCCAATGGAGGCCGCAGCTGCCGGTGACGCAGCCTGATTTGCCACACCCGCAGCGCGGCTTCCAAGGCGATGGCGCTGGACATTTTTGAGTCGCCGTGCTGCCGATCGGGAAAGTGAATCGGTATCTCGCCGATGCGGTAGCCCAGCCGATAAGCCACGTAGATCATCTCCACCATGAATACATAACCGTTGGCTTTGACGCGTTCCATATCCATGCCGACCAGGGCGTCGCGGCGGTAAATGCGAAAGCCGCCTGTGGCGTCTCGGATTGGGATGCGCAGGATGGCCGGCGTATAGACGCGGTTGGCCCACCAGCTGAGCAGCTTGCGCAAGGGCCCCCAACCCTCGTCGACGCTGCCGCCATCGGCATAACGCGAACCGATAACGATGTCGTATTCCTGCGCCTGCCGCAGCAGCCCGGGGATGTACTTGGGCTGGTGCGAGAGATCGGCATCCATCTGAATCACGTAGTCGGCGCCCATTGACAAAGCTTGCGTGAATCCCTGGATGTATGCCGGCGCCAAGCCCTGCTTCTCGGGCCGGTGCAGCACATGCAGCCGTCCCGCGTAGTCAGCCTGCTCGGCCAGCGTTTCGACGATCTCGCCGGTGCCGTCGGGCGAATTGTCGTCGACCACCAGGACCTGCAGGTCCGCCACCTCCAAGTCAAACAGCGCCGGAACCAGCCGGACGATATTCTCGCCTTCGTTGTAGGTGGGCAGGACGATGAAGGTCGTAAGCGGCATGATTGCCTCGAGCGAAATCAGTCGTCCAGCAGCGAGTTGACCGCGTCGGCCACATGCCCCGGCGTCAGACCATAGGCCTGGTAAATCTTGTCGTAGGGCGCGCTGGCCCCGAAGCGATCCACGCCGATTGCGATGCCGCTGTCGCCAAGGTAGCGGCGCCAGCCCAGGGTCGCGCCCGCCTCGATACTCACGCGCGCCCTCACGTCGCCGGGCAGCACGCTCTCTTTATAGTCCTCAGCTTGCGCTTCGAAGAGTTCCCAGCAGGGCATCGACACCACCCGCGCGCGAATATCGGCATCTTCCAGCAAACCCGCCGCGTCAAGGGCGATGGAAACTTCGCTGCCACTGGCCATGATGATGGCGTCGACATCGCCGCTCTCGTGCTCGGATAGCACATAGGCGCCGCGCGAAACCCCCTCGTGTATGCCGGCGTCGTTGCCGGCGAATACGGGCAGATTCTGTCGGCTGAGCACGATGGCGGCCGGGTGATCCAACTCGGCGATGGCGGCCCAGGCGCCGGCTGTTTCGGTGGCGTCGCCGGGCCGGAAGACGTGCAGATTGGGCATGAGCCGCAGCGACATCAAGTGCTCGACCGGCTGATGCGTCGGTCCGTCTTCGCCCAGGCCGATGCTATCGTGCGTGAAGACATACACTGCCGGAATGTCCATCAACGCGCCCAGGCGCATGGCCGGCCGCATATAATCGCTGAAGGTGAAAAATGTCGCGCTGTAGGGTTTGACGATACCGCCATGCAGGGCCAGACCGTTGACTATCGCGCCCATGCCGTGCTCGCGGACGCCAAAGCGCAAGTTGCGCTCGGCGCCACGCCCCGGCCCAGTATTGGCCGCGCCTTTGATCAAGGTGCGCGTGCTGCCGGCCAAGTCGGCATCGCCGCCGATCATCGTCGGCGCAAATTCGGCCAAGGCATTCAAGGCTTCACCGCCGGCGCTGCGGGTCGCCAGTGAAGCGCCCGCCTGCCAGCTGGGCAGTGCTTCGCGCCAGCCCGGGGCGAATTTGCCGGCCATGGCCCGATCCCATTCCAGCGCCAAGTCCGGATGCGCCGCGCGCCATGCCTGAAAGCGGCTTCCCCATTCCGCCTCGGCCGCCGCGCCCGCCTCCACTGCGCCGCGGAAATGCTCCAGCGCCTCCCCGGGCACGTAAAAGCTGTCCATCGCGCTCCAGCCCAGATTCTCTTTCGCCAGCGCAACTTCGTCTTCGCCCAAGGGGCTGCCGTGCGCGGCGCTTGAGCCCTGCTTGTTGGGGCTGCCGTAGCCGATAATGGTGCGCACCGCGATGATGCTGGGCCGGTCCGCGATAGCTTTGGCTTCGCTGATGGCCGCGTCCACGGCGCCCACGTCAGTGCCATCGGCGACGCGGCTGACATGCCAGCCCATTGCCTGGAATCGCCCCGCGATGTCCTCGGTAAAGGTCATATCGGCCGCGCCATCGAGCGTCACTTCATTGTCATCATAAAGAAAGACCAGCTTGCCCAGCCCCCAATGGCCGGCCAGCGCAGCCGACTCCAGGCAGACGCCCTCCATCAGGTCGCCATCGCTGACCAGGGCGTAGGTATAGTGATTTACAATTTCATGCCCCTCGCGATTGAAATAGCGCGCCAGGTAGGCCTCGGCCAGCGCCATGCCCACCGCCGTGGCCGCGCCCTGGCCCAGCGGACCGGTGGTGGTCTCCACGCCGGGACTGTCGCCGTATTCAGGATGTCCGGCCGTGTTGCTGCCCCATTGACGGAAGTTCTTGATGTCATCCAGCGACACATCATAGCCAGTCAGATACAGCAGCGAATAGAGTAGCATGGAGCCGTGCCCGGCGCTGAGCACGAAGCGGTCGCGATTGGACCAGGCCGGGTTGCGCGGGTTGAAGCGCAAGTGTTTCATCCAAAGTGTGTACGCCATTGGCGCGGCGCCCATCGGCAAGCCGGGGTGGCCGCTATTGGCCTTCTGTACCGCATCCATCGAAAGTGTGCGGATGGTATTGATTGCTAGCCCTGTCAAATCGGCCACTGAGTTTCTCCCGTTAATCGTAGCGAATCTCAAACGCCTGGATTATATCAGCCCCGCGCAAGCAACGAATATACAAAAAAACGGATACCCCGTATCCGTTCCAAATCATCAAGCTGTATCAAACTGTTGACCGAAGCAGGCCGCGTTGATTCTATGCCGGGCGTGGCTCCACGCGGAAACGGACGGCAGTTCTCTCCTGGCCGTCAATATCAACTTCGGTGAAATAGGGCGTCGTCACGATATCAATCTCATCCCGCTCGAGATAACCACGAGCGATCGCCAGGGCTTTCACCGCCTGATTTACCGCGCCCGCGCCGATGGCTTGCACCTCGGCATAATTGTGCTGGCGCATGACGCCGGCAATCGCGCCGGCCACGGCCGTCGACCGCGAACGCGCCGATACCTTGATAACATCCGGGCCGTCATCCGCGTAAGTACTGACATCATCGTCAAAAGACTCTGTCATATGTACTTGACTATCCTCCTCGGACATTAACTCCCCCTTGCATGCAAATACAACCCTACCTTGTACGACGCATTACACAGATTTTACAGCCAAACTGCGCTATCGTCTAGCAAAAGCGTAGAATTGTATAGGAATGTATAGCATCAACATAAAATATTGTTACATTTTGCAGTCCAGTTGCGCATATCTGTTAACTCATGTGTAAATTGTTTATCGTTTTCGCACAAGACACAATATCGCTGATCGGCAGCGCGCTTCGCCATTCAGACTTGGCGGAAGTCGATCACCCTGTAAAGCTGCCTGCCTAGTCGTTACAATCAGGACATGATTTGAATCGCGTTTCACCCTGCGTGACTTGGCAAGCCGTTGAATCGAACGGGATAACCGATGCAGCTCACCGCGCCACCTGTCGCACTGATCCTGCTCCTAATTCTACCCCTTATATGGATAATCGGCTTTCCGCGTCATGCCTTCCGCCGCCGCCGCGATATCAGCAGCCTGCTGCTGCGGACCGTGATCATCATTTTGCTGGTCCTGGCCTTGGCCGGGCTGCAGAACGTACAAGCCGTCGATCGCCTGGCGGTGGTCTTCCTGGTGGATGCCTCCGACAGTATGGGCAGCGACGCCGAAGACCGCCAATTGGAATTCATCCGCGGCGCCATCGCCGACAAGCAGCCGGACGACGAATGGGCGGCCCTGCTCTTCGGCGACAATGCCGTGCCAGAGACCGATTTCAGCCAGGTTGGCGAGATCGAAAACTTTTCTTCCATCCCGCTGACGACCGGCACCGACATCGCCAACGCCATTCAGACGGCCCTGTCGATGTTCCCCGCCGATGCCTCGCGCCGCATCGTCGTCCTCAGCGACGGCCAGGCGACACAAGGCGACGCCATCGCGCGGGCGCAGCGGGCCGCCGTTTCCGGCGTCGAAATCAGCTATGTCCCGCTATTCCGCGCCCCCGCGCCAGACGTGCGCATCACCGCAATAGACGCGCCGGGACGCGTGGCCGAAAACCAGAGCTTCGATATCTCGGTCGGCATCCAGGCGGAAAGCGCCACGCCGGCTACGCTGCTCATATTCTCCGGCGGGCGGCTGATCCACGAAGAAGCCCTGCAGCTGCAAGCCGGCGATACCCGCTACAGCCTGACGCAAGCCGGCGAAAAAAGCGGCTTCCTTGACTTCACCGCCCAAATCGTCGTGCCGGGCGAGAACGACAACTTTAATCAGAACAATCAGCTGGGCGCCTTCAGCCAGGTCATCGGGCCGGCGCGCGTGCTGCTGGTCCGCGTGGACGAATCAGAGACGCAATTCTTGCTGCCGGCGCTGCAGCAAGCCGGTATCATCGTGGATGTCAGCGCCCCGGAAGACTTGCCGGTCAACATGGCCGGCCTGGCGCACTACAAGAGCGTCATCCTGGCCAACGTGCCGGCGACCGAGCTGGGCCGGGCGCAAATGACCCTGCTCGATCAATACGTCAGCGATATCGGCGGCGGCCTGGTGATGATCGGCGGACCGCAGAGTTATGCGCCGGGCGGTTATTATCAGACGCCGCTGGAGCGTACGCTGCCGGTCGAGATGCAGATTAAAGATCAAAAGCGCCTGCCGCAGCTCACCATCGCCTACCTGATCGACCGCTCCGGCAGTATGGGGCAAATCGGCCGCAGCGGCGTCCCCAACCTCGAGCTGGCCAAGCGCGCCATCGTGCTCTCGCTTGAGCTGCTGCAAGCCTCCGACCGCGTCGCCATCGGCACCTTTGACACGGGCGGGGCTTGGGTGGCGCCCTTCCAGCAGGTCAATGACGCGCAAGTCCTGACCGCCATGACCAATACCATCCGCTCCGGCGGCGGCACCGATATTCTGGCCGGCTTGCGCTTGGTCGAGCGCGACATTATCCAGGAGCCCTCACAGCTGAAGCACCTGATCCTGCTCACTGACGGCGGCGCCAGCCCGCGCGGACTGGTCGAGATCAGCGAGTCCATGTACAGCCAGCACGATGTCACCCTGTCGGCCATCGCTATCGGGCGCAGTCCCGGCGCGGTGCTGCAGCCCATGGCCGAAGCCGGCGGCGGCAACTATTACGCCGTGGCCGATGTCGAGCAGATTCCGCTGATCTTCGCCCAAGAAACGGTGCTGGCCTCCCGCTCCTACATCGTGGAAGAGGCCTTCACGCCGCGCGTCAGTGGCAGCAGCGCCATCATCGACGGCATCACTGCGCTGCCGCCCCTGCGCGGTTACGTCGCTGCAACGCCCAAGGTCGCCGCCCAGCGCATTCTCAGCGGCCCCGAGCCCTACTCCGATCCCATCCTGGCCGCCTGGCAATATGGCTTGGGGCGGGTCGTGGCCTGGACGGCTGACGCCAGCGCGCGCTGGGCCAACGAATGGGTAATCTGGCCGGATTTCTCGCGCTTCTGGGGCCAGGCAGTGGCTTGGAGCATCAACGCCGGCGCCAACAAGAACCTGGAAACGCGGGTGCTGCTGCAGAATGACCGCGCCCGCATCGTTGTCGACGCTCGTGATGACGCCGGGCAATTCCTCGACGGCTTGATGCTGAGCAGCGCCGTCTTGAATCCCGCTGGCGACAGCCTGCGCATTCCCTTGCAGCAAACCGCGCCCGGCCGCTACGAATCGGCGTTCACGCCACAAAACGAAGGCGCTTATTTTCTGACCGTCAGTGGCGAGGCGCAGTTGGGCGAGGGCGAGACTCAGTTGAGCGATCTCAACGGCTGGGTCATGTCTTATTCACCGGAATACATCCCCCGCCCGCAAGACGACCGTCTGCTGGCTGATATCGCCGATATCACCGGTGGGCGCAATCTGGCCGACCAGCCCGAAGCTGTGTTCACGCATGATCTCGGCGAGCGTCAGGCGGCCACTGATATCTGGCAAAGCCTGATTCTGCTGGCGCTTCTGCTGCTGCCGCTGGATATCGCCATTCGCCGGCTGATCATCACCCGCAGCGACCTGATCCGCCTGCGCGACTTTCTGAGCGGGCGCGGACGCGACCAGACGCGCTCGCAGCAGATGCAAGCCCTCTTCAGCGCCCGCGGCCGCAGCCGCCAGACCACCGGCTACGGCGACGGCATCGTCCCGCGCCCAAGGCCGCGTCCCCGCCCCGACCCGGAGCCCTTTGTCCCGCCGCCGCCGAAGTCAACCCGCGGACGGGATGCGCTTGAGCCGGAGTTCCAGCTGCACGACATAGAGGTTGTCAACCTGGGTGATAAACTACTTCGCAAGCGAAATCGACGTCTTGACGCCGATGACGAGACGTAGCCACGCCGAAAGTGCGCAACTTGGGTGGCGACCTCTTGCGCAGTCGTCGGCGCCGGCGCGGTGATGAGGACGAAGACGACGAATAGCCGCGCCGATGGCAGCTATCAACTCTCCGACAAGAAAACCGTGAAGTCTAGATTGCCCGGCGAATGCCCGTAGCCGGTCAGCAGCGCCGCGCACTCCGCCCGGTGCTGTGTGCCGTGGTTGACCACGTGCGCCAGGCAGTGCCACATCGCCCGGAAGCGTAGCCCGGCATCGCCGTTGTAGCTGATAGTCGCGCTTAGGTCGTCGCTGCTCAAGCTATTGACATAGCCCCAGAAGGCCTCCCGCTCGTCGGCCCAGCGCGCGCGAATCGCCGCCACATCGGGGAAGTCCTCCGGCTGCAGCCATTCGACATGCTCGCCGTCCTTGAGCAGCACGCGCCAGGCGTACTCGGCGTCCATCAAGTGAACCAGCGCGCCATTTAAGCTGCCCCAGCCAAAGTCATTCGGCTCTGCGAATTCCTCGGCTGTCACCCGCTCGGCGGTCGCCAGGATGCGCTCGTTGGCCCAATCGTTGTAACGCAACAGCAATTCCATGTCGGCGCGGCGGGCGCTGTCGGCCCCGCCTGAGCTAATGCCCGCCTCGTTCAGGTACAGCGGCAGGTCCAGATCGCCCGGCGAAAAACCCAGGCCGGTCAGCAAAGCGGCGCATTCGCTGCGGTGCTGCGTGCCGTGATTGACCACGTGAATCAGCGCCTGCCACAATACGGTATCGTAGCGCTGGCCGCCCCTTTCACGACTATGGACGCGCGTCAGATCAGCGTCCTCCAGCGTATCCAGGCACTGCCGCGTAATCTCGTTCTGTTCGCCCCAGCGCGCCCGTAGCGCCGCCACATCGGCGAAGTCTTCCGGCTTGAGCCAGTCGCCAGCGCCGCGCTCGAAGAGGAAGTTGAACCAGCCGAATTCGGCATCCAGCGTATGCGTCAGCATGCCGCGCAAATCGCCCCAGCCCAGCGCGTTCGGCGCTGTCAGCTGCTCTGGCGATGCCTTCTCGGCCGTCTCAAGAATGCGATTGTTAGCCCATTCGTTGTAGCCGTAATACAGCTTAATGTCTTCTACTCTCATTGGTCCTCCCGCTCTGCGACAGCCGCTCGCCGCCTGCCGGATGCTATAATCGTAACTGTGCAGGCGCATTCTACCGATGGACGACGCCGATGACGACCGTGAACTACGATCGGGCGGTCAGCTACTACGATGAAACCCGCGGCTTTCGCCCCGGCGTCAGCGAGCGCTATCGCGAGGCCGTCCTCGAGATGACCGGCGCTGATGCCGGGACGCGCATCCTGGAGCTGGCGATTGGCACCGGCGTGATCGGCCTGCCCTTCATCGCCGCCGGCCACGATTACACCGCTGTGGATATCTCGCGCGGCATGATGCGTCAAATCGCGCCCAAACTGGCCGGCCGCGCCGATCCCCGCCTGGCGCAAGCTGATATCACCGTGGCGCTGCCCTTCGCTACAGTCAGCTTTGACCTGGTGCAAGCCATCCGCGTTTTCCACATGCTGGTCGACTGGCGCGCCTGCATCGACGAAGCCAGGCGCGTGCTCAAGCCGGGCGGCCACTTGCTCATTGTCGAGCACCACGCCCCGGCGGACCAGGGCGATCCGCCGCCCTGGGCGCTGGTGCAGGGCAAATGGGACGCGATCCTGAAAGAACTGGGCGTCGATAGCGGGGGCCTGCGTAATGATCTCTACCCGACCGAAGCGATCCTGCTGCGTTACTTGCGCTCCATCAGCACCGATACCCGCGCGATTGACCTGCTGATATACCGCGAATTGCCGGTGTCTTGCCTTACAATGGTGGAAAGGCGCGCGCAACGCATGTTCCGCAGCGATTGGGCCCTGCCCGAGCCGATTTACCGCCTGGCCACGCGCATGCTCTATGAATGGCTGGAGAGCGACTGCCCAAACGCCGATGCGCCGGCCGAGCGCCGCATGTTATTCCGCGCGATTATTGCGCGCTTCTGAATCTGCCGATTTCGACAGGCCTAAAGGGAAGGTGAGTGCGCGATGATGGACGTCCTGGCGAGTCTGGCGCTGATACTGGTATCGGTCGTCATCCTGGCGGTCATCACCGACCGATTCTTCATCCCCAGTCTGGACGCCATTTCGACGCGCCTCAAGCTGTCGGACGAAGTGGCCGGCGCTTCGCTGATGGCCATGGGCTCGTCGGCGCCCGAGCTGGCGATCGCGCTGATGGCGCTCTTCAGCGGCGGCGGCGAGCACAGCGATGTCGGCATCGGCACCATCGTCGGCTCGGCGGTCTTCAACATCCTGGTGATTACCGGCGTCTCGGCAGTGGTTGCCGGCGGCCTGCATATCCACGTCTTCGCCGTTCGCCGCGATATTATCTATTACCTGGTCTCCATCGGCTATCTGGCGCTGATCTTCTTCGATGGCGGCGTTTCGCTGATCGAGGCGCTGCTGGGCTTGGCTGGCTACATCGTCTACATGGGCGTCCTGATCCTGCTGAAAGATCCCGAAGTCGATGACGAGCCTGAGCCCGCAGTGGGCGCTGCCGGTCAGCCCGCCAATATCGCCCTGTGGCAGTGTATCGAGCGTCTGGTGGTCGGCCCGCTGAGGCGCATCACCGGCGCGCCCGAGGTAAACTACGTCTGGGCCTTCAGCGTTTCCATCGCCCTTATCGTGGCGCTGAGCTATATCCTGGTCGAAGCCACCATCGTCTTTTCCGCCGGCATCGGCATCCCGCCGGTCATCGTCGCCCTGACTCTGCTGGCCGCCGGCACCTCCGCGCCCGACTTGATGTCGTCGGTCGATGTGGCGCGGGAAGGGCGGGGCGGCATGGCCGTCGCTAACGCCGTGGGCTCCAACACTTTCGACCTGCTGATCGGCCTGGCGCTGCCCTGGACCATCGCGCTGGTATTGCAGGGCGCCGGCCTCATCCACGTCGGTACGGACAATCTGTGGACATCGCTGGGCATTCTGGTCGCCACCACGCTGGTCCTTTTTGTATTCCTGGAGACCAAGCGCGATCTCAGCCGGCGCGAAGGCTGGATCCTGCTGCTGCTCTACGCCGTATTCGTCCTCTACACGCTCGCCAGCGTCACAGCCGTCTAGCGCTTCCCAAGAGGTGTGGCTATGACAGCAAATCCACAACATCAGCCGACACTCGGACGCGATGTGCTGCATCTGCCCCTGATCGGGCGTCTCCTGCGTCACCGACACGGACGCCTGGCTCTGCAAGCGCTGCTGACCCTGGGCGCGCTGGCGCTGATCATCGACGGCTTCGTCGGCCCGCAATCCGCCGCGCGCAACCTGGCCACCGTTACGCCTTGGGTCCACTTGCGCGGTCTGGTGGTCATCGTGCTGCTGCTGGCGGGCAATCTGTTCTGCATGGGCTGTCCCTTCACCCTGCCGCGCAGCCTGGCCAAGCGTCTCGCGCGCCGCGGCCGCCGCTTCCCGCAGCGCCTGCGCAATAAATGGCTGGCGATCTTCAGTCTGTTCGCGCTCTTCTTCCTCTACGAATACCTTGATCTCTGGGCCAGCCCCTGGCTGACCGCCTGGCTGATCATCGCCTACTTTGTCGGCTCATTCGCCCTGGAAGCCATCTTCACCGAGTCGGCTTTCTGCAAATATATCTGCC
>LXNI01002134.1_pt1 | contig 14641 bp, 11 predicted proteins | sample 809091 | NCBI WGS metagenome assembly LXNI01 (sample SAMN04870527, study PRJNA318959) | sponge metagenome | biome: 01000161; feature: marine sponge reef; material: water | host: Sarcotragus foetidus | place: Greece: Milos, Mediterranean Sea | collected 2013-05-29 | depth 5-7 m | reverse complement strand
CCGCCCTTGACCGGCAAGCGGTGCTCGCTGTGCACAGCGCGCCAGCCGCAGAACGTCTGGTAGCGGCCGCGCAGACGCACCGGGAAGCGCAGTTGGATGACCGAGTTGCATTCGCGAATCGTCTCGACCAGGTCCGGGGCAATGCCCAAGGCGGCCGCGGCCTTGTCGAACATTCGCCGGACGCTACCGAGAAAGCCCGTCTCGATTGGCGGTTCCATCAGTGCGCTCCTGTTGTTGGGCGACCATGGCGGGATCGCAACCAGTGTATAGCGTGGTCAATGGCGTAGACATCGACCGACGGTCGGAGTGCCGCGGTGCGGCTGCCGGGCCTTGACGGGAAACTGCGGCCCGATCAGACTGCGCCGCCTTCCCTTCCCCCACCGTTGAGCGATGTCGAACACGACCGTTGTTCGCCGAGGCATGGCGCTTCTGCTTGCCGCGACCGGTCTCGTCGCGTTCGCCGACATGGCCACCCGCCCGAAGAGCACGGCGGTTCGCCTCGTGCAAGCCCCCGTCGTCGATGGCGACGTCGCGTCCGACCCGGCCTGGCGCGGTCTGGCACCGATGTCCGGTTTCCGGCAGTGGCAGCCGGACAACGGCCAGGCGGCGACCCAGCGCACCGAGGTGTTCATCGGTTTCACGGAGCATGCGCTCTACATGGGCGTCGTCTGCTACGAGACCGACCCGGCGGCGATCACCATTTCGAACAATCCGATGCAGTCGGACGCCTTCGTCGCCGTCTTCGATACGTTCCGCACCCAGCAGGCGGGTGTCGCGTTCGGCACCAATCCCCTCGGGGCCGAGTACGACGGGCAGGTGTCCGACGGGTTCATCGACTGGAACTGGAGCACGGTCTGGCGCGTCCGGGCGGCGACCAACGAAGACGGCTGGAGCGCGGAGTTCGAGATCCCGTTCTCGTCGCTGCGCTACGGGCCGGGGCGGGAGCAGCGTTGGGGCGTCAACCTCGAGCGCGTCACCCGGCGCAACAACGAAACCTCCACATGGGCGCTGGTGCCACCTCAATTCACGATGTTTCGGCTGGATCTGGCGGGCGAGGTGGACGGTTTGCATGTGCCGTTGAGGCGGCCCCGAAACCTCAAGTTCATGCCCTATGCACTCGGCAGCGTCGAGCGGATCCCGGCGACCGAGCGCGCGGCCGACGAGGATGCGGGGTTCGACGTCAAGTACTCCCTCACACCGAGTCTGACGTTGGACCTGACCTACAACACGGACTTCGCGCAGGTGGAAGCCGACCAGCAGCAGGTGAACTTCGGTCGCTTCAGCCTGTTCTTCCCGGAGACGCGACCGTTCTTCCTGGAGAACGCGGCGGCCTTCGAGGTCGGCATTCCCGGGGCGACCCAGTTGTTCTTCAGTCGCCGGATCGGGATTGCCCCGGACGGCCGCCGACTCCCGATCGACGGCGGGGTCCGCCTGTCCGGGAGGGTGGGCACGGCGACCAACGTCGGGCTCCTGCACATGCGCGCGGCTGGTGGCGAGGCCGGGGCACCGCACAACGACTACACCGTCGCGCGCTTGAAGCGCGATCTACCCAATCGCTCGTCGGTCGGCGCGATCGCGACGAGTCGCGACGACGGCTTGACTGCCGGGCGCACGTACGGCGTCGACGGCACGCTCGGACTCGGTTTCAGCACGACGCTTGCCGGGTTCATCGCACGCACGGACTCCGATGCATTCGACGGCGACGACTACGCCGTCAACCTGTTCGGCGGCTACAACTCGCCCCGCTGGCAGTACAACGCCGCCTACACCGAGGTGGGAGCGGGTTTCAATCCGGAAGTCGGTTTCGTGGGCCGACGCGACTATCGTCGATTCGGTGCATTCCTGCAGCGCACGTACGCCGTGCGTGACTTCATCGGCCTCAACGAGTGGAAGCCGCATGTGGCCTACACCGGGTTCTGGGACTTCGACGGCTACCACGAAAGCGGGTTCCTGCACATGGATAGCTGGATGGTGTGGAAGAACGGCGCCGACCTGTGGACCGCGGTAAACGTCATGCACGAGGGCGTCAAGCAGGCGTTCCCGATCGTCGGCAACACCGTTCCGGCAGGCAAGTACGACTACGCCGAGCTGAACGTCGGCGGGTCCGTCCCGCGAACCGGGCGCTGGCAAGGCGGCGGCGGTTTCGCGGTCGGCGGGTTCTACAACGGCAACCGCGTGTCGCTGTTCCCGTTCCTGAACTACCGTCAGGGCGAAACCCTGACCGCCTTCGCCTCCTGGAACTACAACGCCATCGACCTGCCCACGGGCGAGCCCTTCAAGGTCAATCTCGCGCGCGTGGGATTCACCTACTCGTTCACGCCGAAGGTCCGGTTGCGGACCCTCGTCCAGTACAACGATGCCGACGAGGTCGTCGCCGCGAACGTGCGGTTCTCGTGGCTGCGCTCGGGCAACTCGGGACTGTTCCTCGTCTACAACGAGGTCGACGATCGCGGCACGCACGCCTTGCCGGCCGGCCCGCCAACGCGATCCCGACGCGAAGTGGTCCTCAAGTACAGCCACCTGTTCGACGTGCTTTGAATCCTCAGTCGGGCTCCGGCAGCCAGCGGATCGCGTCGGCGACGACGACCTGCCCGGAGGTGCGGTCCGACAGCGATACGTCCACGGGCCCCGCCGCCAGGTCGAACGCTCCCAAGTCGTTCCACCCGGGAACCGCTTCGCCGCCCTCGAAGGTGACGGACTGTGTGCCACCGCCGTTGGCCAGTTCAAGGGCGAGGCTGCCGAGAGAGTCCCGCTCCAAGGGTGACCGAGGCCGCCAACGACCCTCGGATACCGCGACGCCCGGGAGGTGGATTGCCAGCCGCCAGTGGCCGGCGGTCGGCACCTCGGTCGAGAAGACAGCACGGGTCGAACCGTTGCCCGCAGGTGTGCGGGCGAGCGTGCGCCGGTAACGGCCCCAAGCGACGACGTTCGCCGATGAGTTGGCGTCGGCTTGTCGCTGCCAACCCGGTCGGCTCAAAGAGTACGGTGGCAGGGCCGTTGTCGTCACGTCGTTGGCTGCCCCACCCGGTGTCGGCGTATCGGCAACCACCGAGAAGCCGGCATCGAGGTCGTCGACCACGATGCCGGGCATCCGCCAACCGCTCGGCCGGGAGCCGACCAGGGGTCCGCCCGCGTCGGCATCGCGTGGTGACCGCGAGGTTTGCGCGAGCCGCATTGCGAACCGGTTCAGCGACACGAAGGGGTCGAGCCGCAACTCGATGGGCGGCTCATCGACAATCACGCCCACCTCGACTGCCGAATCGGCTCCCACCGTGACCGGTGCGCCCCGACGGAAGGGCGGCGAGCGGGTGTCGAAGAACCCGGCGGATGCCTCGTCGCGCCACGCGAGGGCGACGACACCTGCGACGGCTTCGGCGTTGCGCACGTGTACGCGGATTTGGTGGCGCGGTCTCCCGCCGCGCCCGTCGGCGATCCTCGACACCTCGGCCGAAGACACCGTGAAGCCGGGCGCACCCGGTTCGTGCAGCCATCGGCCGACGAGGTCGCCGACAGATGCGTCGATCGTCCGCACGGCAGTCACGAAGTCGGCGGCGGTGTAGGTGGATCCCCGATGTTCGCGGCGCAGCAGCACAAGCAGGTCGAGCGTCCGCTCGTGCCCGAGGAGGCCGTGCATTGCCCGTGCCACTTGGGCGCACCGGTGGGCCAGGAACGCGAAGGATCCACGGTGCCCGCTCGGGTCGACCTCGACTAGTTTGCATGACCGCGGTTTAGCTTCACAGTCAGGTTGCATTCTCTGGCCGTCGGAACTTGGCGGGTTCTTGCTAGGGCGCAGCCCCGCTAGCGGTGCCTTTTCCAGGCGACGCCAATCCGCTTCGTCGAGGTGGCGACCAGTCACTGGCCGCAGCTGGGTGAAACCGCTAACCCGTTCGAAGGGAAGCCCGGGCACGGTTCGTTCCGGGAGGCTGATCCAGTGGGCAGGAGGAACGATCACATGGTAGTCCGCCCACTGGGGCAGCCCGGCCCACCTCACCATGAGCATCTCGACCAGGACATCGAGGGCGTGGGCGCCTTCGCCGGTGGGAGCCGCCAAGAACGGGAGCAGGTTGCGCAGGATGCCGGCGCTGGCATGGACCGTGTTGGGTGCCATGCGATCCAGGTCGATCATTTGCCGACGCAACCCGTCCTCGTCGACGGGGCTGAAGCGGCGCGTCGGGAATCCCTGCTCGGACAGCAGTTGCACGCCCGGGAGTGCCTGCAACGTGTCCAGTCGCCAGCCGCCGCCGTAGCGCCGCAGCCGCGCCGGGACTTCGACCAGGCTGAAGGTCGCGTACGGATAGTCGAGGCCGCGGGCGATCGCCGGTTCCAGGTATGTCGCCCTGAGCCAGCTTGCGAAATCGGCCCCCGCCTCGTCGAACCGTCGTACGTTGCCAATGTGCGCCGGATGGATCAGCAGTTCGTATTCGGTGCCGTCGAACGCAAGGGCGCGGCGTTCGAACGTGCCCGCGATCAACGCGAAGGCGGCAATCGGTACTTCGGGCGCAAAACGCCATGACCCGTTTCCGCCGCGGCGTCCGGGTCCGGCGACATGCCAGTGGGACGGCGCGCGAACTTCGAGATCGACTGTCCGGTAGTCCGGCGCGCGGTCGTCTGCGCCGAAACTGGCGCCGCTGGCGGGCAACCAGTGCACCCCGGGCATGAGGGCCACGAAGTTCTCCTCGAAGATCGAGGCCTCGTCGCCGAGCAGTACGAGGGGGATGCCGAGCACCGCTTCGTCGGCGGCGCGAACCGCGCTGTCGAGGTAGGCGAAGCGGGGGTCGGGCACGCCGACTGCGCGTACGGCCATCACCACCGGCGTCTTCGCCGTGACCGGCGTCGGCGGCGTCACCGCGAGGACGCCAGCATCGTGCTGGTACGCCGCAGCCTCGCCGTCTACCTGCAACGCCTCGATGCGCATCCCGGGATTGAGACTCAGGTTCAGCGCCGCCAAAGGTACGGACGACGGCGAGCGTACGGTCAGAACCACGTCGATCGTGAGCCGCCGGCCAGGCTCGATGTCGACCCGCCCGGACACGCGCATGACGTCCGGCGCCGGCTCGTGCGCTATGGCGGCATGGCGATCGGCCCAGTGCAGGCGTTGTGCGCGTTCGGAGGCGGCGTCGAGCGCGAGCAGCCCGATCACCAGCGTGCCTGCGGCGACGAGCACGGCGCCGACGGCGGCTTGCGGCCCCCACCTCGACGAGTCCGGCCGCGCGTCGCACGTGGCCGCCAGCGCAAGGAAGCCTGCTGCCAGCATCACGAGGGCGCTGCGCTGGGCGATGTCCACGGCCCCTGGCAGCCGCGGCAGGATGTCGGATCCGGGGAGGCCCAGGTTGGCGACGCCGGAGACCGCCGGCAACAGGTAGAGGGGCGCATGAAACAGGAGCCAGACGTACAGGCCACCGAGAGCCACCGCGACCGTGGCCGCCAGCAGGGGCCAACGTAGCACCGAACTCAGCAGCATCACCAGTGCAACCCAAAGAACGACCAACGGTATTGCGTCGATGACAAGGAAGGCGACGACGGTCAGCGGTGCGGCGGCCTCGCCAAGTCCGGGCACGTCGAGGATCGCGGCGGATAGCCCAATGGCCTGGATGAGTCCGACGATGCCGGCGAGCAGTGCCCAGACGATCAGCGCGACCCCAAGGCATCGGCCGCCGAGGAGCTCGAGGTTGCTGACGGGCCTGGCGCCGAGCGCCTCGGCGATCCTTGCGCGCGCGTCTCGCCGGCGCATGTCGAAAGCGAGGAAGACCGCCCCGAAGAGAAGCACGGCGAGCGCCAACACGCCGTAACCCTGGAAACCGAAACGCGGCACCGGCTGGCGGTGGACCAGTTGGTAAAGATGGAGGGAGGCACCGAGCTGGTACAGCCCGACGCCGACGATGGATGCGAGTATCGCGAACAGCCAAGTGCGCGACAATCGCCTGGCCCGAGATAATTCGGCGCACGCCGACGCAAGAATGAAGTCGACACGCATGTCGCTATGCGGACCCGGACATCGCGTCGCCTCGTCGGGCGAGAGCATAGCAGACCGGCCAACCCAACCTGACACAGCCTTGGCTCACCGTCGCCGCAGCGATTACCCTTGCCACCACCGAAAACCGACGGAGCACCCGTGAAACGAAAACGCATCGCCCTGACGCTGCCGATGGGGCCGGACATCAACGACACCATCACGCTCGTCAAATGGGCGGAAGAGCATGGGGTCGACGACATGTGGTTCAGCGACGCCATGGCCCCGGACAGCCTGACCATGGTGGCAGCGGTCGCGCCGTACACCCAGCGGATGCGCGTCGGCGTTGCGGTCACCCCGGTCTATACCCGCACGCCCGCCGTGCTCGCGGCGACGGCCACCGTGCTCTCGCAGCTGCTGCCGGGCCGCTTCGTGCTCGGCTTGGGTTCGTCGAGCCAGACCATCATGGAACGCTTCAACGGCATCAAGCTCGAAAAGCCGCTGACGCGCTTGAAGGAGACGGCCGTCATGGTCCGCTCGATGCTCGCCGGCGAGCGCTCGGACTTCGCCCTGACGACCCTGTCGAGCCGCGGCTATCGACAGGACGTCGTCGGCGATCCACCACCCATCTACCTCGCCGCCCTGCGGCCGAAAATGATCGAAATGGCCGCCGAGCACGGCGACGGGGTGGTGTTCAACCTGTGGCCGAAGAACGCGCTGCCGAAGATGATGGAGCATGTGGAGATCGGCGCGCAGCGTGCCGGCAAACGCGTTGAGGACTTGGAGATCGTCAACCGTTTCCTGGTCATGGTGACCGATGACGTCGAGGAGGGCCGGGCGCTCTTCCGCCTGCACTACACGCCCTACTACGCGAACCCCGTGTACAACGAGTTCCTCAAGTGGGCGGGCTACAAGGACGAGGCGGAAGGCGTGCTCGCCGGCTGGGCGGCCCGCGACCGGGAACTCTCCACCGGCTCGCTCACCGACGAGTTGATCGATTCGGTGGCCATCATCGGCACGGCGGATGAAGTCCATGCGCGGCTCAGGGGCTACGCGGACGCCGGGATCGACACCAGCATCGTCTCGCCGATCGGGCCGATTCCGATGGCGGATGCCATGCCGACCTTCGAGGCCTTCTCGTCCGACAAGTTCACTTTCGCCTAGCGCGGCTGCGCCCTGGCAAGAACCACGACAGGCATACGGGTAAGAGAAATGCAACCTGACTGTGAAGCTAAACCGCGGTCACGCGAAACTAGTGTACCGTCTCGGAAATACGTTGACTGTTGGAACGCCGTTCGGGCTCGCATTGTCCGACGCGGGGCGAGGATGTGCCGCCGTCGAAACAGGTACTTGCGCACATGCCCGGTTCGCCGTCGGGCAGGAATGTAATGTGAACGCATTTGAGAGGCGGCACACTAGAGCCTCAAGCCGCGCGGGATACAGTCGCGCACTTTGCGCCGCTCACCGCGGCACGGCACGGACGAGGAGATTGTGATGAAGGTAGACGGCGGCGTTGGCTGGAACTTGCGCACGGTAGGCGCCCAGGCGCGCGAACTCGAGGAGATGGGGTACAGCGGCATCCAGACGGCGGAGACGGCCCACGATCCGTTCCTGCCGCTGGCGTTCGCCGCCCAGGACACCGAGACGGTCGATCTGATCACCGGCATCGCGGTTGCGTTCTCGCGCACGCCCATGCTGCTCGCGCAACTCGGCCACGATCTCAATGCGGCGGCGGAAGGTCGTTTCGTCCTCGGCCTCGGTTCCCAGATCCGCCCGCACATCACCAAGCGCTTCAGCATGCCGTGGTCGACGCCGGCGGCGCGCATGCGCGAGTTCATCCTGGCGATGCGCGCGATCTGGGCGACGTGGCACAAGGGCGAACCGCTGCAGTTCACCGGCAAGTTCTACACGCATACGCTGATGACGCCGTTCTTCACGCCGACCAACAACGAGCACGGCGCGCCGCGGGTGTTCCTGGCCGCGGTGGGCCCGTTGATGACGGAGGTGGCCGGGGAAGTTGCCGACGGCATCATCGTCCATGCGTTCACCACCGAGAAGTACCTGCGCGAGACCACGCTGCCGGCCTTGGAGCGCGGCTTCGCGAAGGCGCGTGCCGCCGGGGTGGAGAAGTCCTTCGACAACTTCGAGGTCTCCTACCCGTGCTTCGTGGTCACCGGACGCGACGAGGAGGAGATGGCGGCGGCGCAGGTGGCAACGACGCGCCAGATCGCCTTCTACGGGTCCACGCCTGCCTACAAGCCGGTGCTCGACAGCATCGGCGCCGGCGAACTGCAGCCACAGCTCAACGCCATGTCGAAGCAGGGCCGCTGGGCGGAGATGGGGACGCTGATCGACGAGTCGATGATGGGTCAGTTCGCCGTCGTCGGCGAGCCGGCTCGGATCGCGACCGAGATCAAGATGCGGTTCGGCGACATCGTCGACCGCACGTCGGCGGCCTATGCGCAGCTTCCGAAGGCCGACCGGGCGCGGATCGTCGCGGAACTGACCGCGTGAAGCTCTACCAGTTGGCCATGTCCGTGCCGGACCTGGACGTGGCCGAGGCCTTCTACCGCGACGTGCTCGGCGCCCGGTTCGTGGCGCGCTTCGATCCGCCCGGGCTGGTGTTCTTCGACTTGGACGGGGTGCGCATCCTCTTCGAGCGCGGCGAGGCGGGTGGCAACTCGGTGCTCTACCTGTGGACGGACGACATGGCGGCGCGCGTGGCCGAACTGAAAGCCAAGGGCGTACGGTTCAGCGGCGCGCCGCACCCCATCCATCGGGACGAGGACGGCACGTTCGGCCCCGCGGGCGAGACCGAGTGGATGGCGTTTTTCGAAGACCCTGCGGGCAACGTGCTGGCCTTGGTGACGCGCGAGGCCTGACAGGCTGGCGCCGGATCGGCGTGGCTCAGGCATCCCTCCATTTTCTCTTCACCTTCGCGGCGGAAGGGGTATACTTCGCCGCCGTTTCCGTTGGGAAACGGCCAAAGGAGCGAATAGTTCGTGCAGACTGTGCCCGGGAAGAACTGCGGCTGCTCCGTCAGCGGCGTCGCCAGCCTCACCGGCCTGGCGTTTCTGGCGTTGGTGGTCGGCGTCACGTCGGCCACGTTCGTCAGGGCCAATGACGGCGTGCGCGACGTGGTCACCCTAACGGTTCCCGAACGACCGTCCGAACCGAGTTGGGACGCGGAACGACGCGCGTTCGCCGCCCGCCTCCGACGGGGCTACGGGATCGACCACGACGACGCCGTGGAGTTCGCCGGTTGGATTCTGGAAGCGTCCGTCCGCCAGGGCCTCGAGCCGGAACTCCTGGCGAGCGTGGTGATGACCGAAAGCAACTTCCGCAAGGACGCGCGGTCCATCACCGGGGCCGTGGGTCCTGCCCAGGTGCGTGCCGACCTGTGGCGCCAGTTCTGCGGCGGCGATCTATACGATCCGGAACAGAACCTGTACTGCGGCGCGCTGATTCTCCGCCATTACCGGGATGTCTGTGCGGGCGCATCCCCCGACTCGTTGACCTTGGCCGAGGAATGCGCATTGCGCGCCTACAACGTCGGCTTCGGGAATCGAAACAACGTCTACTTCGTAGCGGCGGCGACTCGCTACCTCGACAAGATCGACCGCCACCGCGAGCCGCTCGACGGCTGACGTCAACGCCCGCGCGCGCCGCGGCATCGTTCAACCCACCGAAAACGAGAACACCGTTCGCGCCGCGAACGGTGCCTCCGGGCGCACGATCGCGTTCGGATAGCCGGGGTGGTTGGGTGCGTCCGGGAATTGCTGGGTCTCCAGGCAGAAGGCGCCGCGTTGCGGATGGCGTCGACCGTGGCGGCCGGCGGTGTGGAGGGTGTTGGCGGTGTAGAACTGCACGCCGGGCTGATCGGTGGTCACGGTGAGCGTGCGACCGGATTCCGGATGCCGCACCACCGCGGCGCGCTGGAAGCCGGGCTTCAGGACGAAGGTGTGGTCGAAGCCGCCATCGCGAGGCGCATCTGCGCATCGGCGGCTCGGAAGGCGTCGCGCAGGACCACGGCACGGCGCAGGTCGAAGGGTGTGCCGGACACATCGCGGATCTCGCCAAGCTGGGTGAGAGCGGCGCTCACCGGCAGGAAACGGTCGGCATCGATGACGACCTCGTGGTCGTCGATCGTCGATCCGGCCATGCCTGTCAGGTTGTAGTAATGGTGCGAGCTCAGGCTGACCGGGGTCGGCGCGTCGGTGGCGGCATGGAACTCCAGGCTCATGTCCCGACCTGTGAATCGGTACCGGGCCTCGACGGTGAGATTGCCCGGATATCCCGACTCGCCGTCCGGGCTCCTGAGCTTGAGCAGGACGCCGTCGTCCTCTGCGCTGCCGGTCCATCGGCGCAGCCCGAATCCGGCCCGGCCGCCGTGCAGGTGGTGGGGCGGAAGATTGGCGTCGAGCTTGTGCAGGGCGCCGTCGAGTTCGAAGCGGGCGTTGGTCATGCGGTTCGCATAGCGTCCCACCAGGCAGTTGAAGTGCGGATGGGGACCGAGATAGTCGGCGATCGTCGGGCAGCCGAGCAGGACGTTGGCGAGGTCGCCGCGGCGGTCGGGGACCTCGATGCGGGTCACGATGCCGCCGTGTTCGATGACCTCGGCGGTCAGTTCGCCGGTGTCGACCCGGAATCCCAGGAAGTCGGGATGGGCCTGGAAGACTTCGATCAACGCGCCGCGTCCCGGAGTTCGCTCGTCAAAAGGTTCGGCGTTCCCAGAACAGCTACAGGCGTGCGTCCCCGGACCGAATCGTCTCGAGGTAGTCGGCATCGAGTGGCTCGTAGGACCGGCTGCCGGGTTTCATCACGTACACCGGGTCGGCAATCGCGTTGATGTCGTAGCCTTCGCGCTTGAGGTCGCCCTTGACCATCTTGAACGTGCCGGTGAGATCGAGCTCCGTTTGGATGCGCACGAAAACGGGCCGGGCAAACGCCGGCAGTTCGCGCCGCGCATGGGCTGCGAATCCGGCCAGGTCGAGTTCCTTCGCGCCATCGCTCAGGCGGATCGCCGCCATCCCCGCCCGGCCGTCGGCGCCGGGCACTTCAACGCCGTAGACGTTGCAGAAGTCGATGCCGGCAAAGCCGTTGAGAATCTCCCCGACTTCGTTGGTGGAGACGTTCTCGGACTTCCAGCGGAACGTGTCGCCGGTACGGTCGACGAACTGGTAGTGCGGATAGCCCAGCGAGAAGCCGACGTCCACCTCGCGGATCAGGTCGCCGGTGTTGAACCAGGCGTCGCCTTCCTCGAGGACATCGCGGACGACTTTCTTCTCGGTGGCCTCGGGGTCGGTGTAGCCCTCGAACACGGCGTGCGGGTTGATGTGGCCCAGCAGGAGCCCGGGCTCGCCCGCGGGCACCTCGATGCAGCGGCCGCTTGCGTCGCGGACGATTTCGTCGGCGTCCACGTCGTAGCGCACGAGGGCGATCCTGGACGAGGTCATGCCGATCGTGCAGTCCTTGTTCATCAGGTTGGCGAAGGCGACGTTGCCTTCGCTGGCGCCGTAGAACTCGGTGATGCGCTTCAAGCCGAAGCGGCGCTTGAAGTCGAGCCAGACGTCGGGCCGCAGGCCGTTGCCCATGGCGGTGGTCAACGGCGTGTCGGCGTCGTCCGCCTTCTCGGGGGTGTTGATCAGGTAGCGGCAGACCTCGCCGACGTAGACGAAGCACGTGCAGTTGTGCTCGCGGATCTCCGGCAGGAACGCGCTCGCCGAGAACCGTCGGCGCAGGAACATCGATGCGCCGGTCGTGAGCGCGGCGCCCGCGGCCACGAGCAATGCCGTGCCGTGGTAGAGCGGCAGACAGATGTAGATGCGGTCGTCCGGCGTCGTCCGGAACCCCGCCTTGCCGGCCAACGTCGCGCTCATGAGGAAGCGCCGGTTCGACATGACGGCAGCCTTCGGCAAGCCGGTCGTGCCGGACGTGAAGATGTACATCGCGGTCTGCCCGAGGGTGATGTCCTTCGTCTCTTCGGGGTTGGCGTCGGATGCATCGGCGCTTGCGGCCGCGAGATCGATGGCCCAGTTGGCGAGCGGCGTCTCGCCGTCGGGAACGACGTAGTAGTCGGCGCCTTCGTTGAGGTGGAGTTCGCCCTTGACGTTCTCGATGGCGTCCTGCAACTCGGCCCCGAAGATGCACTTCTTCGACTCCGTCACCGTGATGCAGTGGGCGAGCGGGCGTTCCCGCAAGTTGGTGTTGATGAAGCCGGCCGTGATGCCGAGCTTGTTGGTGGCGAGCATCAGCGGCAGGAACTCCAGCCGGTTCTCGAGCATGATGCTCACGGTGTCGCCGCGCTCGAGTCCCGCCGCCTTGAGGGTGTGGGCGTAGCGATTGGCCATCGCGTTGAGCTCCGCCCAGGTCAACGTGCGGCCCTCGCTGACGACGGCCGTGAGCGGACCGAACTGCTCGACGTTGCGCTCGAGGACGGCACCCAGGCTGTCCTTCTCCTCCATGGGCCGGGGCACAAGGCCCTTCTTGAGCGCCAGCAGCGTCGGCACGTCGGCCAATGTCGATAAGACGTTGCGGATTCCCATCACGCGCCTCTTGTTACAGTTCCCTCAACGCGGCTTGAGAGCATACAGGAGAACACGGTGAACGAAGTCTGGCAGATCGGTGGCGTGAAGCTCAGTCGCGTCGTGGAGATGGAGGTCACCGGCGGCTCCCGGTTCATCCTCCCCGATGCGACCCGGGACGCCTGTCGCAGCTACCGCTGGATGTTTCCGCACTTCATGGACGACGCCGGCAACCTGGTCATGAGCATCCATGCCCTCGTGGTCGACACCGGCGCGCGGCGGATCGTCGTCGACACCTGCATCGGCAACGACAAGGAACGGGACATCCCGACATGGAGCCACCTGCAGACGAGTTTCCTTGCGGACCTCGAGGCTGCGGGGTATCCGCGCGAGTCCATCGACACGGTGCTGTGCACCCATCTGCACGTCGACCACGTCGGCTGGAACACGATGCTGGTGGACGGCGAATGGCTGCCGACCTTCCCCAACGCCCGCTATCTGGTGGGCGAGACGGAGTGGCGCTACTGGGACGACCGCGACCCCGGCACCCAGGTGTTGGCCGACTCGGTGCGACCGGTGATCGATGCCGGGCTGGTGGACCTCGTCCCCGTCGACCACCGGGTCTGCGATGAAGTCTGGCTCGAGCCGACGCCGGGCCACACGCCGGGGCATGTCAGCGTGCGCATCTCGTCCGGGGGCGCGGACGCGCTGATCACCGGCGACTGCATCCACCATCCGTGCCAGATGACCCGCACGGACTGGTGCAGTTCGGCGGACTCCGACCAGGCGCAGGGCCGCGAGACGCGCGAGTCGTTGCTCGAACGCATGGTCGATACCGACGTGCTGGTGATCGGTACGCACTTCGCCACGCCGACTGCGGGCCTTGTCAAACGACACGAAGGGGGCGGGTACCGGCTTGAGGTCTGAGACCGCGCCGCCGGCGGTCAGTCCCCGGCCCTGGCCTTCAGCCTCACCATCCAGGCTTCGATGTGATGCCGCGTCCAGGGGATGTCGAGGGCCACGAAGGCGATGCCGAGCGGAAACATCCAGAAGCCGAGAATGGGCAGGAAGCCCAGGACGCCTCCACCCATGAACAGCACGCCGACCACCGATCGGATCCCGAAGGGCACATGGTCGTCGCCCCACTTGAGGATGCGGTAGGTGATCCGCGCCAGTCTCCTGGACAGGTGATGTTCGCGATGCGCTGCGTCGATGGCGACGGCCCCTAATCGATTGGCGTTGCGCGACCCCGCAATCAGACCAGGATGGGCCGGTCGTCCGGGGCGTCGTGGCGGTCGGGATGGGCGCGGCGTTCCAGGTCCGGATCGACGGACCGGAAGCGGAACCGACCGCCTTCGTCAAGCGAGCGCTCCAGGCGATTCCGGTGCATCAGCAGGTGGCAATGGGCGATGGCCTCGCCAAGGGCCATCATGGTCTGTCGGGCGTCCAGGCGACGCCTGAACAGTACCGGCAGGAGATCCTTGGCCGTTTGCGGCTCGACGCAGGTCTCCTCGATCGCCAGCATGCGGTCCTCGTGGTGGCTGATGAGATCCCGGAGTCTTTCGCGGACGCCGTAGAACGGCAGGTTGTGCGCCGGCAGCACGAACGTGTCCGCCGGCGTGTCCAGGAACTTGTCGTGGGACTCCATCCAGATCTTCAAGGGGTTGGCCTCCGGCTCGGTCGGATGGACGCTGACGTTCGAGGTGATCCGCGGCAGGATCTGATCGCCGGATAGCATCACGCTCAAGGCATGGCAGTGCAGGCAGGCATGTTCCGGCGAGTGGCCGGCACCGACGACGACGTGCCAGTCGCGGCCGCCGATGGTCAGGATGTCGCCGTCCTCCAGGCGGTGGAAGCCCATCGGCAAGGCGCTTGGCATGGTCATGGACGAGGCGCCTGTCTGCGCGCCCGTGCTCGTGCGGGCTGGTCCGCGCTCGCGCCAAGCGTTCTGCATGCGCTCCATGGCGTCCGTCGGCATGCCGTAGCGGTGGTAGAACTGCTCGCCCTGCCAACTGCCCTGCGACGACGAGAAGCCCATGGTGGTGTACGAGCGGGCCTGGTAGTACTCGGCCCGGGTCATGTACAGCGGACAGCGGAAGTGGTTGACGATCATGCCGGCCTGGCCGATGTGGTCCGGGTGCATGTGCGTGCAGATCACGCCCTTGAC
>LXNI01002133.1_pt1 | contig 14649 bp, 14 predicted proteins | sample 809091 | NCBI WGS metagenome assembly LXNI01 (sample SAMN04870527, study PRJNA318959) | sponge metagenome | biome: 01000161; feature: marine sponge reef; material: water | host: Sarcotragus foetidus | place: Greece: Milos, Mediterranean Sea | collected 2013-05-29 | depth 5-7 m | reverse complement strand
CCGAGACCCGGTCCAGCTCCCCCATACTCAATGTAATGGTCTCCTTTGGCATGATGTCCCCTCAATGAAAAAGGGGACATTTTAGAATTGCTAAAAGGGGACATTACAGATTTGCGCTGACAGAAAATGATTTTTCATCTGATTGGATAGCGGGAATTGATATACTACCCGGCTATTTCCATGGGAGCGATAACTGACTGATGTTGAGTTTGGGAGAACCACCGCCTTTTGATGTGCATAATGTCAATGGTCGTGCCCCGATTTTGATTACCTGTGATCATGCAGCAAACCGCATTCCGGCCAGCCTCTCGAACCTGGGTCTGGAGGCTTCAATGCTGGAGCGACATATTGCCTATGATATCGGTGCAAGGCAAGTCGCCATGGCGCTTTCGAAGCGATTTGATGCGCCAATGCTGCTGTCAACCTATTCAAGATTGGTCATTGATCTCAATCGTCATCTGGATGATCCCACCTTGATTGTGGAAGTCAGCGACAGTACCACCATTGTCGGCAATCGCAATTTGAGCGCCAGCCAAAAACGTGAACGGATCAATACGATATTCCGGCCCTATCACGATATGCACTGTCGACTGGTTGATCAACTGGTTGCCCGCCATGCAACCCCGTTTATTCTGTCTGTCCACAGTTTCACGCCGACCTTTAACGGATCGACTCGGCCGTGGCATTTCGGCGTGCTCTGGGACCGATGTGAAAGTCTGGCAAAAAAGCTGGTGAGGGGATTGCGGCAGGACAACACCTTTTGCGTGGGCGAAAACCAGCCCTATCATGCGACCGATCCGTTGGGCTATTCGATGGTCGTGCATGCCCAGAACCGGGGGATCGATATGGGTTTGATTGAGATTCGTCAGGATCTGATTGAGCATCCCACGGGGCAGCAGGCGGCGGCGGAAATACTCGCGCGGACGATCGCGTCATTGTAGACGGACATCGGGTCGCATGGGTTTTTACTGGCGTATGCCGACAAAACCGTTGTCATCAACGATGGATTTCCCAGAAAAACCATCCCTGTTGCAGCCAGTTTGCCGGATACGGGAGCGAGATAAAGGGAGAGGACTCCCCATTTCAGGGGCTGAATTCAGTTACAATCGGAAACGGGTTTTCATTATCGAGCAAAGAGAGTGTCCGGAAACAGCATTGGCCGTCTTTTCACCCTGACCACGTTCGGGGAAAGTCATGGTTCGGCACTGGGTGCGGTGGTTGACGGTTGCCCTCCCGGCCTGGCCTTGACCGAATCAGATTTGCAGGTCGACCTGGACCGACGCAAACCGGGTCAATCGAAATATACCACGCAGCGAAGGGAATCGGATGCCGTTGAGATATTGTCAGGTGTCTTTGAGGGCGTGACGACCGGAACCCCGATTGGACTGTTGATCAGGAACCAGGATCAGCGGACGCGGGACTATGCCAAAATCAAGGATCGATTCAGGCCCGGGCATGCCGATTATACCTATCATCACAAGTATGGTTTGCGTGACTATCGCGGTGGCGGGCGTTCGTCGGCCAGGGAAACCACCATGCGGGTGGCGGCCGGCGCGATCGCCAAGAAATATCTGCGCGAACAGTATGGCCTCGTGATACGTGGCTGTGTTGACCAGATCGGGGCTGTCCGTATTCCGGTCAACGACTGGTCACTGGTTGATCATAACCCCTTTTTTGTAACCGATAACGCGGTGATTCCGACACTCGAGAAGACGATCCAATTGACCCGCAAAGCAGGGGACTCCATTGGTGCGGGTGTGTATGTTGAAGCCTTGAATCCGCCGACGGGATGGGGCGAACCGGTGTTTGACCGCCTGGATGCAGATATCGCAAAAGCAATGATGAGCATCAATGCGGCCAAGGCTGTCGAGATCGGTGCGGGATTTTCAGCGATCACCCAGAAGGGTTCGCAACATCGGGACCCGATCGAGCCCCAAGGATTTCGATCGAACAATGCAGGCGGTGTATTGGGCGGGATTTCGAGCGGGCAGACCATCACGGTTCGCATTGCATTTAAACCCACCTCAAGTATCCAGGTACCAGGAGACACCGTCAACCTGGACAACGAACCGGTTGAAGTGGTGACAACGGGCCGACACGATCCGTGCGTGGGTATTCGGGCAGTGCCGATTGCAGAGGCCATGCTGGCGTTGGTGTTGATGGATCATGCGCTGCGTGACCGGGCACAAATGGTTCGCTAGCGGGCAAGGACGAAATGATCGTTGCGAATGCAAGAATCCGTGGCAGCGACCGGGCCTTGTCCTGAATATGATATTATCGGGCGCTTTTCACCTCGGCGAATGATCTGGAATGGATAAACAAAAAACCCTTTATGACAAGGTCTGGCAACAACATGTTGTCCATGAAACCGAAGATGGCACCTCGTTGATTTATATCGATCGTCACCTCGTCCATGAAGTGACTTCGCCACAGGCGTTTGAAGGGCTCCACCTGGCCAACCGCAAGCCATGGCGGGTGGAAAGCATGCTGGCCGTTCCGGATCATAATGTGCCGACGGCCACGGATGGGGGTGAAATCGACGACCCGGTGTCGAGACTGCAGGTGACGACATTGGATCAGAATTGCCAACACTTCGGTATCACCGAGTTTGGCATGTCAGACCCGCGGCAGGGGATTGTCCATATCATTGGCCCTGAGCAGGGGGCAACGCTGCCGGGCATGACGATCGTGTGCGGCGATTCCCATACCTCGACGCACGGTGCGTTCGGGGCACTCGCTTTCGGGATCGGGACGTCGGAAGTCGAACATGTGATGTCGACCCAGTGCCTGCTGCAGCGCAAATCCAAGAACATGCGTATCTGGCTTGAGGGCAATAAGCATCCCGGGGTGACCGCAAAAGATCTGGTACTGGCGGTGATCGGCCTTATCGGGACGGCGGGTGGAACCGGGTATGCGATCGAATTTGCCGGTCCGGTTATTGAATCCCTGTCGATGGAAGGCCGAATGACGATCTGCAATATGACGATCGAGGCAGGGGCGAGAGCGGGCATGATCGCGGTGGATCAGACCACCATTGACTATCTGGAAGGTCGACCCTATTGTCCGAAAGGTGATTTGTGGGATAAGGCAGTCACTGCCTGGCGTGATCTGAAAAGTGATGAAGGCGTTGTGTTCGATCGGGAGATCACGGTCGACGTCAGTACAATTCTGCCCCAGGTCACGTGGGGGACATCACCTGAAATGGTGGTCGATATTCATGGTCACGTGCCCGATCCGGAGGCGGAATCGGATCCGATCCGGCAAGCGGGTATCAAACAGGCACTGGATTATATGGGCCTTGAGGCCGGTGTGCCGATCAGCGAGATCAATCTTGACCTGGTGTTTATCGGCTCGTGTACCAACAGTCGTATTGAAGATCTGCGTGAGGCCGCTTCGGTGGTCAAGGGCAAACAGGTTGCAAAGTCGATCAAGCAGGCGTTGGTGGTGCCTGGATCGGGGCTTGTCAAGCGTCAGGCGGAAGCAGAGGGCTTGCACCACATCTTTATCGAGGCGGGATTTGAATGGCGCAATCCCGGATGCTCGATGTGTCTTGCAATGAACGCGGATCGGCTTGAGCCCGGTGAGCGGTGTGCTTCGACGTCGAATCGCAATTTCGAGGGTCGACAGGGGCAGGGGGGGCGAACCCATCTGGTCTCACCGGCCATGGCGGCAGCGGCTGCGATCACCGGTCATTTTACTGATGTGACGGAGGGTTAAGGATGCAGGCATTTACAACGATGGAGGGTTTGGTGCTCCCGCTTGACAGGGCGAATGTGGATACCGATGCGATCATCCCCAAGCAATTTCTCAAATCGATCAAAAGAACCGGTTTTGGGCCGAATCTGTTTGATGAGTGGCGCTATCTGGATCACGGGGAGCCGGGGATGGACAATGTGGGCAGGCCGATCAACGCCGATTTCATATTGAATCACCCTCGATACCAGGGTGCCGAGATTTTACTGGCGCAAAAGAATTTTGGCTGTGGCTCCTCCAGGGAGCATGCGCCATGGGCCTTGCTGGATTATGGTTTTCGTTGCCTGCTGGCACCGAGTTTTGCCGATATATTTTATAACAATTGCTTTAAAAATGGCATATTGCCGGTTGTTTTGGAAGAGCGGTTGATCAAAGAGTTGTTTGTTCTGGTCAAGGCGCAGATCGGCTATTCGGTCAAGGTTGATTTGCCGAATCAAACGATCACGCTGCCTGATCAAAGAGCGATTTCCTTTGAGGTGGAACCATTTCGGAAACACTGTCTGGTCAACGGTCTTGACGATATCGGACTCACTTTGCAGCATTCGACGCTGATCAGACAGTACGAGGAGCGAAGGAGAATCGAAGCGCCGTGGTTGTTTGGCCAGTCTCAGTAGATGAATCCGCCATTCCTGGTTTCCCGACAGGGTTGCAATCGGTTTGTCGGCTCCCCGGACAAACGAAGTGTTGCGTGGTGAACAGTGGGTAGCGCCACCTCGGGTCAATCCCTGTTTTCGGATATTTTCTTGAACAGGACATAGGCAGCACCACTGCCGCCGTCTTTGGGAAGTGCGGAGCAAAAAGCCCTTATCCGACCTTGTCGCTTGAGCCAGTCGACCGTTGCAGGTCTGATGACTCCTCGGGACTCAGCGGAGCGGGTTCCTTTGCCGTAGATAATCAACACACAAAGACACCTGTTTTGCAGGCATTCGGACAGATAACGGTCAAGGGCCGGTTCCACTTCACGCAATCGCAGGCCATGCAAGTCCAGTCGTGATTCAATGGGATATTCACCACGCTTGAGGCGTCGGATCACCTTCTTTTGCAATCCGGTCCTGACGAACAGAATATCAGGCTGAGCCGGGTCAGTGGCATCAACGAGGGGGGGTTGATATGTGCTGTCATCCGGGATAGGGACCGTCCTGTCTGGCAACACACGCTTCGGCCCGAGAGGCGCGAGGGGCTCAACACGGTTTTGGCTATAGTTCCGATGATCGCGATTGATCCCCTGAACCGATTGACGAAACAGCTTGACGTCCTCATCGGAAATGATGGGTTTTCTGGGCATCACATTCGGTTCGCTGACTGCCGGCCTGCCGGTTGCGACGGTCAGTGGTTTTTCAGGTAACGGTCGGCATCCAGGGCGGCCATGCAGCCGGTTCCGGCGGAGGTGACGGCCTGTCGATAGACATGATCCATGACATCTCCGGCGGCAAAAATGCCTTCGATACTGGTCTGGGTTGCATTACCGTTATACCCTCCTGCCGTGATCAGGTAGTCACCGGCCATGTCGAGCTGGTTGACAAACAGATGCGTGTTCGGGGTATGGCCGATGGCAATGAAGACTCCCATCAATGCAATGTCCCGGGTTTCGCGAGAGAGGACATTCTTGACTGTCATCCCGGTGACCCCGCTTTCGTCACCCAGCACCTCCTCCAGAACATGGTTCCATTCGATCCGGATGTTGCCGCCGTTATCCTCGGTTTTCGCCATCAGGTGATCGACCAAAATCGCCTCGGCACGCAGTTCATCGCGTCGATGGACCAGGGTCACCGATGACGCGATATTCGACAGATAAAGCGCTTCTTCGACGGCCGTGTTGCCGCCGCCGATGACGGCAACATCCTGATTGCGGTAAAAAAACCCGTCGCAGGTTGCACAGGCCGACACCCCTTTTCCTTTAAAGGCCTCTTCCGAGGGCAGCCCCAGATATTTCGCTGATGCACCGGTGGCGATGATCAGCGCATCGCAACGGTAGGTATTGTAATCCCCGATCAGGGTAAAGGGTTTCTCGGTGACCTCGGCTTGATGGATATGGTCAAAAATGATTTCAGTTTCAAAGCGTTCGGCGTGCTGTTGCATCCTGACCATCAGTTCCGGCCCCTGCACGCCATTCCAGTCTCCTGGCCAATTGTCGACGTCCGTGGTGGTCGTGAGTTGTCCACCTTGTTCCATGCCAGTGACCATTACGGGCTTCAGATTGGCCCTGGCAGCGTATACCGCCGCACTGTAGCCAGCCGGTCCGGAGCCCAGTATAAGCAGTCGACAATGTTTCGTTTCAGACATTTCTAGCGGTTAAAAAATGAAAATGAGTCATCTCCCTTATAACTGAAAATGGAGGATGGTTAAACCCATTGGCAATCAGTGTTAGGCAATCAGTTGAAAAAATGATTCTCTGCCAAATCGATTCCGATAATGACAACCTCGTTTACGGATATCTCTTTTCTCAATTCGATGTTTTTGCCTGAATATCCGTCTCCAGGGACCTGCATCATGATCATGACGCACAAGACAGGAAGTGTCCATGCCATCGATGAATACCCGGCTGGCTTGTTCTCAGTCCGGGAAGACAATCGTATGTTTCGCCTGATGCGTTAACGTCTATCTCTTCGGTAGGCAAAATGCGTTCGCCATCAAGTCTGTCCTACTGAACAATACCGGGAGTGCTTCCATACAAAAGAGACGAGGGCACTGGGCCCACTGGCGTTGGACAGGGTCTCGGCTATCAGGAGTCCGGAACATTGCTTGTGCATCGCTAGGTTGCCCGGGGGAAGACGGCACACATAACCGCCGAAGATACTTGGAAAGTCTAGGATGATGGGGACAGACTTTGATAATAATCCATCAGTATTTTCGCGACTTCCGGGCGGGAAAACTCGGGAGGTGGTGCAATACCGTTGCTCAGCATCTCTCTCACCCGGGTGCCCGATAACAGCACGAAGTCCTCCTTTTGATGGTCGGGTGCTTCACGCATCATCACGACCTGATCGAGCTTTTTCGAATAGGCGGTATGGTCAGCCCGAAAGATTTCAATTTCAAGGGCACTTTTGACAGACGGCAGATCAAATATGGCCTGTGCCTCAAAATCACCGTAATAATCGCCCACACCGGCATGGTCCCGACCAATAATAAAATGCGTTGCGCCCATGTTTTGCCTGAACAGGGCATGCAGAACGGCTTCCCTTGGTCCGGCGTACAGCATGTCGAACCCGTAGCCGGTGATCATGACGCTGTTCGGGGGAAAGTACAGTTCGACCATTTTTCGAATGGCGGCATCACGGACATTGGCTGGAATGTCACCGGGTTTCAGCTTGCCAAGCAGCATATGGATAATGCATCCGTCGGCGTTTGTCCGTTGCATCGCAATCCGGCACAGTTCCTCGTGGGCCAGATGCATGGGGTTGCGGGTCTGAAAGGCGACCACGTTACGCCAGCCGCGTTGCCCGATCTCCTCGCGGATTTGTACCGCGGTACGGAACGTGTCGCCGAAGTCCTTTTCGAAATAACTGAAATGCAGCACCTGAATGGGTCCGGCGAGTCCAATGCTTCCCTGGCTTTTGAATTCAGAGACACCCGGGTGTTTCATGTCATTGGTGCCATAGACTTTTTCAGACAGGTAATCCATTTCCTGTTCCGTGTAGGTGTCCATTGTCTCAAGTGCCATGATGGCAATGACGGGTTCTCCGGGGAGGTTCGGGTCGCGCAAGGCAATGGTGTCCCCTGCATCAAAGTCACCTTTCGCGTCCACCAGACAAAGCACCGGAGTCGGCCAAAACAGGCCAGAGCAGGTGCGCATGTTTTCTGCGACGCTGAGGGCATCCGCCTTGTCCATGTAACCGGTGAGTGGATTAAAGTATCCCGCGCCCAGCATGACGGCGTTCGCCGCACCGGCTGAGCTCAATACAATTGATGGCAATGCTTTTGCGCGTTGGTACAGCGCGGCTGATTGTGTCTTGTCTGCGACGAAGAGCGGATTTAACTGTGCAGAACCGTGCGGGGTAATCATGGGACGAGTTTACCGGATGAAACAGGGCAAGGGGTAATTTGAATATTCGATGGGCACATCAGAAATTTTTGGAATCGGGATCCCTGTTTTATCCGGGTGATACACAAAACGTCGCCGGTTGGGGGTATTTATGCGACGTTTCGACGGTCCCGCACGGCTTGTGCCAGCAAGTGGAGCATCTCAACCGTGGTGTCAAAACTGACACAGGCATCGGTAATGCTTTGCCCATACGTTTTTGCAACCCCGTCAATGACATCCTGGCGCCCTTCGACCAAATGGCTTTCGATCATTGCCCCGATAATCCGGCGGTCGCCCTCCGCGATCTGCTGACACACATTTTTTGCCACCAGCACTTGATTTTGAGGGATCTTGCGACTGTTGGCATGACTGAAGTCAATCATTACCTGGGGTTTCAATCCGGCATGGGTCAATTTGTCACAAGCCAGGCCGACACTGTCGGCATCATAATTGGGTTCCTTGCCACCGCGCAGTATGATGTGACAATCCTCATTTCCCATGGTCGTATAAATGGCGGAATGGCCGGATTTGGTGAGCGAGAGAAAGTGATGGGGGCGGGCAGCGGCCCGAATACCGTCCACCGCAATATCGAGATTTCCGTTGGTGCCGTTTTTGAGACCGACAGGGCAGGACAACCCGGAAGTCAATTCCCGGTGCACCTGACTTTCTGTGGTACGGGCGCCGATTGCCCCCCAGGCAATCAGGTCGGCCACATACTGGGGCGTGATAATGTCGAGATACTCTGTCCCTGCCGGGATACCCTTGCTGTTCAGCTCAAGCAACAGCGTTCTGGCAAGCCGCAATCCCTTGTTGATGTCAAAGGTGTCGTTCAGGTCAGGATCGTTGATCAATCCCTTCCATCCGACCGTGGTTCTCGGTTTTTCAAAATAAACCCGCATCACGATCAACAGATCCTGTTCGGTTTGTTGTTTCAGCGCCAGTAGTTTCTGACCGTAATCGATGGCCATATCGCAATCGTGAATCGAGCAGGGCCCGGAGACCACCAGCAGTCGGTCATCTTCGCCATTCAGGATTCGATGAATCGCATTGCGTGTTTGTGTGGTGGTCTCAGCAGCAGCCGGGGTAATCGGCAGTTCATCCATGATTTCACTCGGGTTGATAACATGATCGATACTCGCGATCCTGATATCATCAGTTTTCATTATGCTCACGATAGGTCCTGATGTCTAAGTCAAAACGTCGGATTGTACGGTGATCGACTCCGGGTGTTAAGGGCATGCGGAGAAAAAAGCTTGTATAATCGGCCTTACGCTGGTATGGCGGATAATTTAGTTTTTGACCTGCTGGTGCGGAGGGTTTATACTCCGGGCGCCTTTTTCAGGCGTTCAAAAACGTAATTTCGGAACCCATCAATAACCGTTTTCAGCGAAGAGGACATCATGGCTGTACAACAAAACCGAAAAACACCGTCTAAAAGAGGTATGCGACGTTCACACGACAAGCTCAAAACTGCCCCCCTTTCGATTGATTCCGTCACCGGCGAATTGCATCGGCGTCATCATGTCACCGCAGACGGGTATTATCGAGGCAAAAAAGTGATCTCTTTCCCCAACGAGGATTAGAAGATCGGCTCATGTCGCGTTGCAGGTTGTCGGGCCTGCAGTCGGCAGGTTCGGAGACTATGATCACGTTATCCATCGACGCCATGAGCGGTGATCGTGGCTTGGATATCACCATACCGGCGGCGATGGACATCCTCAAGGAGACCCGGGACATCCATCTGATTCTGGTCGGTGATGTCAGGAAAATTGAGGGCCGTGTGGCCCGACTGGGGCTGTCCGACGATCGGCGCCTGTCCATACAGGCATCGTCCGAAGTGGTTCAAATGACCGATTCGCCGGCACACGCGCTGCGCAAGAAACATGATTCTTCGATGCGTGTCGCGATTAATCTGGTTCGCGAGGGCAGGGCAGATGCCTGTGTCAGTGCCGGCAATACGGGCGCGCTGATGGCAACGGCACGTTTTGTGCTCAAAACCGTTCCCGGTATTGACCGTCCGGCGATTTGTGCCCGATTGCCGAGAGTGCAAGGCCATACCTATATGCTGGATCTCGGTGCGAATGTGGATTCTCCGCCGCAAATCCTGTTCCAGTTCGGGTTGATGGGTTCCTTGCTGGTCGAATGCCTCGACGCCAAGTCAGCGCCCAGTGTCGGGCTGCTGAATATCGGTGTCGAGGAGATCAAGGGCAATGAGATCATCAAGGAGGCCGCGGTCCTGTTCAGGGACAGTCGATTGAACTACACTGGTTTTGTCGAAGCAGACGAGATTTATATCGGGAACACGGACCTCATTGTCTGCGATGGATTTGTCGGTAATGTCGCGCTCAAGGCATCGGAAGGTGTTGCCCAGATGATCACCGATATGGTTAAGGTCGAGTTTACACGTAATGTGATGGTGAAAAGTACGGCTCTGCTGGCAAAGCCTGTTCTCAGCAGGATCAAACAGCGTCTGGATCATCGTCGATATGATGGTGCCAGTTTTCTCGGTCTTAAGGGCACGGTTGTCAAATCGCACGGTGGAACCGACCGGGTGGGATTCAAGCATGCGATTGAAGTGGCGATGGGCGAGGCGAAGGGACAGCTGGTGAAGCAAATTGAATGCGCGCTGTCATCGTCATTGGCCGAGCAGACCAACTTGACATGATCTACTCGCGCATCATCGGAACCGGCAGCTATCTTCCGGAGAAAATACTGACCAATGCGGCCCTTGAGAAGCAGGTCGATACGCATGATGACTGGATCAGGTCACGGACCGGTATTGTCGAAAGAAGGATTGCCGCCGATGACGAATTCACCTGTGATCTTGCGGAGAAGGCATCGCTTGAGGCGATCTCGGCTGCGGGGATCAATGCCGGTGATATTGATCTGATCGTGGTGGCCACCACCACCGCAGATCAGGTCTTTCCGAGTACGGCCTGTTTGTTGCAATATCGACTGGGCATCGCGGGTTCCCCGGCGTTTGACGTGCAAGCCGTGTGTGCCGGATTTCTTTTCGCTATTGATGTGGCAGACAAATTCATCCGGACCGGGAGTGCCGAGTGTGCCCTGGTGGTGGGTGCGGAGACGTTCTCGCGGATTATCGACTGGACTGATCGTCGTACCTGTGTGCTGTTTGGTGATGGTGCCGGTGCGGTGATCCTGCGCAAGGACAACCGGCCGGGGATCCTGTCAACCCATTTGCACAGCGATGGCAAATATCAGGACCTGTTGTGTGTGCCGACCGGGATATCAAGAAATTATCAGATGATTCAACAAGGAACGGCCTATACGACGATGGAGGGGAGTGAGGTCTTCAGGTGGGCGGTGACCGCGATGAGTGATATTATCGATGAAACGCTTGAGGCCAATCGCATGCACCGCGATGAGATTGATTGGCTGGTTCCCCACCAAGCGAATATCCGGATTATCAATGCCGTCGGAAAACGGGCCAAGATACCCTTGGAGAAAGTCATCGTCACGGTGGAACGACACGGGAATACATCGGCCGCATCGGTTCCCCTGGCGCTGGATGAAGCCATTCGGGACGGTCGTATTCAATCGGGCCAGCACGTGCTCATGGAGGGTTTCGGGGGTGGATTTACCTGGGGTTCGGCGATGGTCAGGCTGTAACTTCGTATTTTACCAAGACGATTGGATGGCAATACTCAAGGTGTTTACATGTCGCAACAATTGAAAAACAAGGTCTGCCTGGTCACCGGTGCCTCCCGTGGCATCGGCAGGGCCATTGCGCTGGCCCTATCCGAGCAGGGAGGGACGGTATTCGGCACGGCGACGACTTCACAAGGCGCGGAGCGGATCAGTGACTATTTGGCGACAGGACAAAAGACCGGTCGGGGATTGGTCCTTGATGTCACCGATGATAATTCGGTCAATCAAACGGTTGAAGCGGTTTCAAAATCCGGTGACGGTCCGGTTGTGCTGGTCAATAATGCGGGTATCACACGGGACAATCTGTTATTGAGAATGAAGGATGAGGAATGGAATGAAACGATTGATACCGATCTGAAATCTGTTTTTCGCATGAGCAAAGCGTGTCTAAGAGGCATGATCAAGGCCCGATACGGCAGAATTATCAATATCTCGTCAGTGGTCGGACTGGTCGGCAATGCGGGCCAGTCAAATTACGCGGCCGCGAAAGCTGGCATGGTCGGTTTTTCCCGTTCGCTGGCCCAGGAAGTCGCTTCTCGCAATATCACGGTGAATGTGGTTGCGCCCGGGTTTGTTGACAGTGACATGACCGGTGCACTGTCTGACAGTCAACGTGAAACGTTGCTGCAACGAATTCCCCTCGGACGCATGGGTTCTCCAGAGGAGATTGCCCACACGGTGGTTTTTCTGGCATCACCGATGAGTGGATATATCACTGGGAGTACTATTCATGTCAACGGTGGTATGGCGATGATCTAAGGGAAACCAACGCCGGTTTTATTTGGAGTTAATTATCAAACGGTTACAAAATAAACCCGGATTCTTTTCTCAAGATCGAGACATAAAATAGGGACAAAATAGCCGTATTATTTATTGGACTTGAGGAAGGCGATTGTTTACTATCTAAACCGACAGAACAGTTACAACGTCACCGACGGGTCGTTTGGGAGACAGCCTGTTCGGCGTGACGGAAATCTGGAATCGTATTATTTGGAGGCTAAAATTCGAATGAGCACAATTGAAGAACGCGTAAAGAAGGTGGTGATTGAGCAACTGGGTGTTGATGAAGATCAAGTCAAGCCAGAAGCTTCCTTTGTCGATGACCTGGGGGCAGATTCACTGGACACCGTTGAACTCGTCATGGCGCTTGAGGAAGAATTCGATGCGGAAATCCCTGATGACGAAGCGGAAGGGATCGTCAAGGTCGAGGATGCGATCAAATATATCAAGGAGCACGCTTCGGGATAACCGGCGGGCATTGTTGATACATCCCGGCCCATAGCCCTCTGGAAAATAGCCGAAATCTTCTGACGATTACCGCTGTTTCGATTGATCATGAAACCGCTGCTCTTTCGGGGGTGGCGGTTTTGTGTTTTGACGTTCAACCGATGTACGCATCTTGTATAATATTGCGATACGGTGCGGTGCTGGACAGGCCCGTTTCAGTCCACTCCCCGAGAGACCGATTGCGGCTGTCGGATGAGTGGAGTGCCCGGGCCTGTATCGACCTGCGTGATCGTCCGGGCATTGAGGGGTGCCAACAGAACAACAGTTAAGCGATGATTATCTTGAATGAGTAAGAGGCGTGTAGTCGTTACCGGTATGGGGGCATTGACTCCGACCGGTATCGGTCTTGAGTCGTCATGGAAGTCGATGCTGGCCGGAGTCAACGGTATCAGGACGATCAGTCAATTCGATGCGTCCGCGTTGCCTTGTCGTATTGCAGGGGAGATATCGAATTTCGATGCCCGCCAGTGCATTGCACCCAAGGAGATCAAGAAAATGGATCGGTTCATGCAAATGGGGCTGGTGGCCGGTGTCGAGGCATTCCGGGATGCCGGATTTGATGTATCGGCGTTGTCTGAAAAACAGGCACAGGGTATCGGCGTTTATATCGGTTCAGGGATCGGTGGAATCAATACCATTGAGTCGACCACGCATCTTTATGCTGAAAAGGGCTATAGACGGATATCCCCCTTTTATATTCCCATGACGATTACCAATATGATTTCCGGTAACCTGTCCATTTTGTTGGGATTGAAAGGGCCGAATCTGTCTACCGTCACTGCCTGCAGCACCGGTACCCATGCGATCGGTGAGGCGGGCAGGCTGATTGAATACGGGGATGCGGATGCGATGATTGCCGGTGGAGCGGAAGCGCCGATCACGCCGACTTCAGTGGCGGGTTTTTGTACCGCACGCGCATTGAGCCGGCAGAACGACAATCCTGAGACCGCCAGTCGGCCGTGGGATATCGGTCGGGACGGGTTTGTCATGGGTGAGGGGGCAGGGATTCTCATGCTGGAAGAATTCGAACATGCAAAAAAACGGGGCGCGAGAATCTATGCCGAGCTTGCCGGATTCGGATTGAGTGGTGATGCCTATCATATTACCGGCCCGTCGCCCGACGGGGAGGGAGCGGCAAGATGTATGAACAATGCACTGCGCAATGCACGTATTGCGCCGCAGGATGTCCATTACCTGAACGCACATGGCACCTCCACTCCCTTGGGTGATATTGCGGAAACCAAGGCGGTCAAGCGTTCTTTCGGAGATCATGCCGCCCGACTGGCAATCAGTTCGAACAAATCGATGATCGGGCATCTGCTGGGGGCCGCCGGTGGGGTTGAGGCAGTGATGTCCGTGATGACCATTTTCGAACAGAGTATTCCACCGACGATTAATCTGGATGACCAGGACCCGGAATGTGACCTTGATTACGTTCCAGGCGAAGCACGGCCGCAAAAGGTCGATGTCGCCCTGAGCAATTCCTTTGGTTTCGGTGGAACCAACGGGACACTGGTCTTTCGTCGGATGACCTGAGCGGTTGCCTTTTCGTGGTTATTCCTTCTGTCGGTTACTTTCGCTTGTGTCCCAAAAATTCGCCATGTGAGTGCCCGGGTATACAGCGGCGGTACGTCATGCAGCGCGCAGAGTGATGTCAATGATCCGCCTCGATGACCAGCAGTTCTCATTTTAACTAATTTGTCTTTTTTTTTACCTGTTTTGTGTTTTGATGGATTGGCTGGGTGAAGTGGCCATGGGCCACTCCTCGTGAGCACACCGGGGGGTGTAGTCTGCTTTTCAGGGAGGCTGTGGCCAGTTGGCGCGAATCAATCGGTTCATCAGCACATTCCAGGAGGGAGCGACCTGCGTCTTGAGGAGAAAATGCAGGTCCTGGAAGAATGGGTATCGGGGCCCCGCCA
>LXNI01002132.1_pt1 | contig 14651 bp, 16 predicted proteins | sample 809091 | NCBI WGS metagenome assembly LXNI01 (sample SAMN04870527, study PRJNA318959) | sponge metagenome | biome: 01000161; feature: marine sponge reef; material: water | host: Sarcotragus foetidus | place: Greece: Milos, Mediterranean Sea | collected 2013-05-29 | depth 5-7 m | reverse complement strand
GTTCAACAGATATCATTTACTCCTCTGTTCTTGTCATCTCACAGTAGCCGTCTGGGCGGTTACGGATTAGTGTAAAGAATTTTCTTGCAGCTCGGGCACTGAACCAGCTTTAACCGCTTCAGTATTTCGTTGTAGAGCTGAGGGGGGATGTTTATGTTGCAGCTTGTGCATTTCTCGTTTTGGGCAAGCGCAAGCGCCCTGCCGTTTCTATTGAAGATTCTTTCGTAAAGCGGAAGTATTTTCGGGTCTATTTTGGATACTATTTCGTTTTTTTCCTTTTCCGCTGGTTTGCGGGAAATCTCTAGTTCTTCAATCTTCTTTTCCTTTTCCGCGATTTGCTGCGCGTATTGCTCTTTCAGGGTCGCGTAGTTTTCCTTTTCTTCGGCAAGCGCCGTCTCGGTCTCTTCGATCTCTGTCATTACGGAGATCGTCCGATCCTCCATTTCGAGGTTCTCCTTTCTGGTCTCGGTTATTTCTTTCTGAAGCGCTTCGTATTCTCTGTGGGTCTTTATGGCGAACAGCCTCGCCTCGGAGTTCTTTATGGATTCCTGGTTGGAGCGAAGCGAGGACTCAAGGCCGTCTCTTTGCGTCTTGAGTTCCAAAAGGCTGGTTTCTTTTAGATTTATTGATTCTTCTTTTCCCAGGAGGTCTTTTTTAAGGTTGTTGATTTCGTTTGGATATCTTGTGAGCCCTTCCGTTAACTCTCTGATTCTCAAGTCAACTATCTGAAGCTTCTGCAGGCTTTCAATGTTTTCTTGCATAATCCCTTATATCAGGCGAAGCGGCCTCAACGTGCCTTTTAAAGAAAAAAGTAATATTTGCTGCGTTTTTGGAGGGAGTTGCTTCGGCTTTCTTTGCATTGACCTTCATGGACTCTATTTCTCAATTCTGGGCCCACCCGGACTCGAACCAGGGACCGACGGATTATGAGTCCGCTGCTCTAACCAACTGAGCTATGGGCCCTAATAAAACTAGGCAACAGAATATAGTTAATCGAATTTTTTTGTCAAATTATCGGCCTGAAAAACCCAAAAAACAGTTTTTACAACCTCTGTATTCACCGCAGAACAAGAAGATTTCCGCTTTGAGTATCCCACGAACCCCTTACCTTGAATACCGATGAAAGAAGTTTTTCGGAAAATACCTGCGACGGTTCTCCTAGAGCTGTTGTTCGCCCGCCTTCAAGCACAAGGATACTGTCGCAGAATCTGCTTGCTAGATCCAGATCATGGAGAACGGCCGCTATTCCTTTTCCTTTTCGCGCCAGTGATCTCAGCAGTTCCATGAGGGCGAACTTATGGTGTATGTCAAGGTGGGACGAGGGTTCGTCAAGAAAGATAAAATCCGTTTCCTGCGCAAGCACCCTAGCGACCGACACCCTCTGCTGCTCTCCCCCTGAAAGCGTTGTTACTTTTCTCTGGGAAAATCCTTCCATGTCCACAAGCGAGAGGCAGTTCTCGGCGCGCTTTATATCCTCGTCGCTTTCACTCTCGAAAATTCCGAGGTACGGATACCTTCCCGTAAGCACTACCTCAAGCACGCTCAGCGGGAAATCGAAATACGAAGTCTGCGGGAGAAACGCTATTTTTTTGTAAAGTTCTTTTGCTTCGTATCGGAAGAGGTCTTCTCCGTCAAGCAGGATGCGGCCTCCGGTGGGAGAGAGTATCCGGGTTAGAAGGCGGAGAAGCGTGGATTTCCCCGCACCGTTGGGGCCGACTATGCCTAGAAACTTGTTTTTTTCGACTTCAAAACTTGCGTCGGCGAGTATGGTTTTCCCGTTTACGCTGTAACTCAGACTCGATATTTTTACGGATTGTTTTTCTTTCTGCATTCTACGCGATTCCTCTCCCGCTGAAATTTCGCCTCAGCAAAAACACAAAGAAAGGAACTCCGATAAGAGAAGTAATTATTCCTAGGCGCAGTTCTTGGGGACTCATGACGGTTCTTGCTATAAGATCGGCTAAGGGGAGAAATATGGCTCCCGCAATGAAACTCGCGGGCAAAAGCCGGCGATGATCCACTCCGATCAGCAGTCTTACTGAGTGCGGAATTATAAGTCCGACAAATCCTACGATACCGCTTACCGCCACGCTTGCTCCGACTATGAGAGAACTTAGGACTATGAGATGCTTTGTCGTTTTTTCGATGTCAATGCCGACGGTTTTTGCCGTCTCGTAGCCGAGGAGTCTCGCGTTTAAGTTTTTCGCGTAAAAAAGCAGTATGACCGAGGCGGCCAGCACAGGCACAGCAGCCATCCCAAAATGAGTCCAGGTACGCGAGTCGACCCCGCCCATTATCCAGAAAAGCATTTCTTTCATGGACCATGCGTTTGATACCGAGAGCACAAAAGTCGTGAGAGAGACAAAAAGCGTCCCAAGGGCTACTCCGCAGAGAAGAAGAGTTGTGTTCTCTACAAAACCTCTATAGCGGGATATTCCGTAGACCGCATACGCGGTGAGAAGAGTGCCGGCGAAAGCGACAAGAGGGAGCAGCAGAAACCACTGCTGATAAATACCGGTGTAGATTGCCAAAACGGCGAAAAACGCTCCTCCGCTCGACCAGCCCAGTATTCCGGGCTCGGCGAGAGGGTTTCTGAACATCGCCTGCATTACCGCTCCTACGATTGATAGTCCCCCGCCTATGGTCGCGGCGAGCAGAACCCTCGGAAGCCTTATGTTCCAAACGATAAGCTCATGTGATTTCTCGACTCCCGCTCCAGCATCTAACCAGAGCAATTTGCCGGCTATTACTCTAAGCACTTTGTCAAACGGAACGCTAACGGCTCCAAGAGATACGCATGTGACAATGACTAACACAAGCAGGGAAGCGAGTATTACGTATACGGAAAGCGTTTTTTTACCGGTCGGCATTATTCTCCGCTCTGAAAATCAGGTTCACTAGATCACTTATGGCCCGCGCCGCGTAATGAGACGCAGCGTCAAGATGTTTTCCCGCGACGACTATAATCTTTTTGTCCTTGAAAGCGGGATTTTCAAATATCTGGCCGACAAAATCCGGGTGAGAAGGATTATAACTACTTGTAAGCACCAGATCAGGATTGTTCTGGATTACGTATTCGGTCGATATGTTGCTGTGTCCGCTTATCCCGAGGCGGGCCGGGAGGTTAATGGCTCCGGAATTTTCTATTATATCGTTTACGGTAGTGCGTTTGCCGACCGTGAACCCCGGAGCTCCGTAGAAAAGAACCGTCGGAGGTTCTATGTGCGACGGGATCTTTGCTCTGGCGTCTGCGATCTGTCTTTCCATGTTCTCTACGAGGGTTTTTGCCGCGGCACCCTCGCATACAGCATCTCCCAACATCCTTATGTTCTTTTTTATGCTCTCAAGCGAGACGATCTCGTGGAGCACAAGCACCTTTGTTCCCGCCGCCTCAAGGTGTGTGCGTATGTTCGGGTCCGTGTGGTCAGCGAGTATCACGAGATCAGGGGATTTTGTGATTACCTGTTCGAGGTTTGTCCGGACCTGGGGAATTCCCCGTGCTTTCTCTGCTACATTTGAAATCAGCAAGTCCGTCGAGAAATAAGTGAGCGCAGCTATTCTTTTTCTGTCGCCGACAATATCAACGAGTATCTCGTCTGAGGCTAAAGTGAGCGAGATTATGCTCTTGGGGCAGGGTGTTCTTGCCAAGCACGCCGCAGGTGCGACGGCTAGGACAAGCAGAACCACCGCAAACAGATTTTTGATGCTCACCTTGAACCCCCGGCTTTTCCTTACGGGTTCAGAATGACTTTTCCGAATTGCTGGCGGTCTTCAAGAATTTTCTGCGCCGCCGCCGCTTCGCTCAGGTGAAACCTGCTGTGTATTGAAGGTTTAAAAGCCCCTTCATCGGCAAGCTGCGCGACTTTTTCGAAATGTTCAACCCGCGCGTTAAACACAGTTACTCCGAGTACGGAGAGATCTTTCATTATAAGTGGACCGATAGCCGCTTCGGTAACTCCACCTCCTGCAACGCCGATCAGCAGAAGTTTTCCCCCGGGGGCCAGATACTGCGTGTTTTCCTTCCACACAGAAGCTCCCACAGGATCGAAGATCATGTTTATCTTGTGTTCTTGAGTGACCTGCTTGAGTTCTTCTCCGAGATCCGAGGAGTTGTAATTTATTGTGACGTCAGCCCCGATTTCCTTCGCCTTCTCGAGTTTTTCGTCGCTTCCCGCGGTAGCTATCACGAAAGAATCAAAAAGCTTGGCTACTTGGATCGCCGCGCTTCCCGTTCCGCTTCCCGCCGCGTGCACGAGCACCGTTTCCCCCTTGCCAATGTTTGCTCTTTCGCAGAAGGCATACCAAGCGGTAACGTAGCAGGTGGGAAGAGTTGCCGCGTCATCAAAGGAAAGTCCTTCCGGGATCGCAACCACGTTCGATGAAGGTATCTTTATGTATTCGGCAAATCCTCCGTGGAGGTTTACCCCGACTATTTCAAGGCCCCTCTCCGAGCGGACGGCTGGCATGATTATGACCCGCTGGCCTGTCTCCACGTTGGACACGTCATCGCTTTTCTCGCATACAATGCCCGCAACGTCTACTCCCCCAACATGCGGCAGGGGCACTGGACGGGGGGATTTCCCGCTTCTAAGTCTCAGGTCGACGAAGTTTATCGAAGAGGATTTTACTTCTATTAGGACTTCTCCCGGGCCAAGCTCCGGATTGCTTACCTCCTCATACTTAAGAACATCGGTTTCTCCGAATTCGTGATAGATAATGGCTTTCATTCTTGCAGACTCCTTTGGAATGTTTGTCGGATTAAGGTACTTGGCTTTGAGGGTTTGGCAATATCACTTCCCGGAACTGTTAGCTCCAGAAAACCAGATGGGATCTTGAATTTATTTCTGGGGTTTTTGTACAAACTGAACAACCGAGAGAGGAGATGTTCCAGCTTAAAGCTGCTATAGAACTGGTGCGGGAAGCAATAAGCTGCCGAAAAGAAGCCATGCCACGATCAGCGTCCAGATTACGTTCATTCCCTGTGCTATGAGAAACGCGTAGGCGGGGCGGCCTTCTTCCATATTGACCAGGGTGGAAAGGCGGGTCTCAAGACCTATGCAGACAAAGGCAAGGGCGGACCGCTTCCCGGAAGCGATCGGGGAAAACGTTGCTGACGAGCATTCCGATGAAGAGGGCGAAGATGACGTAGCTTATGCCTCATTCCTTGGCCATTGCGTTTCCGGCGAGAAACTTGGATGTCCACGCAAGGGCGAAGACTATGGGGAAGCCCACGGCATAGCGGGCGACCGATCCGCCCAGCAGACGGACGCCGATACTTGAGAGAAGCAAAAAGGCCACTCCCAGCGAAATGGAAAGGGAGATGTTCTCTGCGCTTAGGATCTTGCCTACGGAATCGGGGGTGCACTAAAACTTGGGAAGAGAGAGATAGGGAAAAAGAAGTCCGAGAGCGATAAGGACAAAAGCCGATCCGAAAACCACCCAGTCTTCGGAGAGTCCGTTACTTTCCTCGGAAGAACCTGCGGTTTCGTTTTCCATGTGAGTAAGCTTGACACGAACCCCCGGTTTTTCAACACTTTGCCGCCGACTCACTGACCGGACGGTCGGGAAGTGGTCGTGAGCCGTTCTCCCCTTCGCCAGTTCCAAGGCGGGACGAATTCCCCTGCCCACAGGCCGCGGCCGTTTTTGCGAGCCTCCTGCTCTGCGGAGACGTAACGGCGCGAGTAGTGCGTGTAAGCTAGAGCGTAACCGTTTCGGACCAGCCAGCCGTTTAAGTCAAGCTCATTTAGGTAGCATATCCCGAGAAATCGTCCGTAGCGGTCACGCTTTGTGCCCTCGCACGTAATGGAATTGCGTCCTATTTTGGTTTTAAGGGCCGAGGTTGAACCAAGGCCGCAGTTGTAGCTTTTTCCGGAGGCGTCCCTGCAGCGCTGGTTTGTCTCCGGCGCGTCAATTCCTTCAAGCCTAATCCGTTCCCCTGAAATCTTCACAGTGTCGCCATCCGTTACGTAAGGTTTGCCCGTCAGAGTCTCGGCTTGCGCCGGTGCGGGGCAAAGCAGCAAAAAAAGCATTAAGCACCATAATTGGCGAAGCGAGCCGTGATCCTGAAACGTGGATCTGCTTGCTGTGCTTTGAGTTTTTACACCGCGTCTTGGATCAGGAGCTTTTTTCATTACGTACTCGGCGGTTGCAGGCTTATTTCTGGACGTTTCCGTTGTCTCCAGCGGTGAGTTTTTTCGCTGTTTTTCTTTTCCTTCTTTTTTTCTGTTTTATTACTTTTCGTGCTTTTTTTCTTTCCGCGGAATCTTCTCCGTAAAGCAGTGCCGCGATTTTCTCGGCAAGATTTCTCCTTGCGAGAAACCTGTTAAGCGCCTGGGAGCGCTCCCTCATGACCTTCACGGTAATACCGCTTGGGCGGTGTTGCAGGCGAACGCAGGTGGCTACCTTGTTTGTGTTCTGTCCTCCAGGTCCCGAGGATCTTATGAAAGTTTCCTCAATATCTTCTTCCCTTATGCCCAGGCGATTCATTTCCCGTGCAAGAGCCGTCTGTTTTTCCTTTGACACTCCAAAGCTTTTCATGATAGCGTGGCGGGCTGAGATGGGTTATCTTACGATCAGTTTCAGAAAATCTGATACGGAGACCAGTCCCACGGGCTTTTCGTCCTCAACCACGACGACGCTGTGGATGCCGGCTCCGGCCAGTTTCTCAAATACCTCTTTTACAGATTTGTCCGGGCCGATGGATATGACGGGGCTGCTCATTACTTCCCTCGCGGTGGTGCGCTTGGCCTCCTTGTATGTCTTTTCGATTTCTCCCCTGTCAAACCATTGTCCGAAAAGCTCGAGGACCTCGGTTCTAGAGAAGGAGACGGTGGCTTTCTTGGCGACAAAGTCGGTTACGGAGAGAAATCCCGTAAGTTCTCCGTCGTCGTTTACCACGGGAAGCTCGTCGATTCTGAGTTCAAGCATCTTGCGCGCGCACTGCTCAAGCGAGTCGTTTTCGTTGGCGGTTACCACTGGACTGCTCATTATTTCTCTTACTTTCATCTGCGCTTGAAACCTCTTTTCCTAGGTACATTAAAGATAAAACAGCCGAGGATTTTTGCAAGACAACTCGATACTGAGCCCTTTTCTTGGAAACGTACTTATATGCGTATATAATTTCCCGCTGTGATGGAAACGCAGCAGGTTCGCGAGATGATAGAGCGGGGTATTCAGACGTCGTTTGTCGAGGTCGAGGGGGACGGAACACATTTTCAGGCGGTCGTGGTATCCGAACAGTTCAGGGGCAAGCCGCCGCTTGAGCGTCACAAGCTTGTTTACGCGGCGCTTGGAGATGCTATGGAGTCCGAAATTCATGCCATCTCGATAAAAACCTATACGGACGATCAGTGGGAGAAGCTTAAAAAATAAGGAGCAGAGAAATGTCGGATATACAGAAAAAAATAGAACATCAGATCGAAGAGAATCCTATTGTTCTCTACATGAAGGGTTCAAAAGATGCGCCTAAGTGTGGTTTCTCGGCGCAGGTGGTAAATATTCTCAACTTCTACCGAGTGGATTACGAAACCGTCGACGTTCTCTTGGATTCAGAGATCCGCCAGGGGATAAAAGACTACTCGCAGTGGCCGACGCTTCCGCAACTCTACGTTAACGGCAATTTCATAGGCGGATGCGATATATGCACTGACATGCATGCAAACGGGGAACTCGGGGAAATTCTCACGGGGGACGCGCAGGACTGAGAGGTTTTGGCGACGGTCAATTCTGTTGCTGGGGGTATTAACATTTTTCGGGGATTCGGTATAATTGCGGTTCCTTAATAATTTTTCACCATAGTTTGGAGGTTCCATGAAATCGAGGCACACCATATCCATAACGGTAGACAATGAAGCCGGGGTACTTTCAAGAATTGCCGGGCTTTTCAGCGCGAGAGATTTTAACATAGAGAGTCTTAACGTTGCGGAAACCCAGGAACCGGGGACATCTAGAATAACTCTGGTCACAACCGGTGACGAAGCCATAATTCAGCAGATAATCAAAAGATTCAACAACATGGTTAACGTGATCAAGGTTGTTGACATGACCGAACTTGACCGTGTCGAGAGAGAGATGGTTCTCATAAAGATCGACGCGAAGGCCGAGTCCAAGGCGGAAATTCTGCGGATCGCCGACATATTCCGGGCCAAGGTCGTTGACGTGTCTGCGAGGTCCTACACATTCGAGGTTACGGGGGACGAGCAGAAGATCCAGGCGTTTATGGAACTTCAAAGACCTTTCGGGATAAAGGAAATCGCAAGAACGGGAACCGTCGCCATGTTCCGGGCGAACAAGAAAAGCAAGTAAAGGAGGATATAACGGGTGAAAGTTTACTACGATGAGGATATTGATTCGTCTAAGCTTGAAAAGAAAAAAGTTGCGATAATAGGTTACGGAAGTCAGGGCCACGCTCATGCTCAGAACTTACGAGACAGCGGAGTTTCGGTCACGGTTGCGGATATTAAGGACGGGGCCAACTGGAAAAAAGCCAAGGAGGCGGGCTTTAACGTAAAAACCGTCTCAGCCGCTTCTAAATCTGCGGACATAGTGGTTCTGCTGGCTCCAGACACTTACCAGCCGGCGATATACCATGAGAATATTGAAAAGAACCTGGTTGCCGGAAACGCACTTATGTTCAGTCACGGTTTCAACATTCACTACGGACAGATAAAACCTCCTGCGGATGTGGACGTGTTCATGGTTGCTCCGAAGGCTCCTGGGCACACAGTAAGAGACCAGTACGTCGGAGGTGCCGGGGTACCGGGACTCGTAGCAGTTCACCAGAATCCGACGGGTAACGCGAAGGATCTTGCCCTTGCTTATGCCCGGGCCATTGGGTGCTCGAGGGCGGGCGTTATAGAAACAACTTTCAAGGATGAAACCGAAACCGACCTTTTCGGGGAGCAGTCGGTCCTCTGCGGGGGACTCACGGCCCTTATCCTGGCTGGATACGAGACGCTTGTCGAGGCCGGTTATCCGCCCGAGATGGCTTATTTCGAATGCTGCCATGAAGTCAAGCTGATAGTTGACCTCATATATGAGGGCGGAATAGCGAACATGCGCTATTCGGTAAGCGATACGGCTAAATTCGGAGATATAACCAGAGGCCCAAGGCTCATAAACGACTCCGTAAAACAGGAGATGAAAAAGATAATCGGGGAAATCCAGTCCGGGCAGTTCGCCACGGAATGGATACTTGAGAATCAGGCCGGAAGACCCACCTATAACGCGCTTCTGAGACAGGGTGAAGAACATCCGATTGAAACCGTAGGAGCCGAGCTTAGGGGCATGATGAGCTCGCTTTTCCAGAAAAGGCTGGTTGATAAAGACAAGAACTGATGGATTTTCGATTTGTGAGGGTCGAAAGCGAAGGACTCAGTATAGTTTTTGTTTCCGCCGCGCTTTGTCTTATCCTCGCGCTCTTGAGCTTTTTCTTTCTTTTCGCCGTCTTTTTTCTGCTCACCGCTTTTTTTGTCTTTTTTTTCAGGGATCCTGAGAGGGAGCTTCCTCCGCTTGATTCCGGTTCCGTGATTTGTCCTGCGGACGGAAAAATAATAGATATTTCCGAGGTCTTGGAAGACGACTACCTTAAACGAAACACGAGAAGAATAAGTATTTTCCTCTCGATCTTCGACTGCCATATAAACAGATCCCCCGTTTCCGGCAAAGTTGTTGGAACTACCTATTACCCTGGGGAATTCAGAATGGCTTTCGAGAAAAATTCTTCCGATGCCAACGAGCGGCTCATAACCCTGATCGAGTGCGAAAACGGTGTCAGGGTAGTCATTGTTCAGGTGGCCGGTTTTCTTGCGAGAAGGATCGTATCGCGTGCAAAATTTGGCGACGTGTTGGAAATCGGGGAAAAATTCGGGATGATAAAGTTTGGTTCAAGGGTGGATGTGTACCTGCCTGCTGACGTGAAGGTGGGTGTTGAGGTGGGGCAGAAGGTTGTGGCCGGCAGGACAGTTATAGCATGGTTAACGTGAAAAAAAAGAAAAAGAGAAGATCCCCCCGACCGGGGAGGCTTATTCCGATACTGCCGAGCCTGCTCACAACTCTGGGCCTTACGCTTGGGCTCGCATCCATCGCGACTTCGATTTCCATACACGGTGACTACGGTTCCGGAGGTGTTTCCGAGCAGTGGCTTTTCAATCGATTCTGGTGGGCCGCGGCATTTATCGGCATGGCGGTACTTGTCGACATGCTTGACGGCAGGATAGCGAGAGCTCTTAACTCGGAAAGTCACTTCGGTGCGTCCTATGACTCTCTCTGCGACCTTGTATCATTCGGAGTTGCACCGGCGGTGCTTCTTTACGTGTGGGGGCTCTCGGATTACGGAAAACCGGCACTGATGGCAATGCTTTTTTACGTGGTCTGCGCGGCGCTTAGGCTTGCACGCTTCAATGTGCAGTTCACGACAAAGGAAAAGCGCATGTTTACGGGTCTTCCGAGTCCAATGGCTGCGGGGCTTATTCTGTCTCCGATACTGCTTTTCTCCGAGTTTCAGATCATTACTACCCCCCTTATGGAATCTTTTTATCTTTTCTTCGCTCCCATTGTGGGACTTGTCATGGTGAGCGAGGTTCCTCACAGAAAATTCCCGCGGCTTGCCAGATTCGGGCCTTTCAGCACTCTTGTCGCGGGCTCCATAATCATTACGGCGCTTATCACCAACCCCGGAGTGGTCGCGGTCGCTATAACTTACTGCTATTTTCTCCTCGAGCTCGGACATTGTGCCTGGAAGCTTGTCGGGAAGGCAAAATCGCGGGGCAAAGAATCGGAAGCCTTAGCGGGTGATGAATCCTAAGGGTTTTTCCTCAGGCGGCCGGAGTTGATGAACGGGGTTTTCAAATTACTTTTTTTATTCATTTTGATTACAGGAGTAAACTTTATGAGTTCGAATGCGAAGCCCTTGAATGGTGTTGACGGAGTAACGAAATACAGCCTTGAGAACGGCATGACCGTGCTTCTTGAGAGAAACGATTCCTCTCCGGTTGTTGCCGTCAACGTGTGGGTTAAGACCGGAAGCGCGTGCGAGGTGGAGGGCGAGTACGGACTTGCGCACGTGCACGAACACATGCTTTTTAAGGGGACGGGGAAAAGACAGGTAGGAGAGATAGCCGGGATGGTCGAGGCGGGCGGCGGAGACATAAATGCGTTTACCTCTTTTGACGAGACTGTTTACTACATCGTAAGCGCTAAGCGCTTCTTGCCAATGGCTCTGGATCTGCTCTCTGATGTTATTGAGAATTCGACTTTTGACCCCGCCGAGCTTGAGAAAGAACTGGAGGTCGTTCAGGAAGAGATAAGAAGGGGAGAGGACTCTCCTTCAAGAGTGCTCAGCCAGAAGCTTTTTTCCACCGCCTACAGCGTTCATCCATACGGACGTCCTATAATAGGAACCAAGCAGAGCGTGGGGAGCTTCACAAGAGACGGAATTTTGGATTTCTACAGAAAATGGTATTCGCCTGACAATATGATTCTCGTTGTGGTCGGGGATTTTGATCCCGAGGGCATAAAAGACGCAGTGGCGGGAACTTTCGGAAAAATAAAGAAAAGAAAAACTCCCACGTGCGAGCTTTTCCCCGAACCCGAACAGAAAAGCGCGAGAACCTTCGTTCTTGGTCGTGACGTAAGCACGGGCTACTTCAGCTTCGCTTTTCACACCCCTTCGGCAAGCCACGCGGATACGCCGGTTCTTGACGTGATAAGCGGCATACTCGGTACTGGGGACAGCTCAAGGCTCTACAGAAAGCTAAAAGAGCGCAATGCCACGGTAAACGATATATACGCCTACGCTTACAGCCTCAAGGAAAGTGGCCTTTTCATCGTGGGAGGAGTACTTGATCCCGGGAAGGTCAAAAAAGCCCCTGGGGAGATAATAGCCGAGATAGAGCTTATAAAAACTGAACCTGTTGGAGCCGAGGAGCTTGCCCGCGCCAAAACGAACATAGAAAGGGACTTCATCCGTGCCAAAGAGACAATGCAGGGCCAGGCGAGAAAACTCGGGTACTTTGAGATTGAAACGGGGGATCACGGCTACGAGCGTCTTTACCTTGAGAGGGTGCGAGGCGTAACCCCCGAGGACGTACTGCGCGTGGCTAGGAAATACCTAGTGGAGAAAAATCTCACTGCGGGAGCTCTTCTTCCGAAAGACAAGACCAGTGGGGTCGAGCGAGATTTAAAGAAAGCCCTTGTCTTTCCAAAGGTGACTTCCAAAAAAGAAAAGAAAAAAGTTTCCCAAGCACAGGCAGAGTTTAAAAAATACGAGCTTTCAAACGGAATCCGGGTTCTTTTGAAACGGAATCCCGCAGTTCCGCTTTTCTCCATCCACGCGGTGTTTCTTGGCGGTCTTAGATATGAAGATGAAAGTACAAACGGAATTTCGAACTTTGTGGCCGAGATGTTCACCCGGGGCACCTCAAGCCGCTCCGCTGAAGATATAGCCGTACAGATAGAGGGGCTCGGGGGAACGGTTGACGGCTTTTCGGGGAAAAACAGCATTGGAGTGACTCTCTCAGCTTTAAGCGAGAACTTTGAAGGGGCCATGGATATTTTCTCCGACGTCATACTTAACCCATCTTTTTCCAATGAAGAGATGGAACGGGGAAGAAGGGAAATTCTGGCCGCTTTGGAAAAACAGAAAGACAGCCTCACGGGGAAGACGGTGAGAAATTTTCTCGGGACTCTTTTTCTTAAGCACCCCTACAGGTTCAACGTTCTTGGGACCGAGGAAAACGTAAGCGGGTTTACTTCGGCCGATGTCCGGAAATTCTACCGAAAAGTCATAAGGCCCGAGAACATGGTTATCTCAGTTGCGGGTGATGTTGATGCGGAGAGGACCCTTGGCACTCTTGAAAAGCTGTTCGGTGGCATGAAAAAAGATGGTTTCGAGAAGATCCGCCCGCCTCGCGAATCCACCCTTTCTGCCGCAAGGGAAAACGTCGAATTTGAGAAGGAAAAGGCCCAGACCCACATTATTGCGGGCTATCACGCTCCGGGTTTTAAAAGCCGGGACCGCTACGCGTTTGAAGTTCTCAATACTGTTCTTTCCGGCCAGGGAGGAAGGCTTTTCATTGAACTTCGGGATAAAAAAAGCCTTGCCTACGCAGTCACCTCTTTTTACGTTCCGGGGATGGAGGGGGGCTATTTTGGCGTCTATATAGGAACCGCCCCGCAGAAGGAAAAAGAGGCTCTCGGGGCTATAAAGGAGCAGCTTCAGCTTGTTTTAAATGGAGTAGGGGAGCAGGAGCTTGAGAGGGCGAAAAACTACATAGTCGGAAGCTTCGAGATAGGCCTCCAGAGAAATTCGGCCCAAGCGTCCACGGTCGGATTTGACGAGCTTTACGGGATAGGAACTTACGAATACAGAAAATTCCCGGAGAAAATTCTTGCTGTCACGGCGGAGGATGTGGTGAGGGTAGCCAAGAAATACATAAATCCCGAGGCGGCTGCGGTTTCGATCTTGAAGCCCGAGTAGAGGTTCTTGTCGGGACAAATCTCAGTGGACTTTCTCCGTCCCGGATCATGGAGCGGGATCTGTTTTTTCCGTGCTTTCCTGCGTATAGGTATAGAAGCGCGTAGTGGGATATGCAAGCTCGATATCGGAATGTTTTTCAAACTCGGCAAGTATAGCTTCCCAGATGGTCTGATCCGAGCCTCTTCTTTTTCTTGGGTTTGCTGTGTACCTGATCGAGAAAAGCACTCCGCTGTCCCTTGTCGACATGTAAACCACGGGGGTTAGTTTCGGTAAATGTATCATGTACTTTTTGGCAACCGCGCGAAGTTGTTCCTCAGACCGTTCTGGAGAGAATTTAATTTTTTCTTTCACTACTTTTTCCAGAATCTCGCGGGTTTTTCTCCAGTTACTTTCAAACGTTATGAGAACCTGTATCTCGTTCCATATGTAGTTGAACCCACCGTGATAATTCGCGGTTTTTTCCCTGAGCACGTGGCTGTTGGGAACATGTATAATCCTGCCCGTGCTCTGCTCCGCTTCAACCCAGTTTCCGATCTCGATCAGACTGAACTGAAACAGCCTCATGTCTATTACGTCGCCCTTTGTTTCTCCTATCTGTATGCGGTCACCTATCACGAAGGGTTTTCTCCAGAGTATAAAGAACCAGCCGGCAATGTTGGCTAAGGTTTCGTGAAGCGCTATGGCTATACCGGCGCTTGCTATACCCAGATAGGCTCCTACCTGACCCAGTCCGCTTATCCACAAGCCGCCGATCAGCACTATGGCAAGAAAAACATATACGTATCCGATAATGCGTTTCGAGTAATAAACGGTCTTGGGATCTTTTGTGTTCTTGGTTATGAGTGAGACGAGAACTTTCCTGAGAAAGAACAGAATCGCCACTATCAAAACAGACAACAGCAGCTTGTCTATTTGTGTTTGATGAGAGTTATGATATTCCCTGAAGATTTCTATTAGATTTTCCACAACTTCAAAAATAAACGATCTTAGTAGATAGTTCAAAAATACGGGATTTTTTCAGTTGCCTCGACTGGCCGGCGTTGCGGGTTTTATTTATTTTCTTTTCTGTTATTCTGTTTGCGGGCTGCTAGCTCAGTCTGGTAGAGCAGCTGACTCTTAATCAGTCGGTCGTGGGTTCGAATCCCTCGCAGCCCACTTCATTTTGCGTCTTACG
>LXNI01002130.1_pt1 | contig 14661 bp, 16 predicted proteins | sample 809091 | NCBI WGS metagenome assembly LXNI01 (sample SAMN04870527, study PRJNA318959) | sponge metagenome | biome: 01000161; feature: marine sponge reef; material: water | host: Sarcotragus foetidus | place: Greece: Milos, Mediterranean Sea | collected 2013-05-29 | depth 5-7 m | reverse complement strand
GTGCGCGAACGGCCTCTTCACCCCACCCGCCGCCAGTTCACGCCCGAGGCGTCGCAGACACAAGCCCGCGTTACTCCCGCGACCGAGCCGGAGCGCCACGCCGGTGGAGGCTTAACAACAAGCATGACGCTACGCTACGCCCATGTCGGTGACCGAGAGACGGAGGCGGCGGCGGAACGCATCGGTGGTGCGATTGCTCGACTGCTGATGCAACTGCCGGAGGAAAACGTGCCTGTATGACGATAGTTTCGTACCTGGCGGAGGAGTGAGATTTCTCGCTCGATCTTGTCATCCAGCACCGTACACTGCACGTAGCAGACGGCACCCTGTCGACGGCGGCGAGATCATGTACCGGTACCCGCGAGCTCGCTTTCTCGGCGGACCGTAAGGGCGAGGACCGCGCGACGGGCACCGTCAACATCATCAAGGCTACCGCGTCCGAGGCCTCGATGATGGCGCGCTGCACCGGCAAGACCAACCTCCATAATGTCGAGCCTGAAGAACCCCGCGCGCTGACCGTCGCAACCGCAAACGCAACCGGCATCCCACTCACCGGAACACAGTAGTGAGTGCGCTCTAACGGCCGACCAGATCGGCCGCGATGCGCTTCGCGCGGTCGGTGAATCCGACAACGCTTTCGCCCTCGAAGCGCTGGCGGAAGCGTTCGGCGGCTTCGGCGATATGGGCCTCGATCTTCTCCTGCGACGGCTTCCGCTTGGTCGGGACGAGCTCGCGCAGCACCGCTTCTGCGGCGAGCAGGCGGCAGGCCTGATCGACAACCAGCAATTCCAAGGCCAGGATCAGCTCGTCCCGTTTCTCGAGCTCCTCCTGAATGTTCCGCGGGATGGGCATCGTTTCACTCCTCTGACCGCGACCGGTATCCTTCGCCTGAGACACGACAACCTTACCGGAAAGCGACGGAAACATCGTGGGTCGACGCCGCGCATCCAAGGCGCCATCGAAGCGGCGATGGCTTCGCTACGGCATCATCGTCGGGATACTTCTGCTGTTCGTGATCGTCTACGAGACCGGGCAGCAGTTGCGCCGCGGCGGTACCGGAACGGAGCAGCAAGCCGCGGCTCCGGGCGCTGAAGAGGCCGCCGATCCCCAGGACACCGTGCGCCGGCTCAAGCGCTACTACCGCAGCCACGATCTGCCGGCCGGCTGGGAGGTCGGCGATACGGAGCGGGCCGGTACGGGCCCGGTCGAGGTGGAGGTCCATTTCTCCCCCGGCATCCGTTCGACCCGCCACGGCGAAGCGGCGCGCCCTGGCGAGATCGGCCCGCACAATGCCTGCCCGACCGATGAATCGGACCTCTGGGGCAAGCTCGCCGAGGCGACCTTCGACATCGTGGTGAACGACAAGACCGGGGTGATCGACCGCTTCGCCTGCACCCCGCCCACACCGGCCGGGTCAGGCTAGCGCGACCCTCAAACGGGCACCGGATCGAAGATCACGTCGGCGCCGCCCGCTGCCTTGCCGCGCCATTGGGCGACGAGGCGCATTCCCTGCGCCTTCTCGTCCGACGACATCTCCTTCACCACCGCCTCCAGCGCGGTGAGCGCGCTGCCGATGCCGTGCCGGGCGGCAAGCGAAAGCCACAGGAAGGCCTGGACGCGATCCCTCTTCACCCCCTCCCCTGCCAGGTACATGTGGCCGAGACGGGCCTGTGACTGGTAGTGCCCGGTCTCCGCCGCCCTGCGATACCACTCGGCAGCGCGGACGTGGTTCTGCGGCACGCCGTTGCCCTGGCTGTAAAGCACGCCGAGGTTGAAGCGGGCGTTGGCATCGCCGCCCCGGGCCGCGCGCCGCAGCCAGCGCACGGCCTGCGCCATGTCCTTGGCGACGCCGTTGCCCATGGCGTACATCGCGCCGACGTTGCTCTGGGCCAGCACGTTCCGGCCCTCAGCCGACTTGAGATACCAGGCGAACGCCGCCGCCGCGTCGGCCTCGACACCGTCGCCATTGGCGTAGAGCGAGCCGACCCAGGCCTGTGCTTCGGGATTGCCGGCCTCGGCCAGCGGCAGCCAGAGCGCCCGCGCCCGGTCGAACTCGCGAGCCATGTAGGCGCGCCGCCCGTCCTCGATGGCGTCGTTTTCCTTATGCGCACGCGCTGCCCGCGCCTCGCCCGCAGGAGGCTTCGCCCGGCGCCGCCCGCTACGGGACGGTTCGTTCGCTCTTCTTGTAGACATAGACGCAGTCCATATCCTCGTCGCCATCCAGCACCGGCTCGCCGTCGGCCTTGAGCCGGCGCAGGAAATAGTCCTGAACCGTCTGCGCGGCGTAGAAGGTAAGCGCCTGCTTGTAGAGCCAGGGGTCGGCGACTTCGTCCACCTTGTGGACCTCGCGCAGGGTCTTCTTCGGGTCCGCCGCAATCCCGATGTAGTAGTCACCGAAGTCCCCGCCGAACTCCTTGATGTAGGCGAGGATCTCGTACTTGATCTGCTGGACGCTGAAGACCATCAGCGCACGGCGGCCGCGTAGAGCGGGCCTGACCAGTGGACCTTGTGGCGCTTCAGCAGGCGTCCGATCAAGTAGGTCTGGAGCAGGTGGGCTGCACTGTCCTCTTCGAGCGGGAGAGAGTCGAGGCTCGTCTCCGGTCTGGACGGAGTCCCGAACCGGGCGAGCTCGTCCTGTTGGGCGGCAGCCGTGTTGCCGGCCTTGTCGAGGGCGGCACGCAATGCGTCTGCGTGTGCACGCTCCATCGGCCGTTCACCGCTGATCCTGACCCGGGCAAGCGTCTCTTCCAGAGCGGTGGGCTGCAGCACGATGCTCACCAGATGGTCTTCACCGCGCAGCAGGATCAGGTTGGGCAGGAGCCAAAAGACCGTCGCGGAAGCGCCCGAATAGTCGGCGTCCGCTCGGAGCACGATCGCGTCGGCGCCCCTCTTCTTCGCCGGCTTGGCATCGGGCGCGAGCGGGCGCAGCAGCGCGCGGCCAAGGAGCTTCCAATTGGCGTCGTACTCCACCCGAAAACTCTCGGCGTTCTCCCACGTCGCGGCGTCGTCGAGCGCGAGGGCATCGGCGGCGTCCTCGAGCCGGTCGGCAAGCGGTGCGGCGTCTGGATCGAGGTTGACGAACAGGAGGGGCCCCTCGCTCTCCGCTTTCACTGGAAGCAAACGCTCGGGCCGGTAGCCGAGATACTGACGCATGGTCGGCGTGTTGTCGCCGAGCTCGTCGGCGGCGATCACCCCGCGATCGCGGCTGTAGCCGCACGAGGTGTAGGAGCACTTGGTCTTCGAGCCGGTCTGGCACTGCGCCGGCACGAAGCGGCAGCCGCCGTGCTGCGCGAGGTTGTAGCGCCCGGTCAGCCCGTCGTTTCCGCGCTGCACGTGGACGCCGTGGTTGCCGACGGTGTAGGGCAGGAGGTCGCCGACATCGGGAATATCGTGATGGGAGCCGATGCAGATCCAGCTCCGGGTCCAGATCTTCTCGTCCTCCAGGTCGGCGAAGACCTTGGAACGGTAGGCGATGGGCGTGAGCATGCGGGCCTTGCCGAAACGCCCGCGCGACGGCTTGTAGAGAGCGGGATCCTGCAGGTCGACGCCCTCATCCACGTAGTCGAGATCGGGCCGCATCGTCATCGGGCCAGGCACTCGGCCGCGCCGGGACGGGACGGGCGCACAACCCGCCCCGTCCGTGCTTGCGGCGAACCGCTATTTCCGCTTCTTGTTGAGCGGCGGATCGTAATCGGCGCGGCCACGGTGCTTGGTGGCGCTGCGCGGCGGCGGCGGCAGCGGGCCGTCCTGCGAGAAGCGGTCGAGCACGTTCTTCACCAGCCGCGAGATATTGTTCTTCTCAGGGTCGCCGTTATTCCACGGCAGCGACCCGCAGAAGGCAATCGAGCTGAAGGCGAAGCAAGCACCCCCGTTGGGTGTCTCGTGATAAGCGATGTCCGAGCGCACGCGCGGGTGCTGGGTGCCGTCCAGGCCCTGCTGATTGAAGCCGAAGTCCTCCATCACCAGCAGATAGCCCTCGGTATGGCGGCCCGCCGAGGTCGCGGTGATCAGCGTGTGCGGCGGCGAGCCGAGCAGGGTGTCGACGATGTCGAGCTCTGTGCCCGCAGCACCGCCGCCGACGAGGCCGAAGTTGCCGATCTTCTCGTCGTAGCCGATGCCCTCGTAGGCCCACGAGACGCGCGGATCGTTGCTCTCCGGCGTCCGCGAGTAGTAGCTGGAAATATCGAAGCCTTCCGACGACATGCCGGTGCCGGCGACCGAGTGCAGGTAGCGCCCGCGGTAGCGCCACATGCCGCCGAGCTCACCGGTCGACTGGTGATAGTACTCGCCGGGATCGGCCCGCCAGGTCCTGATGCCGGACTCGCAGCGGCGCATCTCGGTGATGATGCCGCGGCCGAGATGGTCGTAGGCCGGATGGTAGGAGTGAATCCAGTAGAAGCCGTCCGCGCCCATGTACATGAACCGGCCGCCGCGCTGGGTGTAGTCGTGGATCGCGTCGAGCTGCGGCCCGGAGTTGTGCTCCGGATGCGAGCCCGTGACCACGACGTTGTAGTTCTCCAGCCGCGCGAGGCCGTCATAGTTCACGTCCTCGTCGGTAATGACGTCGTACTCGTAGCCCAGCTGGTTGAGCCAGTAGATCAGGTGCAGGTCGGCCGGATACTGCCAGGGCGCCTGCATCAGGAAGTGGTCGTACTGCGGCCGGATGCTGAGAATGGGCCGCAGCCTCGAAGAGAGGCAGAGGCCGCTGCCGTCCGTGTGGGTGTCGTAGATCGAGCCGCCGTACTCGCGGTGCTCGGCCAGGAACATGTTCTGGTGCTGCATGATCGGCACGCGGTAGACCAGCAGCTCCGCCCCGCCCGCGTTGTTGGCGAGATGCTCGTTGGCGTAGGCCATGTAGCTGATCGTCGGCATCATCACCGCGATTTTGGCCTGCTCCTCGCCCGGGCGCGGCACGACGAAGAACGGGATGTAGTCCTCGTCGCCCTCTTCCGTGGTGAGCTTCACGCAGTAGGAATCGCTCTCGTAGTTCGCCGGCACGGTCCACTCGAAGTCGACCTCCCAGCGCGCATCGTCCACATCGTCGTCATGGAAGTGAATCGCGCCATACTCCTCCGGCGCATGCTTCCAGTCGAAGTTGTTGCCCGAGAAGTTATGGCCGGTCATGGCCCGGGTCGGGCAGTTGACGATCTGCGCATCGAGCAGATAGGGCCCGTGGTCCTTGCCGACGATGGTGTTGATGCCGTCCGAGAAGTCCCAGGCAGCGACGATGGTCTCCGAGAGCGCGCCGGTGGGGCCTGAGTTGCGCCGCTCGGTCAATCCGCGCTGAGCGCCGAGCTTCATGGTCTCGATCTCTTCCCGGCTCAGCGCGCGGTTGCAGATCCGGGGGCTGTCGATCTTCCCGTTGTAGTGGCCGTTGATGACGATGCCCGCAGGCACCGACGACTGCGCCGTGGCGTCGTCGCTGTGCGCGCCGGTGTAGCCCGCGATCACCGCGGGGCTCGCGTCATGCCTGACCGGCCCTTCGATCTTCTCCTTCGCGGGCCTGATCACGGGGTCGAGGGCGTAGACCACCTGCGGCTCGTGATAGAGGATCGCCTGCCCGGTCTCGGCGTTATAGCTCGCGGCGAGGAAGTGCCAGGCATGGTCGCGGAGCGGCGCGCCGGTCGTGACCTTCTTGCCATTGATGCGGAGCTCGGCGCAGCCGTCCTCGTTGATGAAGAGGCCATAGCCCTTGTTCCTGTGCCACTTCGTGACGAGGCCCTGGGCGCCGTGCTTCCAGTACTTGGGATGGGTCTTCGGCGTCGTCGGCCAGACCCAGCACTGCAGCGTGAAGCTCTGGACACGGAGTTGCGAGGTATCCTCCACGCAGCCGTAGGAGCCGCTGTGGATAACCTGCCGGCGGCCCTTGTAGCTGCCGTTGAGCGCCGCCCGCCTCTTGCGCTCGATCAGGCCGGGCCCGCGCGGGTTGGTGTCGCCGTTGATCATCTTCACGAGCTGGGCGTCGTAGGACTTCGGCCCGTCGCAATTCACATGGAAACGGATCGTATCGCCGGGATGGACGCCGAACTTGTCCGCATATCCCGTCAGTCTCATCCAAGCCATCGGCTCTCTCTCCTTATCGCGCTGGCGCTCTCGGCCGGCCGCGCGTCGTGATCGGTATCGGCTACCCCGTGGAACACCGGAACGCCTGCTCCGGGTCGCGTCCTACGATGCGGCCCAGTTGTCGTCGCGGCGCTTCCAGCCCTGATGGAAGTGCTCGGGGAAACCGTCGGTCTCCGAGAATTCGTCGAGCCGCATCAGGAAGATGTCGTGCTGCGGGTCCTGCTCGTTGTCATAGACCTTGTCGGAGACGAACTCCGGCGGCACGCCCCGGATGCCGGAGCACCGCGCGATGCGCCATTCCTTCTCCACCCTGGTGCAGACCACCACGAGCTTGCCCGTGGCCGGCTGGGCCCGCATCCGCAGCAGCACGCGGTTGAGCTGGAAGTCCTCGTGAATGCCGCCGCTGATCTCGGTGGTGTCGCCCTGCGTCGCGCAACGCAGGATCGAGCAACCGGCGACGCCCTTCATGGACTCGATGCACGCCTCGTGCTCTTCGATGAGACGATCCCGTTCGGGACTGCCTTTCGGCGGAATACGGATCATTCTGGGTCTCCCCTCGCGTCTACTGCCTCGGCCCTCGTATGCCTAGATCGTCAGATACTTGTCGACGACCTCTTCGGTCAATCCGTCGATGGGGCCACCCTCGACGATCAGACCATTGTCCATGATGACAAATTCGTGCGCGAGCGCACGTGCCACCCTGATGTGCTGCTCCGTCAGCACGAGCGTCAGCCCGACCTCGGTGTTCAGCCGCATGATCGTGGCCTCGATCTCCCGCACGATATTGGGCTGGATGCCCTCCGTCGGCTCGTCGAGCAGCAGGATCTTCGGGTCGGTCGCGAGCGCGCGCGAGATCGCGAGCTGTTGCTGCTGACCGCCCGAGAGCTGCCCCGCCCGCTTGTCCAGGTTCTCGGCGAGATAGGGGAAGAGATCGAGACACATGTCGGGGATCTTCCGCCGCTTGTCGTTGCGAGCAAAGGTCCCGAGCAGGATGTTCTCGCGTACCGAGAATTTGGGCAGGATGCCGCGCCCCTGCGGGATGTAGCCCATGCCGATCTCGGAGCGCTGGTGAGTCGGCATGTTGCTCGCGTCCTCGCCGGCAATCCTGAGCACGCCGGTCATTTGCGTGGTCAGGCCCATGATGGTGCGCATCAGCGTCGTCTTGCCCACGCCGTTTCGCCCGAGCACGGCCAAGCAGTGGCCCTCAGGCACGCCAAGGCTCACATTCTGGAGGATCGGCGTCTTGCCGTAGTAGGAGGTGACGCCTTCGAGCTCAAGCAGCATCACTGATGCCCTCGGCGCCGAGATAGACCTCGCGCACCTTCGGATCGTTCTCCACCTCGTGCATCGGGCCCTCCGCTAGGGTCTTGCCCAGATGCATGAGTGTGATGATGTCGGCGATCTCGCGCACGAACGCCATATCGTGCTCGACCACAACCAGCGTGTGCGAGCCCTTCAGCCGGTTGAAGATTTCGGAAGTGCGGTGAGTCTCCTGCTCGGTCATGCCGGCGGTGGGCTCGTCCATGAGCAGGAGCTTGGGATCCTGGGTGAGCACCATGCCAATCTCGAGCCACTGGGTCTCACCGTGGCTCAGGTTGCCGCCGAGCTCGTCCATCCGCTCCTGGAGCCCGACAAGCTCGACGATTTCGTTGAGGCGCTCGCGCCCCGCCCGCTGACGGAACGTGATCATGTTGACGAAGGGATTGGTGTTTCGCGAGTTGGCGACCTGCAGGTTGTCGCGCACGGTGAGGTCCCTGAACACTGCGGGCACCTGGAACTTGCGGCCGATTCCGTGCTTCACGATCCGGTGCTCGCCGAGGCCGGTGATGTCGCGGCCCTGGAACATGATCTTGCCCGCCGTGACCTTCTGGCGGCCGGTGATCAGGTCCATCGTCGTCGTCTTGCCGGCGCCATTCGGCCCGAGAAGGCAGCGAAGCTCGCCCTGCTCGACTTGAAAGCTGAATTCGTCGACGACCTTGTACTCGTCATAGGCCTTGGTCACCTCCGTGACCTCGAGGATCGCGCTCACGCCCTCGCCCTCCTAATCCGCCGCGCCCCGGGCGCCGGCAGTGGGCCGAACCGGCGCGCGGCCGCGATAGGGAATGAGGCCGATGATCGTCTCGAACAAGCCGGCCAGTCCCTTCGGCAGGAAGCGCACAACGACGATGAAGATCGCGCCGAGGATCACGAACCAGGCAGCCTGGAACTCGTCGCCCACATAGCTCTGGATCGTGTTGATGAAGATGGCGCCGAAAATCGCACCGAACAGCGAGAGCCTGCCGCCGACGGCGGCCCAGATCACCATGGTGATGCTGAAGAAGATCTCGAGCGAGGTCGGCGAGACGTACTGGACGATCATCACCCAGACGATTCCCGCGATCGCGGCGATAAGGCCGGAGATCGTGAACACCGTCACCTGATAGAAGGCGACGTTGTAGCCGAGGAAGCGCGCGCGTTCGGGGTCGTCTCGTATCGCCTGAATTATGGTGCCGAACTTGCTCTCGAGCAGCGCCTTGGTCCCGAGCGTGAGCGCTGCGAGAACGCCGAGCGCCACCCAGTAGATCATGCTGCCGTAGGGATCGACTTCGACGCCGAAGGCATGGAACGCACTGGGCGGGGAGATGCCGTTGAATCCCGCCGTGAACGGCTGCATGTCGTAGGCCATGTTGTACCAGGCGCCGAGCATGGCGAGCGTCATGATCGCAACGAAGGCGCCCGCCAGACGCGCCTGGAACATCAGGAAGCCGAAGATGACGAAAAAGAGAGTCGGGATTCCGAGCGCGAGAATCAGCCCGACCTCGGTATGCCAGAACGGCTCCCACACCGTCGGCAGCTTCTCGAGCTCGTTGGTCAGCATGAAGCTCGGGATCGGGTCGTACTCCGGGTCCTGGTACTGCATCTGCATGGTGGCGCCCATGCCGTAGGCCGCCATGCCGAAGGCGATCCCCTGGCCCAGGCTAAGGATGCCGCCAAAGCCCCACACCAGGCTCACCGAGAGCGCCAGCATGCCGAAGACGCCGTAGCGCGCGAACTGGTTGAGCGCGAAGGGGTCGTCGCCCATGAACACTGGGATGGTGGCGAGCGCACCGAAGGCGACGACGTACATCGCCCATTGCGCGCGCTTGTCGTGGTAGAGGTTCTGCCGCTGCGTCGTCGGCTCCAGCTTCAACCTTTCCAACAGCATGACGTTCACCCGGCCCTAGCGCCGCGCCATGCTGGGCGCGAAGATCCCCTGAGGGCGGAAGCGCAGGAAGATCACGATCAGGATGAACAGCACGAAGCGGGCGAACGTATCGTTCGTGAAGTAGGAGAAGATCGAGAACATCTCGCCCATGATGCCGGCGGTCGCCAGGCTGCCGAAGAGCTCGCCGCCGCCCGTCACCACCACCAGGAAGGCCTCGACCACGTAGCCGAGCCCCATGTCCGGGAAGATCGTCTTCAGGCCCGCGAACATGGAGCCCGAGATGCCGGCGAGACCAGCCCCATAGGCGAAGGTAAGGCCGTACACCCGGCTTGAATTGATGCCGAACGACGCCGCCATCTGCGGGTTCTGCATGACGGCGCGCACCTGAATGCCGATGTTGGTCTTGAACAGGATCGCCCAGGTCATGGCGACCAGCGCCAGCGCCCCGAAGAAGATGAAGATCCTGATCCAGGGCACATGCACGAAGTCGATCGTCATCACGCTCGTCAGCCAATCGGGCACGGCGACGTACTGCGGCTCGCCGCCGAAGATCAGCCGAATGCTCTGGATGAAAACCAAGGATACGCCCCATGTCGCGAGGAGCGTGTCCAATGGTCGGTCGTACAAGTGTCGTATGAGGCCGCGTTCTACCAGCCAGCCGATGAAGCCGACGATAACGAAGGAGATCGGCAGGCAGAGCAGCCACGGGATCCCGCCGAAATACTGCAGCATCCAGGTGAAATAGGCCCCCAGCATGATGAACTCGCCATGGGCCATGTTGATGACGCCCATGGTGCCGTAAATGATGGTCAGGCCCAGCGCCGCGACCAGCCAGATGCTGGCCAGGCTGAGCCCGATAATCAGCGCATTAATGAACGGTTCTGCGGCGAAGGGGGTCCAAAAATCGTGGACGCTCATGAATTGAGTCCCGCCTCTCTCCCTGTTGCGGTCCTAACCGGCAATGCCCCGCGGATGCGCGGCCAAAAGGCCAGCCGGCCACCGCCCCCTGCCGGGGAGCGGCGGGGCGGAGGGTGAGATCCTCCGCCCCGACACTACCAGATGAAACAGGTCTCTTACAGAACGTCCTTCTGAATCGAGCCGTCCGGACGGTGCAGGCCGTCGGCCTTGCAGACGCCCCGCTCGGGATAGATCGCGTAGGGATCCGGCCCGACGTGCTCGTCGGCCTGGCGCACGATGGTGAACTGACCGTCCGCACCGCACTGGCCGATCTTGGGCTTGAGCCAAATGTTGAAGTTGTCCGGATCGATCCAGACCTTGCCCTCCGGGCTTTCCTCTTCGCTCAGCGACACCGGGCCCTGGTCGCGCCAGTTGCCGCTCACGTCGCGGATCATGCGCGGCGTAATGGCTTCCCAGTCGCCGCCCGTCTCTTCGAGGGCCCGCTCGACACCCTTCTTCCACACGTAGATCCCGAGATAGGTCTCTTCCATGTTGTAGTGGGTGACGCCGCCGCCGCCATACTGGCTTCCGAGATAACCCTCCACGAACTTCTGGTTGGTCGGGTTCTGCAGGGTTTGGAAGTAAGGCGCGGACAGGAAGTGACCGGCGCCGGCTTCGTTGCCCATGGCGCGGGTCTCGATCTCACCGGTGGTAAGCGATGCGATCGGCGTCTTGTCGGACTTGAAGCCTTCCTGCAGGAACTGCCGGTGCAGCGCGATGTCGGAATCGCCGACCACGGTCGACATGATCCAGTCCGGCTGCTGCTGGCGGATCTTGTTGAAGACCGGCGCGAACTCGGAGCCCCCGAGGGGGATGTAGTCCTCGCCCAGCACCTCGCCGCCGGCCCGCTCCAGCCAGACCTTGACGTTCTTGTTGGACTCTTTCGGCCAGATGTAGTTGGAGCCGACCAGGTAGGTCTTGGGACCGAAATTCTCCACCATGAACGGCACCAGGTCATACGAGTGCTGGTTGGCGAGCGGCCCGGTGTTGATGATGTTCTGCATGCACTCCCGGCCCTCGTAGCAGGTCGGGTAGTAGTAGAGGTGGTCCCACTTCATGACGATCGGCATGACCGCGCGACGGCTCGCCGAGGTGTAGCTGCCATGCACCGAAACCACGCGGTCCCTGAGGATCAGCTGCGTGATCTTCTCCGAATAGACCTTGATGTCGGACTTGGCGTCGACCACCACCGGCTCGACCTGCTTGCCGGCGATGCCGCCTGCCGCATTGATCTCGTCGATCGCGTAGAGCGCGACCTGGGTCGAATCGTTCTCGACGACCGAGAGGTTGCCGGTCTGCGACCAGAGCAGGCCGACCTTGATGTCCTCGTCGTTGTAGATCCAGGGCTTCGCGCCCCAAGCCTGCCCGAAGTCCTTGACATAGATGTGGGGGAAGGTGGCCGCGATGCCAGCCGTTCCCGCCAATGCTCCCTTGAGGATGGTCCGTCTATTGACACGCATGTTTGAGGTCTCCCTTGCAATCCGCCGATGTCGCACCCCCCAAGGGGCAGAATTCCTCCCACTGTCGCCGCGACCGCGGAGGCATCCGTGACGCTCGATACTCACCACACGAACGTGAGATGTCAACTGACGGTCATTTGTTAGGTTGAGCACAAAAAGAAGCATCGCGTCGAGCGGTTGCGTTCCGCCCGCGTCCTTGGAATCATGGCTCAGGCCGCCGGCGGCGGCAACAGGAGCGAGGCCATGAACCCGAAAGCCAAGCGCATCTTCCAGCTCTGCGCCGACAACGTGTTCTGGGTGTTCCTCGCCCTGATGATCATCCTGGGCTCCGCTCTGGAAACGCCGCTGATCAACGTCGGCCTGACGGCCCGCTGAGCGCTGCACGCGACGGCAGGATCAAGGGCCGAACCACTGCCACGCGGACAGAGAGGCGCCCCATCGTCCGCACTCGACGACGGGCACGATGAACCGGCGAGAGAGGCGACGGCAATCGGCGACCAGCGCCGTCGGCACCCCCGCAGGCATAGAGGGGGTCGCCCACAGGGATGCCCTCGCCCGTGCGGCACGCCACATGAAGGAAGGTCGCCCGCAGAGGGCGGACCAGCTCCTTTCCAAGCTGCTGGCAGGCGACGGGGCCGAGGACCCGAGCGTGCTCCACTTCGCCGGCGTCGCCCGCTACCGTTGCAGCCGCTTCGACGAGGCGGCACTGCTGCTGCGGCAGGCGACCGAGGCAGCACCCACCTACGCCGAGGCGCATAACAGCCTCGGTATCCTCCTCCTCGAGACCGGGCAGGCCGATGAGGCCCGCGCCGTGCTTGAGCGCGCCGTCGCGCTCCGCCCCGACTACGCCAACGCCCTCACCAATCTCGGCAACGCGCTGAGCGAGGCCGGTGCGTTGGAAGAAGCTGGGACAGCCTACCTCAGGGCCATCGCCCTCGACCCTTACGACCTGCAGGCGCACCACCGGCTGGCGCGGACCCATCTCGCCCTCGGCGCGGTGGATCGCGCCCTCGCCGCCTGCACCGCCGCGCTCGCCATCGACCCCTTCTGCCAGAATGCGCTGGCGACCCGCGCGCTCGTCGAGCAGATCGGGGGCGACGGCGACGCCGGCCGCAGTCTCTACGACTTCGACCGCCTCGTGACCCGGGTCGCCCTTGTCCCGCCGCTTGGCAGCGGCGACATCGAAGCCTTCAACGAGGCGCTGGCAACCGCCGTTCGCGAGGCGCCCTCCCTGGTCTGGGAGCCGCCCAACCGCGTGACCCGCAACGGCGCGGTGACCCAGGACCTGCTGGCCCAGCCGAGTCCGCCCGTGCGCAATCTGGAACGCGCGCTGCGTGACGCAATCGACGCCTACAGAGGGACACTGACGGCAGTTCCGGAAAGCCCCTTCCTCGCCCGCATCCCCAGGCGCTATCGCCTTACGCTGATCGCCTCCATCTTGACCGCAGGCGGCCGGCACCCGCCGCACATTCACGAGGGCGCATGGCTCAGCGGGGTCTACTACGTCGCGGTGCCTCCGCAGATCGGTGCAGAGAGCGCCGACCGCGGCGGCTGGCTCGAGTTCGGGCGGCCCGACCACGACTTGCCTGAGAGCGCCACGATTTGCTGCGACAGCCACCCGCCACAGGCAGGAACCGCGCTGCTCTTCCCTTCCTATTTCTTCCACGGAACGCTGCCCTTCGACGGACCGGGCGAGCGCATCGGCATCGCCTTCGACGCCTATCCCGAGCCCTGAGATCCGAGACCGGAGCTGCCGTCTACACCGGAGGTCGTGCCTCCTCCGGCCCCGTTGGCGCCTGAGCTCCCAATACGGAACACACAGTAGTGTCGTGCTTCCGCAGTACGCACGATTTCGCCGTGGGCGCCCGCCGCTCCTCCGCCGCCTGGCGCGCGGCTTCCCTTTCGGCCGCTGCGTGACGGCGGCGGCCGACCGCCGTGCGACGATCCATTCGACCTTGCGGATCATGCGGTCGAGCTCTTGCGGTTCCAAGCCGGCCCAGGCGCTCGGTTCGCGTGACGAACTCGGCCTCGATCGTCCGCGCTTCCCCATTCAGCCCGGCGGCCTCGGTCCAGGCGATACGGTCACCGGAAACGGGCTCGGGAAAGTCCAGCGGGCAGGCGACGCTGGGCGCCGAGTACTGGCGGGCCCTTCTGCGGGAGGGCGAGGAGACAAACACCGTTCCCTTCTTCCTCCCGGGCTACCGGGACGTCATGGCGGGGGCTGCGGCGCTCGCGCAGATCCGAGGACCTCCCGGAGGACATGCGCCACCTTACCGGCACCATGCTGGCGGAACACGAGGGGCTTCTCGCGCGTGCCGGCGTCTCCGGGATGATTGCCGGAAAAACGCGGTTCCCTCCGCGAGTCGTCGTGCGTGATTGTGGGCAGACTTGGGAGCCAGACCTAACGGGGAATGAAGAAACGGCTACTGCCGTCTTGTCCGTCGATCCCTTGCTGGGCGACGCCGGCTGCGACGAGGGTCTGAAGAGCCTTCTCCACTCCCTTCGTGCGCCGAGCTGAATTCCTGCCGCTGAAGGCGACGCCCAGTGTTTCCGGCGCCACCGGGCCGGGAGCGCGGCTCAGCATGTCGCGGACGATGCCGATGCGGTCCATCTCGTCCTTCGGCCAGGCCGGCTTGCCATCGGCGGGTGCTGGCACGACGAGCTGGGCCTCGACCTGCTCGACGTCTTCGGGTGTCTTCACCTTGTGGCCCAGCTTGGGGATCTGGTAGTCAGGCCGCAGCCAGCGCACGGTGCCGCGCCGCTCTTCCGCTGCCCGCTCCTGGTTCAGGGCGACGAGGCGCGCGAGCAGCTCTTCCTCGGCTTCCTCCTGCGCCGGCGTCTTGTGGGGCGAGGGCATCGTCGCCCCCGGCTTGCCCACCAGCGCGGGGATCAGGTCGGCCCAGCCATAGGCCTCGAACGCAGCACGGTCGATGTCGTCATGGATGTCCTTCAGGACGGAGACCAGTCCCGCCTCGTGGATATCCTTCTCCTTCGCCG
>LXNI01002129.1_pt1 | contig 14663 bp, 11 predicted proteins | sample 809091 | NCBI WGS metagenome assembly LXNI01 (sample SAMN04870527, study PRJNA318959) | sponge metagenome | biome: 01000161; feature: marine sponge reef; material: water | host: Sarcotragus foetidus | place: Greece: Milos, Mediterranean Sea | collected 2013-05-29 | depth 5-7 m | reverse complement strand
CCGACCGGGCATTCGCGGGCGCACTTGGTGCACTTGGTGCAGAAGTCCTGCAGGCCGAAGTCGATCGGACGGTCGGGCGTCAGGGGCATGTCGGTGGTGATTGCGCCTGACTTGAACCGGGGCCCCACGAAGGGGTTTAGCACCAACTCGCCGATCCGTGATAGCTCGCCGATGCCCGCCGACAGCAGCAGCGGGATGTGGTTGATCTCGTCGTCTGCCGCGGTATGGGCCTGCGCGGCGTACCCGAGCCGGCGGATCTGTGCGGCGATGGCATTGGCGATGACCGACGCCCGCAGATAGGCCCGCATCGACTGCGCGCCGCTGATCCAGTCGTCGCCCGAGGCGCCTTCCATGGTCTCGTAACCCTGATCGAGCACGAACACGATGGCATTGCGATGCTTGGCTTCGATGGGCGAACCGTCGGGCCGGTGCGAGTACCAGGCGTATTCGGGCGCTTCGCATACGCCGGTCATGTCGGCACCGATGAAGTGGCCCAGCGCTTTGACTGCGTCGGCATTCGCATCCGCGTCGCGGACACCGGGGCCGATCTCAGGTGCCGCTTCGCCCCGCTGCAGCGGTACCAGCCGCCGCAGCATCTCCTGGGAAGCAATGCCGTGCGGCGCTTTGCGTATGAATCTGGCAACTTCCTTCTTTGGTCGGGGGCCCAGGTCGCCCGCCCCGGCCCGCACGAAGAAGTTGTGCCGGGCCGCAGGCCGTTTGATCTCCTCAGGAATGATGAGCGTCGTCGGCTTGTCAACGCGTTTGACCTTCTCCATCGGATACCGACCCAAATGCCACGGTCGATGGCGGCCGTCCAAGCGGCTCCAACCGGGTCGGGTTCCTCCCCAGCCGAGCCAGTGCTTCGCCTTGATGCTGGCGTTCTGCACCATGTTGCGGGGCGCGAGCGGGCCATCGGCCGTGAGCGCCAGGTTCGTGGTGACCACCGATACGGCAAATCCTCGCCGCAGGAACGGGTGGCTCAGCCCGCGGCGGCCGGCTTCGAGCACACCCGCCTCGACGGCGACCCGGCAGCGATCGACATCGGAGGCCGCCGCCGTGTGCGCTGCCGCGGAATAGCCCAGCGTGCCGAGATATCGGGTGAGCACCGTGGCGATCTCGGTCGCCCGCAGATCGGCGTTGTCCTGTTCGGAACCGCTGATCCATTCATAGCCAGGCTCGCCGGGCCGAACCGGCCGTCCGTGCCCGACGATGATCGCGATGGCACTGCGGTGGCTCTCGATCGGCTCAGATTCCCAGCACTCCGGCGAGGGTTCGCAGATTCCCGCGAGGTCGGCGTCAAGGAAAAAGCAGTAGCCGCGCATGTTGTCGACAGCTGCTGCCGGGTTGGGCATCGGCGCGGGCGCAGCCAGTACATCCGCTGTACGGCAAGCTGTGAAGACATCGACGATGTCCTCGAACACGCCTGACACGCTCCATTCCCCCGCCGGCATTGGTGGCGAGGGCGGATTCGGCAGCGAGGACGTTGCGTTCAATACCCCAGGCGCATGCCGTGGCAGCAACTCGGTGGGCAACGGACCAGCTGCCGCTGGCCGCTTGCGATGGGAGAACAGGCGCACCCAGTGCTCAGTCGGCGGTCACTGGTGGGGTCGTCTCGCTCATCCGGTCCCACACCACCTGGTCGGGCAGGCTCATGACCATGTCGTAGTGGTCTTCGGGCATCAGCCGAGGCATGCCGGTGTCGGACGACGGCTGCGAAACAGGCTCAGCGGGACGGATGTATTCCGCCGGGTACTTCAGCCGTTCGAGCTCGGACCCGGAGATCCCGCACAAATCCTGCACTTCGGGGTCAACCCACTGCTCCGCGGGAATGGCCGACCCGCACGCCACCTCGAGCGCCAACCCCTCGGGGCCGGCGAAGTAGATGGACTGGATGAAGCCGTGGTCGATCGGCCCGAACACCTGCACGCCACGATCACGGATGCGATCCCGCAGCGCCATCAGGTCTTCGAAGGTGTCGACGTTGAAGGCGACGTGCTGCATGGTGCCAGCGGTGACCGGCTCGCCGGGCCCGCCCGCGTGGGTGACGCCCAGCTCGATGTCCTTGGCGTTGTCCGGGTGCTGGACGAACGCTACGTAGCTGTCGGGCGCCAGCTCCACGAAACCGTGATAGGTGCCGTCAACGCCGTGCATCCAGTACAGGGCCTTCAGCGGCAATCCCAGCACGTCGCACCAGAACTCCAGCTGGCCCTTCATGTCGCGAGTGGAAAGCGCGAGGTGGTTCACGCCGTTGGGATGTAGTGCAGTCATTCGAGCCGCCCCCCAAGTTCAGTTCTCTCGTGACTATACGTCTTGCCGATTCCGGGCAAGCAAGCGGCAGCTGTGGTTTGCTCTGCGGTCAGGTCGACGCCGGGCAGCGCACTGGTCGGCTACCGGGCGGCGAGCTCGGACATGCGGGCCAGCACGTCGACGCCGATCTGCTCGTAGACATGCAACAGGTCGATCAACACCCAGTTCTCCCGGATCTTGCGTTCGACCGAGCCATCGGGCATCTCCCGGCGCTCGATGCGCCAGAAGTCCAAGCTGCGCATCGTGATCTGCTGGCCAGAGGCCGCGATGCCGAGCCATCCATCGCCCGTCAGCGTCATGGCCATGCCCGGCCACCCGGTGACGCCGACGTAGGCACCGTCGCCGAAGAAGTGCCCGTCGCCGGCGTAGCCGCCGCGCCGGTCCGGCATCGCCCGCAGGAACGGGATCTGGTGAAATCGGCGGAACCCGTCCACGCCGCGACCAGTGCCGATGCCGTGCGGCCCGTACCAGCTGAACCTCGGATGCCACCAGCGCTCGAGGCGCATCGCCTCAACGGGTTCGCGCGGATGGCGCCCCATGTCGGAGAGCATGCCGATGACGTGATCGACGCTGGCCTGCGATTCGGTTGCGTCGCGAGGCCCGCCAACGAGACCGTCGCCGGTCGCCGGCGACGGCACCAGCCAATCTCGTCCGAGGCTCGGCGCCATCGGCCAGACGCCTGCGTGCATCATGACCTCCGGCAGGTCCCAGACGGCCTGCATCTCGACGACCCGCTGATCCTCGAACCGGAAGAACTCGTGGTACCGCATCGCTGCAGGTCGACCTGTGGCCGGGATGCCCAGCCACGAGCCGGTGAACGTTCCCATGTACGAGCCCGCGCACCCGACCCAGTGCTGACCGCCTGGGTCTGCCCCGGCGATGACGATGTAGTCGCGGCGCTCGATGTCGGGCCAGGCCGCTGCCAGCGGAGCGAGTGCCTCGCTGTAGAGACCGTCCGGCCCGGCAAGGTCTTCGAACGGATGGGCGAGCCGCACGGCTGCGTCAGGTGCGAACACGCGGCGCAACTCGGCCCGCACGCTTGCCGGGTGGTAGTCGTACAGGGCGACGCGCAAGGGCCGCAGCAACACTTGGTGGCCGCGGTGCAGATCGTCTGGCGGACTCATGTCGTCACAAGATGCGCTGATGACTCGACCTCCGGGATGCAATACCTGCTGCTTCGTGCTCTGGCTGGATGCGTCGCCGGCACTTCGGACCCCACCTCGTCATCGGGTTCAGGTGCCGATGGCCAGGTGGCTCTGGCGGTCGAAGAAGTGCAGGTTCCGGACATCTACGTTCACTCGAATGCGCTCGCCCACCCGAACCCGGGTCTCGGCTGCAAAGCGTGCAGTGCAGCGTCCCGTGTCCCGCATCTCATCCAGTGCATCTGGATCACCGCTCTCCACTCCCTGCGCGTTGAGGTTGAAGTGAACCAGCGTCTCTGCACCGAGCGCCTCGCGGACTTCCACGACCGCATCGAGACGCTGATCGTCGGGGTGCTCGGTGGCCACTGCAGCATCCTCGAGGTGTTCGGGCCGGATGCCCACCACGACCGGCTGGTCGATATAGCCGGCCAAGGCCGACTGCGCCGCGACCACCGATGCCGGAACGGCCAGACGCTGATCCCCGAGTGTGAGCACACAGTCGCCGTCCGCCTCAGGGCCATCCGACCCGCCGCGGCCAGATTCGGGGCTGCGCGACAGGGTTGCCTCGTACAGGTTCATTGAGGGCGAGCCGATGAATGCCGCTACGAATGCATTGGCCGGATGGGCGTAGAGATCCTCAGGAGAGTCCACCTGCTGCAGCACGCCGTCCTTGATGACTGCCACCCTGTCCCCCATGGTCATGGCCTCCACCTGGTCATGGGTCACGTAGAACGTCGTGACACCGAATTCCCGTTGAATGCTGGCGATGTCGGCTCGCATCTGCACACGCAGCTTGGCGTCAAGGTTCGACAACGGCTCATCCATCAGGAACAGCTCAGGCCGCCGCACGATGGCACGCCCCATCGCCACCCGCTGGCGCTGGCCGCCCGAGAGCTGCGCCGGCTTGCGCTCGAGATAGTCCGTCAGCTCCAGCACGCGTGCGGCGCTGCGCACTTGCTCATTTCGCTCGGCCTTGCGCACTTTGCGCAGCTTCAGCGGGAAGCCGATGTTCTCAGCGACGGTCATCTGCGGGTACAGCGCATAGTTCTGGAAGACCATCGCGATGTCGCGGTCCTTGGGCGCGACGTCGTTCAGCCGCCGCTCGCCCACGAACAGATCGCCGCCGGTGATCTTCTCCAAACCGGCGATCATGCGCAGCGCCGTCGACTTGCCGCAGCCGCTCGGACCCACCAGCACCAAGAACTCCCCGTCGGCAAGGGTCAGGCTGAGATCGGTGACAGCCTCGAAGCCGTTCGGGTACACCTTCGTCAGCTCGCTCAGTGTGACGGTGGCCATGAGTCGCCCTCCATCGTCAGAACTCCTCGATTCCCAAGAGCTGGCGCATCCGCTCCAGCGGCTGCAGCCCCTGCTGGGAGAGCCAATGCAGCAAGTCGATGAACACCCAGTTGTCGGCCAGCTTGTCGCCCTCGCGTCGATACACGTCCACCACCCGCATCGCCGCCCGGTTGCTGGCGGGCAGGCCCAAGTACCCGCCTCGCGGGCGGTTGGTGACGTTCGCCCAGCCGAACCAGGCCGCGTAACAGCCCTCGGCAATGCGGGCGACATGGCCGTGGAATTCCTTGTCCGCCAGCCCGAACCGGAACGGGTACGAGTGCTGCTGCTGGTAGCGGTCGATGGTGTAGGACGCTCCGATGCCATCGGGTCCGATCCACAGCATGTCGTCATGCCAGCAGCGAGCGAGCATCTCACGGGGCATGCGGTCAGAGCCCTGGTCACAGGCAATCCGGTTTGCCTCATCGAGGTCGGCGGCCATGCGCCACGCCAGCTCCAGCGTCGCGGCGGTCTCACCAGGGTCCTGCGGCTCAGCGAGGACGCCGTCGGCGGTGCGAGGACCCAAGTAGATGCCCGGCTGTCCCGTGGCCGGCGGCAGCGGGTACTGGCCTGCCTGGCGCATGATCGCTATCAGGTCCACGAACAGCGCCGACTCGGCGATGCGGTCGCCTTCGACCCGGTTGAACTCGACGTAGCGGACGGGCATCGCCCGGCGGGTCGGAGGGATGTCGAGCCAGGCCGCATCGAACAGTCCGACGAAGTGCCCCATGGAGCACACCCATGTCGTGGCACCCCCGTCTGCATCGTTGTCTCCGGCCAGGAACACGTCCATGCGCCGCTGCAACGGTGCCATCGCAGCATGCAGCGGCGCCCAGAAGACCTCGGCAACCGCGTCGGCGCCATGCTGCTCGTAGAAGGGATGCATGCCTCTCCACAAGAAGCCCTCGGCCGTGCTCGATGCCAGTGCGCCGACGATGTCATCGGCAGCGTCGCCCCCGTTGCGGCGGGGACGCGCGAGGACGCCGTCGATAGTGCGGTGATAGTCCAAGACCACCGACTTCGCCCGCTGGATGTGTCCATGAATGTCGTCAGCCACAGATCAGCCCTTCACCGCACCCGCACCGAGGCCCTTCACCAAGTGCTTCTGGAACAAGATGATCACGATCACGATCGGCAGTGTGATGGACACCGAGGCCGCCGCTGCTTCGGTAATCGTGCGGCTGCTCTCGCCGCCCGTCAGCGAGACGATGGCCACCGGCAGCGTCCACTCGGTGGGAGCGAGCACCCGCACGAAGAGGAACTCGTTGTAGGCCAGCAGCATCGTGAACAGCCCAGTGGCGATGATGGCAGGCCACATCACCGGGATGATCACCTTGCGGAATGCCTGCAGCCGGGTGGCACCGTCCATCATGGCGGCCTCCTCCAGCTCCTTGGGGACATCCATGAAGAAGCTGCGGAACATCCAGATGGTGAACGGCTGGTTGACCGCCACCAGCGCCAGTACCAGCACGAGGCGGGTGTCGAGCAGCTGCAGATCGTCGATGAACGGCACATCTATCAGCGGAAAGTCGAAAGTGCCGACGCCGCTGGACTCCAGCCAGTCGTCGATCCACGTGGCGCCGAAAAAGTACGGCAGTACGAATGCACTTCGAGGAAGGGCCCTGAAACCCAATGCCGCGATGAGGATGACGGCACCTGAGATGCCCGTGAATCGAGCGAGCCCATAACCGGCCAGCAGCCCAATCGACAGCGAGATCAGCATCGTGAGAATCGTCACCACGATGCTGTTCACCAGGAAGTCGAACTCGTCGTTGGTCTCCCAGATCTTCGGGAATCGCCACAGTGCTGCGAGCAGGACGACGCCGGCACTGCAGAACCACGGCCAGCCGCGCCGCATCCGTTTTCCGATCAACCCGGCCAGCGCAGCGATGAGCCCCGCCGCGACGATGTAAGCGAGCACCCCCCACATGCCGATGTCATCGTCGCCCAACCAGAATGCCCGGTAGGCGTTGGCCGTGGTCTCGTATCCCCACAGCACGGGCTCACGCGCCAAGACGTCCCGCGTGAACTTGACCGATGTCTGCACGGTCCACAGGAACGGCAGCACCGACCAGATGCACAGCGCCCCAAGCATGACGTGCAGCGGCACGCGCCGCGCGACACGGCGGGCCGTGGTGGAGGTGCCGCGCATGTCAGGCGCGCACCGGGTCCAATGCGAGCGCACTCATGTGCGCTCCGAAATCTGGTCCTTGTAGGACCGGTACAAGAATGGGACCAGCACCACGAGAATGCCAATGACGGTCAGCACCGCCATCGCATTGCCCTTGCCCACTCTGCCGATGTCGAACGCTGTTGCGACGCGGACGTTGTACACCTGCAGCGTGTGCGCATCGGTGAAGCGGTTCCCGGTCCACACGAATACTTGGTCGTAGATCCGGTACATGTCCATCACCGAGATCAACCCGACGAACAGCACCAGCGTGCGCAGGTGCGGCAGCACGACATGCCACAGGTTGCGCCAGAATCCTGCGCCGTCGATGGCCGCCGCCTCGAGCCGTTCGGAAGGGAGCGTCTGCATGCCGGCAAAGAACGTGATCATCGCGAACGGCATGACCGCCCACACCGCCTGGATCACGATGAGATAGCGGACATTGCCTGAAGTGATCTGGAACGGGTCGTCGAAGACCACCTGCCAGAGCCATGCGATCAGCCCGCCCCGGTCGAACAGGTCCTTGTACACCAGCGACCCCACGACGGGAGTGACGATGAACGGGGTCAGCAGCGCAGCCATGTAGAAGCTGCGCCCGCGCACCACCCGGTCCAGCATCAGCGCCACGGCGAGCCCGAGCACCATCTAGATGGGCACCACCAGCCCGACAAACAGCATCGTCCAACGGAACGCGGCCCAGAACTCGGGATCGGTCAGGATGTCGGTGTAGTTCTGCAGCCCGATCCATGTGGGATTCTTGAGATCGCGCAGCAGCAGCCGATGGAAGCCCAGCCAGACGGTCGTCGCCAAGGGCACGACCATGAGCAGCGCCATCACCACGACGCTGGGGATCGTGAAGAACCAGAACGTTCTGCGTTCCACTCAGGTCCCCCTTCGACTCACGCCATGCCCCTGGTCCTGCGAGAAGCCGGCAAGCACCGACAGCCGAGCCTTCCCGCCATGTTCCCCGCTCCCGCTGGCCTGGGGCGACACCGCGACACGGTGCCGCCCCAGGTACACGGGGAGGGAACCCGATGAGCTGCTGGTCTAGTTGAGCAACCCCTGATCGCCGGCTTCGGCGAGATACGCAGTTTCGGCCGCCGCAAGCGCCTCCGAAACAGGCGTGCCGTCAAGGATCGTGATGAGCGCCTCGCCCAGCTTGGCCCGGGCGATGCCGGCAGCGGGATGCGTCAGGTCGGCGCCACGTCCGTTCACCAAGCTTGCTTGCGCTGCAGCGGCATCGCGTGGGCCATTGGGATGACTCACCCCGTTGCGGGTGACCAAGCCGAACTCGGCGGCGGCCTGCATGCTCTCCAAGTCGGTGGCTGCGAGCATCGCCAGGAAGATCGCCTCCACCTTGTCGGCGGGCGTGCCGACGGGAATGCCCCAGCCATCAATGTAGGCAGGCGCGGCCAGGATGCCGCTGCCGGTGCCCAATGCGGGCGCGAACTCGATCTCGCCCACGACGATCGATGCCTCGGGATCGTCCATGCCCGCTGCGCGCGAGGCCCATGTGTGGCCCAGAATCGCCTCACGGGTCTGGAAGGCCGCTTGCACATCATCGGTGCTGTACGAGCTGGCGATGCCCGGCGCGCACTCATCGACCATCCGCTTGAGGGTCGTGGCCGCTGCAACACCTTCGGGGCTGTTGAAGTTCGGCTCGCCCGTCTGCGGATCGATCGACGTGACGCCCATCGAGCCGAGCACCGAGTCGAACTCGATCTGCCATGCCCAACCGGCCGACAGCATGTACAAGAAGCCGATGTCGTAACCGCCCTCGATGATCGCCTGGCACGTCTGGAATGCCTCGTCGAAGGTCGTCGGCACCGCCAAGCCGAGTTCTTCCATCGCCGGCTTGTTGTAGAAGACGTGCATCGTGTTGGACACCATGGGCACCGCGTAGATCTGGTCGCCGATCGAGGCCATTGCCCAGAACGCGTCGTCGATCTCGTCGAGGTCGAACTGGTCGCTGTACTTGGCGACCAGATCGTTGAGCGGCATGAGGAAGCCTTGGTTGGCCAGCTCGCCGATGAAGGCATTCGAGCCCTGGTACAGCTCGAAGGTGGGCGACCCGGTCGCCGCGTCTTGGGTCATCGCGCTGCGAGCCTCGACACTGTCAAGGAACTGCAGGTTGAAGCGGTAGTTGCCCTCCTCGCAGTCCTCCAGCTCTTCGGCGTACTGGGTGATGATGGGGAATTCCCAGCCAATCGCGTCGATCTCGATCTCCTCAGACGGGTTGGGAATCGGGCACTCGTCGGAGATCAGCTCAGCTTCCATCATGTCCCCGTCGTCGGGGGACTCAACTTCCATGTCGCCGTCGTCGCCCATGGCGTCGTCGTCCATGGCGTCGTCCATGTGCTCGTCGTCCATGGCGTCGTCATCCATGGATTCATCGTCCATGTCGCCGTCAGATGAGGCATCGGACTCGGCGGTCGTCGCGCTGGGAGACGATCCGCCGCCATCATCGTCGTCGTCGCCACAGGCCGCAGCCAGCAGCACGAAGGTGAGAAGGACGGCGATCAGCCGCCACGCCTTCCCTTTGGTGGTCATCATGAGGTTCCCTCCCGGGTGATGCATGCGAACGGGAATCGGGGCTCAGGACCCGGTCCCCAACAACTCGAGCGGCGCGACATAGCCGGCCGCGTCGAGACCGAAACCCGCATCGGAGGCGCGTGCCAGCATTTCTGCCGGCCATTCGACCCGGCTGGGGCCGTCGCCACCGGTGACGATCACTGCGTGCGCTGGCGTCGTGCCGACGTTGCGCAGATCCCGCCATGCCGATGCGGGGACAGATGCGAGCGAACCCATGACGGGCCTCGCACAGACTTGATGGGCTGGCTCGTTGAGCGCGACTTCCCAGTCACCGTCGATGAGCAGCAGCACCTGGCTGTCGCCGTGGCGGTGGATGCCCGTCGATGCCCCCGGGTCGGCCCGCAGCCATTCAAGAGCGAAGCCGTGCGGCGTGCAGATCGGAGGCCGGCTTCGTCGGTCCTGGGACAGCCCGTACCCGATGACCGGTGCCAGCTCCACGGCGTGCTGCGTGCCGAGAACCGTCGACAGCAGGCCAGCCGTCGACCAACGCAGCCGATCAGGTTGCACAAGGCAATGGTCGAGTTCGGGCGTGCTGTAACTGTCGATGCCAGCGAGCTGCTCGTCGCTCAACGGTTCAAGGAGGTCATCGGGGACAACACCGTTTCGACCGTCAATGAGCGAATGGTCACGCCCGAGGTACATGCCGGTCTCGGCTGCCTCGCGCAGCACGCTCGGCTCCCAGATGATCCCGCCGGTTTCGTCGCCACCGAGCACGACGAACAGGAATCCGTCGTCGGGTCCGGTGTTCTCGAAACCGCGGAACACCCATGTCGGCACCGAGAAGATGGTGTTGGGCGCCAGTTCGACTGACTGCTCGCGCTGGCGGCCGATATCGACCCGCCAGCTCCCGCGCGTGCAGATGAACACCTCGGGCGTGTAGTGCAGATGGGCATTGTTGTAGATGCCGCTTGGCATCGTGGCTGCGCCCACGTTGAATCCGTGCGGCTCGGCGATGCTGACGTGCTGGCTGGCATTCTGCGAGACGCCGGGGCCCACGAAGGAGTAGCTGGCCTTGCCCTTGGAACGCTCGATGCGAACGTCCACAAAGGCCTCGGTGTCGGCCACAAAGTCCTCGGGCTCCACGATGCGTGCGGCCAGCTCGGCATCAGTGATACGCAGCGCGGGCGCCGTCATCGGCCACTGCGCTTCGTCGTCCGGCCGATGCGCAGATGGCCGTCCACGACGACATCGCTCGGCCGCGCCGCCGACGCGGCGTCGACAAGAAGCTCGACCGCATGCCGTGCGAGCAGTTCGGTCGGCTGCACGAGCGTCGTGAGATCAATTCCCGCCCACGAGGCTTGCGGCAGACCGTCGAACCCTGTCACAGCGATGTCGCTCGGAACACGGACGCCTCGCGATTCCAGCCCGTCGATCACGCCGAATGCGACTTCGTCGCTGCCCACCATGACAGCGTCCGGCGCGAGCCGGGCGATGCGCTCAGCGCAGGCGTAGCCCGCGTCGTAGCTGAACGCTCCGGCCTCGACATAGGGCAGCGCGACCCCGTGGCCACCCATTTCGCGCGCTGCGCCCCGGTAGCGGGCTTGATCGGTCGATATCGACGACACCCCACCGACGAAGACTGCGGTGCGGCAGCCTTGATCGACAAGGTGGGACGCCAGCAGCCGGCAACCGGCTTCGTTGTCCACCGACACCGATGAGACAAGCCCAGCGGCAGCCGGCTGGTTGAACGCCACGGTCGGGCTCGACTGGCGACGCATCGCACTGAGTTGGTCGGGGCGGATGCTGGCCGAGGCGAGCAACAGCCCGCTGACGCGGTACTGGCGGACGATGTCGAGGACATCATCGACCTCGCCCGGGTCAGCGAAGCTGAAAAGCAGCAATTGGCGCCCCCGAGTTCCGAGTTCACGAGTGACCGCAGCGAGAACGTTCTGCCAGTACTCCCCGTATGCAGGCACAACTGCACCCACCACATTGCTCTGGCGGGACTTGAGCCCCCGAGCGAAAGCATTGGGGGCGTAACCGAGTCGGGCGGCCGCCTCGCCGACTCGTTCGCGCGTCCGCTCAGAGACCAGATGCGGGGCCGAGAACGTACGTGCCACGGTTGCCTGCGAGACCCCGGCCTCAACAGCCACGTCCGTAGAAGTCGCGGGGCGCGTCCGGATTCCAGAATGCGTGCTGGCCCCTGCCACGCTGCGAACTCTATGAATACGTAGTCATTCTGTCAAGCGCGACGCGGCATAGTCCCCTGACCTGCATGCTGCGAGCGCAGCCGTCAGCCGGTGTGCAGGAGGATCTGCTTCCACACAGCCGTGTCGTCGATCAGCGCCCACTCGCGAACGATGCCATCTGGTCCGAATTCGCAATGGCTGATCCCCATCACATGAGCCTCTGCCGCAGTCGGCGAGCCGAAGCGGCCCCAGCCGTCGTGGACGCCGTCGAGCGACCACCGCAAAGCTGCTCGCGGCGGCTGATCCGGGTCGCGGCGGCCGATTCGGTGATGGATCGTGAAACGTGCCGACGGGAACGAGGATCTCAGACCCAGCCAGAAGCCGTCGGCCCCACTCCACCCATGATCGGTCACGCCGCCTGCCAGTTCGAGATGGGCGGCGCGGCTGTACTCGGCACGTACGGTAGCCAGATCGCCTGCCATGATCCGGCTGAGCATCTCGGCATAGCGCACACCGTCGGGGTGATCGTCGCCTAAGCCTCGGTAGCCGCCATCGATGTCGGTTGCCGGGCACAACGGCTGCGTGGCGTGCTCATGCCCACCTTCTGCCTCGATCTGGCGCGCAGCGAAGCTCTTGGGATCGATGCCCAGCATGCGCACGATGGCACCGTGGTCGCGGACGAGCCATTCGTCGTAAATCTGGTCGCTTCTCGCCGCGCAGTCCGCAATGGTCCGGTACTTCAGCCGGGCGCCGGTGGCTGCACCGTAGGCCCCGTTGCCGAGATGAGTGGCCGTCGACAGGATCCGATGTGACGACAGGAAACCGTCACGGCCGTCGCTGCACCAGATGACATCCTCGCCGAGAAGCTGCCGATCAGGGAATTCCGCGAGTGTGGCCAAAGTGGCGGCGATGACCGACTGGTTGCCGACGACAACGCCGGTGGGCGAGCGGACGATCACGTCGTCGGAATAGAAGCGGTTGAGGGTATGCACGCCACGGCATTCCCAGATGGTCTCGGTGACGCGCAGGATGTAATCGCGAGGGTCCCGAAATTCCTCTCCAAAGCCCTTCATGTCCATACAGCGACTCCCTAACCGTTGTCCAGCAATCCCTGCTCGCGCTATGGCGGCGCTCGACGCTTCTCTGCATACGTAACCATTGCTGATCACGCACTGCAACTGCGCTGGGTGATTCGCCCGTAGCTCTCGGCGACCGAGGCGGCAACAAGTGTCCCTGGAGGTCGCAACTGGCGGACCGCTCACTCGGCCGTGCCGACGTGCGGCGGGGCTCAGATGACGGCGCTCTCGACGATCGGCAGGTTCTCAACGACCCAAGCCGATCGCCAAAGATGATGGCAGTCCGCGCGTCCGCCAGCAGAAACAACGGCCGTATCGACCCAAACGGAGGCAGGCGTCGGGGACAATGACGGGCAAAGACCGCGTCAGTTCAGGGGAGATTGCTATGAGGCTGCAGGACAAGGTGGCACTGATCACGGGAACCGGCAGTGGCATCGGCCGGGCGACGGCTCTGCGATTCGCTGCGGAGGGCGCTCGCATCGTCGCCGTCGACATCGCTGCGTCCAACGACGACACCGTGGCGGAGGTGCGGGCCGCAGGCGGCGAGGCCATCGCTGTACGTGCCGATGTGTCGGTGGAATCGGATATGGCAGCCGCCTTCGGCCGTGCCGAGGACGAATTCGGCGGACTCGACGTGGCGTTCAACAACGCCGGGATCATGCTCGATGACGACACCGACGCCGTAGCGACCACCGACGAGACGATCGAGCGCACGTTCGAGGTCAACGTGAAAGGCGTGCTGTACGGCTGCAAGCACGCCGTGGAAGCGATGCGGCGCCGCGGCGGCGGTTCGATCATCAACACGGCATCGTTCGTAGCGTCGGTCGGCGCTGCCACACCGCAGATCGCCTACACCGCCTCCAAGGGTGCCGTGCTGTCGCTGACCCGGGAATTGGCGGTCGTCCACGCTCGCGAGAACATCCGGGTCAATGCGCTCTCCCCCGGGCCGCTGCGCACCGAGATGTTGATGTCGTTCCTCGACACACCCGAGAAGAAGCACCGCCGCCTGGTGCACGTGCCAATGGGCCGCTTCGGTGAAGCCGACGAGATGGCGTCCGCGGCCCTGTTCCTGGCGTCAGACGACTCCTCCTACATGACTGGCGCGAACCTCCCGATCGACGGAGGCCTGACCGCCGCCTACGTCACCCCCGAGTAGGCCGCGGACCCGACCCAGCACCGCAGCACTTCGACCAGCGGCGCCGCACGAGTTGCAATCGGTTGGTCAGGCTGCGGTTGCCGGTCCATCGTGCGGGGTGCTGAGGGGCCGTGATGGTCCGGTTGGGTCTCGGATGGGCGCTTCGGCGCTTCGGTCGGCGGCCCGTGACGGGTGATACCGGTCATCCGGGGAGCCTCGGACTGCGCCGTCGTCTGGGGGTGTTCGGCTAGGCCGCTGTTGCGGGGAGCTTCCGATGGGCCGGTGATCTGGGGGCGCCCGGCGGGGTTTGCCGTCGGGTGGGGTTTCGATGGGCCAGTGGCGTTGGTGGTGGTCGGTGTGGCAGGGCTCGCACAGGTTGGCGAGGTTCGCAATGTCGGTGTCGCCGCCGTTTTCGTGGTGGTCGATGTGGTGTGCGTGACAGCGTTCGGAGTGGGTGGCGCACGCGATGCAGCCGCCGTCGCGGATAGCCAGCACGATCCGCTGCGCCTCAGAGGCGCTGCGCACCCGCCCCAGGGCGAGCTGGCTCCAGTCGCTGCTGAAGATCGCGGGCAGGATCTTGGCGTCAGCGGCCAACTCGGCGAGCTGGCTCGCTGACAGTGGCCTGCCGTCGTCAAGGCGAGCGTTCGCGAGCCGCCCCGACGCGAGGTCGTAATCGGCGGCGATCACCAGGCTGGCCCCAGGACGCTGACGGCCCAAGATCAGATCGCACAACGCGTCGGCGCTGCGCTGAGCGAAAGTGTCGTCGGCTGATTCGTCGCG
>LXNI01002128.1_pt1 | contig 14670 bp, 10 predicted proteins | sample 809091 | NCBI WGS metagenome assembly LXNI01 (sample SAMN04870527, study PRJNA318959) | sponge metagenome | biome: 01000161; feature: marine sponge reef; material: water | host: Sarcotragus foetidus | place: Greece: Milos, Mediterranean Sea | collected 2013-05-29 | depth 5-7 m | reverse complement strand
GTGGAACTAGATGTAATCAACTTGGCGATATGTCTCAAATCATTCTTTCGGATATGTGCCAACTTTCGTTCATGGCGTGATATGGTTTCCTTGGTCTTTCTCCATCTATTACTGCCTTTCTTTTGTTTAGCCAGTCTTCGTTGTAGAACCGTAATCCGAGCAACACGTCGTGTAAAACGGGTCAAATAGTGGATATTGCCGTTTGTGTCCGCAACCTGCCCAACATTCCTATCTATCCCGATGCCACGTTCATCAGTTTCACGCTCTATCGCATCAACTTCATATTGAACCGTAATATACCAGTTGCCATGCTCTTCAAATATTCGTGCAGACTTGGGAACAGGGTTTGAGTACTCGTTGATGCGATCATACTGCATGAGTTTTGCATACAGTCCACGTTTTAATCGAACGTATCCATTCTCTTTGAACAGGCTTGCGCCAGACACATCAAAGGCAAAACTCTTCTTTGCCTTCTTTTTGCTTTTGAAATTAGGGTAACTCCGTGTTCCGTTGAAAAACTGCTTGAACGCGTTGGACAAATCTTTCAATCCTGTGCGGGTAAGTACTACTGGATATTTAGATAACCATTGTGCTTCGGTGTGTTTATGATACTTGTACCACTTGCACAGATCATGGTAAGAAGTCTTGGTCTTGCCCGTTTCTTCGTAGTCCTTACTGATGTTGCTAAGTGTAGAATTCCATAGATACCTGTTGGCACCTGCTAGTTCGTTCAGGAACTGGTAAACTGCTCGCTTTCCACGTAAACGGTAACGCACAGTTACGTAGGCTCTTTTGCGTGAACCTTTTATGTCGGTTTGGTTCTTAGCCTCTACGGGCATGGCTCAGTTCAAGATAATTTGGGTACTTTCGTATATAATCCCCTTATAATTCCCAATGGGTAGATACGGATGGATTCAGTAAAGTTAATGTACGCGGCCCTGTTATGGGTATGTGGCATGCTGCTGATAGCAGCGTGCTCGAACGAGAACGAGTCGGAAGTTCCGGTGTTCACGGGACTTTACAGCGAATACGTGGGCGATGCTGTTTGTTTTGATTGCCATGAATCTGAATGGACCGGCTTTCAGGATCATGGCATGGCACGATCGTTTTATCCGCTGACCAGTGACAATATTATGGAAGACTTTAGTGCAGATCCCATACGGCATGATGAGAGTGGATTCTGGTACAGGGTTCTGGAAGAAGATGGAGCTTATTGGCAGGAAGAGTACCGGCTTGACGACCAGGGAGAGCGGGTTCACAGCCTAAAACGACGTATGGACTTTGTTATCGGTAGTGGCAATGCGGCTCGTACCTACGTGTCTGAATCCAATGAACGTTTGTACGAACTCCCGCTTACGTGGTATAGCCAAACAGCTCAGTGGGATTTCAGTCCGGGTTACAGCGTTGCTAACAAACGTTTTGGACGTCTGATCCCTGATCGCTGCATGGCATGCCACAACAGTTATCCCAACACTGTTGAGTGGGTTGAGGGCAAGTATAATGACGTGCCCAATGGCATTAGCTGCGAGCGTTGTCATGGACCAGGTAGTGCACATGTTGATTTACGTCTTGCCGGAAGCGGTCCTACCGAAGATGCCGATTACTCAATCGTCAATCCGGCCAGGCTGACACATGATCTTCAGATGGACGTCTGCCAACAATGTCATTTACATACGAGTGTTTCGGTACTTCGAGATGGTCGTGGAGCATTTGATTTCCGGCCATCAGAGAGATTGCAGGATCATCTTGCACTATTCTCCGCACGTGATTCAGTCGGTGGTCTGGATGTGATTTCGCACGCCGAGCGGCTTGCTCAGAGCGCATGTTATCTGGCCAGCAACCCACAAATGACATGTACGACGTGTCATAATCCGCATGAAGGCTTTCGAGACAAGGGGCCGGAGTATTTCAACAACACCTGTATTTCCTGTCATGAGGCTGTGCCTGAACATGAGCTGAGGACGGACTGCACAAGTTGTCATATGCCGAGGGAGGTTGCCGATGGAACACCTCATGCCACGTTTACGGATCACTGGATTCGTGTCGTTGAGGATGAAGTTCCGCTGGCAGCACATCAAGCCCCGCTGCTGACTGCGTACTACGAGAGTGACCGTGCAGGGGATGAAAAAATGGAAGCTATTGCGACACTGGTGCATGCGACACAAACGAGCGACGTGAGTGCCATGGAGACCGGCATTGATTTAGTGCGTTCGCTGGGGTCGTCGGATACTACCGGGGAGGCCAGGTTTTTAATGGGAGTCTCACTTTGGCGTTTGGGGCGTTCGGAGGAAGCTATAGCGCCTTTGGAAGCTGCAGTTGCCGTCCGCCCCAATACTCCTGAACGCTTAAATGCTCTGGCGCAAGCCTATGAGAGCGCTAACGAAAAGCGGGATCAGATAAGAGGATTATATGAGCAGGCACTGGCAATTCAGCCGGCCCTTGCTGACATTCGGATTAATTATGGGCGCTATCTGGAACTGGAGGGTGATCTCACGGATGCGATTGTCCAATACCGGCGTGCTATCAGCGAAAAGCCCTGGCTGGCGCAAGCGCACTATAACCTAGGGACAGCGCTCCTGCAGAATGGTGAGTTTGCAGAGGCCGAAGCTGTGCTTGAACAGGCTCTGGCGCTTGATCCGGATCATGCTGATGCTCTTGGCAATCTAGGACTTTTTCTCTTGACAGAGAATCGCATTCAAGAAGCCGGTGATCGTTTTAAGCAGGCGGTTGAGGCAGCCCCTGAGAATCCGATCGCGCTCAGCAATCTAGGTACTTGGTACTTCAACATTGAGGGCTTTCAGGAGGCAATCACTTATTTGGAGCGTGCAGTTGCCATCGAACCGGAATATATTGGGGCATGGGAGAACTTGGCTCTGTCTTATGCCCGTATGGATAGGGGAGTAGATGCTGTACGGGCAGCTGAACGAGTAATAGAATTGAATCCCGACAATCAAATGGCACGCGCTATACTGGACGCGTTTGGAACATGAAGCATGCAATAACTGCCTTGGTACTTTTGCTTGTTATTGCCGCCTGCAAGCGCCAGACACCGAGTCCGTTTCAGAACCTGAATGCTGACTACGTAGGCATAGACGCTTGTGCAGACTGTCATCCAGATAAGGCTGCCACATTTACACAATCGCAAATGGGGCGGTCTTGGGAGCTTGCTAAACCTCTCAATAGCAAGGCCGATTTTGACAATCCCACGCCGGTTTACGATGATTTCAATGATCTCTATTACGAGGCCCTTCGGAAGGGAGAAGAACTATATGTAATGGAGTATCGGCTGAGCGGAAAAGATACGGTGCACAAGCGGGTCGAGCGAATAGACTATATCGTGGGTAGTGGTCACCACACGAACTCCCACATAATGGATGTGAACGGCTACCTGTATCAGATGCCCCTAACGTGGTATGTACAGGAGGGTAAATGGGATCTTCCGCCAGGTTTTAAGGGGCCGAACAATAATCGGTTTGACCGGCCAATTCCGCTCAAGTGTATTACGTGTCACAATGCCATGCCAGAGTACGTGGAGGGCTCGGAGAACAAGTATGTTTCTGTCCCGCATGGTATTGACTGTGAGCGCTGTCATGGACCGGGTTCACTGCATATCGCATCTGTGAGGAGTGGTAATGCCGTCAATACCAGCCTGGAAGCAGATTATACCATAGTGAACCCGGCCAGACTGCCGGTTGATCAACAGTTTGACATTTGTCAGGGATGCCATCTTCAAGGGGCTTCTGTCAACAAACCTGGCCAAACATTCGCAGACTTTAGGCCGGGGATGCCGCTTGCGGACATCGAGAATGTTTTTTGGCCACGCTATGCAGACAGTTTACGCCAGTTCGTCATGGCATCTCATCCTGATCGGCTAAGCCAGAGTGCATGTTTTCAGGCTTCGGAGGCCATGACCTGTATCACCTGTCATGATCCTCACGTCCCGATTGAGGCTATGACAGAGGATCACTACCGGGATGTATGTCAGTCTTGTCACACAGAGAATGAAAGCAGTTTGGTATGTCCAACACCAGAGGCCGCCGCAGGAGCTGACTGCACAAGTTGCCACATGCCCGTATCTGGCTCACAGGACATTCCACATATTACGATTACGGATCACTTTATTCGATCCCCCGGCTCTGACGTATCGGTGGTTGTTGGTTCGGAGGCTCAGGCGGACTTTGTACGAATGGCGAGCCTGATAGAGGAATCCCCAAGCGATGCCGAAATTGCAGCAGGCTTTCTGACCTATTACGAAACGATAACCAACGCTCCAGGCTTTCTGGATTCCGCGGCGTGCAGATCGTGCGGGGGAGGATGTAGACAGACAACTGATCAGAATGCATTTCTTAAAGGGCGAGGCCACCAGCGTGCTGCGTATTGCACGTAATATGGGGGATATTGTGTCTGATGCTTGGACTGCCTATCGTATTGGAGAGTCTTATTTGATTCAGCAAATGCCGGAGTCGGCTATTACATATCTGGAGCAGGCGTTGCAGCTCGCTCCAGAGCATTTACGTTTTATGGTTCGGCTTGGTGTTGCATATAGTGGCGCTGGGCAAGTGTCCGAAGCACTTGCCACATTTGATGAAGCACTGCAACGTAATCCCAAGCAGGCGGAAGTCTACAATAATCGTGGATACGCGCACGTGCTAGACAGAGGTTTTGAGAAAGCGGAGGAGGACTTTAAGGCGGCAATTGCACTGGATCCGGATATGGTCATGGCCATAGCGAATCTCGCCTCACTCTACTACAATATGAACCGTCTGGAGGAAGCACGCATTTATGCGCAACGGCTAATCCAAATTGACGGAGCCAACCCACAGTTCAGACATCTATGGGAGCTCGTTCGATAGCAGTGATTGTCTTATTGGGTGTTCTTAGCCCTCCTGTTTTTGGGCAGAATATGACTGCTTTCTGTCTGACACAGACACACGCCCGTTCTGGAACGGTCTTACCAGTGACCGGCAAGACTGGCGTCCGACCTATAGATGAAAACGAGCCGGCAGGTATGCGAGGTGCTAACGATACTCCAGGCACGGCTGAGCCACTTGGGGTTCTGGGTGTTTCAGGAGTTCAAATTTCTGGGATGCTGTCGCCGGAGCCTCCGATTCTATATGGCGGCACGGAAGAGGAAGTAGTTGATGATGGAGCGATCCATTTAGCTCGCGAGGTACACTTGATCAGTGGCACACGTGTGCAGGTGCGGGGCATCATTGGCGATGGTCTTCACGGTAGTCGGGGCGGAAACACCGGAGATTTTGACTTCTACCGAATGGGTGCGCTGCTTGCCGGACAGAGAATAACGATAGATGTTGATACTTCTCCTGGTAATCCTAGACTTAACAGCAAGGTAGCTCTTTACGATAGCACAGGTATGCGATTGAACTCCAGCAAGAATGGTGGCGACGGCGATAGAAACAGCTATTTAGAGGTTGTTATTCCGGTGGATGGGGTTTACTTTGCGGTTGTACGAGGAGTTGATTCCTGGTGGCCAGATGATCCTTTTGATCCTTCCTCAGGCCCAAAAGCAGGTAGTGAAGGTCCATATATTCTTACGCTCGGCATAGATGCAGAAGATCTTGACTGGTATAGCGTGGATATGCAGGCAGGTGATGTATTAAGTGCAGCCGTTGAAGACTCAGCCCGTCAGTTGGTGTTTGCGGAGGCTGATGGTACGATCCATTTGGCGTCTGATCTTGACCGCAGCGATCTGTTGCCCGCCGCAAGTCCACTGCTTAAGGGAGGAAATGCAAACTTTGCACTTATAATTGCTGAGACGGGGAGATATTTTTTGCGTGTGGGTCATGGAGTCGGCAGTTATTCGGCAACATTGACTGCTCGTCGTGCGGGGCCTGAGCAGGAATTCACCAAACAGATTCTATTTGTAGACTTTGATGGTGCCGATTTTGATGCGCAGTTTCTTGGAGGTCGTGCTGATGCACGGCTATCCCCTTTGCATCATTTTTTGGAGAATCAGGGCATTGCTCAGGACGAAGATCACATCATTGATCTCGCGCTGGTTACACTCAAAGAAAACCTGGTTGACGATTTGCAGGAAGCGTTGGCAGCCGATGTTTTTTTGGATATCCAGAACAGCAGAGACCACCCGGATTCCTGGGGTGCGTCCAATGTAAGTCGTGTGATTGTCGGTGGGAGCCGGAGTGAACTGGGCTTGGAAACGATTGGTATTGCCGAAAGTGTAGACGTGGGCAACTTTGTTTTGAATGAAACCGCTGTTGTGCTCCTGGATCGAATTACAGATCCGCTATGGGAGCCCTCTTTTTCTGCGGTACAACGTGCTCCGGGCGTTTCGATGGCCGACCTACTCGGGTTAGCGCTGGGCAATATTATTGCTCATGAAGCAGGACATTTAATTGCCAGCTTTCACACCGGCCATGCTGAGTATCCTTGGCAGATCATGGATGCAAGTCCTGAAGCAGCGGGGTTTCTGGGAGCGGGGCCAGACAAAACACTGGGCACAGAAGATGACCTGGATGTAGACCTCGGTGTATCTCCTTATTGGGAACTTGAAGGCTTTATTGGGTTGCAGGATTCCCGTACGGCAACATTGTATGGCTTAGGCGGTGCGTACGTAACGCAACTGGCCTCAAGGGTTTTTCCATTTGACGGGGCCATAGGCGCGGTATACCCAAACCCCTCCCGTGACCATGCTTGGCTACCTGTTACGCTTGACCGTTCGGGTCCACTACAGCTAGAGTTCTACGATATGCTAGGCCGTCTTCAGGTGAACATGGGTCAAAGTATAATGCCGCGGGGCCACTCGGACGTTTCGCTTCCGGTGAATCTGTTGGCACCGGGAACTTACTTGTTACGTGCAAAGCTGAATGTTGGCACTATGGGGCGGAAGCTTGTTGTGATTCGGTAGCTGGATTCTGAATTGCTGGATAAGCCAAACTGGTCTGGGTCGGAGAGGCGAGGTATCTTTCGTATGGTGAAACTTCCAATAGGTGGATGGAAGCGTATCCAGCTAACTTGCGCTAAGGAGATCCGCAAACGCTTCAGATCAGCTGAACTACCAGTTCGCGGTGGCGCCCAGCGAAGCCGAAACAAAGATTAAACCGATTCGCAAGATGGAGTAATCTACAACCTTGGTTCAACAACTCAAGAATCTCCAACATAACACCATAAATCATCCTATTCACTTGCGCCCTTCGCCGTCAACTAATTTTGATATTCCCAATGCAGTGATCTCGAGAAGCAGAATAAGGCCATGAAAGAGCGTCAAAACAACAGAGACGCGATTTTTCAAGATCGGAGGATCAACTTTTTGGTCGGGGCTCTTATGTCGTTGGTAGTATTTCTATGGTAGAAATAGTCTAAGAATTTTCAGCTACAGATACGTTTGGTAGAAACGTTCGTCACCGAGGTTTATGGAGCTTATACAAACCACGGAAAAGAGTTGATGTAGCCGGACCAATTTGTTGCTTATTCCCGAACTTGATATACGATCAGGGAGGCCTCTTCACTATGCTCGGCGTAGGCCCGCTCTTGCCGAATCACACGGAGATTTATGCTCATGGGGAGTTGTACTTGGCCGTGAAGTCGGCTCTCCTTATCAAAGATGAGCCACTGGGCGATGGTGTCAACCACTGAATGTGGGGTAATTTTCATCCAAATGCGTTCGAGATCGTCAACGACAAAATTCTCGAAGGCGGGTTTAGTAGCAGCAAGATCGGCTGCGAGGACAACCTCGCGATACCAATCCGAACTTTCTCCGACGTAGTAGTGAACCTCTTGGCGCGTTAGCGGGATGGGTGTGAGCGCATGTGAGACGATCTTGCTCTGGACGCCGTTCGGTGAAATGACCGCAATATCAACAGATTCCGTCCAACCCGCATACAGCTTGCCGCCAGATCCCGTGCGCAGAACGGGCTTACGACCAAAGGGCATCCTCACAGCGAAGCGATCCTCGCCTTCTGCAGAAACGAGCCATTCGGCAGCTGGCAGGTGATGCACAGGTGGACGTATGATTTGTCCCGTCCAGTCAATTCGCATAACATACAAGAGGCGGTCCGCCACTGCGTCGCCCGGAGATATTGGCCAACCGTATGTTAAAAGAAAACCCGTATCAAGTACGCCGACCAGCCAATACGACAGACCGAGCGAGTCTTGGGAAACCGTGAGTTCGTAGGCCAGCTTCATCTCATCCGGTTCATACACGGACATTCGCTCCAAAGAAGAGTCAAACACATAGAGCGTATCAGCTGGGCCTATATGGACGGATGCGATTCGTTGAAATTCGCCAGGACCATTGCCTTCTTGACCAATGGTTTTAATGAGGGTTCCCTCTGCCGTGAACATATAGATCTTGGGTTCTTGCTGTTCTCCCACAAAAATCCGGCTGGATCCGTCAACGGCGACGAGTTCTCCAATGCTAGCGAAGAGAGTAGTTTTTCCATCGGTTTCGTTGCCTATCCGAAAGAGTTCAGTTAGCTCGGGTCTGGATGGTACGGGGGCTTTTGCTTCGTCCTTACCCTCGTTGGCACAGCCCAGCAGGAAAGAAGTGGCGGCAATAGAAAACAGTAGGAGAGGGGTTGTCCATTTCATCGAAGAGAAGAGTGTAGGGCGTGGTAGCAAAATTAGTTGGAGCCTAGCGTTTCTTAACCGACCGGAGACAAACCTAACCTGATGTTTTTGTACTTGTTGCAGCGGGGTTGCTGCAGGGCTGACAACTGGTTTGTGTAGTGGATCTGTTTCAGTGTCATGGCTACCCACTGATGACACTGATCCGAGTTGAGCCAACGCTTGATCCTACGCAGGACTTCGTTGACTTGACCATTGAGATGTTTCACGATGTTGGTGGTCCGCAAACTCCGCCGCAACTCCTTATCCACGTTTAACCGGTGTAGCGTTAGCGTTTCCTCCACACCCTCCATCAGGCTTCGGGCGGTCTGGTGTTGCCCTTCGGTCTGCAATTCTTCGCAGATCGACTTCAGACACTGTTTTGTCTCGTCGTACATGTCTTGAGTGTCCGTAAGGGGCGTCATAGACTGAAAAATGTCTACCCGTCTTCCTCGTTGTAAACTATTATTGAAGCACCCCCGCAAGGGTACGTTGATTATAGGAGTTGGCTACTCATTACGATTCAAATGGCCATTATGCGGGCGGAGATCAGGTGTCTGTGTCGATTATTAGCGCATGCGTTAAGAGGGCTGTGCTATGCCGGAGACCTGTTAAAATTTGGTGGCTCATATGTCCACTGGAACCAATGGAGAGTTCCCGTGGAATATGGTCACGTCAGCAACAGTTTTGGTATTTCCTAGTTTTAGGCTAGACTAAAAATGATAAATACCGAATGCGTTCGTCTGCTGTATGTATTATAGTACTCGGTCTGCTGACGTCTTGCACTTCAACGGAGGAGGTCGGTCCTCCTCTTGCAGACCGTGCAATCAGGGTTGTGGCGACAACGAGCATCGTTGCGGATCTGGTACGTGCAGTTGGTGGGGCGGAAGTGAGCGTTGAATCGTTGATGGGCCCGGGGGTTGATCCGCATCTATACAAGGCTAGTGCCCGCGATGTTGACAAAATGGCCCAAGCCGATATCGTGGTTTATAATGGTCTACATCTTGAGGGTAAGATGGGGGATCTGTTCGAGGCGATGGCTGCACGGGGGAAGCCAACAGTCGCAATTGCAGAGGTTAGCATTCCCGATAGTTTATTGCGAGTTTCGGAGCTTTTTCAAGGCAATTATGATCCGCATATCTGGTTTGATGCTGAGCTATGGGCCCGTGCTGCACATGCGCTCGCAAATACCCTAGGGGCCCTGGACACTGCACGTGGAGCTATGTTTGCAATGCGAGGAGATGGTTATGCAGACGAGCTTTTGGAGGTACACGCTTATGTGCATGAGAAAGTTAATGAGGTACCAGAGGAGCAGCGAGTGCTCATAACCTCTCATGATGCGTTCGGTTATTTTGGGCGGGCATATGGGTTTGAGGTTCGCGGGCTTCAGGGGATTTCCACTGCTTCAGAAGCAGGTGCGGCGGATGTACAGAACTTGGCTACACTTGTAACTGACCGGCGAATTCCGGCGATGTTCATAGAGTCATCAGTTTCCCCACGTGGTATTGAAGCCGTCCAGGAAGCTGTAAATGCCAAGGGCTTTGAGGTCAGTATTGGCGGCATATTGTACGGGGATGCACTGGGCGGGCCATCCACACCAGCAGCTACGTACCTGGATATGATCCGCTACAATATTGATACTATCGTTAAGGCACTCTCGAATGGCGAACGCAATTGAAGTACGTGACCTTACGGTAGCATATCGGGAAAGCCCGGTTTTGTGGGATATTGATTTGGACGTCCCCTCAGGCGTACTGATGGCCGTTGTCGGTCCCAATGGTGCTGGTAAAACGACGCTGATAAAGACAATTCTATCACTAATCAAGCCAGCTGCCGGCCAAGTTCGAATCTTTGGTCAATCTTATCGAAGTGTGGCCTCCAGTGTAGGTTACGTACCTCAGCGCGGGAGCGTGGATTGGGATTTTCCAACCAGTGCGATTGATGTTGTTTTAATGGGATTGTATGGTCGTCTTGGATGGGTTCGTCGACCAGGACGCAGTGAGCGTGCGGAGGCATTAGCTGCGCTCGACCAAGTAGGTATAGCTGAGTTGGCTCATCGTCAGATTAGCCAATTGTCCGGTGGACAGCAACAACGCGTATTTCTGGCGCGTGCACTAGTACAGGATGCTCGCATCTATCTCATGGATGAACCCTTGCAGGGAGTAGATGCAACGACGGAACGGACGATCATTGATCTCCTTCGTACTCTGCGATCATTAGGCAAGACGGTAGTGGTGGTACATCATGATCTGCAAACTGTATCCTCCTACTTTGATGAAGTGTTGCTCCTGAATGTGCGCCGGATTGCGAGTGGTCCTGTTTCAGAAGTATTCACGGAAGCCAGTTTGAGGCTCACCTACGGAGGCCGTGTTGCAATCATTAAGGACGCAACATAGCCATGGAGCAATTGCTTAGTGACTACACGTTTCGTACAGTCACCCTTGGGACGGCAACATTAGGCGCCATAAGTGGCGCGTTAGGAACCTTTGCTGTACTGCGACGGCAGAGTTTACTGGGTGACGCCGTATCGCATGCAGCCCTGCCAGGCGTTGGTCTGGCTTTTATCATAACCGGCAGCAAAGCCCCGCTAATCCTGATGGTGGGTGCTGGGCTCGCAGGATGGCTTGCAACTGTAGCGGTTTTAGCGATAACCGCAACAACACGAATTAAGTACGACGGTGCGCTTGGTTTTGTATTATCTGTGTTTTTTGGTATTGGTCTAGTTCTGCTCACCTTCATTCAGAAATTTCCCAATGCAAGCCAGGCAGGGCTTGATTCATTTCTATTCGGTCAGGCAGCCGCGCTTGTTGAGCAGGATGTGGTTACAATGGCAGTTTTGGGTGGTTTGGCATTAGTCCTGCTAGTCTTATTCTGGAAAGAGTTCAAGATCTTGTCCTTTGATCCTGAATTCGCAAACAGTCTGGTATTGCCTGTACGCTGGTTGGACCTTGGGCTGACTACGCTGCTGGTGGTTGCTATTGTGATTGGACTACAGACGGTAGGCGTGGTTCTCATGAGTGCAATGATCATCGCTCCCGCGGCTGCTGCACGTCAGTGGACAGATAACCTAGGAATCATGGTGCTGATTTCGATGGTGATAGGGGCTCTCTCTGGAGTAGGTGGAGCGCTCTTGAGTACGAGCACATCTAATCTGCCAACCGGCCCGACGATTGTTCTATGCGCAAGTGGAGTTGTAATTGTTTCTGTGATTATTGCTCCGCGTCGTGGACTAGTTTGGGAGCAGATTCGCCGAACGCTTCAGGCCCGAAGGCTGAGGAGCGAAGCCATTTTACTGGATCTCTTTGAACTGGCAAGGAAGCATGACAGCCTTGGGCATCCACACATGGAAGCTGCTTTGAAGATAATGCACCCACATGCAAGCACATTGCGTCGGCAGTTACGCAGCTTACATTCCAAAGGGCAGATAAGCCTGCATTCAACTGGGGCTTGGGCATTGACACAGGAGGGGATAAATGCCTGCGAGAAACTCTTAGCCAAACGTGTGTCATGAGCCCGTTTCAGCTGGAAATTCAATTGGTTGCTGCTGTAGTTGCAGTTGCATGTGCGCTTCCAGGTACCTTTCTGGTATTGCGGCAAATGGCTATGATGAGCGACGCCATTAGCCACGCAATCCTACCAGGTATCGTAATTGGATTCTTCTTGACCGGTAACCTGTCATCTCCAATTCTTATACTCGGTGGGGCGGCGACAGGGCTGCTTACGGTTGTACTGGTTGAGTGGATGCGCAAGACCAACCGTGTGCGCGAAGATGCCGCAATTGGGTTGGTTTTTTCGGCACTCTTTGCGACTGGTGTAATTCTGATTGCCCGCTATGCAGGTGACGTACACTTGGACACTGATGCCGTGCTCCTAGGAGAGTTGGCCTTTGCACCATTCGACCGCTTGGAAATCGCAGGGTACGATCTGGGGCCCCAATCTTTGTATTCCACCGGTTCGGTTGGACTGCTGTGCGCAGCGTTTATAATGCTATTCTACAAGGAGCTCAAATTGGCTACGTTTGACAGTGCACTCTGTGCAACGCTAGGTTTCCTGCCGGGGTTGCTGCACTATGCACTTATGGGATTAATATCAATGACAGCGGTTGCTGCATTTGATGCGGTCGGATCCATCCTGGTAGTTGCCCTTATGGTAGGGCCTCCCATCAGTGCATACTTGCTCACCAATCGACTTGATCGTATGATCTTGTACAGTATCCTGTTGGCTGTTACTGCCGCCGTTTCGGGATACTGGATCGCATACCTGCTTGATGCATCAATCGCAGGATGTATGGCCGCGATAGTAGGCGCCCAGTTTGGAATCCTGCTTTGTGTAGCTCCCAATCAGGGTTTATTGGCTGCATGGCAGCGTAGAAAACGTCAAAGGTGGCAATTTGCAATCAAGATGCTTGTGATTCACTTGCTGCAACATGAAGGCACCCCTGAAGCTGAGCGGGAATGTCGAGTGGATCACCTTCAGGAGCACTTGGCCTGGGAAAAACCCTTTGCCGCGAATGTAGTCTCTCGTGCAGCTACACAGAGATTATTGTACCCGGTCGGAGAGTCCCTGGAGTTGACGGTAGCGGGGCGTGAATTGGCTCGCGAAGCAATAGTACACCACTGAAAAATTTGGGAATGATGGGGAATTGTATACCTGAATAACCAATCGGTGTAACCAAATCATGCTGCAAAGGTATTACGTATCTGCGGTCCACATCTGGTCGCGAAATGTCCTCTGGGATTGAGGTATTCGCACAGCGAGAGCGTTGGCACCCCAGAGTTCGGCCATACATTCAATCTCTTGCGATTCCAATGCTGCGATACACCTTGCCTTGCGCCTTCCTTCTTGCTCTCGCCGCGTGTAGCAGTTCAGAGCGGCAGGATGAAAATCTGGCGCTTAGCCAGATTGAAGGGTTTCCGTTCCCCATATACGTACAGGAGTCAACTGTTCGCGAGTGGCGAGATGTGGGGCTTGAAGTCGTCGCCGTAATCGGTGCCTCGGAAGAGCAAATACTCTACCGGGCAAGCAGCATTGCCGGTACCATGGACGGCGGCAGCTACATCTTGGACTACGGTGACCTGGTGGTCAAACACTTCGACGCTGCAGGCAGGCTCGTCCGGACCTATGGCCACGGAGGGGGAGAAGGACCGGGTGAATTCGGCAATCCCATGCCCATGTCCATTGACGCGGAGGGAAATGTCGTGGTGCCCGATGCGGTCCAGCGCCTGATTACGAGATTTGGACCAGGAGGGGAAGTGCTAGGAACGCACAGACTGGACGTTCAACTATTTCGCATGGCGTTCACGGATGAAGGTCGCTACTACTTCATGTTGTCCACGTTTGTTCGCGATGCGCACATGTTCGGCACCACCCAGGGACTGGACCAGCCGCTTCATACCTTCGGCACGTCGGATTTGGAGCCTCTGGGTGTTGGCGGCGAAATCGAGGCGGTGGATAGCGACTTGGTCTACAGCCCAACCTACTATGGATTCATTGTCCGCTTTTCACCCTCAGGCGACGTCGTGTATGCCCGGGAGACCATGGACCAAGTGGAACCGCCCACTTTTGAGACCCTTGAAGTCATGGGCACGACGGCCTTGCGGTTTAAGTCCCGTACTCCTGCGAAGTATATCCTGGCGTATTCTGACGGACGCTTGTACATGGAATCCCGCGTGCTTTCAGCCGAGGGGGAAAGTACAATTGTTGATGTCTTTGATGCTGACGACGGATCATACAGCTACTCGTTTGAAGTTCCCGGCCGATGGAGGGACATGGATGTCGCGGGCAATTATTTGTTTGCGCTACAGGATACGCTGGGCACGGTTTTCGAGCTTCGGCCGTAGACATTGACCGGTATGTATTCTGCGTTTGATCTCGTGTGCGGCAGGTGGCCAGCACGGACTCCTGGCCAATATGGCTTCGGCACGGGAAATTCTTGGGTCAAGGTTGCATCGCGCCGCACCGGATGGCTGCCGACAATCGCACGCTACCGGAGATCAAATCGGTCGAGGTTCATCATCTTCGCCCAGGCATCCACAACTGCTGGACAAATGTGGCTTCGGCAATCGTATCGACATTCAGAGCACGCAC
>LXNI01002127.1_pt1 | contig 14678 bp, 14 predicted proteins | sample 809091 | NCBI WGS metagenome assembly LXNI01 (sample SAMN04870527, study PRJNA318959) | sponge metagenome | biome: 01000161; feature: marine sponge reef; material: water | host: Sarcotragus foetidus | place: Greece: Milos, Mediterranean Sea | collected 2013-05-29 | depth 5-7 m | reverse complement strand
CCCACCGCCGAGCCCGACTCGTCGAACATGCGATAGGTGCCGTCGCGCAACTTCCCCGACGAGTGCATACCGGTGGGGCAGAAGGTCTTGAGGCCACGCTGGCAATTCCGGCAGGCTCCGCACGGTCCGATGAATATCTGGACCACCGAGTCACCGACTTCCACCGACCGCACGCCCGGCCCGACCTCGGCCACGACCCCTGCGCCCTCGTGGCCGCAAACCGCGGGCGGTTCCACCGGATACGTCCCCTCAATCACATAGCGGTCCGAACCGCATATTCCCGCGGCCCCCATCTCCAAGATCACCTCTCCCTGCTCGGGCGGGCGAATCTGAATCGCCTCAATCGACAGCGGCTCCCCCACCGCCCGCAGGACGGCGGCCTCTGTGGTTATCGCCATCTCCGCACACTAGGCGGTTGGCGTTCAGCTGGTGATGGAGCCTCCGGCGAGGGGGATGGTTTGGGCGGTCATCCAGGAGGCCTCCTCGGAGGCGAGGTAGGCGCACAGGGCGGCGACGTCTTCGGGGGTGCCCAGGCGGCGAGTCGGGATCGCTCTGGCCAGCTGGTCGGTGACACCGGTGTCGCCGGTGTTCGACATCAGGCCGAGGGCGATGGAGTTAACGGTGACTCCCGTTTTGGCCACCTCAAGCGCCACTGAGCGCAACAGCCCGGCCGCACCGCCCTTGCCCGCCGAATAGGCCGCCACGCCGATGTTCACGCCCACGGTGCCCGCCCCCGACACCACGCCGATGACTCGGCCCCAGCCCCGCTCGATCATTCCGGGGAGAACGGCGTGGGTGCAGTTCATGACCCCATCGAGGTTGACGGCCAGGGGTCCGGCCCAGTCGGCTGGCTCAGTCTCCGCGAAAGGCTTGACCTGCATCATCTCGGCCCCGCCATTGCCGGCGTTGTTGACCAGGATGTCGATGGGCCGATCGGCGATGGCCACCCGCACATCGTCGCCGTCGGCGACGTCGAAGGGCAGCGCTTCTGCGGAGCAGCCTGAGGCCGCAATCTGGTCGGCCACTTCACCGGCCCGGTCGGCAACGATGTCGTTGACCAAAACGTGGGCCCCTTGGGATGCCAGCGTGCGGGCGATCCCAGCACCGACGTTCTGGCCTGCGCCGGTTACCAGCGCCGTCTTCTGGTTGAGCTCGAACATGAGTGTGCTCCTTTCGCTCCTAGCCCTTGGCTATCTCGGAACTTCCTGCCATGCCATGTCGTGGTAGGGGTCAGGCTCGCGGGGCAGGCCGAGCACCTTCTCGCCGATCACGTTCTTGTTGACCTCGGTGGTCCCCCCCTCGATGGTGTTGGCCCGGCTTCGCAGCATGCCCTTGGCGGCATAGGGCATTGCCGCAGCCCAGGCTTCGATGGAGTCTTGCCCGGGGGCGGGCTCTCCGGGCATCCACGCCACCGACGCCATGCCCATGAGATCGGCGGCGGCCAACTGGAGGGCCTGGTTGAGCTGGCTTTGTTGCACCTTGCCGATGGATGCGGCCGGCCCCGGTGTTCCCCCGGCCTTGACCGTGGCCCGAACCCGCTCGTTGGTCCAGGCCCTCACCATCTCCTGGCAATACAGGCGCATGAGCCGGTCGCGCTGCACCGGATTGAGGCCCGTGTCGCCGGCCCGTTTGAGCAGGCTGTCGATTCCCCCTCCCCCTATGCGGTCGACGCCTCCCGATCCCGCCCCGGCCACCATCTGGCGCTCGCCGGCCAGGGTGGACGCCGCCACCCGCCACCCGTCGCCCGCGGCGCCCACCCGGTGGAAGTCGGGAACCCGTACCTCCTCTAGCCACACTTCGTTGAAGTCGATCTCGCCGCCGATGTGGCGCAAGGGGCGCACCTCCACGCCGGGCGACGACAAGTCGACCAAGAAGTAGGTGATGCCCCGGCGCTTGGGGACGGTGGGGTCGGTGCGGGCCAGGCAGATGGCGAACTCCGACTCGTGGGCCCACGTGCTCCACACCTTCTGGCCGGTGAGGATCCACTCGTCGCCGTCGCGCTCGGCCCGCATGGCCAGCGAGGCCAGATCGGAGCCGGCGCCGGGTTCGCTGAACATCTGGCACCAGCGCTCTTGGTTGGCCACCATGGGGGGAAGAAAGCGCAGCCGCTGCTGTTCGGTGCCATGGGCGAACAGCGCCGGGGCCGTGTTGTGCAGCCCGAGCGGGTTCAGCCGTCCCAGGTTGAGCGGGGCCAGCACTGCCTCGGCCACCCGGGCCTTGGCTGGGGGCAGGTTGAGGCCCCTGTATTGCACGGGCCAGGTGGCCACCGCCAGCCCGGAGGCGGCGAAGGTGGGATACCAGGCCTCGTAGCCGGCTCGCGGTCGCACCTCTCGGATGGCCCGCCGCCCTCGGGGTGCCGCGTCGCGCCACGCCTGAGGCACGTATTCGGCTACCCATGCTGACACGGCAGCGCGGATTTCCTCATCGTTGCTGGTTGCGCTTATCGACAACCGCTCGGGGTTCATTCCGCAGACATTTCCTCGAACCGCGCCACCAGCGCGTCGAGCGCCTCCGTTGCAGTGATTGCTCCTCCGGGCGGCGTCGGCAGTCGCACTGGGCCATGCTCTCGGCTGGGCAGCAAGATCGTGGCGTGGCCAGGGCAGGTGGTCTCGCCCCGCTGGTTCTCGCCGTAGATGTCGAGGTCGACCGCCGGCGCGCCCTCGTCGTTGAGGTACTTGCGGGTCACCGTGCCCCGCATCCAGTGAGTGTCGCCCACGTAGTTGAACCGGCGGAACTCCACATCGAGGGCGGACAGCCAGGCGTCGTCGCCCATCCAGTCGGTACACAGGTGTACCAGCCAGGTCTCACGCATCCGACCGTAGTCGTAGATGGCCGGGTTGCCCGCCCGCCGGGCCCACTCGGGATCCCAGTGGACCCGCTGTTGGACGTCGGGGATGTTGAGGTCGTCGGAACGGAAGAACCCCGGCACCCGCTGGCGCTGCTGCACGCCGAGCCGCAGCGCCTTTACCCCGTACAGGCCCATGCCCATGCCGGTGTGCCACACCACCATGTCGGTCACCCGCATGGGACCCTTGACCAACGGGGACAGTTCGTCACCCTCCCCGACGTCCTCCCACCAACGGGGCTCGGCCCCCCGGCGACGCTCCGCCTCGGTGCTCACCGCCTCGGTGATCTCAGCGATCTGCTCATCGGTGTAGGGCTCGATCTCGATGCCGTCGTACTTGCCCCCGCCTTCGTCGGCCTTGCGCTCCACCGCCCCTCGGTCGGTGCGGATCATCAACCGGTACTGGGCCGACAGCACGGCGCCTTCGGTGGCAAATACCTCAGCGGTCCACTCGTGGACTGTGCGGGCCGCGAACTCACTCTTCTTGTCGTGAACTCCCACCAGGGCATTCCGCCTGGTCACCCGCGTTCCCGGTCGCAACGGTGCCCACCACTCCCGATAGCTCCCCGAGTAGTAGGCGTGGGCCCCCTTGAGCGGATCGCCCTTGAGCAGCGCCTTGGTGTCGGCGTCGAGTTTCTGAACCTCGTTCTCCCCGATGAGGGTGTCGCCCCCGTTCATATTGGGCGAAGCGATCGGCCCTCCCCACACCGTGCCCCCGCCGTAGTCGGGATCGCACCAAAGCGGATTGTCGTCGCCGAACGCCTCCGCCAACTGGCGAAACGCATCAGTGTTCGGATCCCGATACCACGGTGGCTGAGGATGCGGCTGAGCGATCCCAATCCGAGCCCGCAACCGGGCAATGGCCTCGTCGGTTATCGCTCCAGCCTCAGGCACGCTTGGGACTGTACCTAACGACCTGCCAAACCCGGTGATCCGGCACTGGGAGAAAAGTCAGGCCGTCGGACGTTTGTACACTTTGTACAATTTGCTCTATGGATTCCGATTTCGCCACCCAAACCGACACCTCGAAAATCATGATCGAAGTGCTCAGCGTCCCAGTGAGCAAGTTCCGGGCCAACCTCTCCCAGATGCTCGACGAACTCGGCGAGGACTACAAGGAGATCACCCTCACCAAGAACGGCAAGGTCGTAGCCCACATCCTCCCCCCCAAATACCTGGTGCCGTCATTCGAAGGCTCTCTCAAGGACATCATTCGCATTCCCGACGATTTCGACATGGACAGCATGACTGCATGCGACCCCGACTGGGAGGGGCAGATGGACGCCAGTTGGGCTCGTTCTGAAGGTGTTTGGCCCCCAGTCGCTGCCGAAAAACCAGCAAACACCTGACGTGCTCATCCTGGACACCAATGTGATCCTGCGAATATCAGCCAATTGGGGTGTAGATGAGGTCTCGCAAGGCGCCAAGGATTTCGTGGTAGACGCTCAGCGACAGGGTGAGGCTGCCATCAGCGCAGCCACCATTTGGGAAATCGGGGAGCAAGCAGCGAAGGGAAAGCTCCAAGTCGATTATGCCGCATTCTTGGATGGACTGAAGGATGACCGAATAATCACCATCCCCATCGACGGGAAGATCGCCGTCCGGGCCGTGCAACTCCGCAGTGAATGGGCCGACAAAGACCCCGCCGACCGCTTCATCATGGCCACTGCCCTGCTCACCAACAGCCAGCTGGTGACCATCGACGCCGAAATGATCGCCTGGAACGGCCCCGCCCGAGTTGTCGACGCCCGGAGGTGAAGGGCACCTCCGATGCTTCTTTCTATCGCTCTCGGGCCGCTTAGAGTGAGCGGGAGCTTGAGGAAGGTTCAGCCATGACAAACGACGCAGCCGCACGCGAGCGCCTGATGACCGGTGAGGCGTGGAATGACTTCTGCGACACGATGCGAGCGGCCGGGCAGGTGGTGATCGATCGTACCCCCGACGCCGACGAGCAAGACCGGGTGGAGGGGTTCCGCTACCTGACCCGTATGTCGTTGATGGCCTATATGCGCTGCATCGAGAACCTCCCCCCGATGGAGAAGACGTCGATTTGGGTGATCCCGCCGCCCATGAAAGGCGGCCAGGGAGTCCAGTCGCCCGACCAGGATCACGTGGTGCAGCCCATCGACTCGGCCAAGCGTTACCGGGTCACCGGCCAAAGGGGCTCCGCCCCCTACGTCCACATGTCGGCGTGGACCCCGAAGGTGCCCGATTGGGTTGGCGTGGAATCGGTGGGCGACCGGGCCGTCGCCGTGTTGGAGGAGTTCAATCCGAGTTGGTCGCAGACCCCGTTCACCGCCCTGCTCGACGAGTTCACCGACGGCGCCGGCAACGTTGATTTCGTGCTCTCAGCGGACGATCCCGGCGTCGACAACTGGATGCAGGTCGCACCGGAGACCAGGGAGCTGATGATGCGAATTGTCTACGACGACCGCGACGCCCAGTCGTCGCCTCGGCTGATGATCGAGCCCCTCGAGCCAACTCCGGTGAATCACACGCCGGGCGCGGCCGACATGTCGAAACGGCTGGCCATCGCGGCCCAGATGGTGCTGTCGGTGCAGTCCGACTACGCCGACTGGACAGACACGCTGGTGAACGCCGAGAACCAGTTGCAGCTCACCACCGAGCACTACCTCCGGGTGGGCGGTTCCCCCGATGACCGCCACTTCGAATTCGGCTATTGGCGCATCGGCGACGGCGAGGCGCTGGTGGTGGAGTTCAAGCCCCCGGTGTGCCGCCACTGGAACTTCCAGCTTTGCAACCACTGGATGGAGAACCTGGCCAACTACTTCACCGGCCAGGGCTACGCATCGTCCCAAGACGTGCAGGCCGACGCCGACGGAGTGGTACGGCTGGCGGTGGCGGCCGAGAAGCCGGCGTCGGGAACCTGGGTGGACACCGCAGGTCGCGACCACGGAGTGATGGGCCTGCGATTCGTCGAGCACGAGTCCATCCCTGAGATCACCACCAAGCTGGTACGCCTTTCCGACCTCGGCTGACGCTGAAGCGGCCGCCGATCAGTAGTCGAAAACCGAGGGCAGCGCGTCGACGGGGCGGGCTTCGGGGTAGTGCTCGGCGATCTCGGCGGCGTGGTCGGGGTCGTCGTCGATGCGGTGGGGATCGAAGCGAAGGTCGATCCCCCGCTCGTCGAGGTCGGCGTTGAACCGGGCGGCGATGTCGTCGCGGCTCATGGGATTGGAAGCCAATCGGTTCTTGTGATCGGCGTCGATGTACACGTCGGCCTTCCACAGCACGCTGATTCGGATGTCGGCCAGCGGCGTGCGGTACACCTCTTCACTGTGGTCGGTGACCACCCAATCCCCATCGGGACTGGCGGCGGGGGCCAGCTGGGCCATCGGGGTGACCCGGGGCGTGCCGATGTCGAAGGGGCCGATGGCGTTGACCTGGTGGAACATGCCGTGGTTGTCGCCCATCAACGCAGTGTTGGCCATGTTGCCCACATGCTCTTCGGGCGGCTGATCCGGCCCGTAGGGCCAGTAGCGGATGCCGCCGCCCTCCACATCGTTGAGCCACCAGATGGCGGTGGCCTGCGGGAACGACATGTCGTCGAACAAGCCCGACCACAGCATCGCCCGCAGCAGCCACATGGGGGTGTTGGTGCGGTCGCGGCCCGCGAACCTGGGATTGTCGGTGTGGGCCGGCCCCGCCTCGGGAATGGCCATCATCTGATTCACATACACGCTGTGGGGTTCGACAATCTCAGCGCCGTAGTAGGCCTTGGCCGAGTCGATGTAGGCCGGATGGTGCAGGAACACCTCTGAGCCCGGAACGGCGATGGTCTCGTTCACCCAGTCGTCCCTGAACCACAGCGGACGGGTGCGGGCATGGGGATCGGCACCCGGGTTGTACCAGCCCCCCAACGGCGCATAGGGGGCCTCCTGGGCCAGCAGCTTGACCGCGACCCCCACATCGTCAAGCACGTCGGTCAGCAGAATCGGCGGATCGGCAACATGCATCGGCACGACCGTACCAAAATCAAGGCCATGACAAAGCAGAGACGGTCGAAGCCGATGCATGAACCGCAAATCCCGGCAGGGACGGAACCAGGGCGCAAAACCCCGGTGTTCAGCGCCGAGACTATGCCGCCAGCGCTGGGCAGGGACCATGTAACCACTGTTTGGGCCGAACTCGTCGTGCTCTGCGGATCAGTGCGATTCTTTGACGAGACGGGCCGGACGCACACCGCCACCAGTGCCCATCCCGTCGCCATCATTCCCCATACCAAGCACCGCATAGAACCCAGCAGCGACGCCGAGTTCTATGTGCAGTTCTATCTGGAGTCGGACAACTGATGCGGATCCTCTATATCGACATCGACACGCTCCGGGCCGATCACCTGGGGTGCGCGGGGTATCACCGCAACACCACCCCGAACATCGACGCGTTGGCTGCCGAGGGGGTGCGGTTCTCCAATGTCTACGCGTCGGACGTGCCCTGCCTGCCCAGCCGGACCGCGTTGATCACCGGCATGTTCGGGATCCGCAACGGGGTGGCCAACCACGGGGGCATGGCGGCCGACCTGCGGCCCCAGGGCGCCGACCGCAGTTTCTTCTCATCTATCGCGGCCAACTCTTGGGCGTCGCGCTTCTACTGGTCGGGCTATCACACCGCTTCGGTGTCCAGCTTCCCGTTCCGCCACTCAGCCTCCTGGTGGACCAGCGGGTTCATGGAGAACATGAACCTCATGCGGGGCTTCGGCGGCGAGCGGGCCGACCAGGTGCTGCCCGGAGCGCTGCGCTGGCTGGACGACAACGCCGCTCAAGAAGACTGGTTCTTCCACGTCCATCTGTGGGATCCCCACACCCCCTACAACACGCCGGACGACTATGGGAACCCGTTCGAGAGCGATCCCGTGCCGGCCTGGCACACTGAGGAAGTGCGGGCCCACAACTGGCAATTGGCCGGCCCCCACTCGGCTCAAGAGCCCTGGGGGTTCAAGCCCGATGAATGGGGCCCTCCCCCGCCCCGCCAGCCTTGGAACCTATCGACCATGGACGAGGTCAAGCAGACCTTCGACGGCTACGACACCGGCATCCGCTACGCCGACGACGCGGTGGGCACTCTGATGAACAAGCTGGCCGACCAGGGGGTGATGGACGATACCGCCATCTTGGTCTCCTCCGACCACGGCGAGGCCTTCGGCGAGTTGGGCGTGTACGCCGACCACCAGGGGGCCGACGAGAGCACCTGCCATATCCCCTCGGTGCTGCGGTGGCCGGGGATCGAGCCCCAGGTATACGAGGGGCTGCTGTACCACCTCGACGTAGGCGCCACCATCGTGGATCTGGCCGGCATCGACGTACCCTTCTTGTGGGACGGCAAGTCGGTGGCCGACGACATTCGCACCGACGACCACGGCGGGCGGGAGTTCCTCGTGCTGTCGCAGGGGGCGTGGTCGGTGCAGCGGGGCGTCCGCTGGGACGACCACCTCTACCTGCGGACGTGGCACGACGGCTACCACGCGGCCTGGAACGACGAAATGCTGTTCGACATCGGCGCCGACCCCCACCAGACCGCCGATCTGGCCGAACAGGCCCCCCTGCTGCTGGCCGACGGTCGAGACATCCTCGCATCGTGGACCGACGACCAGATGACCCGCAGCTACAGCCCCATAGACCCGCTGGAGATCGTCATGGAAGAAGGCGGCCCCTTCCACTGCCAAGGCCACCTGCCGGAGTATCTGGAGCGCCTCGAAGAGACAGGTCGATCCGAAGCTGCGGCGGTACTTCGAGAACGCCATTCAGTCGAGCCCACGCCCACCGGCCTCTCGGGCATCCCCAAAGACGTGCTTGAGAGCCTCGGGGTCGACAATTGACGCCAGTAAAGCCCGGTCGAACCATCACCGGGATGTCGGCGATCCTCTTGCCCCATCTCGACCCGACCACTGTTGACTGGGCCTCGTTGGATGCCCACATCGCTCGTACCCATGAAGCCGGGCTCACCCCGGCGGTGAATATGGACACCGGCTATGTCCAGCTGATCGATGCCGACACCCGGGTGCGGGTGCTCGACCGGGCGGCAGCCATCACCGGCGGCGATTTCGTGGCCGGGGCGTTCGCAGCCGACCAACCGGGGGCGGCGTTCGACCTTGGCGCCTATCTCCGGGCCGCCTCCGAGATCACCGCCCGGGGCGGCACACCGGTGGTATTCCCGTCGCATGGGCTGAACGACCACGGCGACGCCGCCTGGCTCGATGCCCACGGTCGGCTGGCCAACCACATTGACCGGTTCATCGGCTTCGAGCTCGGACCCATGTTCGTGCCCTATGGCCGTATCGTGTCGCTGGACACCTACCGGGGGCTCCTGGCAATCCCCCAGTGCATCGGCGCCAAGCACTCGTCGCTCGACCGGGGGCTGGAATGGGATCGGTTGGCGCTCAGCAACGAGGTGCGCCCCGACTTCATGGTGCTGACCGGCAACGACCTGGCCATCGACATGGTGATGTACGGCTCCGACTACCTGCTGGGCCTCTCCACCTTCGCCCCCGACAAGTTCGCCGAGCGCGACCGTCTGTGGGCCGCGGGCGATCCCGGCTTCTACCAGCTCAACGACGTTCTCCAATACCTGGGCCACTTCACCTTCCGCCCACCGGTGCCGGCCTATCGCCACAGCGCGGCCATGTTCTTGCAGATGCGGGGCTGGGCCGAGAGCCCGGCAGTGCCCGTCGGCGCGCCCACCCGCCCCGAAAGCGACCGCGACATACTGCGCGACATCGGCGAGCGTCTCGGAGTGATCTAGATGCCCCGCTGGAAGCAGGTGAAAAACCTAACCAGCCCCGAGAAGCTCCGGGACTATCTCGGAAGCCTCGGTGAAGAGATCCCGATCGACGACGAGGTGGACCCCTCGGGACCTCTTGCCCAATCGATGACCATCACCGACGGCTCGGCCAGCACCACAACTTCGCCCAACCGCTGGGCCGTGCTCCCCATGGAGGGCTGGGACGGAGAGGCCGACGGGCGGCCGTCCGATCTGGTCCGGCGCCGGTGGGATCGATTCGCGGCCAGCGGAGCCGGACTGGTGTGGGGCGAGGCCACCGCGGTTCGACCCGACGGCCGGGCCAATCCCAACCAACTCGTTCTCGACCGGACCACTGTCGATGACTTCGCCGCGCTGCGTAATCGACTGGACCCATCGCAAGTGACGGTGCTCCAGCTCACCCACTCCGGCCGCTATTCCCGACCAACCGCCGCCGGATCGGCCCCCAAGACGGTATACGAGCACCCGTTGCTAGATACCCGGGACAGTTCTGGGCCGAACGAAGTGCTCACCGATGATGATCTGGACGAGCTGGTCGAGCAATTCGCCGATCGGGCGATGCTGGCGCAGCAGGCCGGATTCGACTTCGTGGACATTAAGGCCTGCCACGGCTATCTGGGCCACGAGTTCCTCTCCGCGGTCGACCGCCCCGGCCCTTACGGCGGAGATCTGGAAGGCCGCACCCACTTCCTGCGGTCGATAATCGAGCGGATCCGCCAGCAGTCCCCAGAACTTGGGGTAGCAGTGCGACTGTCGCTGTTCGACTTCGTTCCCCACACCGCCGGCGAAGGCGGCGTCGGAGTTCCCGAGGCCCCCGGCCCCTACCGCTTGGCCTTCGGGGGCGACGGGTCGGGAGTGGGCATCGACCTCGCCGAAGCCCATCGGTTGCTGGAGATGCTGGGCGATCTGGGCGTCGGGCTGGTGTGCGCTACCGCAGGCAGCCCGTACTACGTGCCCCACATCCAACGACCCGCCTACTTCCCCCCCTCCGATGGCTACCAACCACCCGAAGACCCCCTGGTTGGAGTGGCCCGCCTGATCGCGGCCACCGAGGAGATCTCCCAGCAGCACCCCGAGATGCGGGTGGTGGGTGCCGGCTTGTCGTATCTCCAAGAATGGCTGCCCAACGTGGGCCAAGCCTTGGTGGGCCGGGGCACAGCCGACGCTGTCGGGCTGGGCCGCATGGTCCTTTCGTATCCCCACATGCCCGCCGACGTGCTGGCCGGGAGGGAGCTCGACCGGCGCCTCATCTGCCGCACGTTCTCCGATTGCACTACCGCCCCCCGCAGCGGCTTGATCTCGGGGTGCTATCCGTTGGACGACTTCTACAACCAGCGAGAAGAACGAATCCAGCTCGCGGCGTTCAAGAAAGAGGCCAAAGCCCGACTGCGCTGAATGCTCTACTCAGGGGGCGGTCGGAGCGCGCCCAGGCAAAAGCGCCACAGCCCATCAAACCGGGCGTGCGTTGAGCCAATTCGACCTATGGCGAAGAGGTGGGCGGCCAGCGAGACGTCGAAGAAGAGGTCGGCCAGTTCTTCCACTTCGATGTCCGATCGGATAGACCCATCGGCCGCTCCATCGGCGATGATTCCGGAAATGAGCTGCCGCAAGGGATCCCAGGCCAGTCGCAAGCCATCGGGCCGGGTGGCAGCCAACTGATTGTGCAGTGCGGCCATGGAGCGGACGATCTTCGCCGGTGGCGCATCTTGGCCTCTCACAAAGTCCCACAATGTCCGCACACATATCTCCAGCCTGACCAGCGGAGGGGCTCCAGCGTGAACGGTGGCGGGAACGTGCTCCACGAGCTGGGTGATCAGCTCCTCGAATAGGGCCAGAACAAGGTCGTCCTTGGATGAGAACAGCTGGTAAAAGCGCCGGAGCGAGCCTCCGGAGCGCTGCACCACGTCTTGCACGGTGAACTCCACCGAGCCTTCCTCTTCGAGCAGGGCCAACGCGGCGTGTACGAACTCGCCGCTGCGAGCCAGGGCCTGGACTCGGGCGCTGTCCAGCGAACGCTCCAGCATGCGCTGCTCCCAGGAACTGAGGGCAGACAGCTCGGAATCTGGGTTCTCAACGTCGACTTCTGTGTTCTCAGCATCGGTTTCTATGTTCTCAGTGCCGATATCTAAATTCTCAGGCATGACGCTATTGTTCTCATAGTTGATATTTAAGTTCTCTTGTGCGAGAATTATATTCTCACCAAGGAGAAGCGGGTTATGTCTCCCTCAACATTAGCCACAAAGATCGACTTCACCGACATGGACATGTACGCGGTGGCCGAGCCCTACGAGCTCTATGACCAGCTTCGGGCCCACGCCCCCATTTGGCATCACCCCGAGACCGCCAATGAAGAGTCCTTCTGGCTCGTCACTTCCCACGAACTTGTAACCCAGGCCCACCGGATGGGCGCTCTTTTGTCCCATCAGACCGGGCCAGGCCGCGACGGCACCGGTGGGATCACTCTCCCCGACGTCGAAGTGGGCCCCGGGATCATGATGATCATGACCGACCCCCCCGACCACACCCGCTACCGGAAGCTGGTCAGCAGGGGATTCACCCCCCGGATGGTGCGAAAGCTAGAGGAGAGCCTCCGCATCCGCAGCCACCACATCATCGATGCGTTGGATGGTCGCACCGAGGGCGACTTTGTGGTCGACTTGGCCGCTGAACTGCCCCTGATGGCCATTGCCGACATGGTTGGCGTCCCCTTGGAGGACCGCCACAAGTTGTACGACTGGACCAACTGCGCCATTGGTCGTTTCGATCCCGAATTCCAGGACTACGACGATCCCCACTCGCCGCTAAACGGGACGATGGACGCCTTCAACATGACCATCTACGCCCAGGAGCTCACCGAGGAGAAGCGGCGCTGTCCCCGCGACGACCTGATGACCGATCTCGCGGAGGCCAAGGTGACCATGGCCGATGGGACGGTGACCGAGCTCAACGACTTGGAGATCTCGCTGTTCTTCACCCTGCTCGTCATCGCCGGCAACGAGACCACCCGAAACGCCATAACCCACGGCCTGTTGGCGTTCCACAACTTCCCCGACCAGTGGGAGCTGCTCCGCCGCCATCCCGAGCATCTCTCCACCGCGGTGGACGAGATAATCAGATTCAGCACCCCGGTGAGGTACTTCCGCCGCACCGCAGCCGAAGACCTCGAATTGGGCGGGGCGAAGATTCGAGCCGGAGACAAGGTGGCCCTGTGGTACGGGGCCGCCAACCGAGACCCCCAGGTGTTCGACGACCCCCACCGTTTCGACATCACCCGTTCCCCCAACCCCCATCTGGCCTTCGGCGGGGGCGGCGCCCACTATTGTCTGGGCGCTCACCTGGCCAAACTCGAGTTGAAGGTTCTGTTCGGGGCGCTCATGAATCGGCTGCCGGAGATTGAGGTGATCGGCCCGCCCGAACGGCTGCGCGACATCCTTGTCAACGGCATCAAGCACCTCCCGGTGCGTTACGGCCCCGTGGCCAGCGCCGAAGCCGCCTAGCTCTCAGATTCCCTTTCCCAGATACTGTGGGGGCCGAAATCGGCAATGCAACCGGCGAGGGAGCTGATCAGTGTCCGACCTCCACGTAGAAAAACGCGACCACGTCGTCACCGTCACCATCGACCGACCTCCCGTCAATGCGGTAACCACCGCCACCATGGCCGAGATCCGAGACGTGTTCACCACGCTGGGCGACGACCGAGACGTGCGGGTTGCCATCTTCACCGGTGCGGGTGACAAGTCATTTGTCGCGGGCGTCGATCTGAAGACTTCAGGCACTGAGCCCCGCGACCAACGGCCTCCCACGGAGCTGACCGACCCCGGCTTGGTGGCCCGAGAGGCCATGTGGGCCATCATCGACTGCGCCGTCCCGGTGATCGGGGCCATCAACGGCTACGCGCTGGGCGCCGGCCTGGCCTACGCCGCCTGCTGCGACATGCTGGTGGCCGCCGAGAACGCCACCTTCAGCACCCCCGAGATCAACGTCGGGCTCCTCGGGGCCAGCGCGCATCTCTCGTCGATGATGGGTCGCCACAAGGCCCGGGAGATGTTCCTCACCGGCGAGCAGGTCTCCGCCCAAGAGATGTACCGCATCGGCGCCGTCCGAGAAGTGACCACCCCCGACAAACTCATGGACACCGCGCTGGAGCTGGCCCAAGAGCTGGCCGCCAAAAGCCCGATCGCCCTTCGGCTAGCCAAGGAGTCGATGAACCGGATCGAAGACCTGCCCCTGCGGGAGGCCTACCGCACCGAGCAGGACTACACCACCCGCCTGATGCGCTTCGACGACTCCCGAGAGGCCCGCCGCGCCTTCCAGGAGAAGCGCGACCCCGACTACAAGTGGGAGTGAATGCAACCTGGGCCGCGGAAACGGTGCAGTAACGGGCGACGAACGTACTGGTGCGATGATAAGGCCGACCCGATTGATTGGGGCGAAGTGTTTAGTGCTGTGGTCGATTTCTGGAATATCGCTGACGAGGCGGTAGACGATGTGCTGTGCAGCGCTCCGGGGCGGGTCTGTCGGGAATTTTGTGTATCGGGCGTGGTCTGAGGGTCCGCGGTTTGGTGCTGCGGGCCGGGAAGGATCATGTCTGTGGGTGATCAGGGTATGCCGGCTGTGCCGGCGGACGGGGCTGCCGGTGAGGCGGCGATGCGGGACTGGGCCGAGTTCTTGGTCGAGCGTGCCCGCGCCGAGGGCGTGGAGTTGACCGGCGACGGCGGTTTGTTGACGGGGCTGGTGCGCCAGGTGCTCCAGACCGGGTTGGAGGCCGGGATGGCCGACCACCTGGGCTATGAGCGCTGTGCCCTGGAGGGCCGCGGGTCGGGCAATTCCCGCAACGGCTCGTCGCCCAAGCGGGTCACCACCGAGATCGGCGAGATCGACTTGGCGGTGCCGCGCGATCGCGCCGGGACGTTCGAGCCGATGACGGTGCCCAAGCACCAGCGCCGCTTGGACGGGCTGTCGGGCAACGTGATCAGCCTCTATGCGAAGGGGCTCACCACCGGCGAGATCCAGGCCCATCTGGCTGAGATCTACGACACGTCGGTGAGCCGGGAGA
>LXNI01002126.1_pt1 | contig 14681 bp, 7 predicted proteins | sample 809091 | NCBI WGS metagenome assembly LXNI01 (sample SAMN04870527, study PRJNA318959) | sponge metagenome | biome: 01000161; feature: marine sponge reef; material: water | host: Sarcotragus foetidus | place: Greece: Milos, Mediterranean Sea | collected 2013-05-29 | depth 5-7 m | reverse complement strand
ATATTCCAGATCGTCGCGGTGCTGGCGCTCCTCGGTTTCATGTGGACGCTTCACCGCGAGGTCAGCAATTTGCACAAAGATGTCCGCAAGGACATGGCTGAGATGCGTCAGGAATTCGGCAGGGACACTGCTGATCTGCGCGAACGCATGGCCAGGATGGAAGGCCTGCTGGAAGGCTTCGTCGGCCGTCCGCAGGAATCACAGCCCTGACGGAACAGTGCCGCGCACTGGCGCGGTTGATGTATCGGTGGCGAAATGTTCCCGCGAAATGTTCCCGCGGAATCCCAACCGCGCCTGTAATATACTTGCAAGGCTAGACACTTGTTATGCCTATGGAAATGCCATCATGCCTATGAGCCGAGTGCCAAAGGATAGTTTGTACCGTCCCGAGTTCGAGCGGGACAGCTGCGGCTTTGGCCTGATCGCGCACATGGACGACGAGGCCAGCCACGATCTGGTGCAGACCGCCATTTGCGCCCTGGAGCGGATGACCCACCGTGGTGCCATTGCCGCCGACGGCAAGACCGGCGACGGCTGCGGCCTGCTGCTCAAGATTTCACCCAAGTACTTCCGGGCGGTGGCGGAACGCGACGGCATCGAGCTCGGTGAGAACAATGCGCTGGGCATGGTGTTCCTGAGCCAGGACGAGGCCCGCGCCCAGGCGGGTCGGGAAGCCCTTGAAAAATATCTGGCCGAGCAAGGATTCCGGCCCCGTGGTTGGCGACAGGTACCGGTTAATCCCGAGGTGCTCGGTGAACAGGCCCGGGTTTCGGTGCCGCGCATCGAGCAGTTGTTCGTCGACCTGCTGGGCAGCGACCCCCAACACAGCGATGCTCCGCTGCTGCTGGCGCGGCGGAAGGCGGAGCGGGCGATGGCGGACGACCCGGATTTCTACGTGTGCAGCCTGTCATCCAACGTGGTCAGCTACAAGGGTCTGATGATGCCGGAGTGGCTGCCGCATTTCTACGCTGATCTCAACGACCCCGAACTGACCTCTTCGATCTGCGTCTTCCACCAGCGGTTCTCGACCAACACGCTGCCGCAGTGGGCATTGGCGCAGCCGTTCCGCTACCTGGCGCACAACGGCGAAATCAACACCATCCGGGGCAACCGGAACTGGGCCGAGGCCCGGGCGCATACGTTCAACAGCGGCAACCTGCCGGGCCTGGAGGCGTTGAGGCCGTTGGTTTCCGCGGAGGGTTCGGATTCCTGCTCGCTGGACAACATGCTGGAGATCCTGCATGCGGGGGGCATCGACATCTTCCGGGCGATGCGCCTGCTGATCCCGCCTGCCTGGCAGAACGCGGAGGAGATGGACTCGGACCTGCGGGCGTTCTACGAGTACAGTTCCATGCACATGGAGCCGTGGGACGGTCCGGCCGGGATCGTGCTGACGGATGGCCGTTATGCTGCCTGCATCCTGGATCGCAACGGACTGCGGCCGGCCCGTTACGTCATCACCCGGGACCGCCGCATCATGCTGGCTTCCGAGATCGGGGTGCACGAATTCGCGGATGCCGACGTGGTGGACAAGGGACGGCTGAGGCCCGGCGAGATGCTGGCGGTCGACACCCGCACGGGCGAGCTTCTGACCTCCAAGAAAATCGACCGCATCAACAGTACGCGGAACCCTTACTGGCAATGGCTACACGAGGGGGCCCGGCATACCCGTTCCTTGGTTAATCACCGGGTCGCAGAGTGGGAGGCGTTCTCGCGCGAGGACCTGCGATGCCACGAGAAGATGTTCGACATCAGTTACGAGGAACGCGAGCAGGTGCTGCGGGTCCTGGCCGATGTCGGGCAGGAAGCGGTCGGCTCGATGGGCGACGACACGCCGTTGCCGGTGATGTCCGGCCGGACCCGGTCCCTTTACGACTACTTCCGGCAACAGTTCGCGCAGGTCACCAACCCCGCCATCGACTCGTTGCGCGAGAAGATCGTGATGTCGCTGGAGACCTGCTTCGGTCCCGAGCTCAACCTGTTCGAGGAAACGATGAGCCATGCCGTGCGGCTGGTGTCGGAGTCGCCCGTGCTTCCGCACAAGAAATTCGAGCACCTGAAGGCGGTCGACGACCCCAACTATCGGCCGCTTTGCATCGACCTCAACTACGACGAGCACCGGGACCTCGAGGAAGTCGTGCGCGAGATTGCCGCGCAGGCGGTGCAAGGGGTCAAGGATGGGAATGTACTCATCATCCTGTCCGACCGCGAGATCGCCTCGGGCAAGGCTCCGGTGCATGCGCTTCTGGCGACAGGTGCCGTGCACCATGCGCTGATCCGCGAAGGCCTGCGCTGCCAGGCCAACATCATCGTCGATACCGGCACCGCGCGCGACCCGCACCATTTCGCGGCATTGCTCGGCTACGGGGCAACCGCGGTTCATCCCTACCTCGCGCTGCAGTCGCTGTCCGACATGGTGCGCCAGGGCGAGATCGACAAGGACACGTTCTCCGTGGTCGAACGCAACTACTGCCGCGGCATTGACAAGGGCCTGCTCAAGATCTGCTCCAAGATGGGCATCTCGGCCGTCACCAGCTACCGGGGCGCGCAATTGTTCGAAGTCGTGGGCCTGGCCAGCGAAGTGGTGGACCTGTGCTTTGTGGGATCGGTCAGTCGCATTGAGGGGGCCGGCTTCGAGGAGTTGGCCGCCGATCAGCGGCAACTCGCGGCCCACGCCTGGAGCCGCCAGGACCTGCGGCAGGGCGGACTGCTGAAGTACGTCCACGACGAGGAGTACCATGCCTTCAACCCGGACATCGTGCAGGCTCTTCAGGCGGCTGCGCGCAGTGGCGACATGGAGGACTATCGGGTATTCCAAGGCCTGGTAAACAGCCGCGAGCCGATGGTGTTGCGCGACCTGTTGCGGTTGCGCGAGGGTGTCGAGCCCATCCCGATTGAAGAGGTGGAGCCAGTGGAGGAGATCACGTCGCGCTTCGATTCGGCCGGCATGTCGCTGGGTGCGTTGTCGCCGGATGCGCACGAGACCCTGGCAGAAGCCATGAATCGCCTGGGCGCCCGCTCCAATTCAGGAGAAGGCGGTGAAGACCCGGCGCGTTACGGGACTTCCCGGACTTCCAAGATCAAGCAGGTGGCTTCCGGGCGCTTCGGCGTCACGCCGGAGTACCTGGTCAACGCCGAAGTCCTGCAGATCAAGATCGCGCAGGGCGCCAAGCCGGGCGAGGGCGGCCAGCTGCCCGGCGGCAAGGTGAACGAGATGATTGCCCGGTTGCGCTACTGTAACCCGGGCGTGACCCTGATCTCCCCGCCGCCGCATCACGACATCTACTCGATCGAGGATCTGGCGCAGCTGATCTTCGACCTCAAGCAGGTCAATCCGAAGGCCCTGGTGTCGGTGAAGTTGGTGGCTTCCGCCGGCGTGGGCACGATCGCTGCGGGGGTGGCCAAGGCGTATGCGGACCTGATCACGATCTCCGGCTACGATGGCGGGACCGGGGCCAGCCCGCTGACCAGCATCAAGTACGCGGGGGGTCCGTGGGAAATGGGAATCAGCGAGGCGCAGGTGGCGTTGCGCGGCAGCAACCTGCGCGGCAAGATCCGCCTGCAGGCCGACGGCGGCATGAAGACGGGCCTCGACGTGATCAAGGCGGCCATCCTGGGTGCGGAAAGCTTCGGTTTCGGTACCGCGCCGATGATCGCCATGGGCTGCAAGTACCTGAGAATCTGTCATCTCAACAACTGCGCCACCGGGGTCGCGACCCAGAACAATATCCTGAGGCGCGACCATTTCATCGGCGAGGCGGACATGGTGGTCAACTACTTCACGCTGGTCGCCGAGGAGACCCGGGAATGGATGGCGGTGCTGGGCGTGCGGCGTCTGGTCGACCTGATCGGACGCACAGACCTGCTTGAGATGAGCCCCGGCATCACGGACCGGCAGCATGGCCTGAGCCTTGAACCGCTTTTGTCCGACGGTGGCATTCCGGCCGACACCCCGCGCTACTGTCAGACCGAAAGCAACCCCTCGTTCGACAAGGGCGAGCTGGCGGAGCGGATGGTGGAGGAGACCCGCGAGGCGATCGAGAACATGACGGGCGGCGAATTCCACTACAAGGTCAACAACACCAACCGCTCGATCGGTGCGCGGATATCGGGCAAGATTGCGCGACGCCACGGCGACCATGGCATGCGTGCGGCGCCGCTCGTGCTTCGCCTGACCGGAACGGCGGGCCAGAGTTTCGGGGTCTGGAATGCGGATGGTCTGCACCTCCACCTGCAGGGGGATGCCAACGACTATGTCGGCAAGGGCATGGCGGGCGGCAAACTGGTGTTGCATCCGAGCCCGGATTTGTCATTGCCGACGCACAAGACGCCGATCATGGGGAATACCTGCCTGTACGGCGCGACCGGAGGCAAGTTGTTCGCCGCCGGGACTGCCGGAGAGCGCTTTGCCATCCGAAACTCCGGCGCCATGGCCGTGGTTGAGGGCGTGGGCGACCATGGTTGCGAATACATGACCGGTGGCGCGGTTATTATTCTGGGTTCAACCGGGGGGAACTTCGGAGCGGGCATGGCCGGAGGGTTCGCGCTGGTGCTGGACGAACAAGAGGACTTTCCCAAGCGTTGCAACGGAGAGATGATCGAATGGCGACCTTTGACCTCTGAAGGTTGTGGAGACTATGTCCAATACTTGCGCGGAGTGCTGATGGAATACAGCGGTGAAACGGGTAGCACACGGGCACAGCAGATCCTGGAGCAGCTGGAGGACTGGTTGCCTCGGTTCTGGTTGGTGGCCCCGAAGGAGGCACAGATCGAAACCCTGCTGGACGGGTTCCGAGAGGCAGCGTAGGTCAGGATTCGGCCCCGTACTTATTCCGCCATGGCCGGGCGCATCCCTTCCGAATTTATCCAGCAACTGCTGGCACGAGCGGATCTGGCCGAACTGATTGGACGCTATGTCCAGATTAAGAAGGCCGGGGCGGAGTTCAAGGCCTGTTGCCCGTTCCACAACGAGAAGACCCCTTCATTCACGATCAGCCCGAGCAAGGGTTTTTATCACTGCTTCGGTTGCGGCGCGCACGGCACCGCGATTTCATTCCTGATGGAGTACGGCCGGTATTCGTTTCCCGACGCGGTCGGGGAACTGGCCAAGCAGACCGGGATGGAGGTTCCACGAACCGGCGGGGGTGACGCGCCGCGCCAGGAACTTGATCCGCTATACGATTGCACGGAAGCGGCGTGCCAGTACTACCAGCAGGCGTTGACCCGGTCCAAGCCGGCACAGGCGTATGCTCGCAAGCGCGGCCTTTCGGACAAGATTTGCGAAGAGTACCGGATCGGCTTTGCGCCGCCGGGTTTCGAGAACATCAGTTCAAATCTGTCGAGCCGGTTTAACCAGGAGTTGTTGCTGAAGGTGGGACTGTTGTCGAAAAAGGAAGGGCGGGTCTACGACAAGTTCCGCAATCGCCTGATGTTCCCGATCCGGGATTCGCGCGGGCGGGTGCTCGGGTTCGGCGGACGGGTCATCGACGATAAGGACAAACCCAAGTACATGAACTCGCCGGAGACCCCGCTGTTCCACAAGGGGCGTGTCTTGTACGGAGTGCACGAACTGCAGCAGCGCCGCGGAAAGATCAACTACCTGATCCTGACGGAGGGGTACATGGATGTGGTCAGCCTGACGCAGGCCGGAGTGCGGAACGCCCTTGCCACCCTAGGCACGGCCACGACCGAGGATCATGTCCGGCAGATGGGGCGCTTCTGCCGCACGTTCGTGTTTTGCTTCGATGGGGACCCGGCGGGTCGGGCTGCCGGCTGGCGCGCGCTTGAGAGCCTGCTGCCGGTTCTGCGCGAAGGCGACGAGGTTCGCTTTGCGCACCTGCCGGAGGGGGAAGATCCGGACAGCTACATCCGCGCCCATGGCGTGCCCGGCTGGAAAGAATTCATCCGAGGGGCCACGCCGCTGGAGGAATATTTCTTCACGCACCTGGAACAGGGTCTGAACTTGGACCTGGCGTCCGGGAAGTCGGCGTTGGTCGCGAAGGCGAAACCGCTGTGTGAGAAAGTCGGCGCCCCGGTCTTCCGTGACCTGATGATCCGGAAGTTGTGCGACACGACCGGATTAAGAGAAGACCAGTTGCGTCTGGAACCGGCGACTGCAGGAGAACCGGATGCCCAACGGCCCAAGCCGACCTCGCCCGGACGACCGTCGGCGATACGGGTGATGATCCGCCTGTTGCTGGAGTATCCCGGGCTGGCCTGCCTGGCGCCGCCGCCGGAAGACCTGAAAGCCATTTCGATCCCGGGATTTGACCTGTTCGCCAAGATTGTGGAATTGGCGCAAAAGAATCCCGATATTAAGGCAGACGGAATCCTGGAATCATTTCGGGGCCAGGATGTGGAGAAGCACCTGAATAGCCTGATGCGCTGGACGCCGGTAGAGTTGTCCGGAGTGAAAGAGGAGGGGGATGTTCATGCCGTCTTCGAGCAGGGCATGCGCCGGTTCAGGCTCCAGTGGGTCAGGCAGCGGATCGGCTTCCTGGTGACCCAGCAGGCCAAAGGGGAGATTCCCGGCTCGGCGGAGCAGGAGGAACTGGCGAGCCTGCGCAAGGAGCGCGCCGAACTTGCGCAGGCTCCGGGTCGGTAGCTTTCAGAACCGGCGCTTGAAGCCGACCGTAACCGCCCAGTATTCGATGTTGTCCATCTTGACTTGGTCCCCGAAAGGCGTCACTCCGTCTACATCCACCGGTGCATGGTCGCGGATCAGGTCGTAGGCTGCATAGTCCTTGAAATTGTCGAACTGGGACCAGCGCGCCTTGATGCCGACAGAGGTTCGGTCGGTCAGGGCATAGTCCACGCCGGCCAGCAACTGGAATCCGAACAGTGTGTCGGACAGTTCCGTGTCCATGGCGCTCAGGGTGCCGGCAGCGTTTTCCCGCCATTCGAACCACGAAGCTGGTTTCCAGCCATATTCGCTTTGTGCTTCCGGGACGTCCGAGGCCACGTCTAGGTAACCCTCGTCCTCGGTCTTGCGCAGGAGCCGGCGCTTGTGCTGCATCTTCACCCGTGCCCATCCGGCACCGATACCGATGTAGGGCGTCCACCGGGACTCCAAGGAGAAGTCGTAGAACAGGTTAGCGAAGTATTGCCGGATGCGAAAGTCCGAGATCCATTCGTGGGGCGGTGCGGCCTCGCTCCACTCGCGATCCTTGCTGGCGAGGCCCGGGTGCGTCGAGGCGGTGATGATGGGGTGGCTGGCCGAGCCGGGTTTGACGTGCATGAACTCTAGTTCGAAGCGCAACCGGTCTCGGACGTAGCCCGTGTGCAAGCCGACGGCCAGGCCACTGCCTGTGTCGAACCGGGAATTCCACTTTGTCTTGGAATCGACGGTTCCACAGGCAGGATCATTCGCGATCGCTCCGGTCGGACGGGTCGCGTCGCTGTACATCAGGACGTCGCAGCGTGTTGGTCTGCTTGTTCCGAAAGACGTAGAGTCCAGCACGTGGGAGTCGGCCAAGCCGAGGTCCGCGCCGACATAAAAGTCGGCGTGTGCGGCGGTCAGAATGTTCATGCCGAGAACGAAAACGCACAGGCGAAATGGGATTGCGTGAGGCATTTTTTGGTGTGTTTTCGGGTGGTGGATACCCGCTATTATAGGGCAGAGCGGCGGATTCTGGAAGTTAAAATCCTCCATGAAACAATAATCTAGGAACCTTGCCGAATGGGGTAGAATAGTTTTCCAGAAACCCCGATAACGAATCATAACTAGGGGTTGATTGTATGGAGGGAGTCCTCGAAATCAGAGACGGGTGCAATACTCCGGAGCAACTGCTCCGGAGCCTCGCGTTCGCCCGCTACCTGAAAATCTACAAGGAAGAGTTCCTCGCGGACCTTCTGCACCGCGATCATAATCTCGACGAAGCTCAGCACAAGGCAGACTTGATCCGCAGCATCACGCTGCGGGACATCAGCACCATCCTGGACTCCAATCACTTCGATCCCGAAGAGTTGGAGCATGCGCGCGCGGTTGTCAAGTTCCTGGACGGCGGCTTCCACCACTTCCGCAACGCGAGTTACTCGCGCCTAGTCCGCCTGCAGAACGAAGTGGTCAGTTCTGGTACGGAGAGTCAGGGCACGATCAAGGACAAGGTCACGGAGAAGGCCGCCCAGTTGAACGACTTGATCCTGGAGACGCGCCGCCGGCTGCTGTCGCAGGTCGGGCTGGGCTACGGAGTGCGCCGTACGCCGGGGATGGACGCTTCGCCGAACGTGACGGCCGGCGAGATCTCCGGTCACTACTGCAACATTCCTGCGCCCTACAGCATCCTGTGCCATGTACCCCTGACCATGGCGGCGGACATTCGCACGGGAGTGGATTACCGCACGCCGGCCAACCGGCGCGCCTATCCGTTCTTCCAGCTGGACCACAACCCGCTGCACATCGAGGACTTCGACCCGGAGGTCTGGGTGTCGGTCCCGTTGCGAGTCGGCCGCTGGCTGATTATCGCGTACATCCACAAGTCGCGCGGCTGCATCGAGATGGAGCCGGGCCTGCTGAACCTGTTTCCTTTCGCTGACGTCGAGCAGACCTTCCCGGCGGTGCGCCCCGACGGCCTGTTCTTCTTCGGAGATCCGAACGGGAAGTTCGGCGAGGATCTCGGCTATTATTGGGACGAAGACAACCAGCTGCTGATCGGCTTGGTGCCGGAGCACGACGAATACAAGTATTTCGGCTACTGCAAGAAGCCCATCCTGACCCTGCACAACGTGCTCGCGATCCGCGCCGGCGATGTTCCGCTGCACTGCGGTTGCACCCGCTATATCGTGGGCTTCGAGGGGGACGAGCCGTACATTTCGGAGATGCTGATCAAGGCGGACGACATGGGCCGGGCCGTGCTGGAACGTACCAACGGCTCGGCGTTCCGCCGGCCGATTTTCTACGGCACCGAAATCGGCGCCTTCGCTTGCCTGGACGGTTTCAGCGAGCAGGCGAAGCTGGCCATGGAGGGGCGGGAGGTCGGCTACAACAACCACATGGGCTCGAACGCGCGGCAGGTCGTGCCGGTGGCCGAGGAGTCCGAAGTGGCGCTGGGCAGTAACCTGGACGTGCTGTTGTACCTGAATAACTTCGACATCAAGGAAGAAGGCGAGTCCTGTATCGATACGGAGATTCCGGTTCCCGAGGCCATCGAACATTTCCGCAAGGGTGAACGGGTCGCCGCGGGCAGCACCCAGACGCATCGGGGCAAGAAAGAGGCCAGCTACTGGGCTAATCCGTTCCCGACCCTGATGAGCAACGACGGCGATGTGCTGCACCCCGATCTCTACGAACAGTTCAGCGAAACCGAAGCGTCTTTCATGAAGGATATCGAAGCACTGGTGGAGCGCAAGGAAATGTATCTCGGCGTTGCGTACAGCCAGTTGATGGCGGGGGTGTACGAGAAAGTCGAAGACGAAGACGTCACGCGGTGCGGCTTCAACGACCGCGAGGAGATCGAACAGGTTGCGCCGGAGCGCCTGGCGCACGAACTGATCCAGATGGTCAAACAGATTGCAGTGAAGAAGCGCGAGCGGCTGAACGGCGACGCCCGGGAAGTCGATGTCACGGTGGCGCTGGTCGGCGACAGCCGCACCGGCAAGTCGGAGACCGGAGAGAAACTGGAAGGCGTCCTTGGATTGACGCTGGTCTGAGAAATCTTCTTGAATATTGCCCTGCTGTCCGGCGGGGATAATTTTTAAACGTTCCTACATCTGCGCGATTCGCTCGCGCTGTTCCGTAAGCTGTGCATGTGCGGTTTCCAGTTCCGCTAGTCGTTCGCGCTCTTTCTGTACGACCGATTCCGGGGCGCGTGACACGAACTTTTCGTTGTCCAGCTTGCCGCGGACCGCGCCGAGTGCGCCGTCCAGTTTTTTCAGTTCCCGATCCAGCCGGGCCAGTTCGGCCTCGCGGTCGATGAGGTCGGCAAGCGGAATCAGCAGACGCATGTTTCCGATCAGCACCGTGGCAGCTTCCGGGGCTGTTTCACCCGGCTCCATCCAGCGTACCGATTCCGGACGCGCGAGGTTCTGAATCCAGGCTTGAGTCGCCTCGAAACGCGCTTGGTCCTGTGTCGTCCAGTTCTCGAGGAGCACGGGGACCGGACGGCCCGGCGCAATATCCATCTCGGCACGAGTCCGGCGGATCCCGCTGACGAATTCCTGCAGCCAGCGCATCGTCCCGGGGGTTTCAGGGTCTTCCTCGATGTCTTCCGCTTCGGGCCAGTCGTGGGTCATCAGGAACGCGTCCCCGTTGTCTCGGCGTTGCGGGAGTTGCCGGTGCAGTTCTTCGGTGATGAACGGCATGAACGGGTGCAGCAGGCGCAGAATCCGGTCCAGCGTCGCGTACAGGGTGCGCAGGGTGGATTGCACGGCCTCTTCCGGCGCGTCGTCGTTCAGGGTCGTCTTCGTGAACTCCAGGTACCAGTCGCAGAAGTCGTGCCACACGAAATCGTACAGGGCCTTCGCAGCCAGGTCGAAGCGGTAGGCGCTCAGGTGCCCGGACACTTCTCGGGTAACCGCCTGCGAACGGGCCGCAATCCAGCGATCCACCAGGCTGGCCTTGGCCGAAGGCGCCGATTCGTCCAGCCGTCCGGCGTGCATCAGCGCGAAGCGCACCGCGTTCCAGAGCTTGTTGCAGAAATTCCGATAGCCCAGCACGCGCGGCAGTTCGAAACGCACGTCGCGCCCGAACGTCGCCTGCGTGGCAAAGCAGAAGCGCAGCGCGTCGGTTCCGCAGGCCTGGAAGCCGTCCGGGAATTCCTGGCGGGTGATCCGTTCGATCGAGGTAGCCTGCTTCGGATCCATCAGGTCGACGACGCGTTTCTTCACCAGCGCTTCCAGGTCAATGCCGTCGATGACGTCGATCGGGTCGATGGTGTTGCCCTTGGATTTCGACATCTTCTGGCCATGCGCGTCGCGTACGAGGCCGTGCACGTAGATGTCGCGGAACGGCACGTCCTCCATGAAGTGCAATCCCATCATGATCATGCGCGCGACCCAGAAGAAGATGATGTCGAAGCCCGTGACCAGTACGCTAGTCGGGTAGAAGCGCTCCAGCGCCGCATCCTTCCGGGGCCAGCCGAGCGTGGAGAACGGCCACAGCGCAGAGGAGAACCAGGTGTCCAGCACGTCCTCGTCCTGGCGCAGCGGCGCAGCGGCCGGAATCTGGGACTTCTCCCGGACTTCCTGCTCGTCGCGCCCCACATGAGGCGTGCCGTCGGCGTCGTACCAGGCGGGGATGCGGTGTCCCCACCACAACTGACGGCTGATGCACCAGTCCTCGATGTTCTCCATCCAGTCGTAGTAGGTCTTGCTCCAGTTCTCCGGCACGAAGCGGATGCGCCCGTCGCGGACCGCCGCCAGCGCTTTCTCGGCCAGCGGACCGGTGCGGACGTACCACTGGTCGGTCAGGTAGGGCTCGACCACGGCACCGCTGCGATCGCCGCGGGGGATGGTCAGGGCATGCTCCTCGGTGCGCGCCAGCAGGCCCTGCGCTTCGAGGTCGGCCAGGACCTGTTCACGCGCCTGCTCCCGGCTTAGGCCCCGGTAGGCCTCGGGCGCGCCCTCGCCGAGGTGTGCGGTGTCGGTGAAGAGGTTGATCAGCGGCAGGTCGTGGCGCAGCCCCACCTGGTAGTCGTTGAAGTCGTGTGCCGGGGTGATCTTCACGCAACCGGAACCGAACTCCGGGTCCACGTAGTCGTCCGCCACGACCGGGATGTCGCGGTCGGCCAGAGGCAGGCGAACGGATTTCCCGATCCACTTCCGGTAGCGGGGGTCTTCGGGGTGCACCGCCACCGCGGTGTCGCCCAGCATGGTTTCCGGCCGCGTGGTGGCGACCACCAGCGCTTCGTCGGAGCCGGCGATGGGGTAGCGCAGGTGCCACAGGTGTCCCTGTTCCTCGGAGGCGATCACCTCAAGGTCCGACAGGGCGGTGCGCAGCACCGGGTCCCAGTTGACCAGCCGCTTGCCGCGGTAGATCAAATCCTGGTCATGCAGTTGCACGAAGACCTCGCGCACTGCTTCGGACAGTCCTTCGTCCATGGTGAACCGTTCGCGGGACCAGTCGACCGAAGCGCCCATCCGGCGCAATTGTCGGGTGATGTGTCCACCGGATTCGCGCTTCCAGGTCCAAACCTCTTCCACGAAGGCGTCCCGGCCCAGTTCCCGGCGCGTCCGGCCTTCGCGTTCCAGCTTGCGCTCGACTACCATCTGGGTGGCGATGCCGGCATGGTCGGTTCCCGGCTGCCACAGGGCGGCACGGCCCTGCATTCTCCGCCAGCGGGTCAGGATGTCCATCAGGGTGTCCTGGAACGCGTGGCCCATGTGCAGGGTCCCGGTCACGTTCGGGGGCGGGATCATGATGCAAAAGGGATCGCCTTCGGCATTCGGCGCAAAGGCGCCGCTGTCTTCCCAGCGTTGCCGCCAGAAAGCTTCGATCCGTTCGGGGTCGTAACTTTTGTCCATGTGGCGGGCCGCCCGGAAGGAGCGGGGGCGCGACGCCCTACTTCGAGATCTCGTGGAGTTCCGGCTCGACGCCGTTCTCCCGGTACTGGCGGAAGCGCGCACGACCGTGGCTCTTGGTGTCGTCGTCCGGGCCCACCACCTCGGCCACGCGGCTGAACGATTCGTACTCGTCCGGCATGTCGTCGGCCAGGTTGATCAGGACATCCCGTTCCTGCGGCAGCCATTCCTCATGGATGGTGACCCGGACATGCGGGCTCGGACTTTCGCCCAGGCTGTGCGGCAGGAAGCTCTGGTCGCGGAAGGTCCACATCTGGGTATTCAGCGATTCTGCAGCCTGCGGGTCCGGGACCCGGACGTGCACCCGGTGGCCCTGGGCCACGGCCTTCTCCGCGATCTGGCAGGCAATCCGTTCGCGGTGGCCGTTCTTGATGACGTAGAAGTGGACGTTCTGCATGGGTTATTTTTGGGCGTCCCGCATCAGGAAGTGCGTCAGCAACGGCACCGGGCGGCCGGTCGCACCCTTGCTCTTGCCCGTATTCCAGGCGGTCCCGGCAATGTCGAGATGCGCCCACGGCGTGTCGCCGACGAAGCGGGACAGGAAGCAGGCGGCGGTCGTGGCGCCCGCGTAGCGCTCCCCGATATTGGCGATGTCGGCGAAGTTGCTGTCCAGTTCGCACTGGTAGTCGTCCCACAGCGGCAGCGGCCAGACCCGGTCCCAGCTTTCGCGGCCGGCGGCGACCAGCGCGCGTTCCACTTGGGCCTGATAGGTAAACAGCCCGGACGCGTGCTTGCCCAGCGCGTGCAGGCAGGCGCCGGTCAGGGTGGCGATGTCGATGATCAGGCGTGGCTTGAACCCGAGGGCGTAGTCGAGGGCGTCGCACAGGATCAGGCGGCCCTCGGCGTCGGTATTCAGGATCTCCACGGTCTGGCCGGAGGCGGTGGTGACCACGTCGCCGGGCCGGGTGGCTTTCCCGCCCGGCATGTTCTCGGTCGCCGGGATGATGCCGACCAGATGCTGCGGCAGGTTGAGCGCCGCCGCCGCCTTGAGCGTGCCGAGCACGCTGCCGGCGCCGCACATGTCGAATTTCATTTCGTCCATCGCGGAGCTGGGCTTGATGGAAATCCCGCCGGTGTCGAACGTGACGCCTTTGCCGACCAGGGCGATCGGGGCCTTCATTCGGGCCCGGCCGCGGTATTCGATGACGATCAGCTGCGGCTCTTCCGCGCTGCCCTGCGCCACGGCGAGGAATGCGCCCATGTTGCGTTTTTCCAGTTCGCGGCGGCCGAACGACTTGACCGTAAAACGCGAGTCCTCGCGAACCAGCGAACGGGCCTCGCGGGCCAGGTAGCCCGGCGTGCAGAGGTTCGGTGGCAGGTCGCCGAGTTGCCGGGTCCAGATCATTCCGGACGCGATCGCCACGCCTTGGTCCACCGCCTTGCGGACCTTGGCCCGGTTCGCCGTGGAAGCGAGGATCGAGACGGACTCCAGGGGGGTGGCCGGAGGCTTGGCAGAGGGCTTGGTCTCCTGGAACACGTAGGCCGCGTTTTCCAGCATCAGTGCAGTCTGACGCGCATTCCACTGCGCGTTCCTGCCGGCGACCCGGACTTCGCTGCTGGCAAGCGCTGCCGCCACCGTCGAGTCTTTGTGCAAAGTCCGCGCGATCTGTTGCAGCGTCTTCAGAAAATCGTTTTCCCCGGTCTTGCCGGTCTCCCCGAAACCGGCCAGCAGCAGGCGCGTGGCCTTCAGCCCGGCAGGGCGATACAATGCGTGAAGTGTGTCGGCCTTGCCTGCGGCATCCTGCTGGGACAGGAGGTCGCTGACCGCCCCACCCGTGGCCCGATCCACGGATTGGGCACTGGGGGTCATCTGACCGTTTTCGTAGACACCGACCACTAGGCAGTCGCAAACGATTTCCGCGGGTGAGGCGGTGACAACGGAATACTTCATGGAAAGAACCTAGAGGCTACGTGTGAAGAAGCCAAATTCTATCAAATTGCGTCTCCCCGCCTCTTTGAAAAGCCGCTTGAGTCAAGGCCTGTCCGATTTGGATCGTCGTCTATCGCGGCTGGATCGCCGCATCGCCGAGTTTGATCTGCGCTGGAGTCGCAAGATAGTGCGCGGCATGGCCGGACTGCTGCTGCTGGCGCCGTACCTCAGGCGGATTGGTGGGAAGGTGCGCGGTACGTTGGCGTCGAGCCTGTCCGATTTGGATCGCCGTCTG
>LXNI01002125.1_pt1 | contig 14684 bp, 12 predicted proteins | sample 809091 | NCBI WGS metagenome assembly LXNI01 (sample SAMN04870527, study PRJNA318959) | sponge metagenome | biome: 01000161; feature: marine sponge reef; material: water | host: Sarcotragus foetidus | place: Greece: Milos, Mediterranean Sea | collected 2013-05-29 | depth 5-7 m | reverse complement strand
GTCGTGCCGGCCGGGGCGCACGGCGGCAGGTTCAGGGTGTGGAACATGGGCGGTTCGTGCCCTTCGCCGAGGACCAGCACCAGGTCGTTGGAATGAGAGGGAAGCGGTTCCATGCTGCGCACCTGGACCTGGCTCTCGCCGTTGTGCCGGATTCGTTCCAGCTGTGCCGACCCGATCCAGGAGGGATAGGCTTTCTGGAGTCTCCGGTAGGTCGGGGGGGACGCGATTTCCACGCGAATCCGCTCCGGATCAGTCTCGGCTTCCGCTATCAATTGCAGCGTCAGCAGGGCGGTGCAGTCCGGCTCGAAGTGGATTTCCGGCTGGCCCAGTTGCACTGCCTGGGCCGGAGCGGCCAAGGCGGCCGTCAGGAGCAGGAGCCGCGCGTTCACTGCCCGAACCGTTCCAGCCACTGTTCGGCGATCTGGATGCTGTTGGTCGCGGCACCCTTGCGCAGGTTGTCGCTGACGACCCAAAGGTCCAGACCTCGCGGATGTGACAGGTCCTGGCGGATGCGCCCAACGAACACTTCGTCCCGGCCGGCCGCCTCCGTCGCCGCCGTGGGATATCCACCGTCCGCCGCCTCGTCGATGACGACCACGCCGGGGGCCTCTTCCAGCAGCGCGCGGGCGTCCTGTGCGCTGAGAGGTTCGCGGGTTTCCAGGTGGACGGCCTCGGAATGGCCGTAGTACACCGGCACGCGAACCGTGGTGGGGTTGACGCCGATGTTCTCGTCTTCCAGGATCTTCCGGGTCTCCCAGACCATCTTCATCTCTTCGCGGGTGTAGCCGTTGTCCTGGAAGCTGTCGATGTGCGGCAGGACGTTGAACGCGATCGGGCGGGGGTAGACCTCGCAGCGGCCCTCGCGGCCGGCGAGCGCGTCCTCGGTCTGCCGGCGGAGTTCCTCGATCGCCGCCTGGCCCGTGCCGGAGACCGCCTGGTACGTGGCGACGTTGATGCGCTCGATTCCCGCCGCGTCATACAGGGGCTTCAGCGCCACCACCATCTGCATGGTCGAGCAGTTGGGATTGGCGATGATGCCGCGGTTGCGGTAGTCGGCGATGCGGTCCGGGTTGCACTCGGGCACCACCAGCGGGATGTCCGGTTCGTAGCGGAAGTAGGACGTGTTGTCGATTACGAGACAACCTGCCTCGGCGGCGCGCGGCGCGAATCGGCGCGACGGTTCGCTGCCGGCGGAAAACAGGGCGATCTGTACCTGGCTGAAATCGAATTCCTCCAGAGCCTGGACCTCGATATCCTGTCCACGGAACGGCAGGCTCCGGCCCTTCGAGCGCCCGCTGGCCACCAGATGCAGGGCATCGAGCGGGAAGCCGCGTTCTTCGAGGACCTGGCGCATGACGCCGCCCACGGCGCCGGTGGCACCGACGATCGCCACGTGCAGGCCGCTCACGAGCCGAGGCGCCCCTCAAGCGCAGCGGTCACCGCATCCCCCATTTGCGCCGTGCCGACGGCCTCGCCGTCGCCGGCCAGGTCGGCGGTCCGCAGTCCTTGGTCCAGTACGTCCCGCACGGCGCCTTCCACCGCATCGGCGGCATCGGTCCGCTGCAGGGAATAGCGCAGCATCATGCCGACCGACAGGATCATGGCCAAGGGATTGGCCTGCCCGGTGCCGGCGATGTCGGGGGCCGAGCCGTGCACCGGCTCGTACAGGCCCTGGCGCTTCTCGTTGAGGGAGGCCGAGGGCAGCAGGCCGATCGAGCCGGTCAACTGCGCGGCGATGTCGGACAGGATGTCGCCGAACAGGTTGCCGGTGACCATCACGTCGAACTGGGTGGGTTGGGCGACCAGTTGCATGGCGGCATTGTCCACGTACAGGTGCGACAGCTCGATGTCCGGGTATTCCTGCGCGACCTCACCGACCACGGTGCGCCACAACTCCGAGACTTCGAGGACATTCGCCTTGTCCACGGAACAGACCCTCCGGCTCCGCAACTGGGCGGCCTGAAAGGCACTGCGGGCGATGCGCGAGATTTCGTCCTCATCATAGACCATGGTGTTGACGCCGCGGCGGCGGCCGTCGTGCTCGTCCAGCGCGCGCGGTTCGCCGAAATAAAGCCCGCCCGTGAGTTCGCGCACGATCAGGAGGTCCAGCCCCTCCAGTTTTTCGGGCTTGAGGCTCGAGGCGTGCGCCATGCCGGGCATCAGCGTCGCGGGGCGCAGGTTGGCGTACAGGCCCAGCCCCTTGCGCAGCCTGAGCAGGCCGGTCTCGGGGCGCAGCGCGCGGTCGGGTGTGTCGTATCGGGGCGCGCCGACTGCCGCCAGCAGCACGGCGTTCGCATCACGGGCAGCCTGCAGGGTGTCGGGCGGCAGGGGGTCGCCTTCGGCGTCGACGGCCGCGCCTCCGACGAGCGCCTCGCCCAGTTCCAGCTCAAGGCCGCCGTGGCGGGCCAGACAGTCGAGCACCTTGCGGGCCTCGGCCGTGATCTCCGGGCCGATGCCGTCGCCGGGCAGGATCAGGACGCGCGCCATTACGGGCTGCCGAAACGGTCGAACAGCCAGGGAGCCTGCGCCCGCCGTGCCGTCTCGAATTCCTTGATCTGATCCGCGTGGCGCAGGGTCAGCGCGATGTCGTCGAGCCCTTCGACCAGGCAGCGCTTGCGCTGCGGGTCGATGTCGAACGACCAGCAGGTGCCGGAATCCGCTGTCACCGTCTGTTCCGGCAGGTCGACATCCAGTTGGTAGCCTTCGGCCTGTTCGATCTCTTCGAGGAGCGTCTGCACGTCGGTTTCCGGCAACTGGACGGTCAGCAGGCCGTTCTTGGCGGCGTTGGTGTCGAAGATGTCGGCGAAGCTCGGCGCGATGATGGCCCGGAAGCCGGCGTCCAGAAACGCCCAGACCGCGTGCTCGCGCGAGGAGCCGCAGCCGAAGTTGGCCCCGGTGACTAGGATGGAGGCCTCGCGGTAGCGGGCCTGGTTCAGCACGAAATCCGGGTTGCGCGGGCGTCGCGAGTGGTCGCTCTCCAGGTCTCCGGGCGCCAGGTAGCGCCAGCTGTCGAACAGGTTCGGGCCGAACCCGGTGCGCTTGACCGACTTTAGGTACTGCTTGGGGATGATCACATCGGTGTCGATGTTGCTGCGGTTGAATGGCGCGGCGATCCCGCGGTGGCGGACGAAAGGGGTCATGCCAAGTATTCCCGCACGTCGACGAAGTGTCCGGCGCAGGCGGCCGCGGCAGCCATTGCCGGGCTGACCAGGTGGGTGCGCCCGCCCTCGCCCTGGCGTCCCTCGAAGTTCCGGTTGGAAGTGGCGGCGCAGCGCTCTTGGGGCTCCAGCCGGTCGGCGTTCATGGCCAGGCACATCGAGCAACCCGGCTCCCGCCACTCGAACCCGGCCTCGGTGAAGATCCGATCCAACCCTTCTGATTCGGCCTGTGCCTTGACCCGCCCCGAGCCGGGCACGACCAGGGCCTGGCGGATGTTGTCTGCGCAGCGGCGCCCGCGAACCACGGCGGCGGCCTCGCGCAGGTCCTCGATGCGTGCGTTGGTGCAGGACCCGATGAAGATCCGGTCCAGCTCAAGGTCGGTGATCGTTTCACCGCCTTTCAGGCCCATGTAATCCAGCGCCGCCTTCATGCCGCCGGCGCGGGCAGGGTCCTCTGCCTCGTCGGGGCGGGGGACGGCTTCATCGACCGACACCACCATCTCCGGGGACGTGCCCCAGGTGACCTGGGGCGCAAGCCCGCCCGCCTGAAGCACCACGGCGCGTTCGAACACGGCGTCGTCGTCCGAGTGCAGTTCGCGCCACCGCCGCTCGGCCTCCTCCCAGGCGGAGCCTTCGGGCGCGTAGGTTCGTCCGCGCACGTAGTCGAGGGTGATGTCGTCGACCGCGATCAGGCCGGAACGCGCGCCGGCCTCGATCGCCATGTTGCACAGGGTCATGCGGGCTTCCATGCTCATTTCCTCCACCGCTTGCCCGGTGAATTCGATCGCGCAGCCGGTGCCGCCCGCCGTGCCGATGCTTCCGATCAGGGCGAGCGCCAGATCCTTGGAGCCGACGCCGGGCGCGGCGCGGCCCTCGAGGCGCACCAGCATGTTGGCCGGCTTGCGCACCGGCAGGCACTGGGTGGCCAGCACATGCTCGACCTGCGAGGTGCCGATGCCGAACGCCAGTGTCGCCAGCGCGCCGTGCGTGGAGGTGTGCGAGTCGCCGCAGACCACGGTCATGCCGGGCAGGGTGATGCCCTGCTCCGGGCCGATCACGTGCACGATGCCTTGTCGCGGGTCCCCCATCGGGAACTCCAGCAGGCCGTATTCGGCGCAGTTGGCGTCCAGCGTCTCGACCTGGTGGCGCGAGACCGCGTCGGGGATTTCCTCGAGATCCGGCTCGGTCGGGACGTTGTGGTCGGCCACTGCGACGATGCTGTCGGGCCGCCAAGGCGCACGGCCAGCCAGGCGCAGGCCCTCGAAGGCCTGCGGCGAGGTGACTTCGTGGACCAACTGGCAGTCGATGTACAGCAGGGTGGTGCCGTCTTCAGCCGTCTGCACTGCGTGCTCGTCCCAAAGTTTGTCGTACAGGGTACGCCCGGACATGATGCGTTTTTCGTTCCGTGCCTAATGCACGGCGATTATAGAACGGGGGGCCATGCCGATGCGGCGGTTCGTCGCGACACTTCTCTTGGCATGTCTCTTGGCAGGATGGGTAGAGCGGTCTCCTGGTTTATACCGGGGGACCTTCGAAAAGGGACTTCAATTTCGAATCCGATAAATGTCGCGTCGGTTGCCCACCCGAACTACGAGCACGCGCAAAGCATCATCCTGAATGTCGCAAATCACTCGGCAATCGCCCACCCGGTAACGCCAGAAACCACCCAGTGGGCCAGTCAACGCCTTGCCTGTGCTACGCGGATTTTCTAGTCCGGCGATGCGCTTGTCCATGAAATCGACGATGCGCCGTGCCATCTGCTTGTCAAGCTTGCGGAGCTGCCCCTTGGCCGTGTCGGCGTAATCAATCGTCCAAGCCAAGGTCTTTCCTTACGTTCGCCGCCGAATGCACCGGTTCCTGTCCCTTGCGAATGCGCTCCAACACGTCAGCGGCAAGGTAGTAGTCCTCCATCTCCTCAATGCCATGCTCGATGATTTCCCGCAAGTAGTAAGCCTTGGTGCGTCCGGTTTGCGAGGCGAGATGGTCAAGCCTCTGCTCTGTTTCCGGGGCTAAGCGAATAGAAGTCGCCATGTCACGACACCTCTTCCCGTAATTCAATACATGTATTCACTATATCACAAAACCGCTATGAAGAGCTCCGAGCGCGCATCCGGGCGAATTTTCGTTGGAGAATAAAGTAAATTTTAATCATATATTTATGGGTGGTTTTATGTGGTTTCGCGTAGGGTAGCCTGAGCCTCGGCCAAGCGTTCGACGGTTCCGATATCCGACCACAGTCCATGGTAATACTCGCCACTCACCCGGCCGTCGCGGATGGCGGCCTGCAGCAGGGGTGCCAGCGGGAAACGCCCGGGCGCGTAGGCCTCGAACAGGCGCGGGCGGTAGAAGCCGATCCCGGAGAACGTCAGGCGCATTCCGGACTGTTCCCGGATGCGGCCGTCTTCGTGATGGAAATCGCCTTCCGGGTGATGTGCGGGGTTGTCGACCAGGACCAGGTGCGCGTCGTCGCCGTCGGCCAGCGGCGGGGCGGCGAACCGGTAGTCGGTGCAGACGTCCGCGTTGACCACCCAGAACGGGTCCGGTCCCAGCAGCGGAAGCGCCTGACGGATGCCGCCCCCGGTCTCCAGCGCGGGAGTGGGCTCGGGCGAGTAGAGGATACGCATGCCGAATTCCTTTCCTTCTCCCAGGGCATCTTGGATCTGCTCCCCGAGATGCGACAGGTTGACGATCACGTCCTCGACCCCGGCCTCCCGGAGGGCCCGGAGATGATGCACGATCAGGGGTTCGCCGGCAACTTCCAGGAGAGCTTTCGGTGTGGTGTCGGTCAGCGGGCGCAGGCGCTCCCCGCGCCCGGCCGACAGGATCATGGCCGAAGGCATGTCAGGGCTCCGGCAGCCGCGCCACCAATTCCGCCAGGGGTTGCAAGGGCAGGTAGTTTGAGCAGACGTCCCGGACGTAGCCCAGGACACGGGGCACGTCCAGCATGAAGTAGGACTTGCCGTCCCGATGGCATAGCCGGGCGAAGATCCCGACCGCCTTCAGGTGCCGTTGCACCCCCATCCAGTCGAACCATTCCAGGAAAAGTCTGGAATCTATATTTTCGTCGAGGATGCCTTGCTTCTGGGCACGCTGCCGGTACTGTTCCACCCAGCCCCGGATCCGGTCGTCGGGCCAGGCGATATAGCAGTCCCGCAACAGGGAGACCAGGTCGTAGGTCACCGGCCCCCACATCGCGTCTTGGTGGTCGATGATGCCGGGATTGGGCTCAGTCACCATCAAGTTCCGGGAGTGGTAGTCGCGATGGACCACGACGCATGGCTGCTCCAGGGCGCGGTTGACCAGCAACTGCCAGGCAGTCTCGATCATGAGCCGGTCCTCGCGGCTCAACTCCCATCCAAGATGGCGGCCGAGGTACCAGTCGGTGAACCGGTCAAGCTCCAGGCGCAATTGCTTCGCGTCGTACGGCGGAAGCGGTCCGCGTGGCAGCATCTGGATGCGCAGCAGGGCATCGAGGGCGTCGCCGTATAGGGAGTCCGCGGACTCTTCGTTCAGGTTCGGAAGGTACTGTTCGTCTCCGAGGTCCTCGAGCAGGAGGAAGCCGTCTGCATGGTTTTCCGCTTGGACTTCCGGGGCGTGCACGCCGGCTTTGCGCAGGTGCGTATTGGCAGTCAGGAAAGGCTCCAGAGGCTCGTGTTCCGGAGGGGCGTCCATTGCGATCCGGGTGGGATCCGCGCCGTGCACACGGAAATAGCGGCGAAAGCTGGCATCGCCCGCCACCGGACGCAATTCCAGTTCCGGGATTTGCAAAGTCTGGCATACCCAGTCCCGTAACTGTTCCTGTCTTGGATCTCCCATGGCCGAAGTTCTGTAAATCAGGTCTCGCTTATTGTATGTTACCCAAATAAGGCACTATAATACCCATTATGGGTAAATCAGTGCCGGCTCGCCGCAAGGTTGCTATGGAACGCTCCAGCGCATCCACCAGTCTTGCCGATGCGCTGTTCACCATGACCCAGCAGAGGGTCTTGGCTCTACTTTTCGGTCAGCCGGACCGTAGCTTTTATACCAAAGAACTGATCGGGTTGACTGGCTCCGGCTCCGGGGCGGTGCAGCGCGAATTGCAACGCCTGGCCTCCAGCGGCCTGATCCGGATGACCCCGATCGGGATACAGAAGCACTACCAGGCGAATCCCGATTGCCCCGTATATCAGGAACTTGTGGGCATCATGCGCAAGACAGTCGCGGTGGCGGAGCCGATCCGACAGGCGCTGAACCCGCTTGCCGACCGCATTAGGCTGGCCATGATTTACGGGTCTGTCGCGAAGAGAACGGATACCGCGGCGAGCGACATCGACCTGCTTGTCGTCGCCGACGATCTGCTGTTGGAAAACCTCTTTGCCGCGCTCGCGCCGGAAGAGGCACGCTTGGGTCGTCAGATCAATCCCATGCTTTATACAGCAGAAGAGTTTGATTCCCGCCGGTCGGCCCAAAGCCCGTTTTTGTCCCGCGTGTTTGCCGACGAGTGCTTGATTCTGATCGGGGAGTAAGACAGTGAATCTACGGCTGAATAAACTGGGAGGAGTGTTCTCGGATGGAAAAATTGCTTCCAATCGGGGCCGAGTAATACAAATTTTGGGGTATAGCAAAGTGCCCCATAGTCCGACATCTAATTTCACGGTTTTATTCAGCCTGTCCCGAAAATTTTTCGAACAAAGGGGATAGGGGGATGAAAACAGAACAATTTTTCGAGGAGAGGTCGGATCGATCCGAGCTTAAGGCACGGATTGTGACAAAGTATTTCTTTGCGTGGGCTAAGGTCATTATGCCTGTCGTTCTAAGGCATGGCGGGGAGAAGATTGCATATATTGACCTTTATGCAGGGCCGGGCCGTTATGAAGATGGCGCAGTTTCCACGCCGCTTCGCGTTCTCCAGACGGCCATAGGAAATGAACAAATGGCACAAATGCTAGTTTCCATTTTCAATGACTCCGAAGAAGCGGTCACAACAACGCTCCGGGAAGAGATAGGAAAATTACCGGGCATTGAGAAACTCAAGTATCCACCTGTTGTCATGCGTGGCGAAGTGGGTAAAGAAGCATCAAGGTTTTTTGGGGGAATGGAATTGATACCATCTTTTTCATTCCTTGATCCTTTCGGGTACAAGGGGTTGTCGCTAGATATGATTAAGAGCGTGATTAAAGACTGGGGGTGCGACTGTGTTTTTTTCTTCAATTACAACCGCATTAACGCGGCGATCAATAACCCATCCGTCGAACACCATATAAATGATCTTTTTGGTAAGGAACATGCTGATAAACTACGGACGAAGTTGACACCATTAAGCTCTCAGCTACGTGAGTTGGTAGTCCTTGAAGAACTAGCTAACGCAATAAAACGAATGGGCGGCAGATATGTCCTTCCTTTTACATTCAAAAATGCACGAGGAACCCGAACGGCATACAAGTTGATTTTTGTATCCAAACATTTTCGGGGATATTCGATTATGAAGGACATTATGGCGGCGGAAAGTTCGACGCACGATGAAGGGGTTCCATCTTTCACTTATTCGCCAGCAGATGCTTCTACGCCTTTGCTCTTCTCCTTGGCGCAGCCTCTAAGCGAACTGAAGGCGAGTCTGCTTGACAGTTTTGCAGGTAGGGAGCTGAAATTCAGGGACATATACGAATCGCACAGCATTGACACTCGATATGTCGAAAAGAACTATAAGGAGGCGCTAAAAGCGCTTGAGAGTGATGGCATGATCAGTGTGAGTTCCACAAAGAAAAAGCGGCGGTCTGGAACTTATGCGGATCACGTGTTGATTCGTTTTCATGGCAGGGGAAGAAATGGCAACTAATTCTGCGATCGAATGGACGGAGTCGACATGGAACCCCGTTGTGGGTTGTACGCTCATGTCGCCTGGGTGCACTAACTGTTATGCCATGCGATTGGCGCGCCGCTTGGAAACCATGGGGCAATCAAAATATGCGGGCATAACCCGAATATCGGGCGGACGTCCGAAATGGAATGGTGTTGTGCGGGTCGACGAAGAAAGTTTATGTCTTCCAAAGAAATGGAAGTTAGGGCGCATGATATTTGTTAACTCAATGTCCGACTTGTTCCATGATGAGGTGCCATTGGAGTTCATCCAGAGAGTGTTTAAGACGATGCGAGAGACACCCCAACATACGTATCAGATCCTTACGAAGCGCGCTGAGAGGCTTGAAGAGATATCTGGCAACATTGCTTGGCCACGGAATGTTTGGATGGGCGTAAGTGTAGAAAATGCAGACTATCAATATCGTATTGACAACTTGCGTCGAACAAATGCGGTTGTTAAATTTTTAAGCCTTGAGCCGCTGATAGGGCCTTTGAACAACCTTGATCTGAAAGGAATTGATTGGGTCATTGCCGGAGGCGAAAGTGGACCAGGGGCTCGCCCCATAAAGTTGGATTGGGCACGATCTGTTCGTGATCAATGTGTAGCTGCTGGTGTCGCATTTCACTTCAAACAATGGGGTGGCGTGAACAAGAAAAAGACAGGACGGGTCCTTGACGGAAGAACCTGGAATCAATTTCCGGTGCCTGCAGCAACACGAGCGAATGCGTCACAATCTCGCATAGCAGTCGGCGCCAGTAAGTGAGAGCCTAATTCGTGAACAGTGACAAGCTGTACCAGGGAAGCCTGTTTGCAGAGGACTTTCTTCTTGAATCTGTAGGCAAGATGTCTGATTGGCGGGACATCAGCGACACAACACTTGTTCAGTTTGAAGCCGATCTCCGGGAAGTATTCACACGCTTTCCCACAGACCGATTGCCCAACGAGAGCCAGACCGAGGATGATTTGATCTGGCCCATTCTTGGCTGCCTTGGCTGGCAAGAGAGTTTGCGACAGCAGAATTTGTCGGCACATGGCCGGGAAGACGTACCAGACGGATTGCTATTTGTCGATGGTGTTGCCAAGGGGCGCGCCAACAGTCTGGCTGAGGATTGGAAGCGCTATGAGCACGGTTTAGCGATTGTTGAGTCGAAGCGATGGCTGCGGCCGCTTGACCGCCGGTCAGGACGTCGTGGCGAGGAAACCGCGCCATCCACGCAAATGTTGCGCTATCTACGGCGTGTGGATGATCTGACTACTGGCAAACTCCGTTGGGGCATTCTCACTAATGGTGCCCGTTGGCGCCTCTATTACGCTGGTGCTCATTCGGTTTCAGAGCAATATTTTGAATTAAACCTCGCGACGGTTCTCAACATTCCAGGTCACGATGACAGCTCACCTACTCTGTCAGTTGATGATAGGCGGCATTGGCTGAAGGTGTTTGCGCTCATCTTTGGGCGCGAAGCGTTTCTATCAGGTGCTGTGGATGAACGGACATTTCACCAGCGAGCCATTGCCGAAGGCCGCTTCTATCAGGAAAGACTAGCAGCCAATTTGTCTGACTTGATCTTCCAGCAGGTCTTCCCTGCTGTTGCTCAAGCGATTGCCGATGCGGCTCCAGACGCATCGCTACCGGAGGTACGTGATGCGTCCTTGGTTCTACTCTATCGCTTGCTATTTATTCTCTATGCCGAAGACCGCGATTTGCTGCCGGTTCGCGATACTCGGTACGACGACTACGCGCTACGGGAGAAGGTTCGAAGTGATGTTGGACGCCGTATGGATACGAATGATGTCTTTTCTGAAACTGCCGCACAGTATTGGTCAATAATTGATGACTTGTGTCGAGCCATTGATAAAGGTGATGCATCTATTGGTTTGCCGCCCTACAATGGTGGACTATTTGACCAGCAACGTACGCCGCTTCTGGAGCACATTCGACTCAGTGATGCGGCGATTTCTGAGGTAATTGATACGCTCTCGTTCGAACAGGCATCTGAGGGTCGTCACTACATAAACTATCGTGACCTTGGTGTCCAACAGTTGGGTTCAATCTACGAGCGTTTGCTAGAGCAAGAGATCGTCCGTGACGGTGATCAGATCGTAATTCGCCCCAATATTTTTGCGCGCAAAGATTCAGGCAGTTACTACACACCCGATGATCTCGTTGGTCTGATAGTTACGGAAACACTTGATCCCCTTGTACAGACACGTCTAGATGCATTTACCGCCAAAGCATCTGAACTGGCTACAAGCTCGCTTTCTGAAGATCTCCGCATGGGGAAATTGAGGCGACTCGACCCCGCAGAAAAATTGCTCGAATTGAAGGTTTGCGACCCGGCCATGGGCTCGGGACACTTTCTGGTTAACCTTGTAGATCATCTCACTGATCAAGTGATTACGGCTATGGCGGAGGCGGAAGCCACGTTGGACGGCTACATTTCACCTCTGACAGAACGGATTGACGTTATCCGAAATACGATTATGGCCAATGCCGAGGAGCGCAACTGGGCTGTCGATCCCGCTCAACTCGACGATCGCCATATTGTCCGTCGCATGGTACTCAAACGCTGCGTCTACGGCGTGGACAAGAATCCAATGGCGGTGGAGTTAGCTAAAGTCTCGTTATGGCTGCATACTTTCACGGTTGGCGCGCCACTGAGCTTTCTCGACCACCACTTACGTTGCGGTGACAGCCTTTTTGGGGCCTGGGTGAGCAATGCCGTTGATAGGGCTAAGCATAATAAGGCTAAGCAGCAAGGTGGATCGTTGTTCTTGCGAGGTCCGGTAAGCCGGGCCATGCGTTCGGCGTCGTCCATGCAGATTATTGAAGGGTTGACGGACGCAGAGATTGCAGAGGCCCATCGGTCTGCTGATGTGTTTGCCGAAGTTTCCGAGATGACGGCACCACTGGATGCGTTTCTATCACTTCTCCATGCCTTCGACTGGATGGACCTTAGCGACAGTGATGACAAAACCGCATACTTGGCTTATCTTGATGGGACGTTTGGTGATCCTGTTGACATTGCTCAAGGGAATCTCACCAAATTAGTAGGGTCGAATCATACAGACCGATTCTCGTGCTTGCTGGAATCCGCACAGAAACTTATCGCTACTCAGCGCTTCCTGAACTGGCAGGTGGCGTTTCCGGGAGTATGGTCTGATTGGGAAGCCTCTGGTTTGACAGGCGGCTTCGACGCCGTAATTGGTAACCCACCCTGGGATCGGATGAAACTCCAGCAAGTGGAATGGTTTGCGACACGACGGCCTGAAATTGCTAAGGCACCACGTGCCGCTGACCGTAAGCGGATGATCGCGGATTTGGAGAAAGCTGGGGATCCGCTTGCCCAAGATTTTGCTGTGGCAAGCGGACAGGCTGCTGCCGCATTGCGTGTAGCGCGCAAAGGAGGAGACTATCCGTTGCTGTCCAAGGGCGACGTAAACCTTTATTCGTTGTTCGTCGAGCGCGCGATGACGCTGGCCAAGCCCGATGGCATGGTCGGACTATTAGTGCCGTCCGGCATTGCTTCCGATAAGACGGCGGCCCAGTTCTTTAAGAGTGTGGCGACGGAAGGCGGGTTGAAGGCACTTTATGATTTCGAGAATAAAAAGATCTTTTTTCCAGAGGTTCATGCGTCTTTTAAATTCTCTGTTTTTGTGGCGAGTCCCTCACCTTTATCAGGTGATGCGCAATGTGCTTTCTTCCTGCACGACGTGTCCGGAATCAAGAATCCGAACAGATGTTTTCCACTGAGTGCTTCGGATTTTTCGCGGGTCAATCCAAACACCGGTACTGCCCCGATTTGCCGATCACGCCGCGATGCGGAACTCACCACTGCGATCTATGGCCGTCTTCCGATATTGGTGGATCGTTCTTCTGGTAAAGCTGTCAAGGCATGGCCAGTCGAATATATGACCATGTTCCATATGACCAACGATTCCAATTTATTTCGCACTCGCACGGAACTGGGAGAGAAGGAAGGGGCGTGGCCTATCGGCAACAACTGCTTCGACAGTCCGTCCGGTAAGTGGGTGCCCCTCTATGAAGGCAAGATGGTGCAAGCGTACGATCATCGAGCGGCCAGCATTGTTGTCAATCCGGAGAAGGTGCATAGACCGGCCCATCCCAAGCCAGCCACCCTCGAACAGCATCAGGATCCAAACTGGTTGCCTGAGCCCCGATACTGGGTGTTGGAGAGCCGGACATCGTATTTGGAAGTATCGAGCCTATTAACTTTCAAAGACGTGACTGCACCAACCAACATTCGATCCATGATTGCTGCCCTTATTCCTTGTGCCGGGGTGGGCAATACTCTTCCAGTTTTGGTGCCGGAAAGCAATATGACCAGAACAGACGCAGCCCTTCTACTTGCTAATCTGAATTCTATTCCATTCGATTTTGTGGCTCGACAAAAAATCCAAGGACAGCACCTCAACTGGTTCATTCTCGAGCAACTCCCGGTTGTGCCGCCAGAACATTACGAGACAGTGCACTTCGGACCGAAAACAGCGGCGGAGATCATCCAGGAAGCAGTGTTTGAATTGACTTACACGGCGAATGATATGGCACTTTTCGCCCAAGGCATAGGGCATGTGGACGACGCAGGAGAAGTTTTACCTCCTTTCCGCTGGGTTGAGAATAGACGCCTCTGCCTTCGCGCAAAGTTGGATGCACTCTATTTTCATCTCTACGGCGTGACTGATCGCGACGATATCCGCTACATCTACTCAACTTTCCCCATTGTCGAGCGTGAGGAACATAAAGTTTGGAATTGTTACCGTTCCCGTGATCTCTGCCTTGCTTGGGTGAACGCGTTTTCTGCTGGTAATCCGGACGTGGTGATTGATTTGTGATGCGGACGAGCGTGTTAGCAGTTTTCGTGATTCAGTTTATATCAGCTCCAATAGGGTTTTTCTGGATTATTTCCTTGATGTGTTTGGAAGCACAAATACGCACAATACCGGTATTTGTGTTGTAGGTATAAGGGCTTTTATTTCCCACCCTATCCAATACAGACTGCTCTTCGCTCTCATACCCAGATACCACTCCAATTACTCGGTCGGGGGCTTTACTGAGGACGACTGGCCCTCCAGAGAAACCGGGGTTGTTGTGACCGTCAAGCAGAATAAGATTTTTGTCTGCCATGCCTACAGCAGAGATAATTGCTTTTTTTACGAATGGCAATGGAAAGTCAATATTCAAGGTGCCGACATTACAACCCATGCCGAATGGGAATCCCAAAAAATACACATCATCAGATAGCGCCATTTCGGAGGTGATTAGCAGTGACCCTGATCCACCAAATAATTGTTCAGAGGTCAATACTGAAACATCTACATCACCCATCCCATGTCCCACTAAAAGGACAGACAAAGACTTCCAATGGCCATCATGCAATATCTCAACCGTCCCTTGTTCGCGAATATGATTGGCAATGTGTTTTGCAGTGGCGAGATAGCGCTTCCTATCAAGATCCACAGTGAAGCACGTTCCAGAGTTGTTACCACAACGGATGTGGAATGTTCGTTGAAGTATGTTGCTTGTAACGGGCATAGCCTTGTTCCCTTGCCTTTCCACTTTAAACGATGATAGTGGCAGGAGTTTGGTATGAAGGCAACTTTGGTCGTCGTAGCAATCGCTACCCTGCTGGCTGCGGCTGATATCGTTCGACGTTGATTCGGTCTTC
>LXNI01002124.1_pt1 | contig 14686 bp, 17 predicted proteins | sample 809091 | NCBI WGS metagenome assembly LXNI01 (sample SAMN04870527, study PRJNA318959) | sponge metagenome | biome: 01000161; feature: marine sponge reef; material: water | host: Sarcotragus foetidus | place: Greece: Milos, Mediterranean Sea | collected 2013-05-29 | depth 5-7 m | reverse complement strand
GAACAGTCTCGTCCGATTATTGAGTAGTCTACAACTCAATATCCATCCCGTCGTAAGACACTTCCCAGCCCGCGGCTTCCACTGTCCGGCGTTCTTCGCTGTTGGCGAACAGGATTGGGTTGGTGGTGTTAATGTGGATGAAGATTTTCCGCTTGAGGTCCAGGTCTTGCAGGGCGGCCAGGGTGCCGTCTTCTCCGGAGACGCTGATATGGCCCATGCGCTGGCCGGTCTTGATGCCTACGCCGTCGCGGATCATCTCGTCGTCCACCCATAAGGTGCCGTCGAAGAAAATCAGGTCGGCGCCGCGGATGCGCCCGGCGAGTTCCGGCGTCACCCGGGCGCAGGCCGGCATGTAGTAAAACGACTTGCCGCTGTTCCTGTCCCGAACGTGCAGGGCGATGGTGTCTTCATCCACGGAACCGAAGTCCTTGCCCTTGCTTTCATCTTCCAGCCACAGGGCCACCTTGCCGGGAACGGCAAACGGTGTGATGTCAATATTCATGGAACTGCCGTCCGGTTTCAGCAGTTCCAGCGGTTCGTTCAAGGTCATGGGTGCGCGGCTGACGAATTTTGGATTCAGGACGTTGAATATGGTATTCGCCTGCAATACCCCCAGCACCCGCTGGGTGGCATAGATGCGCAGGGGTTGCGATTCGCGCAGGTTCAACAGGCCCGCCACGTGGTCCACGTCGGCATTGGTCAGCACCGCGCCCATGATCGGGCTGTGGCGCAGGTCTTTTTTCGGATGCAGGATAGCGTTGTCGTTGATCTGCTGGCGCAGGTCCGGGGACGCGTTGAACAGGTACCAGTCCTCCCCATCGGCGCTGATCGCGATGGATGACTGGGTGCGCTGCGGCGCCGCAGGATCATCCTGCCTGGCGCGCCTGCTGTTGGGATGGTTGCAGTTCCACTGCGGGTAACCACCCCCCGCGGCTGCGCCTAATACTCTGATATGCATAATACTAACTCCAGCGTGTTAAAATCGGTTTATCCGCGGATGACGCAGATGAACCTGCGTTAATCTGCGGATAAATAGCCCGCAGTGTTGCGCTCGACCCAGCGTTCTCCGTCGCTCACCGCTTCCTTCTTCCAGAACGGCGCCTTGTGTTTGAGGTCCTCAATGATGAAACGGGTGGCGTCGATGGCATCGCCCCGGTGCGCCGCCCAGGCGGCAATCAGTACGATATCCTCGCCGACTTCGATGGCGCCGGTGCGATGCAGTACCAGAACGTCGTGCACGGCCCACCGGTTTTGCGCCTGCGCGCAGATCTCTTGCAGGTGCTTTTCCGTCATGCCCGGATAATGTTCCAGGGTCATGTTACGGACTTCTTCACCCTCGTTGAAATCCCGCATCGTACCGATAAAGATGCTGGCAGCGCCGGATTTGCCGGAACTGCCGCCGGCTGCGCGGTAAGCGCCTGCTTCTGCCACCGCATCGAATGGCGCCGGTCTTAACTCCACCCGCACGGCTCACCCCCCGGTAACGGGAGGGAAGAAGGCAACCTCGTCTCCCTCTTTCAATTCAGGGTCGCCCTTGACGTGTTCCATGTTGATGGCTACCAGCATGGATGCGGGCATTTCAGTACCGCCACCGGCCCAGGCCCACACATCCGAGACCTTGAGGCCGGGCCTGAACTCCATCTGGTCCTCGGCGCGCCCCATCTCCTCGCGAATGCGGGCGAAAAACTTGACTTTTATAGACATGTGTTGCTCTGCGTGCCAACTCGTACGTGATGGCGTATTATAACCGCATAACGCACCGGGGATGAACCTTTATGGCAGAACTGACACATTTCAACGAGACCGGGGAGGCGCACATGGTGGACGTGGGCGCCAAGGACGCGACACATCGCGTTGCCGTGGCGGAAGGAACGATCAGCATGCAGGACCGGACGCTGAGCCTGATCATGGAGGGAGGGCACAAGAAGGGTGACGTGCTGGGTATCGCCAGGGTTGCCGGCATTATGGCGGCAAAGAAAACCGCGGAGTTGATTCCGCTGTGCCATCCCCTGGCCATCACTCATATCGATATCAGCCTTGAGCCCAGTCCCGATGAACGTGTGGTACATTGCCGGGCCCAAGTCGAGACCATCGGCCCGACCGGGGTTGAAATGGAGGCGCTGAACGCGGTGCAGGTGACCCTGCTGACGATCTACGACATGTGCAAGGCCGTCGATCGGGGTATGTGTATCGAGACGGTCAGGCTCCTGGAGAAATCTGGGGGGAAATCAGGAGACTGGGCGAGGTAGGCTCACGATATATGGGGTCAGAGTAAAATTTCTGGCGAAATTCTTACTCTGACCCCTTAAATTCCCCTGAATTGGCACGCTTCAACTGGTCAATCGGCGGTAGATGTCAGAGACCTTGTAAGGCAGTTTGCGCACGTCGTCGATCACCGTGTAGTTGGCGCTGCCATACATATAAGGCAGGTACTCCCTGGCCTCGTTGTCGATGGTGATGCAAAACGGATAGACCCCATCGGCGCGGATTTCCGAGATGGCCTGGCGGGTGTCTTCCATGCCGTAACGCCCCCGGTAACCACCGTAATCCTCGGGTTTGCCGTCAGACAGGGTAATCAGCAACCTGGAGCGGGCGTTCAGCCCCTGCAAGTATTTTCCCAGGTGGCGGATTGCCACGCCCATGCGTGTATAGGTCCTGGGTTTGATGCCGCTGATCCGGGCCCGCACCAACGACGTGCAGGCTTCCTCAAACTTCTTGACCCGGTAGATTTCACAACGCTTGTGCGTCCTGCCGGAAAATCCGTAAATGGCGTAAGGGTCGGATAACATCTCCAGGGCCTCACAGAGCAACACCAGCGCCTCTCTTTCCACCAGATTGACCCAGCCCCGGGTGGAACCGCTCATATCGACCATGAACATCACTGCCACGTCACGCCGGCTCCTGTGGAAATAACTGTACAGGTTCTCACTCATTTCCAGGCCCTGCCGGTGGTCGGCACAGGCTTCCACCAGGGCGTCAAAATCGATCTCATCGCCAAAGGCCTGACGCTTGCGCTGTTCGTAACCCTCGGCCAGGGTCTCGAACGAGCGGCGCACCGAACTTAGATGAAAGCGGTATTTTTCCAGTGTTGTGGCAAAAAAATCGTCATGGACCGGCGCGACGTCAACCTCGGTCAGGGCGCAGAATTCGTTTCGATAGCGTTGTCGGGTGTAATCCCATTCCGGGTAATACAGCGGGTTTTGCAGGTCGTAACCCGCGGGCACAGCCTGGCTGGCCTCATTCGAACCGGTTTCGGCAACCGGGTAGCCGGAATAGCCGCCGCTGACCTGCAGGTAGTCTTCGGGGAGTCGGCCCAGGTCCTGGATGATCGATACCAGTAACTGCTTCACCCCATCGTTGGCAACAAGTTCCCGTCCGCCAAAAACCAGCGTCAAAGCGCCGGCTCCCTGGCTTGTGTTGACACTGGCAACGCCCGGGTCAATCCCGCCCAGCGTCCAGCGCGTGCCGTCCAACGCGTGCGCGCCGGCCATTGCCGGACCCGGCTGCTCCTGGCTGAGTTGTGCCAGCGATTGCAATAATTTGTGCTGCTCCTGCCTTACCCGTTCCCGCAGCTTTGTCAGCGCGGTTTCCGGGAAGTAATCGCCATGATAGGCTTTGCGCGCCGGGAGCGGCTTGTCCAGATTACTGCTTATCCTGTCCACGCTGTCCATGGCGCCGGCGTTGGCGTGCAGCAACTCGCGGTTGGCGTGCGACCAAGCCAGGTACTGCGCCTTGTCGGCTTCGTCGAGCCGCTCAAGACGTTGCAGTTCCCGGTACAGTCCCGGAAAATCCCGGGCCAGGCGCGCCTCCAGCCGCAGACTCTCCAGGGTTGCGAAAACAGGCAGGGCGCAGGACAGCCCCGGCAACTGTAACAAGCGTTCCAACACGTCCAGACGCCAGCCACCGTAACGATTCTGCGCCCAGTGATACACCGCGGTCAGCTTGTACAGGGTTTCATTGTCACTGCATGTGTCGAAGACATTCAGAAAAGCCGGCAGGAAAATCAACTCCGTGTCGGTAAATACATGCTCTCCGTCAGTGAGGCGCAGGGGGCGACCGCCCAGGCCGGTCAAGTACTTCTCCAGGAATGGTTTTAACGCGTCCAGGTCCACCCCGGATTGGCGCGCGCGGTAATCCTCGGCAAATGCGTCCAGGTTTGCGATAACCTCAATGGCTGCGCCCAGGCCGCGTTTGTCATAGCGGTCCAGGATTGCGGTCAGCCAGGCGTCAACACCTTCAATCTTCAACCGCGTCAAGGCCCGCTCGAACCGGGGTGCAAAATGCCCCAGCAAATCGGGATGATCCTGTTGCAGAAGCTGTAACCAGCGCGCTATGCGATGTCGCGCCGCGGGGTCAAGTTCCGGCAGTGATCGGACCAGCTCCTCCCCGGAGGTTCCCTGGGACAGGCCGCCTCCCACCGCGCGTTGCACATGCGCGGGGATTTGAACTCCCTCCTGAGCAGGCGCTGGCGCGGAACCGTCCATCAAGAGATATGCGGACTACAACACCGAGGCGCAAAGTTCCCTGACTGTTTTCAGCATTTCCTCGTCGTCTGTGAGCGCCTGGTTTACCGCGCTCTCACAGGCTTGCCCGGGGGCGATGCCATGCCGGATCAGCCGGGCCGCGTTCACGATCAACCGGGTGCTGGCGCCTTCGGTCAGCCCATTGTCTTTCAGGTTCCTGGTCATGCCGGCAAACCTGACCAGCATGGTGGCCGTTGCCGCGCTGACGCCCGTTTCCTGCACCAGGATTTCCGCTTCCCGGTCGGGCTGGGGGTAAGAAAAATCCAGCGCCACGAAGCGTTGCCGCGTGCTCTGTTTCAGGTCCTTGAGCACGCTCTGGTAGCCGGGGTTGTAGGAAATGGTCAAACAGAACTCCGGCGTCGCTTCCAGTAGTTCGCCCAGTTTTTCTATGGGCAGGAGGCGCCGATCGTCACACAAGGGATGGATGACTACCGTGGTGTCCTTTCTGGCTTCCACGATCTCGTCCAGGTAACAGATGGCGCCGTTGCGCACCGCCCGCGTCAGTGGCCCATCAACCCAGACAGTTTGCCCGTCCTTGATCAGGTACCGCCCGACCAGGTCGGAGGCAGACAGATCATCGTGGCAGGATACCGTGATCACGGGCCGGGCCAGACGCCAGCTCATGTATTCCATGAAGCGGGTTTTGCCGCAACCGGTAGGGCCTTTGAGCAACACCGGCAGGCCATTATCAACGGCTGCCTCAAAGATACTTATCTCATTGCCGGCGGGCTCATAATACGGTTCCTGCCGGATGGCAAATTCTTCAAACCTGATGGGGTTGGCGCTCATCGGCGATCTCCGGACTGAATGATATTGCGCGCGGGGTAAACAGGTCGCGCCGGGGTATCAGCCATACTTGATGTACTTGAAGCGCGGGTCGTCCGGCGTGCCGTCCAGGGCGCTGTCTTCGTCCACGCCCGGCTGCCACATGACCACTTCCTCAATCTTCTTTGCCAGTTCGAAGTCCTTGTCGGTCACGCCTTTTGCCGCGTGGTTCATCAGCTTGACGATCACGAACGCGTAGCTTGCGCTCAGGTCGGGGTGGTGCCAGGCCGCTTCGGACAGGTGGCCGACCGTATTGATCACCATCAGCGTGCCTTTCCAGCCGCTGGTCTTGTACCGGCGCCGGATCCAGCCGTCCTCGTAATACCAGTGCGGCAGTTCATCTTGCAGCCGTTGTTCTATCTCTGCCACCTCGTAGGTGGCGTCCTGCGTTGCTTTGCGCCATTTTGCCATGATTATTCCCCGGTATGGATCGTTTATTCAGACGGATATTGTAGCAAATTGCCGCTTGCGGGGGATTAGCTTCCTGATGTCGGCAACGTTTGCGCCATCTAGCTGCGAAGTACGCCGGCGCTGCTTGCACAAAGCGCCGCGGAAACCCAGGTAATCCGGGTTGATATGCAACAGCGGCGAGATGTCCTCACGGGTCAGAGACCCTGCCAGGCCGGTGATCAGTCCCGTGCGTCCGGCCTTGTCCACAAACTCTGCCAATGTCCCATCATCCAGCTTGTCCCGCAGGTTCCCGTTGTCCTTCTCGCAGGTATCCAGCATCACTCCCGTGATGCCGCCGCGCCGGAGCCGCTTGAAATCGATGTCAGGAGGATACAGTTCGGCAAAAAAGACCAGGACAATGGAGATGCCCCTGCCCGTGAGCCTGTGCAGGACGGACAGCATGAACGGCGAGAGGGTCCTGTCAAACACCCCGACCTTGACGATATCGACCCCGCAGGCGTGCATGCCGATGACGGCAGTCTCCAGTTCCGCGGCATAGACCGGGAGGTCGCCCACAGTGGCGCTGAGCAAGGTATTTTTGTCCGGCAGCGACGCGATGGCGCGTACGCTGTCTTCATCCAGCGCGCCCAGCGCGCCCCTGGCCGGGTCTTTCAAATCTATCACGTCCGCGCCCTGGGCGCGGACCAGTTGCGCCTCTTCCAGTGATGAGACGCTGGCAAGGAATCCCGTCATTGCTTACCTCTTGTCAGCATTGTTTGAATAATAATTCTCGACCTTTTCCATCAGCCATTGCCATGCAGTGCGCTCATTCTCCCCGGCGGTCTTGCCGATGGCGATGCTCAGGTATTCCAGTTCCGAACGGATTTTCTGTTCCGGCAACATGTGCAGGCGGCTCACCAGTATCGCTGCTTCCAGCACCGCGGCCTGGGCGCGGTTGAAGCCGCGGAACGGCCCGTGGGTGGCGGCGTGCACCGCCCGGCAGGTAAATACCGGGCGCAGTTCGTCATCCTTACTGCTCTCTACCCGCACTTCTACGTGGGAAAGGGCGTCGGCCAGGCGTTTGCAGGCGATATGAGTCGCTTGCACCAGCGGCCAGTCATGGCGGCCGGTCAGGCAGCCGGCAATAATCAGGACATCTGCCGTCGCGTTAATCACCGCCACACCGGAGTGTAACAGGTTATCCAGGGTCCGTGACGGCTTGAACGGCGCAATCAGGTAATTTTCCTGTTCATGGCGGATACCCATGGGCGCGATATGCACGGCCCCGTCCGGGTTCATGGTGGTAATGACCGTTTCGTAAATCATTTGGACTTGCGTTTTCTTGCCTGTAATGTTGGACCGGCGGGTTTGTATTCACCGGTGGGGTGGGCCTTCATGTCGTGCGCGGACTGCATACGCTGCTCCCGCTCCGCATCCGCCTCGGGGACGACCGCCACTCCCCAGTCCAGGTCCTCGTCCTGCACGTAACGCTTGCCCAGTTTCAGAGCGACCTGCGCCTTCGCCAGTTCGACGCCCATGTAGAAAGCATGAGGCGCATCCTCTTCCAGCAGTTTCAGCGCAGGGAAGAACTCATAGGGGTCCCGCCCCGTCACCAGGCCGTCCCGGTTGAACACGTGGATGCCTTCCGGCGTTATTTCCACCCGGTAACTGGGGTCGGTGATCTGGTCGGCCAGTTCCCTGATCTCGCCCAGGTCATAGGGGAACGGCTTGCGTTCATGGCCGGTTAACAGGCCGCCGTCAATACCCTTGGGCAGCCCCTCATCCTGTTTTGCCGCGTACATGATGCGCCGGGCCAGGTCCAGTTCGCGCACCACGGAACAGGCATGGGGGCTGACTTCCGTCGCCAGCACGTGGTTGATGTCCAGTTCCGATATGACGCCGCACAGCATGGCATTGATGCCGCCGGTGTCCGCCTCGGTCAACTCGGTCAGGTTGCCGGTCCCCATCATGATCTCGATGCCGGGATAACGTTCCCGCAAGGCGTGGTAGCGCAGGATGGAAGCGGTAAACCCGAAGTGGACCGGGTCCAGGATACTGTCGGCAATGAACGGTTTATCCTGCTCCAGGAACTTGTCCACCAGCCGGTACAGGGAAGGCATATCGGTGTGCTGTTCCGGGATCAGGATGGGTATCGCCGCCGTCTCAGCGGCGATCCAGGCGCTGCCTTCATGCAGGCTCAGCAGGTAATCCGCGCCCGCGTTGGCGCCGCGCAGCAGTTCCTCGTTGTCCAGGGAATCAACGCTGACCGTGTAACCTTCCCCATGCAACGCCTGCACGGCCTCTTCCAGGTGCGGGAAAGGCGTATCCGGCAGGCAACCTATGTCGATCACGTCGGCGCCGTCCCTTTTGTATCTTGCGGCCCTGGCCAGGATCTCATCCACGCTGACCTGCGGCGCCTCCACTATCTCGGCAAAAATGCCCATACTGTAATCATCCAGGCTGAGCGCCTGTGCCTCACGCCCGAAAAAAACAGGCAGGTCCTTGACGTCCACGGGACCGCGCTGCACCGGCACGCCCAGGGTCCCGCGCAACGCTTCAAGGTCGCCCTGGCACAGCCCCGGCACCACGATGCGATCCACCCCCTCCAGGCCCTGCAGGCGGCGGCCGATCATCTGCGCGGTCATCAGCGCGGCGACGCTGACGCCGATGTTTCGTATCTCGTAGTCGAACTCTACCGGTTGCAGCGCATCCAGCACGCGCTGCAGGCGTTTTTCAGCAAGTTTGCCGGTCAGGAAGAGGATGCGTTCGGTCATGGTGATTTATCCGCAGATAACGCAGATTAGCGCAGATGGGGTAAACATAAAAGTCACGTTGCTTTCAGATAGTTGGGGTCAGAGTAAAATTCTGGTAGAAATTTGGGGTCAGAGTAAGAAATTCGCCAGAATTTTTACTCTGACCCCGGAGATTTAGAATCAATACTGGCTGATATGAACCAATCCAGTTGTCGAATGGTTTAATATAACGACTTATCCTGTTATAATTGCATTCTTGATAAACTCATAACTTATTGTTTTATATGCCTTGTTTTTTCTGCAGGGAACACTGCAAGAACTGGCATGGTTTTCGCTCTTTTTCAGGAGCAGATAAATAAAGAGGCGTAAATGGGTATTACTGAAACACAGGCTCCGTGGTCGCGGCAGGAATTTGAACAGCGCTTGCGTGACAAGGAGAAATACTACCATATTCATCATCCGTTCCACGTGCTGATGAATTCGGGGAAACTGGACAAACCGGCGATACAGGGCTGGGTGGCGAACCGGTTTTACTACCAGACCAGCATCCCGGTGAAGGATGCCGCGATCATGGCCAACTGCCGTGAGCGGGACGTCAGGCGCCAATGGGTGCAGCGCATTATCGATCATGACGGCCAGGAGGGCGAAGACGGCGGCATCGAGGCCTGGCTGCAACTGGGTGAGGCCGTGGGACTGGAGCGGGACGAATTAATCTCCGAGGAACGCGTGCTACCCGGCGTGCGCTTCGCCATCGACGCTTACTATAACTTTGCGCGCACGGCCACCTGGCAGGAAGCAGCCTGTTCATCGCTCACCGAACTGTTCGCCCCGAAGATACACCAGAAGCGCCTGGACAACTGGCCGCAGCATTACACCTGGATAGACGCGCGGGGATATAACTACTTCCGCAAGCGCCTGAGCGAGGCCAGGCGGGACGTGCAGCACGGCCTGGACGTTACCCTGGATTATTTCCGGACCCGGGCGGAGCAGGCGCGCGCCCTGAACATCCTGCAACTGAAGCTGGATATCCTCTGGACCATGCTGGACGCCATGTGGATGGCCTACATTGAAAACAAGCCGCCCTATTATTGTGTTCAGGAAAGATAGTTGGGGTCAGAGTAATGTCTGACGAATTTCTTACTCTGACCCCATAAATCCATATATCATGAATAACATCCCTGAAATCGCTCCGACCTTCCGCTTCCAATGGGAAGAGGCCCAGGACTGTTACGTCATCCTGTACCCGGAGGGTATGGTCAAACTCAGCGGCAGCGCCGGCGAGATTATGAAACGCTGTGACGGCGTCAAGAGCACCCAGGAGATCATCACCGAACTTGAGGGTACGTTCCCCGGGGTCGACCTGAAAGACGACATCCATAACTTTTTAGACAATGCGAGGAATAATGGCTGGATTAGATACAAAACGTAGCCAACCACTCTGGCTGCTGGCCGAACTCACCTACCGCTGCCCATTGCAGTGTCCCTACTGCTCGAACCCGGTGGAGATTGCCAAATACAATGATGAGCTGAGCACCGAAGACTGGATCAGAGTGTTGCAACAGGCACGCAAGATGGGCGCCACCCAGCTTGGCTTCTCCGGTGGGGAACCCCTGGTGCGGCGCGACCTGGAAGAACTGATCGGCGAGGCGCGGCGTCTGGGTTACTACACCAACCTGATTACCTCCGGGGTGGGGATGGACCGGGACCGGGTCAAAGCCTTCAAGGAAGCGGGCCTGGACCATATCCAGATCAGCTTCCAGGCCAGTAATGAAGAGTTGAACAATTTCCTTGGTGGCACGAAAAGCTTCCGCCACAAACAGGAGATGGCCAGGGTGGTCAAGGAATTTGAGTACCCCATGGTCCTGAACATCGTGCTGCACCGGAAAAACGTGGATCAGATACGGGACATCCTGGATATGACGGTGGAATTGAACGCTGATTACGTGGAGCTGGCCAGCACCCAGTATTACGGCTGGTCCAGGGTCAACATCGACCAGTTGCTGCCGACCCGGGAGCAACTCGCCCGGGCTGAAGTGGTGGCGCAGGAGTACCAGGAAAAGATGAAGGAGCAGATGAAAATCATCTACGTCATCCCGGACTACTTCGAGAACCGTCCCAAGGCCTGCATGAACGGCTGGGGGTCGATTTTCCTTACCATCGCCCCGGACGGCAGCGCCCTGCCCTGCCACGCCGCGGCCCAGTTGCCGGGACTGGAATTCCCCAACGTCAGGAACCACAGTATCGACCATATCTGGAATGATTCCGATGCCTTCAATAAATTTCGCGGCTTTGACTGGATGCAGGAACCCTGCCGCAGTTGCCCGGAAAAGGAAAAGGACTTCGGCGGCTGCCGCTGCCAGGCTTACATGCTCACCGGTGACGCCACCAACGCCGACCCCGTGTGCGACAAATCTCCCCACCACGGGGAGTTACACGCCGACGTGGAACGGATTGACAGCTTGTCGGGCACAACAGAGTTTGAAAGCAAGCCGCTGGTGTTCAGGAATATGAAGAATTCGAAGGAGTTGATAAGGGGCGAGGCTACAGTTTAAAGGGTCGCCCTCAGGGCGACACATCTGATTACGTCCCTGTGACTGGCTACCGGCCATTCCCTGGCCGGTATGACGGACGGGTGCGTAGCGCCCAGGCCACGTCCAGGGCCTGGCGGTTTTCCTTGACGTCATGCACGCGTAACAGGTGGACGCCGGCCAACACGCCCAGGGTGGTGGTGGCGCAGGTCGCGCCTACCAGTTCGCGGTAGCTTGTTATATCGCAAATCGAGCCCATGAAGCGTTTGCGGCTTGCTCCCAGCAATACCTTGTAGCCGGTGGCCGTGAAACTGTCCAGATTCACGATGATATCCAGGTTGTCGCGTTTGGATTTGCCGAAGCCGATACCCGGGTCGATCACCAGGTTCTCCTGCCTGATGCCCGCGTCCATGGCAGCCTCGGCGCGCGCCAGCAGGAATGTCTTGATTTCCTCCACAACGTCCTCGTAATGCGGGTTATCCTGCATGGTCCTGGGGCTTCCCTGCATGTGCATGATGATGTACGGGATTCCGGCCTCGGCAGCCAATTTGAACATGCCGGGGTCGTCCCGTCCTGCCGAGACGTCATTGACGATGGTCGCGCCCTGCTCCAGCGCGGCGCCGGCGACCCGGGTTGAGGTCGTATCGATGCTGACGGGAATATGCGCGGGTAGTTGCCCTTGCAGTTCCCTGATGACCGGTAGCACGCGCTGCAGTTGTTCCGCTTCCGTGACGCGTTCCGCCCCGGGACGGGTGGATTCGCCACCGACGTCGATAATATCCGCACCCTGCTCCGCCATCCCCAGAGCGTGGGCTATGGCAACATCCGCGGCATGATGCAAACCACCATCGGAAAAACTGTCCGGGGTGACGTTCAGGATACCCATGAGCAGTGGTTTGGCCCGCAAATGTCTCCGTTCTGATTGCCGGAAGCTTTCACTCATGAGGGGCTAACCCAGTTTACGGGCAAATTCATCGGTTGCAGTCACCAGGGCATCCACCATAACGGACTCGCCGGCCAGGTGCCCTCCTTCCCGCACTATCACCAACTCCGTCTCCGGCAGCGCCCGGTGTAACGACCAGGAGGTATCCAGGGTACAGGTCAGGTCCCGGCGTCCGTGGATGATCCGGATTGGCGCCTGCGGGAGCGTCGCCACATTATCCAGGATTTGATTCTCGGCGATAAAATAACGATGCTTTGCGTAATGAGTCTCTATGAGGACTTCACAAACCGTCTTGTCCACGTTGCCCGGCGTATACTCTCCCACCCCCGGCAACAGGTAGGTCACCAACCGCCCCGCCCATTTCGACCAGGTCAGGGCCGCGGCTTCCTGTATTTTTCTGTCGGCGCCGTGCACGCGGGTATGGTAGGCCGTAACCAGGTCATCTCTCTCGGCCTCTGGAATGAGTTCGGTAAACTCCTGCCAGTAGTCGGGAAAGATCATGCTGGCGCCCTGTCTGCCAAACCAGTCCAGGTCTTTCTGCCGGGCCAGGAAGGCGCCGCGCAGGATCAATCCCAGCACCCGCGACGGATGCGACTGTGCGTAGAGCAGGCCCAGGGTAGCGCCCCAGGAGCCACCGAAGACCAGCCACTGCGCTATGCCCAGGTGCTCCCTGATCCGCTCGATATCCTGTAACAGCTCCGGGGTGGAATTATGCCGGGTCTCGCCGGCCGGCGTGGAGCGGTTGCAACCGCGCTGGTCAAACAGCACCACCCGGTATTTTTTCGGATTGAAGTAACGCCGATGGTTCTCATTACACCCCGACCCCGGCCCTCCATGCAGAAAGATAACCGGAATGCCGCGCGGGTTACCGGCTTCCTCCGCATAGACGGTGTGCACCGGGTCCATTTCCAGGCGGTAGCGCTTTAACGCATCGATTTGGGGGTATAATTCTCGCATGGAAGTCCGATTTCGCCGGAGGCTGCGCAAGTACTGACCGGGCCGGTCTTAGATCTCGCCCAGTATCTCTTCCCGCTTTTGCTGGAATTCCTCGGCGCTGATCAGTTCCTTGTCGCGTAGTTCCCGCAGGGTCAGCAGTCGCTGCTCGACCGTCTGCTTTTGAGCTTCTCCGTTTGAAGATTGCCTTTCCTTGCGCAGCTTCGCCATTTCCAGGCGCATTTCCCGTTGCTCCCGCGCCAGCCTGGCCGCCTCGGCCTGCATGGCGGCGCCGGCTGCGGTTTCCTCCGGCGCCGTTTGTTGCGCTTTTTCCGCCAGGTACACCGTGGCCGCCTGTTCCAGGTCTATCTCTATCCAGTCCCGGCGCGTTTTCTTCCCGTCCACGTGAGGTTCTACACCTGCCCGGGCCACAATTGAACCCTTGAAACCGGCAGATTTGGCCCGGCGACCGTGCTTGAAATATTGCTTTGTTTCCGTCACTCCGTGACTTTTCTCAACTGTTTCCTTGAACCTGTCTCCTTCACTGTCATAATCACCGATGATAACGTGCAGTTTGCCATCCAGGTAGAACACCCGTCCGCCCGTATAACCCCTGTTCTGAATAAGAAGGTATTTCTTTTCGGAACGCGCCAACACAAACACGATGTCCTGATCCGGTCTGGCTTTGGACAGGCCGGCGCTGATGTACTGTCCCAGCAAGCGGGACTGTTGCAGGGAAAACAGTTTGTTGAATTTCTTTTTCTTGAAAAATCCCCCACCGGACCAGGCATCGATTCCCTCAAGCGCACTGGTGACCTGATTTACGTTTAACTGGACCGGATGCTGATTCGGCGGTGTCACGTCCTTCTTCGACTGATCCTGCTCCGTCAACCGGATATACAGGTTGCTGCCGGACTTCCACAACACTTCATCATTCGTGCCGAAATTGGGCAATAAATCTGCCTGGATAATGCCTGCGTATAACAGCAGGAATACATACAGGGGGCTGGTTTTGGTGATATTTTTCATTCCGCTACAAGCCGGCATCATAATCTTTGTCATCCGGCACGCATTCATTACCTTCATGCCTGGTACAGGCTCATCACATTGAAAACCTTGCGCAACAAGAGGCGACGAGCAGGTTTAAGGGATATTTATCTTTACATCATAAAATTCGTTTGAACCAAGATCTCGAAACTGAACTGACAAAACTGAATTTGGCAGGGCATCAAGCCTTTTCCCAAAATTAAAATAAACTACACCTGACACCTTACGATTTGGATTTAATACCTTTTCTTTCGGAAGTTCTTTCTCACTCCAATCAGAGAGCATTTTCTCATTAGCCTCTTCTGCAGACATATAGGAGAAGATTCCAAATCCCAATAGAGCATACATTAGTTTATTGTGTTCAAACTTTTATGCTACAGTTGCGGCCGGCACCGGATTTATTACGTTCCCCTGAGTATCCATCAATTCAATCTCATCTTTAAGCAGGTGGTAGGCAACATCCGACTGATTTTCCATAATCAACAGAATTGGGACAATGCCCTCTTCAGTAAGGTTGATGGTAAACGCTTCTTCTACTTTTTCCTTTGTATTATAAGTATCAATTGCAACTGTAACGCCGGCAACTTCTTCCTTTGATACATAATTATCTGCAGATTTTACAACAAGATCTTTTGCCTCATGGGAAGCGCATCCCGTGAGAATAAATACCAATAGAGTAGTGCTTATAAAAATTCTGGATTTCATTTTAGAGAACACTCCCAATAGTTATCTTGTGGCCCTATC
>LXNI01002123.1_pt1 | contig 14689 bp, 13 predicted proteins | sample 809091 | NCBI WGS metagenome assembly LXNI01 (sample SAMN04870527, study PRJNA318959) | sponge metagenome | biome: 01000161; feature: marine sponge reef; material: water | host: Sarcotragus foetidus | place: Greece: Milos, Mediterranean Sea | collected 2013-05-29 | depth 5-7 m | reverse complement strand
CCGCCGGAGGCGTCCTCCCCGCGACCCAGGCGGAGCTGCTCGCCCAGTCCCACCGACCGGCCCACCTCGGCCAGGGTGGCCGCGTTCACAAGCGAGGCCCGAGCCTTGGCCAAGTCGCCCTCGGCCCAATCTCCGAAGCGCTCGTACAGCCTCCGGGTCACGACCAGGCTCAGCACGGCGTCACCGAGGAACTCCAGCCGCTCGTTCGAGGAGGACCCGGAGTGCTCCGCGCACCAGGATCGGTGCGTCAGGGCCAGATCCAGCAATGCAGGGTCGTTGAACCGGTGACCGAGCCGGTCCGTGAGCATCGATGCGCCCGCCGGGGCGGTCTGGACCGTCAACCCAGCTTCGCCACGACGTAGTCGACGGCGTCGCGCACCGACCGCAGGTCTTCCAGGTCCTCGTCCTCGATTCGGAAGCCGACGGCGCGCTCGGCCAGCTCCTCCTCGATGCCCTCGACCAGCTCTATCAGCGCCAACGAGTCGGCGTCGAGATCATCGGCGAAGGAGGCTCCCTCGGCGATGTCTGACGGCTCAATCTCGAGGATGTCCGCGAGCCGGTCCCGAATGAGCGCCAGAACCTCGTCGCGTCCTATGGGCGAGTGCTCCACATGGGTCTCTGCGGGCATCGGCTCCTCCGTGCTCGGATATCGATCGATGCAGCCCGACAACCCTACCGGCGCGTCCAAGGGCCGCGTACGCGCGAACGTGGTGCTAACGGCGGGCGACGGCCGCTATGTGGTCCACCATGCCGGCGGCAACCATCTCGCGGGCCACCCGTATGGCGTTCATGATGGCGGCCGCGCTGCTGGCACCGTGGGAGATCACGCAAACGCCGCGGACTCCCAGCAGCAGCGCTCCCCCGACTCCATCGGGGTGGAGCTCCTTCGCCATCGCGTCGAGGGCGGGGGCCAGCATCTGTCCTGCCTCCCGCGAGATGTCATCGCGGTCGATGGCCACCAGCACCCGGCCGAGCAGCGCCCGCAGGGCGCCCTCGAGAGCCTTGAGGGTCACGTTCCCGGTGAACCCGTCGGTCACCACCACATCGATGTTGGGAGTCATGATGTCGCTGCCCTCGACGTTGCCGACCCACTCCGCACCGACGTCTGTTGCCCAACCGCCGTCGGCGAGCAGCTCGAACACCGACTTCGTGAAGTCGTTGCCCTTGCCGGCCTCCTCGCCGATGGACAGCAAGCCGACGCGGGGGCATTCGATGCCGAAGCGGTCACGCGCGTAGACGGAGCCCATCCGGGCGAACTGCACGAGCCATTCGGGGCGGCACTCGGCGTTGGCACCCGAGTCGAGCATCGTTGTGGGGCTGGATCCGGGAGCGGGGATCGGCGTCGCGATGGCGGGGCGGGTGATTCCCCGTATGCGCCCCATGCGCAGCAGTGCCGAACCCATGGCTGCGCCCGTGTTCCCAGCGGACACCATGGCCGAGGCCCGGCCGTCGCGAACCGCCTCAGCCGCCCTGACCAGTGACGAGTCCTTCATCGTGCGAACGCTCGAGCCCGGCTCGGCGTCCATGGGTATCACCTCGGAGGCCTCGATCACCTCGAGCCCGCCGGTGTCGCCCATCTCTTCGGGGCGCCCCACCAGCACCACGGGAATCCCGAGCTCATCCGCGGCTCGCCGGGCGCCGTCCACGATCTCGGAGGGGGCTCGGTCGCCCCCCATCGCGTCTACGGCTACCGGTTCCATCGGTGATTCAGACCGTTCAACTCCAACAAAGGTTCCATACCCGATCCGGGCGCCGGATCCTGGGACTTCGACCGGCTACTCGACGTCGATGGCCTGCCGGTCGTGATACCAGCCACAGTTGCCGCACACGCGGTGGGGCCGCTTGACCGCTCCGCACCGGCTGCAGGCGCTCCGCCCGCCAGGGCGGATGCGCCACGCGGAGGCTCTCCGGCTGCGGCCTTTGGCCTTGGAGGTCTTCTTCTTGGGAACAGCCATGGGTTCTTCGACCTTCGACGGGAACCGGCAAGATTGCGGCCTGCGAGCCTACCGGCGAGCCGGCAGGCCTACACGTCCCCACCCTCGGACTATGTCTCCCGCGCCGCTAGTCGGCCCCCAGCGTCGGCCGCGGCCGGTCCGGTCGGGAAGCGGTCCGGCACCGGCCCAGCGCAGTCCACCGAGCACAGGGGGGCCATCGGCAGGGCCAGTATCGCGGTCTCGCGCACCGCAGGACCCAGGTCTATGCGCTGATCGACGATGGGCCAGGTCTCACCCTCCGCAGGCTCCCACTCGAACACCTCCCGCAATGCGGTGTCGATCCGACCGCGCACCTCCTCGAGGCATCGGCGGCACTCGGCCGCCCATTCGCCCGTGACCCGGCCGGCCGCAACAAAGGAGCTGCCGGCGGCCGTCACCTCGAGATCGACGTCGACGACCCCGTCTGCGACCTGGGCGCCGTGCACACCGGCGTCGTCGAGCACCCATTGGCGCTGCACCTGTATGCGGTCGATCGAGCCGGCCTGGAGCCGGACGCAATCGACCATCAGCGCGTGCGTCAACCCAGGTCCTGGTCGAACACGTCGTCGTCGGATGGAGGTCTCGGCGCGGGCGCCTCGGGCCTCGGAAGTTGGGTGTCCTGCAGCCGCCGGCGTCCCGTCGTCACGGTAGTGAGGGTCTTGTGCAGCATCGCCTCGAAGGTCGCCAGACGCTGATCGCACCAGTCCTCGGTCTCGAGCTTCATCCGGCGGGCCCGCTCCTCCGCTTCTGTCAAGGTGCGCCGGGCCCGCATCTCCGCGGCCTTGACCACCTCGCTGCGCTGCACCATCTGCTCGGCCCGGGCCCGGGCCGCGGCGATGATCTCCTCACCCTCGCGCTGGGTGCGCAGCCGTATGTCGTCACGTTCCTTGAGCATCCATCGAGCGGCCCGCAGCTCCTCGGGGAGCGCGGTGAACGCCCGCTGCAGAATGCCCAGCAGCTCCTCACCATTGATCATCACCGAGGTGGAGAACGGCATGGGCCGCGACCGCTCGACAATGCGGACGGCCTGCCCCAGCAGCTGCTCGACGGCTAGCCGGCGGGCCTCCGAGGAACTCTCGGCTTGGCCGGAGTCGGACTGCGGGACGGGACTGCCGGCGGAGCTCATCGCTCCTGCTCGAGACGACTCAGCAGCCGCTCCTGGACCGGCGCGGGCACCATCGACGAGACGTCCCCACCGAATCGGACTACCTCGCGGATCAGCTTCGAGGCAACGAACGACCGCTTGCTGGCCGACGGGATGAAGACCGTCTGCACGTGCGCGAGAGCGTGGTTCATCTGCGCCATCTGCAGCTCGTTCTCGAAGTCCGACACCGCTCGCAGCCCCTTGACGATGAAGTCGGCGCCGATGTCACGAGCCAGATGGACGACGAGGTTGGAGAACATCGCGACCGAGACGTTGGGGAGGTGCGCGCAGCATTCCTTGATCATCTGCTCGCGCTCGTCGAGGCTGAACATCCCCTCCCCCTTCTGGGGATTCCGCATGGGCGCCACTACCACCTCATCGAACAGTCCGGAGATGGTCTCGATGATTTCGAGATGGCCGTAGTGGATCGGGTCGAAGGATCCGGGATACAGCACACGGGTCACTGTTCGGCTCCGGTGAGGATCGGGCCGCCGCTGGCAGCTTGTGCGAACGTCACCACGGTACCGCCGTGACGCCGGTGTTGGTGGATGGCAAAGTCCGGCCCCACGTCCACCGGGCGATCCGACTCGGCCACGACGAGGTCGGCCGGAACCCGAGACAGCAGCCCCGGCCAGGCGTCGAACGTGTACGGGGGGTCCACTAGGGCGACATCGAAGCGGCGACGAAGGCGGGCAAGCTCAGCGAGGGCGGCGTCGGCGTCCACGGCCATCACGGTGGCACGGTCCGCCAGGCGGGTTGCCTCCAGGTTGTCTCGCAGCACTGCGGCCACGGCCGGGTCCCGCTCCACGAACACGGCCTCTGCCGCGCCCCGGCTCAGCGCCTCGATCCCCAGAGCCCCCGTCCCGGCGTACAGGTCGAGAACCAGGGCGTCCTCGAGGGCGCCGAGGGAGTACAGCGAGTTGAACACGGCCTCGCGAACCCGGTTCGGGGTGGGGCGGGTGGCGTCTGTGGGGGGCGACGCCAACCGGCGGCCCTTGGCCGTTCCCGCCACCACCCGGATTCCCTTCGTCATCGGTTCAGTTCCCCCTTGACCGAACTGGCAGCGTTCTGACCCCCATAGCGGGCAGAATGCTGCCAATTCACTGGCTAGCTCTTGAGCAGGAACTCGGCGTCGCGGTCGCCGAGCAACAGCTCGATCTCGTCAGCGAGTGCCGGGTGGCTGTGCAGGTCCGGGTCGTCGTCGAGCATCTCGATGGCGACATCGCGGGCTATGGCAACCCACTCCTTGTCCTGGCGCAGCGATGCCAGCCGCAGGTCGTTGCGGCCCTTCTGGCGCTCACCCATGATGGTGCCCTCGCCCCTCAACTCCAGATCGGCCTCGGCCAGCTCGAAACCGTCAGTGGAGGCCACCACCGCCTCCAGCCGCGCCTCGGCGTCCGCCGTGACGGCCTCGCCCACCAGATAGCAGCTGGACGCGATGTCGGAGCGGCCCACCCGGCCCCGCAGCTGATGGAGCTGCGCGATGCCGAAGCGGCCCGCGTCGAGCACCACCATCACAGTGGCGTTGGGAACGTCCACACCGACTTCGATGACGGTGGTGGCCACGAGCACGTCCAGCGCTCCGGCACGGAACAACTCCATCGTCGCGTCCTTCTCCGCGGTTGTGACGCGCCCATGCAGCAGACCTACGCGGAGTCCGGCCAGCTCGCCGTCCCTCCCGGTTAGACGCTCGTGGGTCTCGATCACCGAACGCACTTCGAGCACTTCCGACTCGTCGATGACCGGGCACACCACGTAGGCCTGCCGGCCCTCGCAGACCGCGGCCCGCACCGCCTCCCAGACCTGCGCCTCCTCCAATGGGCCGCGGGCCCACGAGGTGGCCACGGGCAACCGGCCCTCGGGGAGCTCGTCAAGCACGGACACGTCCAGATCGCCATACACGGTCATGGCGGCGGTGCGAGGTATCGGCGTCGCGGTCATCACGAGCAGGTCGGGCAGCACCGACCCGGGCCCGCGGTCGCGCAGAACGGCCCGCTGCTCGACCCCGAAGCGGTGCTGTTCATCGATCACCACCACACCCAGAGCCCGGTACTCCAGACCCTCGGAGATCAGAGCGTGGGTTCCCACCACGATGTCGACGTCGCCGGCCGCGAGCCCCGCGTGCGTCCGGCGCCGATCGGCTGCGCCGCGGCTCCCCGACAACAACTCGACCTTCAGCGGCCGCTCCCCGCCGAGCCGCCTGTCATCGGATACCGACAGGTTGCCGAGCAATGAGACCATCGTGGCGAAGTGCTGCTCGGCCAGCACCTCGGTCGGAGCCATCAACGCCCCCTGGAAGCGGCCCTGCACCGCGGTAAGCAGCGCGCACAGGGCCACGACGGTCTTGCCCGCGCCCACATCGCCCTGCATGAGCCGGTGCATGGGGTACGGCTGGGCCAGATCTCCGAAGACCTCCCCGATCACGCGCTGCTGGGCGGCGGTCAGATGGAACGGCAGGCGCGCAAGGAACCGATCGACCAGTTCGCCGCCGATGGCATGGGACAGGCCGGCCGTATGGCGCTCCAGCCAGCGCTTGCGCCTGACCAGCTCAAGCTGCACGCGCAGCAACTCGTCGAACTTCAGGCGACGCCGTGCCTCGTACGACTCTGCCATGGTGGTGGGCCGGTGGATGCCGTTGAGGGCGGTGTGACGGCCCACGAAGTCGAACCTCCGCAGCACGGCAGCAGGAACAGGGTCGTGTATGCCACGATCCTGGCAGCGGTTGAGAGCCTGCTCGACGAACTTGAAGATGTCCCATGTGCTCACGCTCGCCTTCTCCGATTGCGGGTACACGGGGAAGAAGCGACCGGTGCGGTCCCCGACCCGGTCGACCACCGGATTGGTCATCTGGAGGGAGCCCCGATACGGCCTCGGACTACCGAAGACGACCACTTGACTACCCGGCTGGAGGATCTTCTCTTGCCAGGGCTGGTTGAAGAATGTGAGCTTGAGCCGTCCGGTCTCGTCGGAGATGACCACCTCGACCAGCGTCCGGCGCTGCTTGATGCGCCTCGACGAACTCCGCTGCACCGAGCCCTCCACGAATGCATCCTCACCCTCGACGAGCTCTGCGATTCGGGCTTGCTTGGTGCGGTCGATGTAGCGGTGCGGATAGTGCTGGAGCAGGTCCAGCACCGAGTCGATCTCCAGCCCGGTGAGAGCGGTGGACCGCTTGAGAATCCGAGTTCTTCCGGACCGGTCGACTGTCTCAAGGTCCCGGAGGCGCCCGATGCCGATGGCGTCGAGGTCCCGGAGCGTGAGGGGAGGATCGCCGGCCGGCATCACTCCAAGCCGAAGTAGTAGGGGTAGAGGGGCTGGCCGCCGTCACTCACCTCGACCTCCACGGCGGGGTGGTTCTCGCCCACATGCTCCACGATGGCCTCGGTGGCGGCGGGGTCGGTGTCAGCGCCAGTCAGCACCGTCAGCAGTTCGTGGTCGTCGTCGATGATGGCGTCTATCAGTCTTGTCGCGGCCTCCACCGGGCCGGACTCCACGGCCGTTATGCCGTCGGGGCCTATGCCGAGCCAGTCGCCCGTCTTGATGGGGCCCGCTGAGCTGGTGGCGTCCCGCACCGCCTGGGTGACCTCGCCCGCAGTCACCGCGGCGGCGGCCTCGGCCATCGCGGCGACATTGTCGGCCGACATGGCTTCAGCCGAGAAGGCCATCAGGCTGGAGATGCCCTCCACGACGCTGCGGGTGGGGACCACGCCGACCGTGCGCTGGGTCTCGCCGTCGACCTGCTCGGCCACCGGGATGATGTTCTTGTTGTTGGGAAGCACCACCACATGCCCGCTGGGAAGAGAGTCGACAGCCGCGAGCAACTCGGCGGTGGAAGGGTTCATCGACTGGCCCCCGGTCACGACGCGACTCACTCCCATCGAGGTCAGGATGGCCTCCACTCCCTCACCGGCGCCCACGGCCACGACTGAGCAGCGGTCGGCCTCGGTGATCTCGACCGGTGCCGGCGGCGAGGGATCGCGGTCGCCGGTCGGCGGCGCAGAGAACGCCTCGGAGTGCTCGGCGGCCTGGTCGAGCAGGTCGGTGATCTGGATGCGGTGGGGCCGCCCGACCGCGATCCCGGCCTCGATGGCGGCACCGATGTCGTCGGTGTGGATGTGGCAGTTCCAGATGCCGTCGCCACCCACCACCACGATCGAGTCCCCAACCTCGGTCCACGCCTGCTTGAACCCGTCCACCGAGGAGTCCGGCGCGTCGAGGAGGAACATCACCTCGTAGCGGAGATCGGCGATGGAGGACTCCTCGACGCCGGTGGCCGCACTGGCCGCCGCGGCCGGTGCGGGCCCGGCCGCAACCTTGGGCGGCACAGGCAGGGGCCTGCCGTCCAGCTCGGCCAGGCAGGCGTCGAGCAGCAGCAGCAGCCCGGCGCCGCCCGCGTCGACCACGCCGGCCTCGGCGAGCACAGCCAGCATGTCCGGAGTGCGCTCCAGTGCGTCGTATCCCCGGACGCGAGCCGCGTCGAGCACCTCCACTAGACCCTGTCCAGCCTCGGCCGCGGCCCGGGCCGACTCCGACGCCTCCCGGATGACGGTGAGGATCGTGCCCTCCACCGGCCGCGCCACCGCGGTGTAGGCGCCCTCGCTGGCCGCGGTGAGCGCCCGGGCCACGACCGGTGCGTCGGGGTCCTGCCCGGCGGAGGCCGCGTCACGGAGCACGCCGGCGAATCCCCTGAGGATCTGGGCCAGGATGACCCCGGAGTTGCCCCGGGCCCCCATGAGCGCCCCGTGGGCCACCGCGGCGCACAGCGGCTCCAGGTGGTCGTCGACGCCGTCGAGTCCTTCGGTCACGGACCGGACCGTGAGGGTCATGTTGGTGCCGGTATCGCCGTCGGGAACCGGGTACACGTTCAGGTTGTCGATCACCTCGCGATGCTCCGACAAGGCGTCGTGATAGCCGACGATGACGCGGCGCAGCACAGCCGCGTCGAGGGTGAGTGGTGCCATGGCGCCGATGATAACCACCCGAGGCAGGGCGACCGGGCGCCTGCGATACCCTTGGTCGCCGTGCAGGGCGTCATCAAGAGCTACGACCCGCTCACCGGCGACGGCGTGCTCGTCAACGAAGCCGACCTCGCCGATGTCGACCTCGCCGACGACGCGCTGGAGGGCTCGGTCTTTCGGATGTTGCGCCAGGGCCAGCGAGTGCAGTTCGATCTCGACGGCGACGGCAGGGCCACCCGGCTGCGCCTGGGCTCGGAGGTCGATATGGGAACGCCGAAGCTCTAGCACCCCCTCACCAGCCGGCCCGACCGGCGGTTACATGGCAGCCGAGATCCCCATCTGGGCGTATCCCTGGTCGGTGTAGCGGGCCCGGAACAGGTCCCGGAGCCGGCGGGCGGCTGAGTCGTAGGCGTCGGCGGTCTCCCAGGTGCTGCGCGGATCCAGGATCCGGTCGTCCACGCCCTCGCACGACACCGGCATCGTCAGGCCCAGGATCGGATGGGTGCGGGTTGCGACGTCGTCGAACTCCCCCGAGAGGGCGGCGTCGAGGAGCCGGCGTGTGACCGGCAGCGACATCCGCTTCCCGGAGCCGTAGGCGCCACCCGACCAGCCGGTGTTCAGCAGCACGCATCGGGCCCGGTGCTCGTGCATGCGCTGTTTGAGCAACCGGGCGTACACATCGGGCTTGCGGGCCATGAACGGCGCGCCGAAACACGGCGAGAAGGTGGCCACCGGCTCGGTGACGTCCACCTCGGTGCCGGCCAGCTTGGCCGTGAACCCCATGACGAAGTGGTACATCACCTCGTCGGGGTCCAGGATTGCCACCGGCGGCAGCACTCCGAAAGCGTCCGCGGTGAGCAGCACGATAGTCGTCGGGTGCGGCCCGTGGTGGCCGGGCGCCACATGGGGGTTGCACTCCAGCGGGTAGGCGAAGCGGGTGTTCTCGGTGATGGAGCGGTCCCGCAGGTCCAGCTCCTGGGGATGGGTTTCGGCCAGGCTGCGGCCGGTCAGCGCCGGGACATTCTCGATCAGCGTCCCCTTCATCGACAGCGCCGCGGCGATGACCGGCTCGGCCTGCTTGTCGAGGTCGATGAGCTTGGCATAGCAGCCGGCCTCCAAGTTGGCGATCCCGGCGTCGGTCCAGATGTGCTCGTCGTCACCGATCAGGTCGCGGTCGGGGTCGGCCGACAGGGTGGTCTTGCCCGTGCCCGACAGCCCGAACAAGACGGCGCCGTCGCCGTCGGAGCCGACATTGGCCGAGCAGTGCATGGACAGCTGCCCCTTGCCGGGCTGCACGAAGTTCATGATGGTGAACATCGTCTTCTTGTTGACGCCGCAGTAGTCGGCCCGGCCCAGCACCAACCCCAGGCGGCGCTCCATGTCGATGATCACGGCCCGCTCCGAGAGTGTGCCGTCGCGGTCGGGGCTGCAACGGAATGACGGCACGTTGAGCAGCGTCCATCCGTGCTCGCGGTGCTTCTCTGCGCCGTTGAGGCGGGCCGGCAGCATGATGTTGCAGAAGTAGGCGTGGGTGGCGTACTCGCCGACGAACCGGCACGGCTCGGCGAAGTCCGGATCTGCGCCGCAGTACACGTCGGTCACGTAGAGCCGGGCCCGCCGCTCGTTCAGGTGGGACACGACCCGGTCCACCAGCGGGTCGAACGCGGCCGGGTCGAAGCGGGCGAAGCCGTCCTTCCACCACACGTCGTCGGTGATCGACGGGCGGTCCACGCAGAACGTGTCGTGGACCGGTCGGCCGGTGCACGACGGATCGGAGTAGAAGACGAGCGGTCCGTCAGATCCGAGGGAGGTTGCGTGGGCCTTGGCTTCGTCGTCGGGGCCTCCGGGGCGCACCCGGCCCCGGTCCCCGGTGACCGCGGCCTCGAACAGCTCGTCCTGGGACAGGCCGTAGCAGATTTCGATACCGGTCAGTCCGAGGTCCGAGGAGAGCTCGGCGGACACATCGACAAATGGCGGCACGTCGATAGCTGACACCAGATCGACAGCCGATGCCGAATCGACTTCTGGGGATATCGCGATGATGGTCATCCTGGGTCGACTCCCTTGTCGTGACAGCTCGGCGCGACGGCTCGATCACCCGCACGACTCGCCTCGTTGGGTTGTAGCCGACCGGAGCCGCCCGGCCGCGGATGGGTATTCGGGGCTTCTGGGGAGCCGCCGCGGCGCCGGGTTCAGCCGACCGAGTCGAGGATCACGGCGCGTATGCCGAGCCCCATGAGGAACAGGCCGGTGCAGCCGTACAGCACCAAGACGCGGTCGCGGAGTTGCTGCCGGTAGCTGTAGGCGATGCCGACCGCGACCAGCGCGGAGAACCCGTAGAGGGCGTGCAGGTCACCGGCGTCGCGGCCCTCGCGGGCCATCAGCCACGATCCGAGCCCGGCCTGCACGAAGACGGTCGCCTGCGCCACCGCGATGGACGTCCACAGGAGACGGCCCCGCAGCCACCGGCGCCAGTGCGCGCCCAGCGCCCACAGCCCGGTCAGCGCGTTGGAGGCGATGACGACCCAGGAGAACCAGTCGTGGACTCCGCCTACTGCGGACGGCTCCATGAAGACGGCCGTCGCCATCAGGCGACAGCTCCGGCGGCGCGCAACGAGGCAATCGTGTCCCCGAGACCGAGCTCGTCGAGGATCTCGTCGGTGTGCTGGCCCGCGTGGGGCGGCGGGCGGTCGATCGCGCCAGGGGTGCGGCTGTAGCGGGGAGCCGGGCCGGGCTGGACCACCCCTGCCACCTCGGCGAAGGTGCCGCGGTCACGGTTGTGGGCGTGCTCGGGCGCCTCAGCCAGCGACAGCACGGGGGCGAAACAGGTGTCGGTCCCCTCCAGCAGCTCGCACCACTCGTCACGGGTGCGTTGGGCTACCACTGCTGCGAGCTGCTCCTTCAGCTCGGGCCAGCGGGCGCGGTCCATCTGCTGGTCCCATTCGTCACCGTGAAGCCCGAGGCGCTCCCTCAGCTCGGCGTAGAACTGGGGCTCGATGGGTCCCAGCGAGATGTACCGGCCGTCGGCGGTCTCGTAGACGTTGTAGAAGTGGGCGCCGGTGTCGAGCATGTTGGTGCCACGCTCCTCGGACCAGAATCCCGAGCCGGCCATCCCGAAGAAGGCCGTCATCAACGAGGCGGCCCCGTCGACCATGGCCGCGTCCACCACCTGACCCTGGCCCGACTCGCGAGCCTCCAGCAGGGCGCACACCATCCCGAAGGCCAGGTACATGCCGCCGCCCCCGAAGTCGCCGACCAGGTTGAGGGGCGGTACCGGGGCTTCGCCCTGCCGGCCGATGCCGTGCAGCGCACCGGCCAGCGCGATGTAGTTGAGGTCGTGGCCTGCGGACGAGGCGTAGGGGCCGTCCTGGCCCCATCCGGTCATCCGGCCGTAGACCAGGCGCGGGTTGCGTTTCAAGCAGTCCTGGGGCCCGATCCCGAGCCGCTCGGCAACGCCGGGCCGGAACCCCTCCAGCAGAGCGTCGGCTCCCTCGACCAGCGACATCACGACCTCGACGCCCTCGGGTGCCTTGAGATCGATGCCGACTGAGCGCCTGCCCCGGTTCAGCAGGTCGCGCGGGGGTTGGTCCGGGTCGCCGCCGCGCACGGCGGAGGCCCGGTCGACCCGGACGACGTCAGCGCCCATGTCGGCGAGCATCATGGCGCAGAACGGACCCGGCCCGATGCCCGCGATCTCGATGACCCGTACTCCTGTCAGCGGTCCCATCGCATCCCCTTCTGTTCGGCGAGACAGTGTACGGGTGTGCCTGCCAGCGTCCGGGGGCCGCCGGGTGGGGCGCTCACCACGCGATGCGGGCCGACAGCGCGGTCACTGCGCTGATGATCGGGGCCCACACCTGGGGCGGAAGCTCGTGGCCCATGCCCTCGATCTCCAGGTGCTGGGCGCCCGGGATCAGCTCCGCGGTTCGACGGCCGGCGTCGGGGCCGATCAGCGTGTCGATGCTGCCGTGCACCACCAGCGCGGGCACATCGAGCCGGCCCAGCGCCTCGGCGCGGCCGCCGCTGCGAGCGGCCGCCTTGAACTGGCGCTGCGACGCGCCCGGATGCCAGGCCCGGCGGTAGCTGCGCTCGAGGTACTCCCGCTCGGCCTCCTCGTTCCGCCACTCGGGGTTGGACCAGATCCGGTGTCCGGCCAGGTCGGCTTCTACCTGGTCCTCGATGGTCGCCGCCGGCGGCGCGGTGAGCGCCGCGAGGGCCTCTGGGGTGGGATCGCCCACGCCGGGCTCGCCAGTGTGTGACGAGATCGACACCAGGCCGGCCACCCGGTCAGCGAAGGCAGCGGCCGCAGCCTGAGCGACCATGCCTCCCAGCGAGTAACCGCACACGACGGCCCGCTCGCAGCCGACGTCGTCGAGCACCGCGATCGCGTCGGCGGCCATGTCCTCGAGGGTGTAGCGGGTGCCTTCGGCCAGCACGGTGGACAGCCCCGAGTCCCTGTGGTCCATGCGCAGCACGAAGAAGCCGCGATCGACGAAGCCGGCGCACAGCTCGTCGGGCCACACCAGCATGCTCGAGCCGAGCCCGTGGAGCAGGATGACGGGCGGGTCGTAGTCGCTTCCGAGGGTCTCGTAGGCGATCTCGATCTGGCCGTTGCGAGCCGTTGCCATGGGTCGATGTCTATACGACAGCGGCGGCGCGGTCGGTGAAGGCGACGAGAAGGACTACGTCCCCGGCTGGCTCCTCGCCGCCATCGCGGCGCAGTCCCGGATGCGCCTCAACTCGGTCTGCTCTTCGCCCGCGGGCATGTCGGGGCACTCAACTGGAGAGGCAAGCACGATGTTTACCGCCTCCGTGAAGGCAGCGCCGACCGTGGGGTCGTCACCGGGAACCACGCGAGTCACGGTGACGCCAGGCACCGACTGGACATCCTCTATGGCCGATCGGACCGCCTCGCAGAAGGAGCCGGCCTCGCGGTCGAAATCGAGATGATCCACTCCCAGGAAGCGGCCGATCCCGGCGTCGTCGCACCCCGCCTCGCACAAAGCGTCGAACACCTCGTCGTCGAGCACGTCCCGCCCACTGGTCTCAAGCACGAAGTTGTAGGTTGCTCTAGGCATCTTTGTCCTCCTGTCGTCCTGGCTGTGCCAGCCGGTTCCCGCACCAGCGCAAGGCTCGCCGAAGCTCCGCGGCATGGTTGCCCTCGTTGCGCAAGGAGCCGGCCACCACTGACGAGGATCGAGGCAGGGAATGGCCCTGCTGAGACGAGAAGTCATCTCAAAGATCAGAATATCACGACAATCATGCACCATAACTGCCGTGGAGCCGTGGAGTTCAGGGGCCGGTTGCTACTGGGGTGGATAGACCGGGTGCTGTTGCTCCCTGCTGGCGGCCCCGGGGGGCGCTAGCGTCGGCCGGTGGCCTGCGACGCGGATCGAACCTGTGACGGCTGAGGTCTCGCCGCAGACCTACAACCGCGCCGCGGTCCAGCGCCGCACGATTGCAGTGTCGATGATCTCGGTGATCCCCACCACCGCGGCCATGGGAGCGTCGTTCGCGGGCTCGGCCCTGCTCGCCGAGGAGATCACCGGCAGTGAGACGCTGGCGACGCTGGCCGCGGGATCGATGTCGATCGGCAGCATGGCCGCCGCCGTTCCCCTGGCCCGCCGCATGGCCCGCCTGGGCCGGAGGCAGGGCCTGGCCGCGGGATGGTCGCTCGGCGCGGCGGGAGCGATGACCGCGGTGCTGGCCGCCGTGCTCAACCTGTACCCGCTGGTGGTGCTGGGAATCATCGGGGTGGGCGTGGGGCAGTCCACCAACCTGGCTGCCCGCTACGCGGTGGCCGATCTCGCTCCCGAGAACCGTCTGGCCCGCTCCATCGGGTTCCTGGTGTGGGCCTCCACCTTCGGCGCGGCCGCCGGACCGACGATCGCCCTGGGGCCCTTCGCGGACCTGGCACAGTTCATCGGCCTTCCCGAGCTGGCCGGCCCCTATGTGCTGGGTTCGGTGATGTTCCTGGCCGGATCGGCCATCACGCACACCTGGCTGCGCCCCGACCCGCTCGAAGTGCTCGGCACCATCGGGTCCGACGCTCCCCGCCCGGCGTCGCCGGCCACCGTGATCCGGCGGATCGCGGCCCTGCCCGCGGCCCGGCTCGCCCTGCTGGCCATGCTGGTCGGGCAGATGGTGATGGTGGCTGTCATGACGGCCACGCCGCTGCACATGAACAGCGGGAATCAGGACCTTTCAGTGATCGGCCAGGTCATCTCGCTCCACATCATCGGGATGTACGCCTTCTCGCCCGTGGTGGGGTGGCTGGTGGACCGGTTGGGGACGCACACCGTCATCACCCTCGGCGGGCTGATCCTGTTCGTGGGCGCGGAGTTGGCCGGGAACACCGACCCCGCGCACAGTGCCGGGCTGTTCAGCGGCCTGACGCTGATCGGTCTGGGCTGGAGCTTCGGGCTGATCGCGGGCAGCGCGCTGCTCACCAACTCGTTCCCGGTGCACCAGAGGGTGGAGGTCCAGGGCGGGGCGGACTTCGTGATGATCACGGGAGGCGCGGTGGGCGGCATGTCGTCGGGGGCGCTGGTCGAGCTGCTCGGCTTCCAGTCGCTCAGCCACTACGCCGGCATCGCCGCGCTGCTGCTGGTGGC
>LXNI01002122.1_pt1 | contig 14700 bp, 10 predicted proteins | sample 809091 | NCBI WGS metagenome assembly LXNI01 (sample SAMN04870527, study PRJNA318959) | sponge metagenome | biome: 01000161; feature: marine sponge reef; material: water | host: Sarcotragus foetidus | place: Greece: Milos, Mediterranean Sea | collected 2013-05-29 | depth 5-7 m | reverse complement strand
ATAGCGAACCTCCAGTGTGAAACGTCGGAACCCGCGGCGGCGCGGGTGTTCAGGCTGGCGAACAGGATTGAGTGTGCCAGTCTGCCGTGTCAACGCGCTGGGCGGAGCGACGATGGGACACGGGAACCCACGCACTTTGACGCACTAGCAGGGTTGTGAGCGACGAATGACCAGCATGGCCACGAGACCGACCGAGTCAGGCAGGTGCCACGGTTCACTGCTGTTCGGCCGTGATACGGTGAATTTGGTTGGCTCGATTCGATTTCGACGTGGAAACGCCTACGGAAACTTTCACTGACACAGGCATCGGCTTCAAGTTCGACGTGCCTATCCAGGTCACGCCTGATGACGTGGGCTACGTTGCCGGATGCCCGTCTCTCGATGTCTTCAGTCAGGGCACGACGGAGGAGGCAGCGGTTGAGAATCTCAACGAAGCCTTGAGCCTCTTCATGTTGTCTTGCTTCGAACGCGGCACATTGGTCCAAGTCTTGAAGGATTGTGGGTTCGAGCCCGTACCCGGAGATGCGGTGCCAACAGAGAGTTCCCTCAGGGTCGAAATCCCCCTAAGGCAGAAGGGTGTCACGGAGGCTTACACCACTCAATTGGCGTGAGCTTGTCAGGGTTTTCGAGGCGGACGGATTCCAGGAGGAGCGAAGACGCGGGTCGCACATCGTGCTGTCGAAGCGCGGCGTGGGGCGACCAGTTGTGATCCCGCAGTACAAGGCGGTCGGACTCGACATCATCAGGAGCAACATGAGAACCGCCGGCATGTCGCGAGAGAGGTTCTTTGAACTCCTTGATGGGTCACAAGCCTCGAGGCGGGGCGACAAGCCTTAGTACAGGCGTCGTACGCTAACGCTGTGCTGTTTATCTTCATGGGCGGGCGTGACCCGCGCTTGCGGAACGCGGTTGACGCGGTGCTGGGACACCCGGCTCCGGATGACCTGGCCTATAGCCACTTGGACGGAGCACGAACGGGCCCGGACGAACTCAACGCGGCCTGTGGGGCGGTTTCGATGTTCGGCGAGCGTCGCAAGGTCTTTTTGGACGGCGCGCCACCCAGCGGGCCGCAGGCCCGAAAGCTCATCCAGTGGCTGGCGGCGTACGGCGATGCGCGCAAGGACGACCCGAGCGCCGATACCTGTGACCTGGCCGTCTCGGTGTACCTGGATCTGGGGGACCGTCGAACCGCGTCGCGTGTCAGGGCTTTCAACGGGTTGACCAAGCACGGCGGGCGCGTTCAGCAGTTTGGACCGTTGCGTGAGGCCGAGGCGGTGCGGTTCGTGCGCGCCGAGGCGCGGCGCGTGGGCGTGAGGATCACGGAGGGCGCCGCCGGCCGCCTGGTGGAGCTCATGACGGCCGACGCGGGGCTGCTGGCCAGTGAAATCGAGAAGCTGGGGGCCTACGTTGGCTTCAGCGGCGAAGTCACCGAGCGCGACGTGAATGCCGCCTGCGCCACGATTGGCGAACACGCGCGCTGGGACTATGTGAATGCGCTGGCAGACCGGCGGGGCGCCGAGGCGCTGGGGGTGCTGCACGACATGCTGGCGCTACGCACGCCGCACGAGATGATCCTGGCCGACGTGACTCGCTCGCTGCGGCAGTTGGCGGCGGCTCGCCAGGTCGTGGTCGAGGGCGGCAGCTACCAGGAGGTGGCGCGGGCGGCGGGAACACCGCCCGGCCGGGGCCGCTACCTTGCCCAGCAGGCCCGGCGGATGTCGGATCGGCTCATCGCGCGGATGTATGCCGAAGTCGTGCGGACGGACGCAGCGCTCAAGTCGACGGGTGGGGACAAAGACGCGCTGCTGGAGATCCTGACCGCCCGGCTGGCCACGCGGCCGGCCGAGGCTCGGGCCTAGGCGGCCTGCGCCGCTCGCAGTTGCCGCACCAGGCGCGACATGCTGCGCGCCGCCGTGCGGCGGTGGATGATGCCCTTGCGCGCGGCGCCGTCGAGATGGCTCTGGGCCTCTCGGATAGCGGCCTGCGCGGCGTCGGCGTCGCCGGCTTCGATCGCCTCACGGGCACGCTTGACATACGTACGCACGGTGGAGCGCGCGCTTACGTTGCGAGCGCGCACGAAGCGCTGCCGGCGCACGTCCTTGGCGCGGCGTTGATGACGGACGATTTCTTTGGGTGAAGGCACGGTTGTACCGGGTCTCGGGTCACGCGAGGTAGATGTCGAGCATATCACCGGACAGCTTGTCGCAGCCGTGACTTGGCAATTGACCACTGCCCCATGCCTCGACCAGTCGCAAGCTGCGCTGCCTTAAGCCCGAAGGGCGGCTGGCAGATGCCAGCCGCCCCTGGTCGACTCGCTTTGCTAGCGAATGCGCGTCACCGTGATCTTTACCACGGGCGCCTCGATGTCCCAGCCATGGGCCTCGACAATGAGATCGCCGGCGGGCAGGTCGCCACGAATACCCGCGTGGTGGATAACCACGCCGCCTTCGGCCAGGTGGGGATTGCTCATCCCCGTGCCGGCGTCGTCGGACGACACGCCGCGCAGCCCCTGACAGGGCGGTACCAGGTCAGCGAAGTCCTCGGTGTTCCGCTCCGTCCCGGCGTCGTACGCGACTCGGGTGTGCACAACCGAGTCGCCGATCATGCCGGGCAGCGGCAGACCGGCCACGCCGGTGAAGCCGTCGTTGGTGCAGATCAGCATGGCGGCGGCGGAAAGGTGGGTTGCACCGGAACCGCCCGTCACCGTTGCCGTCACGGATGCGCCGGGCATGATCGGCGGCGGGCCAGCGGCCGCGGCCACGACCGCGTCAACAACATCCGCATCGCCGCTCAACGCCGCGTGCAGTGCTGGAACGGCGCCGTTTTCGGCCAGGCCTTGCAGTTCCGGGCTGGCCGGCTGGCCGCGCGCGAACAACCGAAACTCGCTGCCGTGCGTGGCAACAACCGCCGGCGTCAGCGGCTGCGTGCCGGTCAGGTTCTCGAACACCACTTCGTAGGTCGGGATCAGGCCCACCTGCGTGACGGTGATCTGCATCACCGGTGCGTTGATGTCCCAGCCGTGGGCTTCCACCGTCAGGTCGCTCGTCGGCAGATCGCCGCGAATTCCGGCGTGGCGGGCGATCACCCAGTCTTCGGCCAGGTCCGGATTGCTCATGCCGGTGCCGGCGTCATCAGACGACACGCCGCGCAGCGGCTGGCAGGGCGGGACCAGGTCCGCGAAGTCCTCGGTGTTCCGCTCGGTACCGGCGTCATACGCACGCGCCATGTAGGTGGCGGTCTCGCCGAGCTCTGCCGGCAGGGCCAGACCAGCGCCACCCGTAAAGCCGTCGTTGGTGCAGATCAGCATCGAGGCCACCGACAGCCGGTCGGCGCCCCGGTCCGCCACGATCGTGATGGTGGACGACTCGCCCGGCATGATGGGCGGATGTTCGCCCGTGCCGAATGCCACCGCGACATGCGAGGCGTCGGCGTTGTCATGCCACCACTGAACGAGACCAGGCACGTCGCCGTTCTCGGCCACGTTCCGAATCTCAGGACTTGCGGCCTTCCCGGTCGCAAACAACGCCGCATTCGACCGGTGCGTAGCAATCACTGCCGGCGTGAACGGCTGCGAGTGTGTCAGGTTCGTGATCGTGACGTCGAAGGCGGTGGTCTTCGTCGACATGCGGATTCCGTCGTCCGTCAGCTCCCAGTGTCGCCAGCCGTCCGTGAACGTGGGAATCCCCACGCTCGGCCGGATAAAGGCCTTTCCGGTGGTCGTGTGTTGAATGATGTCGCCATTCGCCGCATGTTCATGGCAGTCCAGCGGTTCGCCCATGGTGTCGCCGAGACTCGACTTGAGTTCGGCAAACTCCTCAGCGAATTTGAGATTCACCCCGTCGCCGCAGCGCTCGTGCGCCGACGCGCCGCTGACAAAAATGGCGAACAAAGCGATAACAAGCGCAGCGATGCGCAGACTCCTCGTCATCCTGGAACTCCTTTGTCCCGTAGGCCACTCCGCCCTATTCGGAGTCACTTCGACCGTAGGTCCGTTCTGAGGGCGAATTGGCGCGAAACTTTGCTTCGCGGGCCTTCCAGCGGCCTGGCAGATGAGCGTTTGATGAGACTTCCGCCGGGGCTTGCCTGACGTGCCTGAAATCGCGCTTGCCGGCGACTTCGAGGCCGGCGTGGATGCCGTCTTCGCCGCCGCCGTGGGACGGCACGTCATCGGCTCGCCGCAGGGGCGCCTGGGCGTGGAGACCGGCGTCATGTCCCTGCCGGACCCGCGCCTTGAGGACCTGCGGAAAGTCTTTCGCGCGGCGCAGACGGTTCCCGTTTCCTTCACTCTCTGGCACGCGCCGGGCCACGCGCTGGCGGCAGGCGACGCGCCGAACGCCGAGTGGATTGGGCGTCTCAGGACGGCCGACGCGCTATTGCTGGTGGTGTCGGGCGACGGCGGCCTTGAAGCCGCGGCCGAGCGCGCCGCCGCGCTGCGAACCGAGCTGGCGGTACTTGACCTGGCGATTCTGGAACCGGCCCAGCAGCGTCTCCAGGAGCGCGCCACCAGCGGCCCGCGGGTTGAGCGACGCGAGGTTGGCGAGCAACTGGCCATCGTCAGCCGTGCCCGCGAGGCGCTTGAAGCCGAGCGCCCACTGCTGCATGGGCTGACCCAGCACGAGGTCGCCAGCCTGCGCGGCTTCGGGTTGCTGGGCGCCAAGTCCTGCGCCGTGGCCTGTAACGTCCCGGACGACGAGGCCGCAGCCGTTGACGCCGAGCGGGCCGCGGCGGGGCGCGACGACTGGTGCGTGGTGGCCGCCGCCACGGAAGCCGAACTCGACGACCTGCCCGCCGAAGACGCCGCCGCGTTCCGAGACGACCTGGGCCTCCCGAGCCTGGCGGCACAGCGCCTGGGCCAGGCCCTGCGCACGGCCCTTGACCAGATCACGTTTTACACCGGCAACGCTCGCTCGGTAAACGCCTGGCTCCTCGAACGCGGCGCGACCGCGTTGGACGCCGCCGGCACCATCCATACCGATCTGGCGACGGGGTTCATCCGCGCCGATGCCGTGGCCGCGGACGAACTCCTGGCCGCGGGTTCAATGGCGGACCTGCGCGACCGCGGCCGCATCCAGCGGGTTGGCCGGGACTACCTGGTTTCAGACGGCGAGGTTATCCAGGTCCACTTCAGCCGCTAACGCGATCCGGCCGCGCCGCGCCCACCAGATCGGCGATGGATTCGAACCCGCGGCTCTCCAGGTACTCGCGCAGCCCTTCAACGATGCGCTCGGCGGTCCGCGGCTCCCTAAAGGTTGCGGTGCCCACCTGGACGGCGGAGGCCCCGGCCATCAGGAACTGCAACGCGTCGTCGGTAGTCACGACGCCGCCCATGCCGATGATGGGGATCGAGACTGCTCCCGCGACGTCGTAGACACAGCGCACAGCCAGCGGTCGGATCGCCGGGCCCGACAACCCACCGGCGCCGGCGCCCAGAAACGGCAGCGCCGCGTCGGTATCGATCACCATTCCGAGCAGGGTGTTGATCAGCGAGAGGGTGTCGGCTCCGGCATCTTCGGCGGCGCGCGCGATCGGCCGCAGATCCGTCACGTTGGGCGAGAGCTTGGCGATCACCGGCAGCGAAACGGCCCGGCGCACGGCCTGGACGGTGGCCGCGGTCGTCGTCGGATCGGTCGAGTAATCCAACCCGCCGGCCACGTTGGGACAGGACAGATTGGCCTCGATGGCCACCACGTTGTCCAGCCCGTCGAAGCGGGCGGCCAGCGTCGTCCAACTCTCGGGATTGTGCGCCGCGATGCTCACGACAACCGGGCATGGCAGCTCCGCCCAGATCGGGGCCTTTTCACGCACCGCGCCTTCGCCGCCTGGATTCGGCAGGCCGATCGAATTCAACATCCCGGACGGTGTCTCAACCGTGCGGGGCGTCCGGTTGCCCTCGCGCGGCTCCGGCGTCACCGTCTTGGTCACGATGGCGCCAAGCGCGGCCAGGTTCACAACATCCCGATACTCGTCCCCGAAGCCAAATGTGCCCGAGGCGGTGAGCACCGGCGCACGCAGTCGCAAGCCACGGGGATGGCCGGGGGCGAGGTTTACAACCAGCGACGAGGTCACTGAAGCGTCAGGCGTCGTGGCTATCGCTCGCATGCGTCCGGGCGCATGCGTCGAGGCTAGCATGGGGAAAGGGCGCGTCACCGCCTAAACTTATGTTGACTGCCAGAAAGCCTCTGGCATAGCATCCGATTCAGATCGTCGCCGTGGGGGCCGGTGGGCGACGCTTCCGTGGAGGCTCCCCATGGCCGTGACTATCGCCATCGCCAACCAGAAGGGCGGCGTTGGCAAGACGACCACCACATCCAATCTTGCTTCGACCCTTGCGCGCGCCGGCTCGAGACTGCTGGTGATCGACTGCGACCCGCAGTCCAACCTCACCTCCTCGTTTGGCGTCGAGCGGGTGATGGACGCCAGCCTGGCCGACGCCTTGCTAAATCGTGACATTGACCTACCCCGCTACCGGGTCAGCGACCCAGCCGGCGGCATCGTGGACGTTGTTCCGGCCTCGCCGGAACTTGCCCGCGTTGAGTCGGCGCTGCAGACCAAGCTGGGACGCGAACTCCGCCTGCGCGAGCACGTGCTGCGCGTGGACAAGGACTACGACTACATCCTTTTCGACACCCCGCCATCGCTGGGCGTGCTGACCATCAACGCCCTGGTTGCCGCCGAGTGGGTGATTATTCCCACGGAGGCAAGGTTTTTCTCCCTGCAAGGCTTGCAGATGCTGAACGAGAGCATTGAGGAGGTCACCTTCCTGAACCCGCGCCTGAAGGTTTTGGGCATCGTGCTCAGCAAGTTCGATCGCCGATTGCGCGAAGAGAAGACCGTGTCGGAATACCTGCGCGAACGTTGGGGCGCCGGCGTCTTTGAGTCCGACATTCCCACCAACAGCAAAATCCTGGAAGCCGCCAGCACTGGCGTCTCCATCTTCGCCGCCGGCAGCTCCAACCGCGGCGCCCGGCGCGCGGTGCAGGCCTATGAGACGCTCGCGGCGGAGGTGCGTAACCGTGCCGCCTAGGGACCGCGGGGGGTTTGACCCCAACCGCCTGGACGACCTGCAGCGACCGGACAACCTAGTGCCCCGCATCCTGCGGCAGGATCCGGACCCCGGGTCGCGGAATTCGGTCCCGGGCCTCGCGGACATCCGCGTCGTGGGCGTCGGCGGCGCCGGCAATAACGCCGTCAACCGCATGGTCGCCGCCGAACTCGACGGCGTGGAGTTCATTTCCGTCAACACGGACGCCCAGGATCTGTCGGCATCCAACGCTCACCGGCGGCTCCTGATCGGCAGCCGGGCCACCGACCATCTGGGCTCGGGCGGCGATCCGCGGCTGGGCGAGCGGGCCGCCAGCGAGAGCAGCGACGAGTTGTCCGACCTGGTCGATGACGCCGACATGGTGTTCATCACGGCCGGCATGGGCGGCGGCACCGGCACCGGCGCCACGCCGATCCTGGCCGACCGCGCCATGGAGGCCGGCGCGCTTACGGTGGCGGTCGTTACCGTGCCGTTCACCTTCGAGGGTTCGCGGCGCGTTCAGGTTGCCCACCACGGTCTTGCCGAGCTTGAAAGCCGCGTGGACGCCCTCATCACGCTGCACAACGACAAGCTGCTGGAACACGCCAGCGCCAGCACGGCATTCTCGGACGCGTTCATGATGGCGGACGAGATGCTGCATCGCGGAGTGCAAGGCGTCACCGACCTGATTACGTCCACGGGGCTGGTCAACGTGGACTTTGCCGACGTGCGCTCGGTGATGCGCGACTCTGGCACGGCCATGATGGGCGTCGGCGAAGCCGCCGGCGAAGAGCGGGCGCTGCGGGCGGTGCGCCAGGCGATGGAGAGCCCGTTGCTTGAGACCTCGATTGACGACGCACGCGGCGTGCTCATCAACATCACAGCCTCCGACGACGTCGCGATCGCCGAAATCAACGCCGCCGCGGAGCACGTGACCGCCGTCGCCGCGCCGGATGCCAACATCATCTTTGGCACGGTGGTCGATCCACGCATGGGCCAGACAATCCGAGTCACGCTGATAGCCACCGGGTTCGAGGCGGCGCCTTCAGCAGATGTTCCCCGGTCCGGGCGTGGCCGACGCCAGAGCGACCGTGCCAGGCGTACGGCGCGACGCGGCAGCCTGGCGGACGCTGAGGTTGACGTGCCGGCCTTTTTGCGTCGCCGCTCGCCGTCCTAAGCTCTTCACGCAGCGGCGCCGCGGCCTGACCGCGGCGGACGGAAGGTCTGAGGCGTGACCCAGGTTCGAGACGGGACAGAACAAGGCCGGCAGTTTGCCCGCTGGCTGGCCGATCAGGCCGACGCCGGGCTGGACGCCTCCATGCTGGACGCCGGCCGGCTGCTGCTGCAGTTGCGCGCGAACCGCGCCTTTCTCAGCCACATCGAAGGCGCAGGAACGGCCGTGGCCGAGCGTGGCGGTTCACTCTCGGGGCTGCTCGCGACGGCGCTGGAACGCATGGGGGCGCTGGGCGCCGCGGTGCTGCGCGACGCCCAGCCATCGCAACACGACGCTATCGTGGACCAACTCGTTCAGTTGCAGACCGCCGCCGTTCAGTCACTTGTGCGCGGCTACGATGCCATCGTTCCCATCAACGCCACGCCCACCGAACGGGAACGGCTGCTGGACAACACTGTCCGTGCACTCGACCGAATAAACAGCGTGATCAATTCCTCGTTGGAGCTGGACGAGATCCTCATGGCCACGGTCGAGTCCATCTCGGACCTGCTGGGCGTCTCCGAAGTCACCATTTATCTCTACGACGAGGCCATAGACCGTCTGATCCTCAGCGCCACCCGCGCCTTCAATCCCGAAGCCATCGGACAGACCACGCTGGCCCTGGGCGAGGGGATCATCGGATGGGCGGCCCAGGTTGGACAGCCTGTATCGGTCCGCGACGCCTGGAGCGACCCCCGCTTCAAGTATGTGCCCGGGCTGGGTGAAGAAGATCTGCGCAGCTTTCTGGTCGTCCCCATCGTGCTGTTCACCGTCGAGCGCCTGGTCGGCGTCCTGAGCATGGCCAGCCCCGAATTCCGCGACTTCACAGACGAGGAAGCCCGCTTTGCCGAAATCACCGCCGGGCAGCTCGCCATCGCGGTGGAGAACGCCCGCCTGCACAGCCATACGGACGACGCCCTGCACGGCAAGATCGAGCAGCTTACGACGGTCCAAAACCTGGCGCGCACGCTAACCTCAGACCTTGAACCCGAATCGGTGCTGGCCCAAATTGCGCAGACCGCCGCCCACCTGATCGACGTGGACAAGGCGGCCATCTGGCAGGTGGACCAGGACGGCAAGCGGATGCGCATCGTGGCCTCGCACAACCTCGGCGACGCCTACCGTCGGCACAGCCTTCGCATTGGCGACGGCGTGGTGGGCCGCGCGGTGGCGACGCGTGCGCCGGTCGTCGTCAGTGACGCCATGAACGATCAACGGATGGCAGCCACCCGCGAATTGATCGCCACCGAAGGATTTGGCGCGCTCTTCAGCGTGCCGCTGATCCTGCGCGACCGCGCCGTGGGCGCCATCAGCCTCTACAGCCCCGCACCCCACGAGTACACCCAGGAACAGGTCGACCTAGCCTTCACCTTCGCCAACCACGCGGCCATCGCCATTGAGAACGCCCGGCTCTTCGAAGAGGTGCGGCAAGGCCTGGAGACCAAATCCATCTTGCTCCAGGAGATGCACCACCGCGTCAAAAACAACATGCAAACCATCGCCTCCTTGCTCGAAATGCAGGCGCGGCGCACCGAAACCCAGGAAGCCGCCACGCTGCTCAAGCTCAGCGCCGGGCGCATTGGCGGCATGGCCCGCGTTCACGACCTGCTGTCGCAGGACGCCATCGGGCAGACCACGGTGCACCAGATTATCGACTCGATGGCCGACATGCTGCGTGGCGACCTGAACGCCAGCGGACGCCGCATCGACATCACGGTGGAGGCTCGACCTGACCGAATCCAGTCCGAAAAGGCCACGGTGTTCGCCCTGGTCATCAATGAACTGCTCTGGAACGCCGTAGAGCACGGCATGGCCGGACGAACCACCGGCCGCATTCACGTTGACGCCTCCGCGCACAACGGTCGGCTAGCCATTTCGATCGAGGACGACGGCATCGGGCTGCCCGAAGGCTTCAGCCTCGCGCGCGACCAGGGACTGGGCCTGACAATCGTTCGCAACCTGGTGGAGCGCAATCTCGACGGCGCCTTCGACATCGCCCAGCGCGACGACGCCCCCGGCGCGGTGGCCACGTTGCGTTTTCGTCCCTAGCCGCCGGCCGTCGTTTTATCCCGCGTTCGGCGACTGAACACCACCACCACAATCACCCCGACCAGCGCCAAGAGGGCCCCCAGCAGGGCGCTCGGACCCGGCACTTCGCCGTAGAGGAGGGCCGCCAGGATCACGCCGCCGGTGACCTCCTGCGTTGTGATCACGTTGGGAATCGTCGCGTTGGTCCGCCGCAGCGCCGCGTTCAGCAAGGTATGGCCCAGCCCCAGCGGCACGAGCCCGAGAATGACGAGCACACCAATGCGCCCGCCGTCGTAGGCCGCCGCGTCGAGCGAGACGACCGCGTACGGAACCGCCAGGAGCGCGGCCCATCCGTAGACCGCAAAGACATAGGCCGGCAGCGGCATGGCCCCCCGGTAGTAGCGCCCCGCCAGCACGTACCCCGCCAGCGCGGCGCCGGACCCGGCGGCGGCCAGATCCCCGCCCAGCGTGGCCCCGCTCTCGGCGGGCTCGAACCCCACCAGGATTGCGATGCCAACCACGGCCGCCAGGACGCCACCAATCTGCATGGGACGCGGCGGCTCCCGCAGGATCACCGCCGACCCCAGGGCCACCAACGCCGGCGAGCCGTAGACCAGCGCCAATGTGTGCGCCGTCGTTGTCGTTTGCGCCGCCACGGTGAATAGCAAGAAGTGCGCGTACAGCGTGGCGCCCAGGATGGCTGTTCGCCGCTCGCGGATGTGCCCCAGCGAGACCCCCGAGAGCCGGGCCAACCCAAAGGCCACCAGCGTCGCCAGTCCCAGGCGCCAGAGCGTCACTTCGGCGGCACTCACGGGCAGCGCCAATCGCGACAGCGGCGCCCCTAACGAAAACGCCGCGGCCGCGGCCGCGCTCAGCACAACGGCGCGGCGGGTATCCGGCGTCAGTGCGTTGGCCCCTCGTCCAGCCAGCGCGCGGCCGCGGGCGCCCAATAGGTGATGATGATGTCGGCTCCGGCGCGCGCCACGGACGTCAACGCTTCCAAGGCCGCCGCTCGCTCGTCCAACCAGCCCCGTTCAGCCGCCGCCTTGATCGCCGCGAACTCGCCGCTTACCAGGTACGCCGCCAGCGGCGCGTCGTATTCGGCGCGAACTCGGGCAATGACGTCCAGGTACGTCAGCGCGGGCTTGATCATCACGATGTCGGCGCCCTCGTCCAGATCAAGGCCGACTTCGCGCAGCGCCTCGCGCGCGTTGCCGGGGTCCATCTGGTAGCCGCGCCGATCCCCGAACGTCGGGGCCGAACCGGACGCCTCTCGGAACGGCCCGTAGAACGCGCTGGCGTACTTGGCGGCGTAGGCCATGATGGCCGTCTCGGTGAAACCTTCTGCGTCCAACGCCGACCGGATTGCGCCCACGCGCCCATCCATCATGTCCGAAGGCGCCACCACGTCGGTCCCGGCCCGGGCGTGCGAAAGGGCAACTTCGGCGATCCGCGCCACCGACGCGTCGTTGTCGATGGACTGGCCGTCCAGAACGCCGCAATGTCCGTGGTCGGAATAGGCGCAGAGGCAGACGTCCGTAATGACCACCAGGTTGGGCGCAGCCTCCTTGATGGCGCCGATGGCGCGCTGGACCACTCCGTCAGGCGACGACGCCTCATCACCCTGCGGCGACTTGACCGCCGCCTGCCCAAACAGCAGCACGCCTTGAATCCCGGCGTCCGCCACCGCGCGGGCCGCGGGGCCGATGCGATCCACGGATCGCTGCAGCTGGCCGGGTAGGGATCCGATTTCGGTCTCCACGCCTTCGCCCGGAACCACGAACATCGGGTACAGCAACTGATCGACCGTCAGGCGCGTCTCGCGCACGAGCCGCCGCAACCCGGCGGTCCGCCGCAGGCGCCGCGGCCGCTGGACGCCAGCCTCGTCGGAGGCCATGCCCTGCTCAGTCAGCCGTTCGCGCAACACCTCGCGTCCTCCAGCCCCGGAGTGTCATTCTAAGCGCGCAGGTTGGTCGGGGGTCCGGTAGGCCCACCCGACGCAATCGCACCCAAGCCGAGCCGGGGAGGCATCGCTGGTCGCAAAGCGTCTTGAAGAGCGGGCGCGCTTCGATGAGCGTTGCCTGCCGCTTCCTGCCCTGTGATCCATGGCGTCATGCCCGTGTCCCTAGGTCCAACCCGCGCACTGGCCACGACGGTGGCGACGCTACGTGGACTGACGTTGGTTGCGGCAGCCACGCTTCTCTTGGCCGCCTGCGGTCCGTCGAACCCCTCGCCGACGCCGACGCCCTCAGCCGCAGCCGCAGCCGCGCTGACAGCGGCAGCCACGCCAACGCAACGAGATGCGACGGCGACCCGGGCGATCCCAACAGCGGCGCCTCAACGTGAGCGAACGCCGACAGCCGCACGGCCCGCGTCCGCGACCGAGACTCCGAGTCGGGACCGCCGGGTGCTCGTCGCTCTCTACCAGTCGGTTGACGGCGGCAACTGGTCCAACAGTCAGAACTGGCTCACCGACAAGCCCATTGGGGAGTGGCATGGCGTCTCCGCCGATGCCGAAGGGCGCGTCGTCGAACTGAATCTCTGGGAGAACCAGCTGCGTGGCGAGATACCCGCCGAACTGGGGAATCTGACCGCGTTGCGCACGCTATATCTCGACCGGAACGAACTGCGGGGAGAAATCCCCGCCCAGATTGGCAGCCTGACCCGGCTGGTCGCGCTGGGCCTGTCCCATAACCGACTCAGGGGATCTATCCCCTCAGAGTTGGGGACCCTGCAGGACCTGGGAACGCTCCGGCTGGCCGGCAACAGGCTGACGGGGTGTATTCCCGAGACGATCAGGTATGTGCAGGTCAACGACTTGTTTGAGCTTGGTCTGTCTGTGTGCGCCGCCGCCGAGTCCGACCTCTCAGACCGAGAGGCGCTCATCAACTTTTACCACTCGGCCGGCGGGGACTACTGGAAGGAGCGTACGAACTGGCTGAGTGACGCGCCTATCGGCGAATGGCACGGAGTTGTGACTGATGAGCGTGGGCGCGTGATCGGTCTGGCCCTCGTCGAGAACGAACTCAGGGGCGAGCTTTCGTCCGCGATTGGCAGCCTGGCGAACCTCCAGTTCCTGATCCTCGCGAAGAACGAACTGCAGGGGGCGATACCGCCGGAAACCGGCAACCTGGGCAGTCTCGAATTGCTCAGCCTCGCCGAAAACAGGCTGCAGGGAGAGATTCCGGCCGAGTTGGCAAACCTTCGCAGCCTGAAATCGCTGGGTCTCTGGAGTAACCAGCTCAGTGGCCCGATTCCGCCGGCGCTGGCCAGCCTGGACAACCTTGAGGAGATAGTCCTCGGCAAAAACAGACTCGAAGGGGAGATCCCCGCAACCCTCGGTCGGCTTTCGCGTTTGCAGTCGCTGGCCCTGCAAGAGAATCAACTGCGCGGCGAGATCCCCGCTGAGCTTGGCCAGCTCACGCAACTGACGACATTGAATCTCGCCTTCAACCAGCTGAGCGGGAAGATTCCTGCCGAGTTAGCCCAGCTCACGGAACTGGAGTTTCTCGCCCTCCACGCGAATCAGCTCGAAGGTGAGTTGCCTGCGTGGCTTGGCGACCTGGTTCAGCTTGACACCCTCGGGTTGGCCAGAAACCAGCTTGAAGGAGACATTCCGTCCGAGTTGGGCCGCTTGAAGAACCTCGAGTGGCTGACGCTCCGCCAGAACCGCCTGACCGGCTGCATTCCCGAGGAGTTGCGGGGTGTCTCCGATAACGACTTTCCCGAAGTCGGCCTGCCGTTCTGCGGCGAATCCCGGGAATACCCCGCGGCCGAGCCGAGGACCTCGGATCGTGCCGCGCTGATCGCGCTCTACCAGGCCACGGACGGAGCTGACTGGTCTGACCGGCGCAATTGGCTTTCAGGGGCGCCCATCGGCGAGTGGCACGGCGTAACCACGGACAGCAATGGTCGCGTCATTGAGCTGAACCTTGCCGCGAACGGCCTCGGCGGTGAACTGCCCGCCGCGCTCGGCAACCTGGACGCCTTACAGGCTCTGTACCTCTTCGAGAACCAACTGGTAGGAGAGATTCCTCCGGAGGTCGGCAGTCTCGTCGACCTGCGCGAGTTGGACCTGGGAATCAACAGGTTGACGGGTTCGATTCCGGAAACGCTGGGAGGTCTCGCCAGCCTGGAGGTCTTGAATCTCCAGGAAAACCGGCTGTGGGGAGCGATTCCGGAGTCCCTGGCCGACCTCGGCAGTCTTGAGTGGCTGGTTCTCAGCAACAACGAGCTCCAGGGCGAAATTCCACTCGACCTGGGACGTCTTACAAATCTGATGGGCCTGGCCCTGCAGAAGAACCAATTGCAGGGAATCATCCCCGCCAGCCTTGCCGGTCTGACCAAGCTTGAGTCGTTGAACCTGCACGCCAACCAGTTGCGCGGCGAGATTCCAGCCTGGATCGGAGAGCTCGCCGGACTGGAAACATTGGAACTC
>LXNI01002121.1_pt1:0-7500 | contig 14703 bp, 11 predicted proteins | sample 809091 | NCBI WGS metagenome assembly LXNI01 (sample SAMN04870527, study PRJNA318959) | sponge metagenome | biome: 01000161; feature: marine sponge reef; material: water | host: Sarcotragus foetidus | place: Greece: Milos, Mediterranean Sea | collected 2013-05-29 | depth 5-7 m | reverse complement strand
CGCCTGATCTGGGCGCTTATTTCCGGCTTCGGCCGCCTCGAAGGGTATCGCGGCGCCTACAGTGACCGGCCCGCCTTCGATATCGTCGCCGAAGCGATGAGCGGCATCATGCATCTGGTGGGGTTTTCGGATAAGCCGCCGTCATGGACCATCTATGGGATGGCCGACATCTATACCGGCATGTGCACCGCCTATGGCGTCATGCAGGCCTTGTTCATGCGGGAGAAGACCGGCGAGGGACAATTGGTCGACAGCGCCATGTTCGATGCAATGCTTTCGCTCAACGAGGCAATGGTCACGGTGCATTCGGTAGCGGGCCAGAACCCGGGCCGGGGCACGTCCAAAAACGTCTGGCCGCGCGGTGCGTTTCAGTGTTCGGATGGCTATATCGCCCTCAATGTCCCGGATGAAATAATCTGGAAACGGCTCGCGGAGACCATCGGACATCCCGAAGTTGCGGATCACCCCAAGAGCAATTCCGCGGGCGCCCGCGCCGATCACGCCGGTGAGCTGCGGCCGCTGATCGAAGGGTGGCTTGCCCGGCGCACGCGCGCCGAAGCAGTCGACGCGCTCAACGCGGCGGGCGTGCCCACGGGTCCGGTCAATACGGCGGAAGATATTTTTGCGGACCCGCACGTTGCCGAGCGCGGTCTTCTCATGCCCATCAACGATCCCGAGGTCGGAGAATTCAAGTTTGCCCGCTCCCCGGTTTTTCTCTCCGAAGCACCGGAACCGCCCGCGAACGCCGCGCCTGCCCTAGGGGCGAATACGCGAGAAGTCCTGACCGGCGTCTTGGGCTACGAGGACGCGCAAGTGGAGAGGCTCCTGAGGGAAGGGGTGGCGGACGGCGCCTAATCCGGTCAAACGACCTGACATCACGGCCATTTTTTCGCTATCGTTTGACCAAATTGCATTGATTTAGAGGAGGATGCCCATGCTGCCCCCGGTACGAGTGTGGACCAAGGAAGAGATGATGAAGCGGGTTGCCCGGTTTGCCGACCTCAAGGGGTCGCGCGGCGGTCTCGATGATAGCGAACTGCCTGAATGCCACCGTGAGCTAATCAATGTCATTGGCTTTCAGCCGCCCGAGGATGACGGTTCCGGCACCATCCAATCACCCGTCGGCGACGACGCGTCAGCCGCCCCCGCGATTCCCATCTCGGAAGGCTTCAACATGGGGTTCGTCAAAGCCAAGCCCGGCTGCGGCCCCCTGATGCACAACCACGACACCAACGAAACCTTCATGCCCATTACCGGCACATGGCGGTGCGCCTGGAACGAGGGTGACGATTACGAGTATGTGGATGCCGGACCCCTTGACGTGGTGTCCTTTCCGCCCGGCCTGCAGCGGCGGTTCTTCAATGTCACCGAGGATGAGCCGGACGAGGAGCACATCATGCTGTTCGTCATCGGCGGGGATAGCCCGGCCGCCGAATACAGCGAGGACGCCTTCCGGATCATCAGGGAATACAAGGAGTCGCAGAAGGGTTAGCCCGACGCAAAGGCGGGCTCGCAATAATGGCGGCGGCTCTTTTGGCGCGGGCAAAGTCCGGATGCCTCCGCCTGGCTTTTGAGCGGGCCGGCAATCAGCCGATAAGGCGCTCCCTTGGGCGGATTGACCCGGGTGCTCTCAGGCTTCAGGTTCCCGAGTAGGAAACGGTGTGCGCGGCGAAGCCGGGCCCATCCGCGATTTGCCGATGCTCGCGGTCCGTACGACGCGATATGTACGGCGGGCCGCGGACCGCCGGTTGCGCGCGCTGAAAGCCGATGTAATCCCGATATCCATTGCCAACCGGGGCCGGAGCTACGCTATTCGCCTTGGCGTTCCAGCGACGCCTTGATCTTGCGGAGGGGCTGGCCGTCGCGGATGCGCTCAAAGTCCAGGGACATTCCGTTGTCGGTGAGCGTCCGATTGTAGGTCTGCATCTCGAAACCGCCATCGTCCAGAATGATCATCGCATGGACGGTTAGTGTCTTGCCGGAAATCCTCGACCAGACATAGGGATCGCCTTTCAGGGGATCCAGAGGAACGCCCTTGCCGAATTTGTTGATCTTCATCGCCGAGGCGAATATGCCCTCGCGACGGCTCGGCCGAAAATTGATTTTGTAGGAAGCCCGTTTTGTCTTGCCGCCGGCCCGCCGGGTGACCGTCGTCCACTCGACCGTAAATCCCTTGCGGAATGGCTTGATGACCACGTTGAGGTCGCGCTCGCTGGAGACACCGTCTTTCCCGACTATCGCCTTACCGACGTAGGTGCCGTAGAAATCATCGATTGCGGCATCTTCGGCTCGAGCAACACCCGAAAGCGCAATGGCGAATATCAGTCCAAGCGTCAGGCTTCTTAGGGCGTTCATCGCCATCCTCGCGTCAATTGTTTGCCGGCTTTGGGCCGTTCAGTCGGTTGTCACCCGCGAGCTCGTGTTGGTCGTCTCCAAACCTACGAACGTTTTGCGGCGAATAAAAGTTCAAACTGTTTGAAATTCGCCTGATGCAACGGCTAACCCGTCCGCGCCCATCAAATTCCGTCAGCCGAACCGGCTCCGGGTATGCCCCTCCCTCAAGTCCATCTCCGGTCCTTTTGGTACGATGCCGTTGGTGGGGATCGGGCCGGCGCCGCTATAAACCCCGTCCTTCATGCCGGCCACGTCGCAAACCCGGTCGATGCCGGGGGTCTGATAGAGGTCGCGAAGATATTCCGACAGATTGGGATAGTCCGCGATACGCCGGAGATTGCACTTGTATCCCAGATAATAAATGGCGTCGAAGCGCACCAAGTTGGGAAACAGGCGCCAGTCGGCCAGTGTTTGCCGATCGCCACACAGATAGCGCTGTCGGCCGAGCCGTGCCTCCAGTTCGTCCAAGGTCCGGAAAAGCTTGTCAAAGGCAGCCTCATAGGCCTGCTGACTGACACCCCGGCCACACTCATTAACGGCATTGTTGATGCCGTCGAGCACCAAGGCATTGACCGCGTCGATATCCTCCCTGAGTGCCGGGGGATAGTAGTCCGGGCTCGGAGGCGCAATCTCGTCAAACGCCTCATTGAACATGACGATGATCTCCGAACTCTCGTTGGACACGATCTTTCGCGTGTGCGAATCCCAAAGCACCGGCACCGACACCCGACCGGTGTACGTGGGTTCCGAAAGCGCATAGACCTCGTGCAAATAGGTGGCGGATTGATCGGTACCCGGTACCACGTGCGGTTCCACGAACGTCCAGCCCTGACCGCCTATGGTTTGGCGCGTGTCCGTGTGTCCGATGATCCCATCCAGTTTCTTCAGGATTCGGATGAGTTCGGTCCGGTGGGCCCACGGACATGCGACCGATGAATAAAGGTGGTACCGCCCGGTCTCGGCGGGAAAGCCTCCCTTCCCGTCGTCCCCGTCCCGTGTGATCCAGTTCCTGAATATGCTGTCGAACTTGATGTATTTTCCGTCGTCGCGGACTTCCTTCAGGACCTCGTCATCGGTCCACTCGCCGTCAAGCAGATGTCCCATATTTTTTTTCCTCTCCGGATCGATGGGCTTACGCAAAAATTCCCAAGCCCTTCTCGCGGATGAAGCTTGCCCGCTGCCCCCACCATTCCCGGGCGCCGGATGCATACATCGACCGGAAATGGACCCGATGCTTCAAATTCTTGTTTTCCAGGTCGTCGAGGGGCGGTTGCTCGCCAAAGAACCCGCCACGGACTTTGCCGCCGACCACGAAGTGGGGCGCCGAGGTGCCGTGATCGGTGCCCGCCGAATTGTTCTCATCGGGCCGACGGCCAAACTCCGCATAGGTCATGACAGCCACTTTGTCCCAGTTGCCCGTACTTTTCATGGCCGCGGCGAAGGCCGCAATAGCCCCCCCAACCTCTCCCAAAAGGTCCGCGTGCAACTCCGATTGTTCGATGTGCGTGTCGAACTGACCCAACGAAAGCTTGATGAACGGGACTTTCGCACCCGATACGATGAGACGGGCGGCATTCTCAAACTGCCTGCCAAGCCCCGTCTCGGGGAAACTGCCGCCCGGATCTGTATCGGCGATCTGCTTGGCGACAAATTTGTCGGCCGCGCTGCGGAGATCACGCCGCTGTTTCAGCAGATGAGCAAGCGCCGGATTGTCCGGCGGGGCCATGCCGCCGGTCCTGAGCCGCGTCGCCTGCTTAAGCAATTTGCCGGGCTCCTTGGGCAACTGGACGACACGGGCGGCGGCGCCCATCAAGGGTCCGACCGAATTCCGCCCCATCACCAGACCGTCCGCCGCGTGCGACGTCGGCGGGCGAGATTCCCTGACCAGGCGGGAGACCCACCCGTCGTCCAATACTTCCTTGGAATCGGACGCACTGTCCCAGATATCGATTCCTCTAAAATGAGATAGGTTCGGATCGGGATATCCGACGCCCAAGACGATGGCCAGTTCCCGGTCCCGCCACGAGCCCATCAGAGGTTCAAGCCGTGGATGGAGTCCCAGCTTCTCGTCGAGCCGGATCACCCTGTCCTTCGGCACCGCGAGTTCGGGACGCAGCGCATAGTATTTGGGGTCGGTGTAGGGTACGACGGTGTTCAAACCGTCATTGCCGCCATTTAGCTCGAGCAAAATGAGCGTCCGGTCCCAGCCGGCATCGGCGGCATGGGCATCACGCGGCATCAGAATCCCAAACGGCGCCGCCGAGACGACGGCGGTCATGGATGAATAGGTGAGGAACTCCCGTCGGTTCATGTTCACCTCCTACTTCAACTGATAGACCGGATCGAGGGTCAGATTTGCCAAGCGTTTTATGCCTTTACCATCCGTCGACCGCTGCATGACAGGGGCGGCGGCAAGCAGGAAATCGGGCAAACGCCGCCACTCCAATTTGAATGCCGCCTGCAACGTTTCCGCATTCGCGGCGCCAAACGGCCCGGCCTTCATTGTTCGGCCATTTTGTGCCGCCCACGCCGCCCGGAGGCCCCGGTGAACCGCGCGGACGAACTGCTCCCGGCGCAACGCCGTCGTGGAGGACAGCCAAGCAGTATGCCCGCGCCAGCCCTTCACGTCCGGCGGATCGAACAGCTCCTGACCCATTCTTTTTTGCCATTGAAACGCTTTTATTGCCGGCGCCTGTTTGAAATGGAACAGACGCAGCGTGCCAACGACAAGATCAACGGGAGATTTCACCAGAATTCCCCTATTGGCGGGATCGCGAAAGGCCTTACTGAGCAACAGAGACCTCAGCAGCGATTTCAGTTCGTAACCCGAATCGCGGAAGCCGTTCGCCAGTTCGCGGACCGTCCGGGGGTCGGGCTCGCGGGAAACGAACTCCAGCCATAGTTTCTCGGTAATGAACTCCGCGACCTCGTTCCGGCGCAGGACGATCCGAAGCACGCTCATCCCGTCGTGGTTCCCGTCCACGCCGAGCACGGTCTTGATGTCGTTGTCGTGGCGGCCGAATTTGAAATCGAACTTGCCGGTGTCGATGTCGACGGTCCAACCCGTGAAGGCGCGGGCGGCCTCCCGGATATCCTTTTCCGTATAGCCCCTGCCCTCGCCCATGGAAAACAACTCGAGGATTTCGCGGGCGAAGTTCTCGTTGGGCTTGCCTTTGATGTTCTTATGCCCGTCAAGATACCAAAGCATCGCCGGATCGGTTGAAACCTTGACCAGCATCTTGCCGAAATTGCCGAGGGCATATTTCCTGAAGATGGCGTTTTGACCATAGATCCATTGGCCGAACCGAACCTTACGGGCCTCGGACACAAAGTGATTGTGCCAGAACAGGACGAGGTGCTCCGTCAGCGGCGAATCCGTCGCCAGCATTTCGCCCACCCACCACGCTTTCATCGCCTTTCGGTCCCCATTCACGCGCCGGTTGAAGGCCCGGCGATCCTCGGCATTCATGCGCCGAACTTTCTTGCGTTCAGTGGGGTCTGCGGCAAATTCCGGAACAACCGTCACAGGTTCGGTCCGGACGCCGTCAAGCAAATGATCCACCGCCTGCTCGAAACTCATCGGCAGGAGTTTTTGGATATCGGCCGGCTCGGCGACGCCGAAACCGGTCCGCGCCAAAAGGTGCCGCGCCTCATCGTATGTAATTGCCGCACTTTGAGCCGGCCAAAGGAGGACGAATCCGAGAACGGGAAGTAATCTCATGATATGCTGTCCGTCGATGGTCTTGACGATAATACAATAAAAGGCGGCACGCGAAGACTCTGTGAACGCGGCCACATTCAGGGGCTATTCGGACATGCGGGAGATAAGAAATGCCGTTTATCGATACGCAAAACCAGGACGTGAAAGCCCTGACGGGCATTCACTTGTACCACTTCTGGCTCTCGAGCTGCTCTCAACGGGTCCGGATGGTGTTGGACGAAAAGGGACTGGAGTGGACCGGCCACGAAATCGACTTGGAGAAGATGGAACACGCGACCGAGGAATTTCAGTCCATCAATCCCAAAGGGCTGGTTCCGGCGATGGTCGTCGACGGCCGGGTCATGATCGAAAGCATCGACATCATCGACTACCTGGACACCACGTACCCCGAACCGCCGCTGAGGCCCGCGGACAAGGACGACGAAGCGAAGATGCTGAAGTGGATGGCCGATGCCGACGATGCCCAGCACTCCCTTAAGTTGCTGACCCACGAATTCTTGTTCAAGATGAACAAAATGCCGCCGGAAGCGCTGGCTCATCTCGTAGCGTCGCATCGCAACGATGAGCTGACGGAATTCATGAAGGTATGGGCATCCGACGCCGGCTTTCCGAGGGACGAAATCGACGAAGAGCTAAGAATTCAGCACGACTATTTCGTGGCGCTCGACGGCGCCCTGAACGGCCGTCGATGGCTCTTGGGTGACCGGTTCTCGCTCGCCGATATCGCTTGGGTGCCCAATGTCCATCGGCTCGACCTGATGGATTATCCACTGGATCGTCATCCCAGCCTTCTCGGCTGGTACGCCCGCATCAAGGAACGGCCGAGCTACCGGGCCGGGGTCCTGAGCTCGGAGATTCCGCCGGCCATGGAGGCATTTGCCGCCTACTGCGGGCAGCGCCGCGCCGAGGGAACGGACGTCACCCGATTTGGGCCCTTGGCGGCGTAAACTGTGCAGTCGACCCTTGGCGGCCTAAGGACCTGGAGCGGTTTCCGGCCAAATCGAGCCAACTGGTCTAGGGTCCGGACTCAATTGAGCCGCCATAGGAGTGTTGCGGCGATGAGTCATAAAATGATTGCGTCATGGCCGGGCTCGGACCCGGCCATCCACGTGTACCGCCGGCCGCGAGGCGTGGATCACCGGGTCAAATAAGGTCAATTCGGATGAATTGACCGACCCGGTGATGACGACTTGCGGCTTACCCTCACCCCGACCCTCTCCCTCAGAGAGGGAGAGGGAGTAGTTGCGTTGCCGCTTCGTGTCCCCTCTCCCTCTCTGAGGGAGAGCAACTGTGTTTGGCGTTTTTTTTTTCATGTAGCTGGTTCCCAGGGTTGATTGTCCCGGACCATGGCGTTGAGGATGACGATGAGCTTGCGCATGCAGGCG
>LXNI01002119.1_pt1 | contig 14726 bp, 13 predicted proteins | sample 809091 | NCBI WGS metagenome assembly LXNI01 (sample SAMN04870527, study PRJNA318959) | sponge metagenome | biome: 01000161; feature: marine sponge reef; material: water | host: Sarcotragus foetidus | place: Greece: Milos, Mediterranean Sea | collected 2013-05-29 | depth 5-7 m | reverse complement strand
ATCCCCGACCTCTGGTATGGACAAAATCGGTTGAGGAGATTATGAAGAAAGTAGGAAGGGGACGGAAGGCGCTTGCCGGGATACAATAACTAATCAAATGTATAATCAGGACACTACACTAGTGAGGTCGTTAGCATACTTGAAAGCTTAGGTGTAGACACTGCTTCTCTGAACGATGGCTATGGGCATGCTCTGGATACCATTTATGATGGTGTGATAGATACATTTCTTATCTTGAACAACGAGCTTGTAGAACTACTTAACCGCAAGGATTCCAACACAATAATTATCTTGACGGGATGGAAAGGTGGCACGTTCGGATTCCGAGTAAGCAACCAAGATCAGGAGTTGTTCCGTGAGTTGTCAAAGGTCAGATTGGAGTTACCGAATCCAGACGGGGAATTCTGTCAAATAGAAATAAAACTATCGCAGTCATTCCGGCAAAAATGCCCAGAGTTCAGAAATAAAAAAATAGGGGAATGGATGAGCTGGCGAGGGGATTATCCGTGGCCTAAAGGTCATCCGCCCAAATACAAAGCTGAAGTGACAGGAAACAGTCTACGTATAATCGACTTGCCATAAGCCACCGTAGATTACCAAACACTCCTTTTCCTCTACAGCTTATTATTCTATCAAGGGAAACTAATATCAGTAGAAAACAAATCAAGTAGTAGATGTAACTTGCTGAAGTCAGCTGATTTTAGCGCTCTCAACCACTTTGGACGCGGCTTCCTTCATATCGGTTCCGGTCTGGATGTCGAGACCCGAGTTAGAAAGGATTTCCCTTCCGGCTTCAACGTTGGTTCCTTCAAGCCTGACCACTAAAGGGACGTTTATTCCGACTTCTCCCGCGGCCTCCACGATACCATCGGCAATGGTGTCGCACTTCATTATGCCGCCGAAGATATTAACGAAGATGGCTTTTACGTTCTCGTCGCTCAGGATCATCTTAAACGCCTTTGTAACCTGCTCAGTTGTGGCCCCTCCGCCGACGTCAAGGAAGTTTGCGGGTTCCCCGCCGTGGTGCTTGATGATATCCATGGTAGCCATGGCAAGCCCCGCACCATTAACAAGACACCCTATGTCTCCGTCAAGCTTAATGAAACTTATCCCCGCGTCGCTTGCTTCAAGCTCAAGCGGGTCCTCCTCGTTCCTATCCCTTAGCCCCGCGATATCGCGATGGCGGAAAAGCGCGTTATCATCGAAGTTAATCTTCGCGTCAAGCGCCACTATGTTTCCATCTGAGGTAAGAACAAGCGGGTTTATCTCAGCAAGCGAGCAGTCTTTCTCGATAAATACCCGGTAAAGGGATGAGATAAATGATACGGCCTGCCTTACGGCACCGCCCTCAAGACCCATGAAATAAGCGATCTTCCGGCACTGGTAAGGCTGAACGCCAAGCGAGATATCAACATGCTCCTTGATTATCTTCTCAGGGGATTTGGCTGCCACTTCCTCAATCTCAACCCCGCCTTCGGGGCTTCCCATAACGACCACTTTTTCCCGTGAGCGGTCAATCACCATGCCGAGATAGAATTCCTTTTCTATACTGGAGGCTTCTTCGATCAGAACGCTTCCAACGGTCTTGCCCTCGGGACCCGTCTGGTGGGTAACGAGATTCATTCCAATTATCTGCTCCGCGGCCGCCGTGGCGTCCTGGGAATTGTCTACTACCTTTATTCCCCCTCCCTTGCCCCGGCCGCCGGCGTGAATCTGGGCTTTTACCACGTATTTTGCGGAGTTGAGGGTATCGAGCACCTCAGACACCTCATCCGCGCTGAAAACAACCTGTCCGCCCGGAACCTTGACCCCGGAATCAGAGAGAAGCTTTTTGGCCTGGTATTCGTGTACGTTCAATGCTCTTCCCTATTTCCCCTTTACCTTTCTTAAAAGCCAGGCGAGAGGATCGTAGTACTTGTCAACCACTCTCTCCTTAAGCGGAATGATTCCGTTATCCGTTATGTGTATGTCCTCGGGGCATACCTCGGTGCAGCATTTCGTGATGTTGCAGAAGCCTACTCCCGCTTCCTCGCGCGCGAACTCCCTTCTGTCAAGGACATCCAGGGGATGCATTTCCCGCTCGGCGATCTTTATCATGAACCTCGGCCCCGCGAAAGCGTCCTTTCTGTTGTGGTCGCGAAGTATATGGCAGACATCCTGACACATAAAGCACTCTATGCATTTTCTAAACTCCTGCCCCCTCTCAACGTCCTCCTGGTACATGATCCATTCGGTATCTTCTGCGGGGGTAAACGGAGGAATCTTTTTGCTTACTTCGTAGTTCCACGAGACGTCGGTTACAAGATCCTTTATCACGGGAAACGCCTTGAGCGGGTAAACGGTAATAGTTTCGCCCTCGGCAAAAGTGTCCATGCGGGTCTTGCATGCAAGACTCGGTTTTCCGTTTATCTCGGTGCTGCAGGAGCCGCACTTGGCCGCCTTGCAGTTCCATCTGATCGCCAGGTCGCCGTCGTAGTTTGCCTGTATGTAGAAAAGCGCGTCGAGGACAACCATTCCCTCATCTACCGGGACCTCGTACTCCTTTTCCTCTCCACCCTGCGCGTCACCGCGAAAAACTCTTAGCTTGGCTACCGACATCACTTATCCTCCGTAAACAGTTTCGAAAGCTCCTCGGGCATCTCCACAATCGGCCGCGTTGCGACATCCATCGCCCCGTCCTTAAAGGAAACAATGGAATTAAGCTTGCCCAATACCTCGTCGTCGCTCTCAGGGAAATCGACCCGGCTGTGAGCTCCCCTGCTCTCTTTTCTCGCAAGCGCGCATCTAGCGAGCGCTTCAGAAACGATCAGCATTGACTTAAGATCCCTGCAAAGATGCCAGCCAGGGTTAAACATCACCGAGCCCTCTATCTTGAGCGTCTTTGCCCTCTGCTTTAGTACCTCTATCTTGTCTATGCCCGTCTGTATGTTCTCTTCCGTGCGGAACACCCCTATGTAGAGCTGCATCACGTCCTGGAGATCCTGGTGGATCGTGTAGGGGTTCTCCCCTTGGGTGTTGTTAAAAGGCTCGCGAAGCTCGTTTGCGAATCCCTCAACAAGATCGGCGGGTATCTGTGCGTGGGATTTCCCGTTTGCATAGACTGCTGCTCCCTCGCCCGCCCTTTTCCCGAAAACCAGAAGATCTGAGAGTGAATTTCCGCCGAGGCGGTTTGCCCCGTGCATTCCCCCGGCTACCTCGCCCGCGGCGAAGAGCCCCGGAACGGTGCTCGAGCAGGCTTCCCCGTCAACCTTGACTCCCCCCATGACGTAATGGGTGGTCGGGAATACTTCCATCGGACCTTTTGTTATGTCTATGTCTGCAAACTCCATGAACTGGTGGTACATGCTCGGAAGCTTGCGCTTTACGTAATCGGCTCCCCTGTGCGAGACGTCTAGAAACGCTCCGCCGTGGGGAGAACCGCGGCCCTGCTCCACTTCTGTGTATATGGATCTCGCGACCACGTCGCGGGTTGATAGCTCCATGCGCTCGGGGTCGTATTTCTCCATAAAGCGCTCACCCTCGCTGTTTGTGAGTATGCCTCCCTCACCGCGCACAGCCTCTGTAACAAGGATTCCCCTCACGCTCGGGGGCCAGACCATCCCCGTGGGATGGAACTGTATGAATTCCATATCTATAAGCTCGGCTCCGGCCTCATACGCCATCGAGTGGCCGTCGCCCGTGTATTCCCAGGAGTTTGAAGTGTACTTGTACGCCTTACCTACCCCGCCCGTTGCGAGAATGATCGCGTTTGCCTTAAAAAGAACGAATTTCCCGCTCTCTCTCCAGTAGCCGAAGGCTCCCGTCACCCTGTCTCCGTCTTTTATGAGATGGGTTATTGTGCATTCCATGTAGACGTCTATGCCCGAGTGTATCCCCTTTTCCTGGAGGGTTCTTATCATCTCAAGACCGGTCCGGTCGCCAACGTGTGCAAGCCTTTTCCAGGTGTGTCCGCCGAATGCCCTCTGGTTTATTCTTCCCTCTTTTGTTCTGTCAAAAAGCGCTCCCCAGTATTCAAGCTCGCGCACCCTCTCGGGAGCTTCCTGCGCGTGGTAAAGGGCCATCTGCCAGTTATTCAGCATTTTCCCGCCCTTCATGGTGTCCTTGAAGTGGGTTTCCCAGTTGTCCTTGGTGTCAACGTTTGCCAAGGCGGCAGCGACTCCGCCCTCGGCCATTACCGTGTGGGCCTTGCCGAGCAGGGATTTGCATATAAGTGCGGTCGAGGCGCCCTGGGCGGAAGATTCGATGGCGGCCCGAAGACCTGCCCCGCCGGCGCCGATAACTATAACGTCATGTGTGTGTGTTTCGTATTTTTCCACGTTTATATCAACCTCAGATCAGTAATTGTTCCGTTCGCCACCAGAAACACGTAAAGGTCAGTGAGAGCCACGAAAACAAGGCTTGTCCACGCCCATTTCATATGTACTTCGTTCTGGACGCTTATGGCGCCCCAGAGGCGAAAACGGGTCGGACACTTTGAGAACACGTCAAGATTCCCTCCCATCAGATGGCGAAACGAGTGGCAGGAAAACGAATACATTGTAAGCAGAAACGCGTTTAAGGTTAGAACTATGGTTCCTACGCCCACTCCGAACCCGTCATGGAAGAAAAAGGCTTCGTACGAATCGATCCACAAAAACAGCAAAATGACTATAGAGGCGTAGAGAAAAAACCTGTGGATGTTCTGCAGGATGAACGGAAAGCTCGATTCACCCTTGTAGGAGCCCCTTTTGCCGACCGGTTTTACCGCGCAGCCGGGAGGCGAGAAGAAATACGCCCTGTAGTATGCTTTTCTGTAGTAATAGCAGGTCGCCCGGAATCCAAGCGGCGCCCAGAGAATAAGTATTGCCGGGGAAAACTGCCACCAGTCAAGGAGCAGAAGCGGGGAGTAAAAAGGCGAGAGGTAAGGCTCGGTGTAGAAAAACTGGTTCGAAAGAGCCCTCCACGTGGAGTAGATTCCGAAAGCCCCAAGTACCACCCCGGTTACAAGAGGCTCTACCCACCACATATCCTTTCTCATAGTGAGCGCTTTGCTCGCCGTACCGTTAGCCATATTTAGAAACCTCCAAAAATATTTCCGTAGCAACCGTCTGAGATTATAAACGGCGCCGGGGGGCGGAATGTAAACGGAACCCTAAAGGATTCCCATTCCGTCAATTACTTCGCAAAGCTCTTTCACCTTGCCCGCCGAGACATGCAGAGCCTCCATCTCCTCGTCGGAAATCTCAACTCCTATTATCTCCTCGACCCCTTCTGAACCGAGCCTTACGGGAAGACCCACGAACGTATCCTCTATTCCGTAATGTCCGTCCGCGTAGACGCAGCAGGGAAGTACCTTCTTCTTGTCCTTTATGATTGCCTCGGCCATTTCCACCGCGGCTACAGCGGGGGCGTAAAAGGCGCTTCCGGTCTTAAGAAGCCCCACTATTTCGGCCCCGCCCTTCCTGGTGCGGTCGACCATCGCGTCGAGCCTGTCAGCGGGGACAAGCTGCGCTATGGGAATACCCGCAATCGTAGTGTTGCTAAGAAGCGGAACCATCGTGTCTCCGTGTCCGCCGAGAACCGAAGCGTTTATGTTCTCTACTGAGACCCCGAGTTCCATGGCGATAAACGCACGGAAACGCGCGGAATCGAGCACCCCTGCCATTCCCATCACCTTGTTTTCGGCAAGACCGCTTACCCTGTGCGCCACGTAAACCATGGCATCAAGAGGGTTGGTTACCAGTATGAGTATCGCATCCGGGGAATTAGAGACCACCTGCTCGGTGACGCTCTTTACCACCTTAGTGTTAGTCGAGATGAGATCGTCACGGCTCATCCCGGGCTTTCTCGGAATACCCGAGGTGATTATCACCACGTCTGAGTCAGCCGTGTCTTCGTAGTTGGTTGAACCGACGAGATTTACGTCACTTCCGGTTATCGGACACATCTGGGCAAGATCAAGCGCCTTTCCCTCGGGAATTCCTTCCACTATGTCGATCAAAGCCACGTCGGCAAGTTCAAGTTGTGCAATCCGAAACGCCGCCGACGCGCCGACGTTTCCCGCACCTATCACAGAAATTTTCGCTCTGCCGTTCTTCAAGAATCCACTCCTTTTGAAAAGATTTGCTGTGCCGCGCGCCCCTAGTCCATTACCCTGTCCATGTTCTTAACGATGGCCTCTCCATACTCAGAACACTTAAGAAGGGTAGCTCCCTCCATCTGTCTCTCGAGATCGTAGGTAACCGTCTTCTGCTGAACAGTCTCCTCCATCGCCCTGAAAACAAGCTCCGCCGCCTCGTGCCATCCAAGATACTGGAACATCATGACTCCCGAGAGTATTACGGAACCCGGGTTCACCTTGTCCTGTCCCGAGTACTTGGGAGCGGTCCCGTGAGTGGCTTCGAAAACCGCCAGGTAATCGCCTATGTTGCCTCCCGGAGCGACTCCGAGACCTCCAACCTGCGCGGCGCAGGCATCAGACATGTAGTCGCCGTTTAGGTTAGGCATGGCCATCACGTCGTATTCACTCGGTCTCGTGAGAACCTGCTGGAACATGCTGTCGGCTATGCGGTCCTTAATGACAATCTTGCCCTCGGGAGCCTTGCCGCCGAAATCGTCCCAGAGCTCGTCCTCTGTTATGGTGATCTCCGGGAACTCCTCTTTTGCCAGTTCGTAGCCCCATTCGCGGAAGGCCCCCTCGGTGAATTTCATTATGTTGCCCTTGTGAACGAGGGTGACGCTTTTTCTCTTGTACTCCATTGCGTATTCAATCGCCTTTCTAACGAGTCTTTTGGTTCCGAAAGGACTTATGGGCTTTATTCCTATTCCGCTCAGTTCGCGGATGTTCACCCCGTAATTCTCGACGAGGTACTCCCTTACAGCGGTCGCTTCCGGGGTGCCGCTCTCCCACTCGATTCCCGCGTATACGTCTTCTGTGTTTTCCCTGAATATCACGACGTCAAGCTTGCCTGGAACCAGAAGAGGGTTGGGGGTTCCCTTGATCCATCTTACGGGCCTTACGCAGGCGTAGAGATCAAGTATCTGCCGGAGGGAAACGTTAAGGCTCCTTATTCCACCTCCCACAGGGGTGGTAAGCGGGCCCTTGATGGCGACGATGTACTCCTTTATCGTGTCGGTGGTCGCCTCGGGAAGCCATTCGCCGGTCTTCTCGTGAGCCTTCTCGCCGGCCAGTACTTCGAGCCAGGATATCTTCTTTTTTCCTTCGTAGGCCTTCTCGACCGCGGCGTCGAACACTATCTGGGACGCGTGCCAGATATCAGGACCTATCCCGTCGCCTTCTATGAAGGGAATTATCGGGTTGTCGGGAATTATAAGCTTCCTGTTTTCCTCGTCTATTTGTATTTTTTCTCCGCTTGGTACTGTCATTGAACACTTCTCCTTTTTAACTAAACCAAAATTTAAATCTTACAATATAATGAAAAAAACCACCCTTTTCAAATCGGTCTCTCCACCTACCCTGATATCATCTGACGCAGGACGGTCTGAAGTATCCCGCCGTTGCGGTAATATTCGACCTCAACCGGCGTATCGAGCCTGCACGTGGCGTGAAATTCCCTCTGCCCGCCGTCTGCGTCCGTCACAACTACGGTCATCCGCTTGCCCGGGTAAAGGTCCTCTGAAATCCCGCTAACGCTGAAGGTCTCAAAGCCCGTTATGCCGAGGGACTCCGCGCTCTGCCCCTGCTCGAACTGAAGGGGCAGAACCCCCATTCCCACTAGGTTGCTCCTGTGGATCCGCTCGAAGCTCTCAGCTATGACGCACCTTGCGCCCAGAAGAGCGGTTCCCTTGGCCGCCCAGTCCCGGGAACTTCCCGTTCCGTACTCCTTCCCGCCGATCACGACAAGGTCCGTCCCGTCGCTCATGTACCTTGAGGACGCTTCGTAAATCGACATTTCCTCACCCGTGGGAACGTGCACGGTCCACCCTCCTTCCTTTCCTCCGACCATCTTGTTTCTTATCCTGATGTTAGCAAACGACCCGCGGATCATGACCTCGTGGTTCCCCCTCCTTGAGCCGAAGCTGTTAAAGCTCCTCTGGGAAACGCCCTTCGAGATAAGGTAGCCGCCTGCGGGGCCGTCCTTGGGGATTGAGCCCGCCGGGGAAATATGATCCGTCGTTATGGAGTCCCCGAGAAGCGCGAGGACGTTCGCGTTCTCTATGTCCTCGGGGTCTACGGGCTCAAGCGGGAAATCATCGAAAAACGGGGGTTCCTGTATGTAGGTTGATTCCGTATCCCACTCGTAAATGTCTGATTGCGGGGCCTCAAGAGACTTCCAAGTCTCATCGCCCTCGAAAACTCTCGAATACTGATTGTTGAATATCTCCGGGGAGATTGACTGCGAAACGGTGTCGATTATCTCCTGCTGCGTCGGCCAGATGTCCTTCAGGTACACTTCGTCCCCGTCGCTTCCGACCCCGAGGGGTTCTGTGTAGAGATTGATTCCGACCTTGCCGGCTATCGCGAACGCCACTACAAGCGGAGGCGACGCCAGGTAGGCGAATTTGACGAGCGGGTGCACCCTGCCCTCAAAATTCCTGTTTCCGCTTAGAACCGCGGCGCAGGTAAGATCGTTTTCCCTTATGGCCACGTCCACGTCTTCTGGAAGCGGGCCGCTGTTTCCTATGCAGGTCGTGCATCCGTATCCGACCAGGCCAAAGCCTAGTTCTTCAAGATACGGGGTAAGTCCCGCGGCGTTTAAGTAATCCGTTACCACCCTCGATCCCGGCGCCAAGCTTGTTTTCACGTAAGGCGAAACAGTGAGCCCCCGCTCGACGGCCTTTTTGGCGAAAAGTCCCGCCCCTACCATGACGGAGGGGTTCGAGGTGTTGGTGCAGCTCGTGATGGCCGCTATTACGACGGAGCCGTCTGAAACTCCGTTTTCGGCGCGCGCGGCGTCTCCGTTTGCGGCAAGCCCCCTCGACTGGAGGTTCTCGTGGTAAGAAGTTTTCATGTCCCCGAGCGATATCCTGTCCTGCGGGCGGCTCGGTCCCGCAAGAGAAGGTTCCACCGTCGATATGTCAAGCTCTAGCGTATCTGTATAAACCGGGTCTTCCGCGTCGTCGGTTCTGAACATCTTCTGTTCCTTAGTGTAGGCCTCAACCAGCGTTGCGGCGTCATCCCTGCCCGTCGTCCCGAGGTAACGCAGGGTTTCTGTGTCTACCGGGAAAAATCCCATGGTGGCTCCGTACTCGGGAGCCATGTTTGCTATCGTGGCCTGATCAGAGAGCGCGAGATTGCTCACTCCGGGCCCGAAAAACTCGACGAACTTGCCGACAACCCCTTTTTTCCTCAGTATCTCGGTCACCGTGAGAACCAGGTCCGTCGCGGTAACCCCCTGGGAGAGACGGCCGGTGAGCCTGAATCCGATAACGTCAGGGATCAGCATGTAAAGCGGCTGCCCGAGCATGCACGCCTCTGCCTCTATCCCCCCTACTCCCCAGCCCATGACGCTTAGGCCGTTTATCATGGTCGTGTGGGAATCCGTTCCCACCAGGGTGTCCGGGTAAGCCACCGACTCGGAGCCTGTCCGCTTTGAGACAACCACGCTTGCAAGACACTCAAGGTTCACCTGGTGCACTATTCCGGTTCCCGGCGGCACGACCCTGAAATTGTCAAAAGACCCCTGGGCCCACTTTAAAAATGTATATCTTTCCCTGTTTCTTTCGTACTCGACTTCCACGTTTTTGCCGAAAGCGTCGCCGCTTGCGAAATAGTCAACCTGAACGGAGTGATCTATGACCAGATCGACAGGGACTATGGGATTCACAAGCGAGGGGTCTCCCCCTTTTTTCTCGACCACCGATCTCATCGCAGCGAGGTCGACCACGCAGGGAACTCCCGTGAAATCCTGAAGTATCACCCTCGCGGGGTTGTAGGGAATTTCTCTGGGCTCAGTATTTGAGGGATCCCAGTTGGCAAGGGACTCAACGTGCTGCTCCGTAATGGTTTTTCCGTCAAGGTTCCTGAGCACGTTCTCAAGCAGTATTCTTATTGAAAAAGGCAGTCTTGAAATCGATACGCCGTAGCGCGATTCAAGCTTTGCGAGGGAATATATCCTGTAGGTCTTGTCCCCGACAGTGAGGTCGGAGAGGGTATCGAGATTGTTAGTCAAAGCCATATGGCACCTCTTTTACACACAGTTTTACATTTTGGAAGTTAGCGGGGTATTGTACCAAAACGAGCGGAAAAATAAAACCGCTCCCGACGCCGATCAGCAAAGCAGTCTTACCCTTGCAAGTGAATTTCCAGCATCGCATGTATTTTCCGAAGAGAAACAGTGTGATTACGCACTCTTTTGACCTTGTTTCCCGTACTCTTCCAGACGGTCATCGGAAACCGGAACAACTGTTTCGCTCATTCTGAGGATATTCTCAATGGCAGTCGCCGTCTTTTGCCTGGAAGCGACTCTGCTCGGCAAAAGATCCGCAACGGGTTTGCCGTGGAGGGTAATCGTAAAGGATTCACCCGTCCGCACCCGTTTCAGTATTTCAGGTAATTTGGTCTTGACTTCATAGGATCCTATATTCTTCTTGGATACTGGCCATACCCTCTTAAAATGCTTCGATAGACCAGCATGCTGGTCTATTGGATCAAATCAACCGGACACCTCAAAAAACACCTGCTGGTTATACAGCGTGAGATCGTCTTTGTGCTGCCTGCTCAGGTGAGGCAATTGGAAACCGTCGGGGTTTTTCAGCAACTTCGGGGGGTCAGCTGAATTTGCGAAGCGCGAGGCTTACGTTCGTTCCGCCGAAACCGTAGGAATTGCTGAGCACCACCTTTATCTCGCTATCTCTTGCGGTGTGCGGAACGTAATCCAGGTCGCACTCGGGATCGCTCTCAAAGAGGTTTATAGTCGGCGGCAAAACGCCGTTTCTAAGCGCTAGCACGCTGATTGCCGCCTCTACCGCTCCCGCCGCGCCCAGCAGGTGGCCGGTCATGGATTTGGTGGAACTCACCGGAATTCGCCGAGCACTCTCGCCGAACACCTCCTTGATCGCGTTGGTCTCGTTAACGTCGTTAAGACGCGTCGAGGTTCCATGGGCGTTTATGTAATCCACATCCCCGGGATTAAGGCCCGAATCCTCAAGAGCCGCGTTCATGCAGCTGGTCGGCCCCTCAAGAGAAGGCGCCGTGATGTGAAAGGCGTCAGCGCTCATTCCGGAGCCGAGCACTTCGGCGTATATGTCGGCACCTCTTTTCTTCGCGAACTCAAGTTCCTCAAGAATCAGCACCCCAGCTCCCTCGGAAAGAATGAACCCGTCACGCCCCGCCTCAAACGGCCTCGACGCGGTCTCAGGCTCGTCGTTTCTGGTCGAAAGCGCCCTCATGGCGTTAAAAGCCGCAAAGGTAAGGGGTATAAGCGGAGCTTCCGATCCGCCGGCTATCATAACGTCCGCCTTGCCGTCCCCTATAATCTTGGCGGAAAGCGCGAGGGAGTGACCGCTTGCTGAACACGCGGTCGTCGAAGAACAGTTGGGACCCTTGGCGTTGAACTTTATCGAGACGTATCCCGAGGCCATATTGGTCACTATGTTCGGTATGAAAAAGGGAGAGACACGGGAAGGACCCTGGTTCTCCATGGTCAAAACAGTGTCGTAGAAGGTGCTCATCCCGCCGATGCCCGACCCGATAAAAGTCCCCGTGCGCGCGGAGATGTCATCGGTAACCTCAAGCCCTGCATCCTCAAGCGCAAGCTTGGTGGCCGCGATGGAGAGCTGAATGAACCTGTCGTTTCTCTTCGCGTCCTTGGGTTCCATGTAAAGAGTCGGTTCAAAACCCTTCACTTCCCCCGCAATCTGGGTTTTAAGATCCGATGGATCAAAGCCGGAAACCCTGCCCACTCCCGGGACTCCCTCGCAGATCGAAGACCACGTGGCGTCGTTTCCCACCCCGACGGGCGTTATGAGCCCTATGCCTGTAACCACTACCCTTCTTGCCATCTTTCCTCAGTCATCCTCCGAAGCGGACTCAACCGAACCCTGGATAAAGTTAATCGCGTCCTGAACGGTGATTATGTTCTCCGCGTCTTCATCCGAGATCTCAAGCCCGAACTCATCCTCCATGGACATTATAAGCTCCACAAGGTCAAGCGAGTCGGCTCCCAGATCCTCTATAAAGGAAGAATCGGGAGTTATCTCATCCTCAGTCTTGCCGAGATGGCTCGCGACCATCTCCTTTACCTTAGCTAAAATTTCCGCATTATCCTTTGACATATGAGTGATAACCTCCTCTAGATTTTACATGTAAATTCCGCCGTTAACTCTTATAACCTCCCCGGTTATATACGACGCGTCCTCGGAAACCAGAAAACACACGACGCTTGAGATATCCTCAACGCGTCCGAATCTGCCGAGAGGGATAGCTTCCAGATATTTTTTTCTCATATCCTCGTTAAGGTCCGCGATAATGTCCGTTTCAACAAAACCGGGACTTACCGCGTTTACCGTTATTCCTCTTGAACTGAATTCCTTGGCTGTTGATTTCGTAAGACCTATTATCCCGGCCTTAGAAGCGGAGTAATTCGCCTGTCCCGGGTTTCCAACTTCCCCGGCAGTCGAAATGATATTTACTATTTTTCCGTAACGGTTCTTGAACATGCCTCTTGAAACTGCCTTGGTGCAGTTAAACGCTCCCTTGAGGTTTATGTCCATGACGCGATCCCAGTCCTCCTCCCCCATCCTCACCAAAAGCCCGTCATTCCTTATTCCCGCGTTGTTAACAAGTATCTGTATTCCGCCCAGTTCACCCGAGAGCTCTCCCACGGTTTTCTGAACCTCGGCAAAATCAGAAACGTCAAAGCCGACCGCCCTGCCGCTGCCCCCGGCCTGCTCTATCTCCCCCAGGGTTTCCTCGGCCGCCTGGCTGTTGCTGATATAGTTAATCAGAACATACGCCCCGCGCGACGCGAGTTTCTTCGCGATATCCTTTCCTATTCCCCGCGACCCCCCGGTTATAAGTGCAACTTTGTTATTGAATTCCATCTGCTTTAATATGATTTAACTCTTCTGGTTTTTCAATACCTGCGCAACGAACACCTTTAAGAGTTCTTTTTACAAGACCGCTTAGAACCTTGGATGGACCGACTTCAAGGTACTCAGAAACTCCGCAGTCCTTTAGAAACTCAAGGGACTCAGCCCATCTCACCGGGCTTACCACCTGGCGCACCAGAATGTCCGCCACCCTTTCGGGGTCAGAATTGGCCTTCGCCTCGGTATTTGTTACAACAGGATATTTCATCGGATTAAAATCTATTTCTGCGGCAAAATCGCCAAGCCGCACCGCCGCGGGCTCCATAAGGGAACAGTGAAAAGGCGCGCTTACCTCGAGTTCAACAACGCGTCTTGCGCCTTTTTCCTTGGCAAGCTCGGAGGCTGTCTCAACGGCCCCCGCTTCTCCTGAGATAACAGTCTGGGTGGGGGAGTTAAAATTCGCCGGAGAAACCACCGCTCCTCCCCCGGCCACCTCGGCGCAAAGCTCGCTTACTTCCTGCGACGTCAGACCCAGCACTGCAGCCATTTTCCCAACTCCTGGAGGAACCGCTTCCTGCATGAATTCCCCCCTCTTTCTTACCATGCGCACCGCGTCACTGAACCCGACGCACTCAGAGGCGACAAGTGCCGTAAATTCCCCGAGGCTGTGTCCCGCTACCAGGTCGGGCCTTATTTCCGTTTCCGAAAGAACTACCCTGAGCGCCGCCACGCTTGCGGTAAGTATCGCGGGCTGGGCGTTTGCCGTAAGGGCAAGGGTCTTTGCTTCGCCTTCAAAGCAGAGCTTCGCAAGGTCAACTCCTAGAGCATCATTTGCTTCTTCGAAAGTCCGCCTTGCAACGGCGAACCCGGCGCATAAATCAGCGCCCATGCCGATGTACTGCGAACCCTGACCTGGAAAAAGAAAAGCTATCATGGATTGGGTGTGTTTTTAGTCTTCCGCCACGGCTTCCGTATCGGATTCCTGTCTGAAGAAATTTCTTCCCTTGTAGTGACCGCAGCTGGGACAGGCCCTGTGGGGAGGTTTCATCTCGTTGCACTCGGGACAGAAGGAACCTCCCGGCAACGCGAGGGTATAATGAGTTCTTCTTTTTCTTGATTTCGACTTGGAAGTTTTTCTTTTGGGTAATGCCATTTCAGTCTCCTGGCTTGAAGCTATATCTTTATATCTTTAAGTACCGCAAAGCGCGAGTCCTCTTTTTGAGCCTCGCAGCCGCACTGCTGCTCGTTAAGATTCCGTCCGCAACCGCCGCAAAGGCCCCTGCAGTCCTCGGCGCAGACCGCCTTGTAGGGAAGCGAAAGATTCACCTGCTCTCTCATGTAATCGTTTAGGTCTATTGTTCTGCCCCTGTAAGTCTCATAATCCATGTCCCCGCCTGATTCCATCTTCTTCTCCGCTTCCGAAGGCGAAAGAAGGAGTTTTATCTCAAAATTCGTGTCAACGTTTACGTCGCTTAAGCAGCGGGAACACCGGGCAACCGCCAAGAATCCGACTTTCCCCCGTACGCTCACCTCGGCCGCCGTGCGTAAAAGATCAATATGAAACTCTATATCGGAACCCACGCTTGCGACCTCCGATTTCTCGGAACCGCCGAGCCACCTCGGCCCCCTGGTGAGATTAAGACTCAATCCCCCGTCTTTTATTTCCGATACGTTAACTATCATCACGCGGAAACCCGCCTGCAAAAAATGCTCTAATATAAACCACAATCGCTTTATTGCAAGTTATTCGGAAA
>LXNI01002118.1_pt1 | contig 14734 bp, 12 predicted proteins | sample 809091 | NCBI WGS metagenome assembly LXNI01 (sample SAMN04870527, study PRJNA318959) | sponge metagenome | biome: 01000161; feature: marine sponge reef; material: water | host: Sarcotragus foetidus | place: Greece: Milos, Mediterranean Sea | collected 2013-05-29 | depth 5-7 m | reverse complement strand
TTTCGAGATTCTCTCCCGAAAGCTCATAAAGCGGGGCTCTTATCTCGGGGCTGATTTTCCCCATAACTGCCAGAGCGGCCTTTACGGGTATGGGGTTTGATTCCACAAACAGGACCCTGTTCAACGGAAGAAGGCGGTAGTGAAGCTCCTTAGCTCTCTCGAATTCCCCCCTGGCAAAAGAATTGTACATTTCCGATACGTCCGTGGGGGCTATGTTCGCCGTTACGCTTATGAAACCCTTGCCCCCGACTGCTAGAAGAGGGTAGTTAACCGCGTCGTCTCCTGAGAGAAGGATCAGATTCTCTCCGCAAAGGAAAATGATTCTGCTTACCTGCTCAAGCGAGCCCGAGGCTTCCTTGATGCCAACTATGCTCTCGCAGTCGCAAAACAGCCTCTCCACGGTCTCAGGTTCTATATTTACTACCGTGCGTCCGGGCACATTGTAGAGTATCAGGGGAACAGATGTCTCGTCGGCAATGGCGCGGAAATGGCGATAGATGCCTTCCTGGGTGGGCTTGTTGTAGTAAGGAGTTACCACCAGGGCGGCGTCCGCACCGGCCTGCTCCGCGAATTTTGTGAGTCGCAGGGCTTCCTCGGTGCTGTTTGACCCGGTGCCCGCGACCACGGGAATCCTTTGCTTTACCGTCTCCACGGTGAATTTTATTACTTCTTCGTGCTCTGCGTGAGAGAGGGTGGGGGATTCTCCGGTGGTTCCGACCGGAACTATGCCGTGGGTTCCGCTCTCTATGTGGAACTCTATTAGCTCTTCGAGCCGCCCGTAGTCAACGGCACCGTCTTTAAAGGGCGTTACTATCGCTACTATAGAACCGTGTATCAATTTTTTCTCCGTTCCCAAAGGCTATACCCTAACTTTCTTCCCGCAGGAAGAACAGAAGACGCTTGCCGCGGGGATTTTTACCCCGCAGTGCATGCAGAAAAGAGTCTCTCCACCTCCGGCGGAAAGTTCAAAGGTCTGCGCCATTGCCTCTTCGAATTTTCCGGAAAGCTCCTCAAACTCCTTTCTGTACTGCTGATGAAACATTATCACATCTTCTGCCTCAACCGTTTTTATTTCAAGCTTGAGGCCTTTGCTCTTGGTGGAACCGAACTTGTGATGCATTATGGAACTAAGCTCTATGTCTCGCAGGACGTTCACCTTGGAACTGTTTTTAAGTATCAGGACCCTTTTTCTCGTAAGCATCAGCATGCTTCTGAAAAAAGTGTTTCTGTCTACCCAAGCCCTCGGCTTGTGTGTGCAGCTTAGGGCCGGAACCGTGAGCAGCACGGGATCATCTTCCCCCAGCAGCTCTTTTAGTTCATCGGGATCAATCTTCGGCGGGGCAAGGAAAAAATCCGAAAGCTTTTTCAAAATACCTGTATCAGACATGGTTTTTAACCAGAAGCTCGGCTATCTGCACGGCGTTAAGCGCAGCCCCCTTTCTTAACTGGTCTCCGCTCACCCAGAGAGAGAGACCGTTTTTGACCGTGTAATCTTCCCTGATTCTTCCTACAAAACAGTCGTCTTTTCCCGAACTCTCAACCGGCATCGGGTAGTCGGAATTCTCCGGGTCGTCAACGAGCGAGACCCCGGGAAAATTCCTGATGGCCTCCCTTGCCTCCTCCACGGTCACTTTTCTTTCCGTTTCCAGGTTAAGTGAAACCGAGTGGGAGCGGAAAACCGGAACCCTCACGGTTGTCGCCGTGAGGAGTATAGAGTCATCCCCCAATATTTTACGCGTTTCGTTGTGGAGCTTTATTTCTTCCTTCGTGTAGCCGCTCTCCGTAAAAGAGTCTATGTGCGGAATCACGTTAAAGGCTATCTGGTGGGGAAACGTGTTTGTTTCCTGCGGAGGCTCTTCGCTCTCGGACCAGCTTCGCACCTGGCTTTCAAGCTCCGCTATTCCACCGGCTCCCGCTCCAGAGACCGCCTGAAAGCTCGTTGCTACCACTCTCTTTATCCTTGATACGTCATGAATTGGCTTAAGGGCCATGAGGGCTACGGCAGTTGTGCAGTTGGGATTCGCCACTATTCCTTTTTTTGAGTGAAGCGTGGCCGCCTGGGCGTTTATTTCAGGTATTACAAGTGGGATTTCAGGGTCCATGCGAAACGCCGAACTGTTATCGATAACCACCGCTCCGCTTGAAACGGCGCTGTCCGCGTATTTTCGGCTTCTTTCGGAGCCTGCGGAGAAAAGCGCTATGTCTATGCCGTCAAAGGAGTTCTCGTCAAGCACCGAGACGGCTATATCCTTTCCGCAGAAGCTGTATTTTCTCCCGCGGGAGCGTTCTGAGGCGAGAAGGCGAAGCTCTCCCACGGGGAAATTTCTTTCCTCGAGTATCTGCATCATCTCCTGTCCCACGGCACCCGTGGCTCCCGCTATCGCCAAGTTGTATTTTTCTTTTCTTTCCATTTTCCTTTCAGTCCGTCAGGTTGCGGTACTTCGATTCGATCCCGGCCACCTTTTCTATGTTTTCCGCCTCCGAGGGGTCAGGTTCGCTCCGGAACCATGCGTCGAGGATTTCCTTGGCTACGTCGGGGGATACCAGACGCAGACTCATGGCGAGTATGTTCGCATCGTTCCACTTGCGCGCGCCTGCGGCCGTCTTTGAGTCCGTACACAGAGCTGCCCTTATTCCGGGAACCTTGTTCGCGGCAATGCTTACCCCGGTTCCCGTCGAGCAGAACAGTATTCCCTGATCGTACTCTTTTTTAGAGACCTTCTCGGCCACCTGCTCTGCAACTTCCGCCCATTCCACCTTTTCATCCGCAAGAGGTCCAAAGAGTTCAACTTCCATGTCTCTTCTGCGAAGCTCCTCTATTACCTCGTCGGTGAGAGCATTTTTTTCATCACTTCCGACGGCGATCTTCATCTTCGAAATCTCCTTTTTCCCAGTATATTGTACGCAAAACAAGTGAAAGAAGAAAAACGCATGGAAGAATAATCCGTGAACTTTAAAGCCAATCTCTTGCGGGGACCGACAAAAATTCTTCAACAGGAATTCCGCCTTCGCCGACCAATAGGCAACTTTTGGGTTTAAACCGTTTTTCAAACTCCTTCAGTCCGCTTATATTTGCCTTTCGCACTCCGCTTTTGATTTCAAAAGCGGCGATCTTAGGACCGCGTTTAAGAACAAAATCCACCTCATAATTTTTGTCTCTCCAGTAGTAGACGCTGATATTGTCCTGTATTCCGGTGTTAAATAGGTGGGCGCCTGCGGCACTCTCGACAAGCCGTCCCCAGAAACTCCGATCCGCCTTTGCTTCCTCAAACGTGTATTCGGAACAAGCGGACATAAGCGCCGTATTCAGCACGTTAAGTTTTGGACTTGACGCTCTGCTGCGGAAGCTGGCGCCTGAGTACTTCTCAAGACCGGTAATAAGACCGGCTTTTGAAAGCAGGCCCAGGTAATGGGCCAAGGTAGTTGTATTTCCGGCATCTTTCAGCTGACCAAGCATTTTGTTGTATGAGAATATCTGTCCTGAATACTGAGCACTCAGTTGAAACAGTCTTTTCAGTAAAGCCGGCTTGTCTATGCGCCGCAACGAAAGAATGTCTCGCTCGATGTTAGGTTCAACCAGAGCGCCGGAAACATACCGCTGCCAGTCTTCTTGCCTGTGAACCAGCGACGCGACACCGGGGTAGCCTCCGAAATAGATGTAGCTCTCAAGATCGAAACCAAAACAGGAGGACATTTCCGTAAACGACCAGTGAGTCAGGCGGATGGGAAAAAAACGTCCGGCAAGACTTTCCGTCAGACCAGTTTGCATAATAAATGGCGCGGAACCCAGAAGAACAACACGCAGCGGACAGCCATTCCGCCTGTCCGCGTCCCATAAACCCTTAACCGTTTCGGACCAGTTGGGTATTTTCTGAATTTCATCAAGCACTAAAATAAACCCTTGCTCCAAACGCCGGGCCTCTCTTCTGGCCTGTTCCCATTTCCTTACGAGCCACGTTGAGTCTTTTTCCTCGCTGATAATGCTGTCTTTGTCTAATATGGTGGCAGCCTCTTGATCCGTATCGGATGATAGATGGGATGGGGCTAAATTCGGTTCGCCTACAAGTAGATACAAACTGTGTATCTCTACTTGATCCAATGCTTGCAGAATAAGGGTGGTTTTGCCTGACTGGCGAGGTCCAGTAACGATTGTGATGAATCTCGGCTCTTGGTTCAGGTATCTGATGACATCTGATATTACAGGGCGTATATATGTTGCCATGGATTCTTACTCTATTGAGAATTTTCACTCAATAGAGTAGGGCATCTTTGAAAAAAGATCAAGCAAGGAGAGAAGAGACAGGTTGCACCGGCGAAATTCACAGGGTTATATTGACACTGACAATTCTTTATATCGTGAATTCAGAAAGGGATTTAAGTCCTGCTCACAAAGGCAATGGCAGGAGTTGTTCAGCCGGATCGATGCTCTGTTGTCCTTGCCGCTTTCGCAGCACTGACGTTGCTTGCTTGCCTGTCTGAATGACAGCGACCGTCCGAGCATCACGGACCAGCTCAGAAAGAATGCCAATGCGTCTGAGTATCCGGTCGGAAAAACAGTCGGGGTACTGAACTGTACTGTAGCGAACGCGTATCTAGCGCTATACTACCACCGCACTCAGGAAATCGCTGCCGAAAACATGCCGCTTATCTACACGACACGTCCCGAGCGGCTGAATGCGGTGCGAAACGTCTTCGGCAACACGATATAGCCCATGTTGTACGGACTCTGGGATATTCGCTACCTGTATCGAACCCATCTATAGCAGCGAACCTCAGTTCTAGGGCAAAGATGTATAGATGATTCCGGGCACACGCAGTGCGGGTGGAAATCGGGGTTTTGTCCGGGGGTTCTATATACAAGAAGATTCTCTTGTCCTTGACAGCAACTCCCTAGTATTTATAATCATGCCCTTAGCAAGGAGTCGGCTTTTCCGCTCCTTTTTTTTTAGATTTTCATCTCTGTTAAATCAGTCCAGCATGGAGGTAGTATCAGGTGAAGATAGTGGTTTTTATAACACAGACTCAGGACACCGAAGCTAGAATAAAAGTCGGTTCCTCAGGAGATTCCATAGACACAGAGGGTATGAAGTGGATCATGAATCCATACGATGAGTTCGCCGTTGAGGAGGCCATCAAGACCAAGGAAGCATACGGGGGTGAAGTTGTCCTCATTACCGCGGGCCCGCAGCGCGCTTCACAGGCACTGCTCCAAGGGCTTGCGATGGGTGCCGATTCCGCGGTGCATGTCTCGGATGAGGCTCTCGGGGAAACCGTGGATTCCCTTGTCACTTCGAAGCTTGTCGCGTCGGAACTCGGGAAGATTGAAGGTGTAGACCTGATTTTCACGGGAATGAAGATTATTGACGAAGAATCCGTACAGGTTGGCATACAGATAGCCGAGGAACTGGGAATTCCACATCTTGCTCTTGTTAGCAAGGTAATTGACGTAAAGCCTGACGAGAAAAAGCTTGTCTGCCAGAAAGAGATTGACGGCGGGAGCGTTTCCGTCGAGGTTCCCCTTCCTGCTCTTATCACCTGTCCCGATGCCATGAACGAGCCTCGCTACGCGTCCGTTCCGAACATAATGAAGGCGAAGAGAAAACCTATGAAAACAGTCTCTCTTGATGATGTGGATTTTGGTTCTCTTGGTATTGGCAGGGATGCAGTGGGCAAATCCGGAGCAAAGATAAAGACGGTCAGTCTTGAGGTTCCCGAGGTAGAGAGAAAACTGAGAATCATAAAGGGAAGTGACGAGACCACGGTTAAGGGAGATGAGATTGCCGAGTCCGCAAAAGAGCTTGTTAAGCTTTTAAGGGATGACGCGAAAGTCATATGATCCGGGATATCCGGGATCGCTTTATCAGAAAGTATCGCTAGGAGGCTTGAATTACAATGAGTAGTGAAATCTGGGTTGTTGCTGATATCAAGGCCGATGGACAGGTAAGAAAGGTGACATTTGAGGTTCTTTCCGAGGCCAGAAAAAAACTTGAGGGTCCGGTTTGCGCGGTGCTGCTCGGAAGCGGCGTTTCGGACAAGGTTTCTGAGCTTGCAAGCTACGGAGCGGAGAAAATCTACGTGGTCGACAATCCCAATCTCAAGGATTTTAATCCCGACGGTTACGTAAAGTCCCTTTGCGAACTTATAAAGAAACACTCTCCCGCAGTTGTGCTCTCCGGCAACACGGCTTTTGCGGAGGATTACATGCCAAGGGTTGCCTCGGGCGTGGGTTCGGGACTTGCCATGGACTGCGTTGATATAGGCATGACCGATGACGGAAGACTGAAGATAAAGAGATATTCCCACTCGAGCAGAGCGATCTCCACCCAGGAATTCAGCGGCGACGGAAGCGCGATGATCGCCACCGCAAGGCCCAATTCCTTTAAGGAAGAGGAATCCGCCGGCGCGGGGCAGGTAGTGAACGAGGATACAGGAGTTACAGATGCCGACATAAGGATCAAGGTGCTTGAGATGAAAACCAAGGAATCTGACCGGCCCGAGCTTACAGAGGCCGAGAGGGTGGTTTCCGGCGGCAGGGGTCTTGGGAGCGAGGAGAGTTTCAATCACATATACGATCTTGCGGACCTGCTGGGCGCTGCCGCGGGAGCGACAAGGGCCGCGGTCGACGCGGGATACTGTCCTTATGACATGCAGGTAGGCCAGACGGGAAAGGCGGTTTCTCCCGTGCTTTACGTCGCGGTCGCCATATCCGGGTCGGTACAGCATTTCTCCGGCATGGGCTCGTCAAAAGTAATAGTTTCTATAAACAAGGATCCGGAAGCTCCGATTTTCGCGAAGTCTGACTATGGAATCTGCGGAGACCTTTTTCAGGTTCTTCCTCCGCTTACAGAAGAGCTAAAGAAAGCCTTGTCCGAGTAACCGTCCGTCACACTATATCGACGATTTCAGCTTTTTCCATGGGTCTGCCGAGGAACCTGGATGCGATTGAGGTAAAGGTTTCCGAGTCATCGGTAAGGTAAAACGACATCTCCCGCGCTTTGCCGTCTTCTCTCAGAAGTCCCTGAGTCCTGAGTATATTCTCAGTCTGCTTTGCAGTCTCTTCAGCCGAGTCAACCAGTCTTATCTCCTCGCCCATAACCCCGGCGATTGTGTTTTTAAGAATAGGGTAGTGAGTGCAGCCGAGTATCAGCACGTCTATTTCGGATTTCCTGAGGTCTTCTAGGTATTTTTCAGCTACTAAAACTGAGGTCTCGTCATTTTCCCATCCTTCTTCTGCAAGCGGGACGAAAAGCGGGCAGGGTTTTGAGTATATCTCGACCGGAAAAGAGCAGAGTTCCCGCAGCTTTTTCTCGTAGGAGCCGCTTTTTATGGTCGCCTGGGTTCCTATCACCCCTATCTTTCTGTTGGTGGTGAGTTCCGAGGCTCTTTTCGCCCCGGGTTCAACGACACCAACAACGGGAATTTCCAGATTTTCCTTAAGCATTTCTATCGCGTACGCCGATGCGGTGTTGCACGCCACTACCAGAAGCTTTATGTTTTTTGAGAGAAGGAAATTCGTGGTGCTTTCGACGTATTTTTTTACGGTTCTCCGGGATTTTGTTCCATAGGGAACCCTGGCGGTATCGCCGAGATATACGATGTTCTCTTCGCAGAGAAGATTCATTATCTCCTTTGAGACCGTGAGCCCCCCTATCCCTGAATCGAAAATTCCTATCGCCTGATTTTTCCTTTCTTTTTTCATTCTGATTCTACTGGGAATGTTTATAAAGAGATTTAGGGAGAAATTGTTCGCGTCTCAACGCAGACCGGGTGACTGTCTAAACCGGCTGCGGTCTCAGGCAAAATCTGATCTCCACAAATGCGTGGCCCTTGCCGCAAGTTGTTGCTGGCGTTTGTTCACAAGTTCGGGTGTCCATTCCTCGGGTGCAATTTCTGGGATCTCTTTGGTAAGTGCGTATGCACTTATTTTGTAAGTGTCAATTTTTTCATCATACGCAGCATTCCTGATTTCTTTGTTGGCGGATGATTCAAGAAGAGTCAGATTGCCGAGGCGATACATTGAGGCTTCCTGAAGTTCAGACGGGAAAGTTCCATCCCATACTTCCATCGGATTTTCTGGCAGGATATGTTCAATTGTTCCGGGATCTGTTTCAAAATCACAAGAACGTCCGCTAGTATCCTGTTCAAGTCGTGCGAGAATGTATTTTGCCAATTTCTTCTTCCGACCGCGGGGATTAATCGCAAGAAGAGAGAAGTCCTGATGCATTTTTTCGTCTTCTACGTAAATTGGTTTGATGAGTTCGAACACATCTGCTGGAGACGTTGCATCTCCATTTATAACTGCTCTTGCAGCATTGGGATAGACGCGTTCAAGCACGTTGGTATTGAGACTGCTGATCACGTTATAGCGAAACGAAGTGACGCTTAGGAGTTTCAGCACTCGTACAAAATCTTCTTCTGAAAAAGATTCCCACGCAGCAAACACAAGCGGTACCATTTGACGCACTCGAAAAAGGCTAAGTTCACGTATATAAGGTTTTGCGTTGGGTAATTCCATCCAATAGCCGTGATTCGGGTCTGAGATTGCCGCGAACAACTCTGCTCTACTTTCTAGCTCATCGAGAAGCACAAAGACATCCTCTTGCGTCTTTGTTTTGTCTCGCACTAGCTTGAAGAGGCGCTGGCTACGAACCTCGCGTTGTTTGCAGAGCAAGTGATAGCGTAGAAACTCTGCGAACCGTGCTTGGTCTACAGTTGCAATTAGCTTTGCCCACCGGCGCTGGAGAGCTTCTAGGTCGGTGCGAACTTTTACCAATGAGAACAGGTAATTCTTGAGCAGGTCTGTTGTTGTTAGCTCAAGACCGCGCGCATTAAGTGTCTCAAAGACTGTATACGCATTCAGTTCGTCGTCTACTATTATAAGAATAAACAGCAACTGGCGTGCCGCAGTCTCGGACAGGATACCTGCCACGGCTTCTCCATCGGTCTCTAGGTCTTCCAACTCGTTAAGCTGTTCTGTAAAGTAGAGAAAACATTTCCAGAGCAGACTATTCGACTTTGGGAGTTTTCTTGGGTTATGTGGTCTTTTTAATTGGACTAGATAGTCTTGATAGAAATCGTTATCTGTATCGTTTAGCAGGAGGCGGGTGCTCTCGGTGAGCGATGCAGGGTCTTTTTCTCCGATGAAGCGACTGCGAAGTTGCTGCGCACGTTCTTTGTTGGCGTCAGCTTCAATTTCCTGATTGGCCATAATGTTCAACTTGCTGATTACAGCAAGTGCGAACAGACTTAACGTGGCTAAACGCTGCTGACCGTCAATGACCAAGAATTCACGGTCGCTTTTTCCCTCAATTACTAAGGCACCCATGTAATGATGGTCTTGTGCGTTAGATCTCAGTTCAACGATATCATTCCATAGATCTTCCCATTGCTCTTCTGACCAAGAATAATCGCGTTGATATGGCGGCACACTGTATGATTTGCCGTTACCTATCAATTCCATGTAGTTGATTGTGCGAGTATTCAGTACGTTTGTTTTTGCCATCACAAGCCTCTTTATGCATTAATAATCATACTATTCTAAATTTACTTAAGGAAAGAAGAAATAGCAGTGTTATGTAATCACCTTTATTGAAGTTTCATAAAACTGCTAGAATTTTGCGTTTACGTGCAGTTAACCCTTTTTCTTTGATCTTGAGCTTACCTTTTTGTATTCGTTGAGGTAATCATCGGCGAAGCGCCTAGTTCTATCCACCCTTTCCTTTCTTATTTTCTTTCTTTTCTCCGCTTCTTTCCACAAGCGGATTTCATAAGGGGTTTCGGGGGTGAATTCCGGAACCGGGACGGGATTCCCGGTTTCGTCGACTTTCACGTAGGTAAGAAACGCGGTGCACGCGTGGGATGATTCTCTGGTTTGGGTATCATACGAGTCAACCTTTATAGCGAGTTCAAGAGACCTTTTCCCCACATACGTGATGCCCGCTTTGAACTCGATCAGGTTTCCGACGTTAAGCGGGGAATAGAAGAAGAGATCGTCAAGGGACCCTGTAACAAGAACTCCCTTGGTGAACCTTTTCGCCAGTATGGCGGCACTCTCGTCAATATACTTCATGAGCTTCCCTACGGACATGAATTTTCCGTAAAAGGCATCTTCCGGGAGCACCATCTTGGTGGTATTGAAAACAAGCCTCGTGTTCTCCGTCTCATCCGCTATGTTGAGGACATTGCTTTTCCTTTTTTTTATCTCCGGAAGCCTCCGCACTTTTCTTTCCTCGGCCCGGGCTATGAGTTCCTGTTCGACCGTGCTGGACGCGTTCAGCCTTGCCTCTATCTTTCTCGGTTTCACATCCTCACCCACGGCGACATAGGCCATGTAGGAGAGGGTTACAAGTTTTTTTTCTTCGGTGTCGCCGTCTTCTGAGTGTACGCGTACCGCAATTTCAATGGACGAGTCTCCTACATGCTCGACCCAGCTTTCAAGAATCACTATTTCTCCGATTTTTACGGGGTTAAGAAAATCTATGCTGTCCGTGGCTCCCAGAACCGCAGGACCGTTTGCGAACTTAAAGGACGTTATGCTGCCCGTGAGCATGATCCAGTCCATGAGTATTCCGCCGTGGAGGGTCCCGTGGTTGTTCGAGTGTTCGGGAAGAACGTACTGAACCATCTTGTTTGCGCTTTCGCGTATGGATATCATGGGTTTCCTGGCCGCGCGTCGCCGCGGCGTACGCTTCGGGAGAAATTCAGTCCGACTGGGCGCGAAGAACTATCTCTTCCCCCTTTAGGGAGAAAATCGCCTTGCCGCCGCCTGAGAGTTCTCCGAAGAGAATTTCCTTTGATAGCTTTTCCCCTATCTCGGAGTTTATTACTCTTTGCACGGGTCTTGCGCCCAGCTGGGGATCGTAGCCCTTGCGGGCGAGAAAAAGTCTTGCCTGGGGCGTAAGACTGATCGTCACTTTTTTCGGGACGAGCCTCTGCTGAAGCTCTCCGATCAACTTGTCCACTATTCTCTCTACTATTTCTATATCAAGAGAGTTAAACCTGATGATTTCATTCAGTCTGTTTCGAAATTCAGGGGAAAAATACCTGTCTATGGCTTCCGGGCTTTTGTCCTCAAACTCTTTTTTGGCGAACCCGACATTTCTGTTCATGCTTTCCCTTGAGCCGGTGTTCGTTGTCAGAATCAGAACTACCTGGCGAAAATCCACCTTCCTGCCGTTTGAATCCGTAAGCGTCGCGTGGTCCATTACCTGGAGCAGGATGTTGTATATGTCTTCATGTGCCTTTTCGATCTCATCGAGCAGGAGGACGCAATGGGGAGATTTGTATATTGCCTCGGTAAGCTGTCCGCCCTGATCGTAGCCGACGTATCCCGGTGGTGAGCCTATGAGGCGGGAGACAGTGTGTTTTTCCATGTATTCGCTCATGTCAAAACGTATGAATTCAACTCCCATAAGCTCAGCAAGTTTTTTCGCAAGCTCTGTTTTGCCTACCCCCGTTGGTCCCGAGAACATGAACGAACCCACCGGTTTTTCCGGCTCGCCTATTCCGGCACGCGACATCTGTATGGCGTTTACGAGCTTGTCTATGGCTTCGTCCTGGGCGTAGATGAATTTCTTAAGATTGTCCCCGAGGTCGTGGAGCAGGTTGCGGTCTTCGACTCTTACCGACTTCGTGGGTATTTTCGCAATCTTCGCCACCAGCTTTTCCATGTCGGACACTTTTACCTGTCTTGTTATTTCGGGGTCGGGATTTCGAAGTTTCACCGCAGCGCCCGCCTCGTCCATGATGTCAATCGCCTTGTCCGGAAGCTTTCTGTCCGTTATGTGTCTGTCGGAGAGCTCAATGCACGCTTTTATCGCTCCACGGGAGTATTTCACGTTGTGGTACTCCTCGTAGTGGCGCTTCAGTCCGAACAGGATTTTTCCGCAGTCCTCAACCGACGGCTCATCCACGTTTATCCTCTGAAATCTTCTTGAAAGCGCGTGGTCTTTCTCGAAGATGATCCTGTATTCCTTAAGCGTCGTAGTTCCTATGCATTTTATGTCTCCTCCGGCAAGGGCGGGCTTCAGCATGTTGGACGCGTCTAGGCTCCCGCCGGAAACCGCTCCGGCGCCTATGACCGTGTGGATCTCGTCTATGAAAAGCACGTTGTTCGGATCCTGCTTGGTTTCGTCTATCACGGAGTTAAGCCTTTCTTCAAAGTCTCCCCTGTATTTTGTTCCGGCCGTGAGGGTTCCTATGTTGAGAAGATGTATCCTGAGGTTTTTCATCGCTTCGGGAACTTCTCCTGAAACCACCCGAAGAGCCACTCCTTCGACGATCGCCGTTTTTCCCACTCCGGCGTCTCCGACGAGCACCGGGTTGTTTTTCTTTCTCTTGCAGAGGATGTGGATTATCCTCTGAACCTCTTTTTGTCTTCCTATAAGCGGGTCGATGTTCCCGTTGCGGGCTTTTTCGATCAGGTTTGAGCAGTAAAGCTCAAGGGGAGTTTTGGTCTCGGTCTTTTTCGCTTCCTTCGGCTGCTCCTTGGCGGTTGCGGGTCTTTCCTGCTGTTCATCGGGGTTCTCGCCTTTTCCGTGGGATATATGCTTTATAATGGCGAAACGGGTAAGTCCCTGGCGATTCAGGAAATACACGGCATGCGATTCAGGAACCCTGAACAGGGCAACCAGTATATTGGCCCCGGTTATCTCTTTTCTTTCCGCGCTTTCGGCGTGCATCGAAGCTACCCTGAAGATGTACTTGCTCCCCTCAGAGTAGGTTGGCTCTGGGAGATGGGGAGAGTCGATTGAGGACACGTTCTTATCCAGATGTTCCTCAAGATCGTTTGCTAAAAGCCCGGTGTCGACATCGCACTCTATGAGTACTTCCGCGGCGACCTTGTCTCTTGTGAGTTCAAGGAGTATGTGCTCCGGGGTGATGAACTCGTGCTTACGGTTTTTTGCCTGCTGGTAAGCTCGGTAGAGGGTTTTTTCGAGTTCTTCTGATGCTACCATGTCAGCTGTCCGCCTTTTGAACTTCAAGTATGCATTTTAGCGGATGTTCATACTTTTCCGCAAGGTTTTTTACCTGTTTGATCTTTGTGGTAGCTATGTCGTAGGTATAGCAGTCGATGACGCTTTTTCCCTTGGTGTGAGCCTCGAGCATTATTTGTCTGCTGTCATTTTCGCTCTTGAAAAACACCTTCATGAGAACCCAGACTACAAAATCCCTCGGAGTATAGTCGTCGTTTAGCAGGACTATGAGATACATGTCCGGCCTTTTTACGCGGATATCCTCCTTTACTACTTGCTTGGGATCCCTTGTGTGGGTTGGGTTTTCGTGCTCGGACATGCGAAGTATTTTATACGATTTTTTCCGATTTGCCACCGCGTACCCGCTTAAGCGGCGAGTGCTTATTGTACTCCGAGATAAGCGAGCGCATGTAGGGTCTTTCTCCCCGAAGGAAGTTGTTTATTGAGCTCTGGGCCCCGGGATTGAAAAAGAGGTGGGAACTGCAAACCGCTACCGCTTCGAAGCCGCGGAGGAACTTGTGCTCGCCCTGCGCTCCGGCTTCAAAGACATTTATTCCGTTATCTATGGCGAACTCTATCGGCTTGTAGTAGCAGCACTCAAAGTGAAGATAAGGCACCTCGACGCTGCATCCCCAGTACCTTCCGTAGAGTTTGTCGCCTTTTCTGAAGTTTATTGTTCCGCCGACCGGGCGGCCATCTATCTTCGCGATCACCAGGACGGTTTTTCCCCTGTACGTCTCGAACACCAAGTCGAAAAACTTCCTGTTAAGGTAGGCGTTTCCCCATTTTTTTGAGCTGGTGTTAACGTAGAATTCCCAGATGCAGTCTATGTGCTCGCGGCGTATCTGTTCTTTCTCGAAGACTGAGACCTCTATGCCCAGATCACCGAGGCGGCGTCTTTCCTTCTTTATCTGTTTTCTTCTCCCCGAGCGGAGGTTACCGAGGAAGTTATCGAAACAGAGATAGCCAGAGTTATGCCAGTGGTACTGGTGAGTGAGTCTTGGGAGAAACCCGCAGTCAGAAAGCAATTCCTGCTCTTTTGGGGTTACGAAGAGAAAATGTATTGAAGAGAGGCTCTTAATAGAACATACCTCAACCAGTTTCTCTATAAGCGCTCGCCCGCAGGCTTCGTAATCGTAATCTTTGCGCACGATTATTCTCGGGCCGGTCGCCGGGGTGAACGGCACTCCTACAACCGCCTTTGGATAGTAGCTTAGCCCGGCGTCCTGGTAAGCCCGCGCCCACTCCCAGTCGAATATGTACTCGCCGTAGGAATCGGTCTTAAGATAGAACGTGACCGCCCCGATGAGACGTCCCTCTTCGCGCAGCAGAAGGTGGCGCGGCTCCCATCCGGTGCCGGGACCAACGCATCCGGATTTTTCCAGGGCGAAGAGAAAATCGAATTCAAAAAAGGGGTTGTTATCCGGCTGAATGGAATCGTATTCTTTTTTTTCGACCTCGGTTATCGAATGGCATATCTGGAAAGCCCTTGATTTTTTAGATAGCTTTTTTGGTGCCTTCATTGTCCGCAGTCGGTGAGTGGATATCTCAGATTGCTTCCAAGCCGTGGTCTCCGGCTAGAAAAGTACCTCATGGACTTGTTGTTGTCATACTCAATAATTGCCTGCGAGACGAGACTATACGGCAGACTTTGTTGTTTGACTTTAATTGTATGGACTATACAATAGACCATATTAGAGGAGAGTGTAATGAAAATAGCTATTCATGAAGCGAAAGCAAAGCTGTCTGCCCTGATAAAT
>LXNI01002117.1_pt1 | contig 14735 bp, 15 predicted proteins | sample 809091 | NCBI WGS metagenome assembly LXNI01 (sample SAMN04870527, study PRJNA318959) | sponge metagenome | biome: 01000161; feature: marine sponge reef; material: water | host: Sarcotragus foetidus | place: Greece: Milos, Mediterranean Sea | collected 2013-05-29 | depth 5-7 m | reverse complement strand
AAGGACTGGGAGAAATCAATCGCCTCCGCACAGGCATGGATCCTCGTCGCCCACATCCGACTCCTCACAAGGCGTCTCGCAAGCCATTGTTAGTAAAGGTAGAGTTTCGAGTCGGACTCTAAAATGTGGACTGTCGGTGGAGGCAACCGGCGGCAATCGTTCGTTCGGGCCGTGGAGATGTTCTCGTTCGGTGACGCGGTGATGACGGGATGTTCGTCCGGTTAGCGAAAGATGGCGGTGTCTTCGACAAGCTCGGAGCCCGGCTCATGTTCCTTCCGGGAGTTTTCGGAGTTTCCGACGGGAATCCGGTCCATGAGGCGCGGTCATGCCCCGGTGACCGGGCGTGCTCCAGACCTCAATCCGCCTTATCGATCCGACAGACGTTGTCCCCGACGGGCACGTCGGCGCCTTCCTCGACGAGATGTTCGAGCATCGTCCCGTCACACGGGGCTTCATATTCATTGGTGACTTTCTCGGTCTCCAGCTCATAGAGGATATCACCCTCCTTGAACGCCTCTCCCGGCTGGACACGCCAAGTGACGAGCGTGCCTTCTTCCATATTCATGCCGATCCGCGGCATTTTCAGTGCGACTTTCATGATTTATGCCTCCGCCCCGGCCGGTTTGCCCAACAGGTCCCGTACGGTGGCCGAGATGCTGCCTTCGTTGGGGAGCAAGGCTTTCTCCAGCGGGGGCGAATACGGCATCGCCACATCGGGAACGGTAATCCGCTTGATTGGCGCCTTTAGCGCTTCAAAGCACTGATCGGCACAGACAGCGGCCACGTGAGACGCGGCCGAACACAGGTCCCGTGCTTCATCGACCACCACCAGCCGGCCGGTGCGGCGAACCGATGAGAGGATCGCATCCGTGTCCAACGGGACCATCGTGCGTGGATCTATGAGGTCGACGCCAATACCGTCTTCCGCAAGTTGTTTCGCGGCGCGAAGGGCAGGGCGAACCATGGCCCCAATGGCAACCATGGTGACATCGTCCCCTTCGTGCACGGTGGAGGCCTTGCCCAGCTCGAAGATCACTTCACCGTCCGGCACCTCGCCGGACTCGCCGCCTCGGCCGGCCGCCTGCAGGAAGACCACCGGGTTGGGATCGTGAATTGAGGCGCGGAGGAGACCCGCGGCGTCAGCCGGTGTCGCCGGCAGTGCAACCTTGATTCCGCCCAAGTTCATGAACATGGGGTGCATGGCATCGGAGTGTTGCGCCGCAGCGGAGCGACCGCCTCCGAAGACGCTCATATAGACGATCGGCAGGCTAATCTGGCCGGCTGTCATGTAGCGAAGTTTGCTGGCCTGATTGGCGATGCTGTCGAAGCCGGTATACATGAAGTTTCCAAACATCATGTGACAGACGACCTTGTAGCCTGCCGCTGCGGCGCCGACCGCCATGCCGCTCATCACCGTCTCCGAGATGGGCATGTTCCTCACGCGATGCGCGCCGTGCTTGTCCTTCAGACCGACGGTATCGCCGAAGAGGCTGATCTCCACATCCTCTCCAAACAGGACGATCTTTGGATCTTTGGCCATCTCGCTGTCGAGTGTTTCGTTGATGGCCTGGATCATGCGTTTCTTTGCCATGGTCTTGCCTCCCCTTAGGCGAACATGTAGCCGGTGCCCTGATCGGCAGGGTCCGGATAGGGTGAGTCCTCGGCGAAGGCGACGGCTTCGGTCACCTCCGCCGTGATTTCCGCTTCGATCCGGTCGAGGTCCGCCTGGCTGGCCTGACCGGATTCCAAGATCCGTTTGGCGAATGCGGGGATGGGGTCATCGGCCTTTTTTTGTTCCACCTCTTCCTCTGATCGGTAGGTGCCGCTGAGGAACGTATGTTCCCCCACGACGTGGCCGCTGTGACGATAGGTGCGGGCTTCGATCAATGTCGGACCCTCGCCGTCCCTGGCCCGCTTGATGGCCCTGGCGGCGCATTGCCAAACCTCGATTAGATCGTTGCCATCGATGGTCTCATGCGCCGCACCATATGGTTTCGCCCGATCGGCGATGCTGCCTGAAGTGACAGTTGAGTATGGAGAGAACTCCGAGAACCCATTGTTCTCACAGACGAAAATCACGGGGAGTTTCCATAGGGTCGAGACATTCAATGCCTCGCACAGCACGCCTTGGTTGGCCGCACCATCTCCAAAGAAGGCGATTCCCACGGCGCCGTTGCCATCGAGCTGAGCTGCCCACGCCGCGCCTGTAGTGATGGAGATTCCGGCACCGACAATGCCGTTTGCACCAATGATGCCCTTTGAGAAGTCCGCGACGTGCATGGATCCGCCGTGTCCCTGGCAGATGCCGGTCTTGCGTCCATACACTTCTGCCACGAGAAGCTTGGTATCGCCCCCTTTGGCGAGGAAGTGTCCGTGACCACGGTGGTTGGAGGCAATCCAGTCGTCGTCCCGAAGCTGGCTGCAGATACCTACTCCCACCGCTTCCTGTCCGATGTAGAGATGGACAGCACCAGGCAAGTTGCCGGCAAGGCTGTCTTTTCCGAGCTGCTCCTCGACACGGCGAATGCGCAGCATGTCACGGTAAAAGCCAAGCATTTGCTCGTCGGAGAAGTTGGTGTCGGGGCTGGTCATGGAAATCGTCCTCGCTGTTTCGAACCGGGCCCCGCGCAGGGCCATCCCGGAGCGAGGGGATAACATAGTAAAGGTATAGAAGTCTAGACCTTTATAACGAGACGCCGATAATTTTCACTTCACCGCGGTCGTAAGCCGAAAAATATTTCCGATTGGAGAAGGGGACCGATTCCCGGAAGGTCTAGCCGGTCCCGTCCACGGTGAACTCCATGTCGAACTGGAGCGCATCACCCGGATAGAGGAGGGTCGAGGAGTAAATCAGCCGATCGTCTTCGTCGTACATCTCCCGGTTCACCCTGAAGATCGGGGAGTTCACCTTGATCTTCAGGGCCTGCGAAAGTTCGAAGTCGGCGTAGGAAATCCGGACCGACTGCCGAGCGGACTTAAGCTTGACCCCCATGTCTTCCAATACGCTGATGACGATCTCGGAGGCGAACCGTTCCGGCGCTTTTTCATAGAGCGCGCTGTCTACGCGCAGATCCACATGACAGAACGGCTTGCCGTCCAGGGAGTGGATTCGCTTCATGCGGTGATAGGCGATGCCGTTTTCATCCGGTTGCTCATCCTGGGAGTCTTCCACAAGGACCGAAACCTCAAGCTGCGAGACCATGGAGTACAACTGAGACAGCTGTGCCTGCATATTCAAAGTTTGGCGTGTGGGCAGCTTGATCTTTTTGACAAATGTTCCGCGGCCGGCGTGGCGTTCGATGAGACCCTCGGCCTCCAGGGCATCCATCGCTTGGCGAATGGTCATCCTTGCCACGCCCAGTTTGCTGGTGAGTTCGCTGAGGGGCGGCAGCTGCTCCCCCGGGGCCAACGTACCGGACATGATTTGATTGCGAAGAAGTGAGGCCACCTCGGCGTGCAGAGGGACGGCTTCTCGCTTCATCGCAGGGAGATTCATGTTGACTCTCGAAACTTCAGTGACTAAAGGTACAAAGGTCTAGCACTTTATATACACGATTCGGGTCTTTTGTGCAAGGGATTTGCGGATCCTAAGCCTCCGAATCGAAGGGGGTCGAGTTGTCACAAGCCGATAATCCAAAGCGCAATATCGCCGATCTGGAGAGTATTGCCGCGAAGTTGCGCCTGCGGGTGGTCGAGATGGTTGCACCCACGGGCCAGGGTTATGTTCAACAGGGCTTGGGTTCGGCCGATATATTCACGGCCTTATATTTCGCCGAGGCGCGCGTTGACCCCGAGAACCCAAATTGGGAAGACCGCGACCGTGTCTTTCTGACCACCGCACATAACACGGCCATCTTCTACGCCACGTTGGCCGAGCGCGGTTTTTTCGAAACCGAGCGGCTGTCGACCTACTGCAAAGACGGATCTCCATTGGAGATCAATTCGTCTGAGCGCATTGGTCAGTTTGTCGAAGCGACCTGCGGCTCACTTGGCCAGGGCCTCTCGGTTGCCATCGGCACGGCGCTGGCGGCCAAGCGTCAGGGGCGTCCGACCAGGTGCTATGTGGTTTTGGGTGATGGCGAGATGCAGGAGGGACAAGTTTGGGAAGCCCTCATGTCCGCCGGCGCGTGGGGCCTCGACAATCTCTGCGTCATTCTCGACTTCAACGAGATGCAGTGCGAGGGACACATGGATAATGTGGTCTCGCTCCGCCCGGTTACGGACAAACTTGAGAGCTTCGGCTTTGCGGTGCACGACATCGACGGCAATGACATGGCCTCGATCTTGAACGCCCTCGAGGCGGCCCGGGAAACCAAGGGCAAACCTACGTTTATCAACGCAAAGACGTTGGTTGGAAAAGGAGTTCCCGCCTTGGAAGGCCTCATGGCGCATCAGCTCATGTTCCCGTCCGAGGTGGCCGAGAACGCCATCGCCGTTCTGACGGAAAACCTCTCATGAACCAGGTCCATCAACTTGAGAAGTTCGAGGCGGCCGACTTCATCAACCGAACCCACAAGCCCATCCCCCGGTCATACGGCGACGCGCTTCTGGCGGCGGCCAAAAAGGACGAGCGTATCGTCGCCCTGACCGCCGACCTGGCCACGCCGACCGAAACCGACATCTTTCGCGACGAACTGCCGGAACGCTACCACAACGTCGGCATCGCGGAAGCCAATATGATCGGGCTGGCAAGCGGCATGGCGCGGGCGGGCGAGATCCCGTTCGTGCACACCTTCTGCTCGTTCGCCACAAAGCGATGCTACGACCAGATCACCATGCAGGCCGCCTATCCCAACTTGCCGATCAAAATCGTGGGATTCCTGCCCGGGGTGGCGACCCTGCTCGGTGTTTCGCATCAGGCCATCGAGGACGTCGCGATCATGCGGGCCATCCCCAACCTGATGGTCCTTGATCCGTCCGGTCCGGAATATCACGCCTCGGCCGTTGATGTGGCGCTGGCCCATGATGGGCCGGTGTATATTCGTCTGAAACGACCCGAAAGCCCGCCGGAGAACGATATCGTTCCCAAGGAATTCATGAAGGGCGAGGGCATTCTGGCCCGGGACGGCGGCGACCTCACGATCATCGCAGCGGGTTTATCCGTCACGGAGGCCCTTGCCGCCGCAGACCAGTTGGCTGTCGGCGGAATTGAAGCCTCCGTCGTCGATATGGCCTCGATCAAACCGCTGGACGCCGATCTGGTCATCGACCGCGCCAAGGTTACGGGCGCCATCGTAACCGCGGAAAATCACTCGATGATCGGCGGCCTGGGGTCTGCCGTGGCGGAAGTCTTGTGCGACGCCGGGCTCGGGCTGCCGTTCAAGCGGGTGGGCTTGGCCGATCGGTTCGCCGAAGGGGGCTCCACCCCGTATCTCATGAAAAAGTACGGATTGGACAGCACGGCGATCGTCAAGGCCGCCCGAGACGTCGTAGGGAAAAAGGGCTGAGGTCCGACCAATGGCCGACCAAGCACCACTCGCCATGGTCACGGGTGCCGCCGGAGGGATCGGGACCGCCCTCGCACATCGGCTCGCAAATGACGGTTGGCGCCTGCACCTGGTGGATATCGATCAGGACCGGCTTGACCAACTCAGTGGAGAGTTGCCGGGCGGCGCGACCAGTAAAGGGAGCCGGCTCGATGACCGGGAGGCCTGCGTTGGTGCACTCCCGGACGGCGAAGAGATCGGCGCGCTGGTCCACCTGGCCGGCATATTCGTCGCCGACGACCTCGAGCCGGAGAGTCGGGATATCTACGATCGGACCATGCAGGCCAACGCGACAAACGCATTGGACCTTGCCGGCGCGGCACTGCCCCATATGCGGGATGGCGCCAGCATCGTCTTCACATCGTCGATGGGATTTAACCGAGGCGGACCCGATCGGATCGCCTACTCGATGGCCAAGGGCGCCATCGTCGGTCTGACCCGCGCACTGTCACGCCGGCTCGGTGACCGGGGCATCAACGTCAACGCCGTGGCGCCGGGCATCATCGATACGTCCATGCCGCGGGAACTGATCAAGGAACGCGGGCGGGAGGCGCTCATGTCTTCGATTCCCCTCGGCCGGTTCGGCCGGCCGGAGGAGGTCGCGGGCGTGATAGCATTTCTGATCTCCGAGGACGCCTCTTACATGACGGGACAGGTCATCAACATCGATGGCGGGATTATCAACGGCTGATCGGAGCCATCTATAAATTTGAAGGAGGACAGCATATGCTGCTTGAGGGGGAGACGACCTTCGACAGCGCCCCATTCGACGAGATCAGCTTCGATCTTTGCTCGCGCCGCAAGGATGTCGTCATGGTGAGTGCGGACTTGAGCAAGTACACCCAGATCATTCGGGTAAAGGACGAACTGCCGGATCAGCACCTCGACGTCGGCATGGCGGAACAAAACCTGATCTCCGTCGCGGCCGGCGTCGCCAAAGCGGGTTTCGTTCCGGTGGCAACCACGTTCGCGGTCTACGCGACCCGGCGCGCCTATGATCAGATGATGATCTGCATGGGGACCGGTCCGCACACGAGTATTGTTGTCGGATTTACGCCGGGCATTGCCAATCCGGCGCGGATTCATCACCAGGCAGCGGAGGATTTGGGCATGCTTCGGTCGATCCCGCACACGACCGTCATCGACCCTATGGATGTCACCGACTTCAAACAGGCGCTCGACGCCGCCGTCGACCTGCCCGGCCTGGTTTATATGCGGGGTCATCGCGGCAATACCCCGCGGCTTCTCGATCCGCAAAAGTTCAAGTTTGAACTAGGCAAGACGTATCGCCTCCGCTCCGGGCGCGGGATCGGCATCATTGCCACCGGCCACGCCACCCAATGGGCATTGGAAGCCTCTGAATTACTCAAGGATCGCGGGATTGATCATTCGCTTCTTCATGTCCCGACGATCAAGCCGGTCGATGAGACCGGGTTGGCGGACTTCTGCTTTGCCCACGAACGGATCGTCACCATAGAGAACCACCAAATCGTCACCGGTCTTGGGAGCCTTGTCGCAGAGGTGGTTTCCAATGTTGGCGGCGGACCCCGCATCACACGCCTTGGGGTGCCCGACAGTTGGGCGCCCGGCGGCACGCTGCCGTATGTCCGGGAACAGCTTGGACTGGACGCCGCGGGACTTGCGGACCGTATCCGGGAGGCCGGCCAATGAGTACCAGTTCCAACAGCCGCGTCCTGAATTTGGAAATCCTTGCGGCCAAAATCAGGCGCAATACTCTGGACATCTGCATGCAACGCGGCGGCTACGCGGGACAGGGCGTCGCCTTGGCCGATATCGCGGCGTGCCTCTACTTCGATGAGTTGCGCCCCGACGGCAGGGGTTGGTTTCATGACCGGTTTGTGCTGTCGAACGGGCACGACGCGATCATGACCTATGCGGCGTTGGCGGAGCACGGCTCATACACGCTTGAGGAGTTGCGGACCTACAACGCCGACGGCACGAAGATCGATCAGAGTCCCATCGAGGGGCAGCTGGGGTTTGAAATCACCGCCGGTTCGCTGGGGCAGGGGCCGTCGCAGGCGGCCGGTATCGCCTGGGCGGAGCGGCAGAGGGGAACCGATAAACGAATTTATTGCCTGTTCTCCGATGGTGAGCTTCAGGAGGGCAATGTTTGGGAGGCCGCCATGTTCGCCGCTCACCAAAAGCTCTCCAATCTGGTCTACATCATCGACAACAACGACCTTCAGGCCTCAGGAGCCACGACAAACGTGATGGGCGTCGAGCCGGTTCCGGAGAAATTTGAAGCGTTCGGGTGCTTTGCGCGGCGGGTCGACGGAAACAGCGTCACCGACGTGCTCGAGGCGTTCGAGGAGGCCAGGAGCGTTGCCGGCAAACCTTATGTCATGGTTTGCGATACCCGGGTCTTCGCTGGAATTGATTGCCTGCGGGAAGCGCTGCCCATGGCGCACTACGTCGCGAAAAACACCGCGGACTGGGAGGCGGGACTGGCGGAAATCGATGCGAAGATCGCAGGTTTGGTCGGCGAGGCGTGATCTTGAAAGTAGTGAGGATTCAACGATGAATAGTGATTTGGCGGACAACAGGCCGCTAACCGGCAAAGCGGCGGTCGTGACCGGGGCGGGACGCGGAATTGGCCGGTCAATCGCCTTGGCGCTTGCGAGGGCCGGAGCGGATCTGGCCATTTGCTCCCGCACGCGCGCCGAGCTTGAAGCGGCGCGGGAGGCTATCGCGGACCTCGGTGTCCGTTGCTTCATCGGCGTCGCCGATCTGTCCGATCCACAGGCGACGGAATCCGTCTGTAACGAAATTCTCACCGAGTTCGGGGAGGTCCATGTGCTGGTCAACAATGCCGGTGCGCAGCTTGAGACCAGTCTGGTCGCGGAGTCTGATCCGGACCGGTGGTGGAAGACGGTCGAGGTGAATGTGCGTGGCCCCTATCTGGTTACCCGGTTTCTCCTTCCAGGTCTCGCGGACGGCGCAAAGATCATCAATCTCTCCTCCGGTGTGGGCTTGAGCGCCGGCAACCGGAACAGCTCGTACCATGTCGCCAAGGCCGGGCTGCACATGTTTACCGAGTCGCTGGCGGGCGAACTTTGGCCGCGCCGGATCGATGTAAACAATCTTATCCCGGGTCCGGTTGCGACAACCAACTTCACCCGCGAAGCACCTGGGGCCGCGACGCCCGATGAAGTCCTGGAACGTTTCGGCGGTGAGACGCCGCCCAACTTCCCGCCGTCGGAGCGCCTGAAGCATCCGGACGAAATAGGTGAGTTTGCGCTTTATCTGGCAACCCGCCCGGCCGGCGGTCCCACCGGTCAAACATACTCGCTCGCCCGGCGTCCGCTGTGAGCCAGGCGTGAAGAAATCCGTTGACAATTTGCCGCCGTTTTATAAAGGTATAGACGTATAGCACTTTATACAGCCCGGTTTATCGAAATTCCGAAGCAAGGAGGGCTTCATGAAATTCCTCAAATCAGCAGTAACCACGGTTGCACTCGCCTTTCTCCTGACGGCAGGAATCGGCGAGACGGCAATCGCTCAAGACAAATGGCCGACAAAGCCGATATCCATTGTCGTCTCGTTCAAGGCCGGCGGTAACGCCGATATCGTCGCGCGGATGAACGCTGACGCGCTCAGTAAAGAATTGGGTGTGCCGGTCAACGTTCTGAACAAGCCTGGCGGCGCTCACATTCCAGCCACCATGTTTGTCCTGAAAGCGCCGGCGGACGGGTATACCCTGTTCAACTGGTCGCCGCCGAGCTTCATGGTCGTGCCGTTGACACGCAAGGTCCCCTACAAGCCGCTGCGGGACTTCATTCCGTTGTTCGCGGGGATCTCCGCGTCAAACGCTCTTTATGTGCGAGCCGATTCCCCATACAAGACATTTGAGGAGTTCGTTAAGGGCGCCAAGGCCAAGAAACTCACCATCGGCGTCAACAACCTGGGTGCGCCGCCCAACCTTTCGGCCGTGCAGATGGCCAAGGAGTTCGGGCTGGAGTTCAAGACGCTTGCCCTGAAGACCGTTCCGGCAACCATGACCGGCTTGCTCGGCGGCCAGGTCGACGTTGCGGTCGGGCAGGTAGCCTCGATCCACAAATATGGCAAAAAGGTTCGTCCGTTGGTCATCCTGGACAACAACCGCAAGGCCTTCTATGCCAAGGATCTCCCCGGGGTCCGCACGGTCGGGGAAGTGTTCCCGGGCAAGAATGCCGGGACATGGGTCCACGGCGGCCTGGCGGTAAAAAAGGGTACGCCCCAGCACATCGTCGACCGGCTGCTCGAAGCCAGCAAGGTGATGGGAAAGCCGGCGTTCATCGCCCGGGTTCCGAAGAGCGTGAGCTATGACTGGGTTCACGGCACCGAGGCCACCCGCAAGAAAATCCAGGACGGTATTGATCTCTATTCGCCGCTCCTGGCAGGTCTTGGCCTGTTGGTGAAGAACTAGAAATAGGTTGGTGCGCCGGGGCCTGGCTCCCAGGTTCCAGCGCACCAAGCCGACACGGGTGGGGTCATGATTACGCAACGCTCCGCGAATATAGCGTTCAATATCCTGGTGATCGTGGCGGCCGTTTTCTTCGCGCTGGAAGCGGAGACATTTCATACGTCCGGTTTGCTTGCCAGTACCGGATTGCCTTCCAAATTCTTTCCGCAGCTCATGCTGGCGTTCATCGGACTTTGTTCGGTGATCGTGATCGGGGCGTATGTGTTCCGGGGATACGCCGGGACGGATAAGGGATCTTCGGTCTTCGAAGACGGCGGCGCGGCGCGGCGCGGTCTCCTCGTCCTCGCGGTCGCCGTCGCTTGCTATCTCCTCTGGTCTCTTTGGAGCTTCATTCCCATGTTGATCCTCATCGGCCCGGCTTGCGCATTGGCCATGGGGGTCCGGTCTGCATGGATGTATGTCTCATTGCTGGTGATGTCCGGTGTCGTCTATCTCGTCTTCACCCAGCTCTTGAACGTTCAACTCACGTAGGGGAGGCTGGGAATGTTCGCGGGATTTGACGTTGTCGCCCAGTCCATCAGCCAGCTTGCCGAGCCGATAACGCTTGCGCTACTCGTCGGCGGCATCGTTCTCGGCCTCATCATCGGCGTGTTGCCCGGACTTGGTCCGCCCATCGCGATCGCCCTGGCGCTTCCCTTCACCTTTCACCTCGAGCCTGTCTCGGCGATTATTCTCCTGCTGGGGATCTACTCCGCGGCCATTTACGGCGGGTCGATCTCGGCCATCGCGGTGGGCATCCCCGGCACCGGGGCCGCCATTGCCACCGTCCAGGACGGCAATAAGATGTTCAAGGCCGGCAAAGGCGGCGAGGCACTCGGCCTCTCGCTGACCGGTTCGATCATCGGCGGTCTGTTCAGCGTCATTTGCCTTGCCTTTATCGCGCCAATCCTGGCGACCGTTGCGATCAAGTTCGGACCGCGAGAGTTCCTGGCCATCAGCGTGTTCGGGCTGGTCGTTGTCGTTCGGGTGGCGGGTGAAAGCTTGTCCAAGGGGCTGCTGGTCGGCGCACTCGGCATATTCCTGACGACCTGGGGCCTTGATGAGCTGAACGGAACCGAGCGTTACACCTTCGGCAGCTATCACCTGTTTGAGGGCATCCCGTTGGTTCCGTTTCTCGTCGGGGTGTTTGCCGTATCCGAGGTCTTGATCGGTGCGGAGCGCGCCCTGCAGAAGCTCGACTTCGACAAGACGAGTCTGACCGTAAAGCTCCCGGGCTTCCGCAAGCTAATGAAGATGAAGGACGTCCTGTTCCGGTCGTCCGCCTTGGGAACCGTAATCGGAATCATCCCGGGCGAGGGTGCGGCCGTCGCCGCGTTCTTTGCCTATTCGGAAGCCAAGCGGCGGTCCAAGACTCCGGAGAAATTCGGTACGGGGCACGAAGAGGGCATCGTTGCCCCCGAAACGGCCAACAACGCCACCGTCGGCGGCGCCCTGGTGCCCACACTAACCCTCGGGGTTCCGGGCAGCCCCGCTGCCGCCGTTCTGTTGGGGGCGTTTCTCATCCACGGTCTGGCGCCGGGACCGAAGCTCTTCGCCGAGCGTCCGGACTTGATGTACGCCATCTTCATCGGCCTTTTCGTCATCAACGTTTTGATGATGGTCATCGGGCTGATGGCGATCCGTTTCGCGGCCAAGCTGATCCAGGTGCCGACGACATTTATCGTGCCCACGGTTCTGCTTCTGAGCTTCGTCGGGATCTTCAGCGTCTCCAACAGCTTCTTCAACGTCGGTGTGCTGCTGGGGGCCGGCATTCTCGGTTATGTCGTGCGCAAGCTGGGATATTCCATTGCGCCGCTCAGCATTGGATTCGTGCTTGGACCGATCCTGGAGAACTCACTTCGCCAGTCTCTGGTCATCGCGGATGGAAGCGTCGGTGAATTCTTCAACACGCCGATCGGTCTAGGGATATATGCCGCGCTGGCGCTGACGATCTTCGGCGGGCCGTTGGCCGGTTGGGCGAAGAACAAAATGTCCCCACGGGCGGAGGATGCATGATGAGCGACAATGAAAATCGGCCCAACATTCTGATCTTCTACCCGGATCAAATGCGGGCGGATGCGATGGGATGTGCCGGCAACCCGATTGTCAAAACGCCATATATTGATCGACTGGCCAACGAGGGCGTCCATTTCACCGACGCTTTCGTTTCCTATCCGGTCTGCTGCCCGTTTCGAGCATCGCTGTTCACCGGCAAGTACGCTCAGGGGCACGGCCTGTACCAGAACCACTTCCCGCTCCCCGCCGATCAGATATTCCTGGCGCGGCTCCTGAAGGACGCGGGGTATCACACCGGGTACGTCGGCAAGTGGCACCTGGAGGGCGGTCCGCGGCCCGGGTTCGTCCCGCCGGGAGAGAGGCGGTTCGGGTTCGATTATTTCATCGGCTTCAACCGCGGACACTTCTATCTCAAGTCCATCTTCTACAAGGATGATGATCAGCCCCATCACTGCCCGCGTTGGGAGCCTGAGTACCAAACCGAGCATCTGATCGATTTCATTGAGCAATCGGTTGCGAAGGATGACGGCCATCCCTTCTTTGGGTTTGTCTGTTACGGGCCGCCTCACTTCCCGAACGTCATGCCCGACCATTTGCGGAACCTCTATGATCCGGCGGAGATCGAATTGCCGCCGAGCATTCTCAGCCCCGAGGAACACGAAGCGGCCCGCCAGGAGCGCCTAAGGTACGACTACGCGGCGAACCTGAAATCCGAAGATCACAGCCACGCCGGCGACGGACACAAGCCGCAAGGTGAACAAGAGACAGAGGAAGAGACCCGGAAATTCATTGCCGAGTACTACGGCATGATCACCGGCGTCGACCACAATGTGGGCCGCGTCCTGAATGCTCTGGATCGGCTGGACATCGTCGAGGACACCATCGTGATCTTCCTCAGCGATCATGGTGACATGCTTGGTCAGCATGGATACTACTGCGGCATCAAGAAGACGGCGTATCGGGCGGCCATGCAGGTCCCGTTCATCGTTCGTTATCCCGGTAGGTTTCCTGCCGGCAAAAAGGTCGACGCGCTGATCGACGTCGCCGTCGATACCATGCCCACCCTGCTTGAGCTGTGCGGCATTCCCATCCCGAATTCCGTACACGGGACGAGTTACCTGCCTCTCCTGGACGGGACGGCGGAGGAGACCCGTGACGCGGTTATGTATCAGTCGATGAAGATGCTGGATGGTGACATTTCGGAGTTTACCTGCATGCCCGAGCGCGGGCTTCGGACAAAAGACTGGCTCTATGTGCGTCAACCCGAGCGTCGCAAGATGCTGTTTGATCTCCAAAATGATCCTGACGAGATCAAAAACCTTGCCGATGACGGTTCACTGACCGGGCTGATGGACGATTTTGATGAACGCATTAGGACGCACATGGAGGAGACCAGCGACGACTGGGACCTCTGCCTGGACTTCCCGCCGGAGAACTACCTGACCCAGGCGGAGGGCAGGAAGTACATGGACGAGTTGGTTCCCCGCGCTATCCGGGTCCCCTGACGCGGAAATTCGAGTTCATGAGCTTCAACCGGCCCATCAAAATAAAAAAAGTCGAAGCGCTGCCCATTCGAGCCAGCGGCGGGGTAAGCCCCAACATGGCGCTCGGGTTGATGCCGACCCGCCCGGCGTTGTTGGTCCGGATAGACGATGATCAGGGCTGCCATGGTTGGGGCGAGGTCTGGGCAAACTTCCCGCCCCGCGCAAACCTCCATAAAACTCACCTGATAGAAGATGTGATCGCACCGCGCCTCGAGGGCTTCACCTTCATCGAGCCCGGGGAAGTTGACGGGTTTCTTCGTTCGAAGCTGTCGACGTACTTCCTTCATGTCGGTCAGCTTCAGGTTTTCGAGCACTTGTTGGCAGGTATCGATATTGCACTTTGGGACCTTGCGCTGCGTAGCGCCGGTTCAACCTTCGCCGCGCATACGGGATTGAATAACGCGAGCGCAGCCTGCTACGCGAGTTCGATTAATCCACCGGATCTCGAGCGGTTGATGCTGCAACATGTCGACTGGGGCCAATCCCTGTTCAAGTTGAAGATTGGGTTCGATGACGATGCCGATCGGGACTTCGTCGAAAAGGCCACCTCCATTCGGCCGGCGGGCACGAGCATCATGCTGGACAACAACCAGACGTGGGACCGGCCGCATGCCGAAAGCATGCTCAAGTCGCTGGAGGAATTCGATCCATTGTTTTCCGAGGAACCTATACCGGCCAACTCGGGATTAGGGGAATGGGAGCAACTTGCGAAGGCGACGTCGATCCCGTTGGCAGGCGGCGAGAACATCTATGGGGTCGAACAGTTCCTGCGAATGGCAGGGGCCGGTTTGAAGTATGTCCAGCCCGATGTCGCCAAATGGGGGGGCGTGTCGGGCGCTCTAAGGCTATCCGATCAGCTTCCCGACGGGGTGGCGCTTTGGCCTCACTTCATGGGAACCGCGGTCGGCCAGATGGCCGCACTGTCTATTGCTGCGGCCATCGGCGAGTCAGCGACATGCGAGATGGACGTCAACGAGAATCCGCTCAGGACGGATCTGTGCGGTGATGTTCTGAACATCGATAGCGGGCGCGTCGCGCTTCCCCGCGAACCTGGACTGGTGGCACCTCCCGTGGCGGAGCGCCTGGAAGACTTTCGCGAGATAGCCGGCTAGAGCGTGTCATTTATTGGCGGAAGCATATCCTGCGTTTTGGAGGTAACTGGCGCACTCGGTTGGGGTGAAGGTTTCGGTTATGCGCCCGAGTTGGCGCCAGGTGTCCTCGATATTG
>LXNI01002116.1_pt1 | contig 14746 bp, 14 predicted proteins | sample 809091 | NCBI WGS metagenome assembly LXNI01 (sample SAMN04870527, study PRJNA318959) | sponge metagenome | biome: 01000161; feature: marine sponge reef; material: water | host: Sarcotragus foetidus | place: Greece: Milos, Mediterranean Sea | collected 2013-05-29 | depth 5-7 m | reverse complement strand
CGGCGGCCTTCAACTCTGCGGCGAAGTAGTCAGCGACAGTCGCCATGCTCAGGCACCTTGTCCGTACTGTTTCGAGACTGTCATTATGCAGCTTGCCTTTCTGGTGTCAATGAAGCGCGTCCTGACCGGGCGCATATCCAGGCGTGATTACGCTGAGGGCGCGTATGGCCCGTGTCGACATGGTCGCGGCCAGGCGCGGCTGACAATGTGCCGGTACGACGGAGACCATCGCCGCGATCAGCCATTAGCTGGGACATTACTCAGCAAGAGATGAACGCTCAACACGAAAAGCGGGATCATCATCATCCACTCAAAAACTTGCTGGTTGATGCGATCGATCAAATAACGCGCGACCATCACGGCGGGCGGAATGAGCGCAAATACCCAGGCTATGCTGAGCAAGCGCTCGACATCAAACAGCCCGAGCAGAAAAAATCCAGGCGCCTTGGTCAGGTTTATGACCGCGAAGAAGAGCGTGGTCGTGCCTATGAAGCGGCGCGGCGTCATCTGCGGTTGCAGCAGCAAATATGCGGTGAAGGGCGGCGCCCCAACGTTTGCCAGCGTCGAGCCGAAACCGGACGCCAAGCCAGCGAAATAGCCGTGCCATTTCCGGGGTCGATAAGTAAGCGCAGCCAAACGGTCGCTGGCGATTTTGAAGATCAACGCCAGCAGCGTCAAGCCGCCAATGACCCGATTCAGCGTGAGAGCGTCTATGTCCTTGAGCACGAATGCGCCCAGAACCACCCCGGCCAATCCCGGGATGAGCATGAGGCCGATGCAGTGGCGGTCCCACTGCTTCCAATAGAAATATAGCGCGAAGCCATCGGCGAAGATCAGCAGGGGCAAGACCAATACAACAGCAACCTGCGGGTCGATGAACAAGGCTAAAATGGGTACGGTGAGCGCCACCGGTACCGGACCGCCCAGGCCGCCCTTGGAAAAGCCGATCAATATGCCAACTAGCGCGAAAACGAGAATCTCGTTTGTCAAAACAGAATCTGTCCTTAATCTACTGGAGTAGCAGCCATTATACTGTATTCGCATTCAGCATCCGACTATAAGGCTTGTCCGCTACTCAAATTCCGATGACGGTACGTTTGGTCGGGGCGGGCGCCGCGCTTTTAGGGATTCGCGACACTTTTGCCACCGAGGGCACTGAGTAAATATGAGGGCACAGAGAGGAATTCCGGGAAATATGGCGGTTGGTCGAGTCAAGAATAGTCCGCACGGTTGCCGTATCTGTGATTGGACTAAGTACGATGCTTTTCCTCTGTGTCCTCTATCTAACTCGGTGTACTCGGTGGCAAAGATGTCGCATCTTCGCCTAGGCCGAGCGAGCGGCGGCGACGTTACAATACCGGACAAGCCTTATAAGATTGAGTGTCCGCGCTTATCGCTTACTATATTGCGCCGGAGCGACAGCATTCTGCCGAGGCTACTGATTGGAGAATCCGCATTGGACATCAAGCAACTGAATGAAGAAGGCCGTGAACTTTGGAACCGCAAAGCGCGCTTCTGGGATGAATTGCAGGGCGATAGCGGCAATGTCTTTCATCGGCGCCTGGTTGAGCCCAGTGTCTTGCAGCTGCTGGAGCTGCGCGCTGGCGAATCCGTGCTTGACGCCGGCTGCGGCAATGGCGCGTTGACGCGGCGTCTGGCTCGCGCAGGCGCAGTCGTGACCGCCTTTGATTTCAGCGCTGTTATGATTGAGCTCGCGCGCGAACGCAGCAGGGCGGCCGGCGACAATGTGGATTACCAGCTTATTGACGCCACCGACGAAGCGGCGATGCTGCAACTTGGCGAGCGGCGCTTCGACGCCATTACCTGCTCGATGACCTTGATGGACATTCCGGCAGTTGATCCGCTCTTTGCCGCGGCCAGCCAACTGTTGAAGCCGGCGGGACGATTCGTCTTCTCGACCATGCACCCGGCCTTCAACTCCAACAATCCCATTTTTCTGCACGAGAAAGAGGACCGCGACGGCGTCGTCAGCGACTACTTCTCCGTCAAGCTGCGCGCCTACCTGGACATGCCGCCGGTCAAGGGTTCGGGCGCGCCCGGCGAGCCGACGCCGCACTATTACTACCATCGCTCGCTGAGCGAATTGCTCGGCGCTGCCTTTGCCGCCGGTTTCGTCCTGGACGCCTTGCTTGAACCCGCATTTGAGGCTGAAGTCAAAGACAGCGCGACTAGTCTGGACTGGAGCCGATTTCGCCAGTTTCCGCCGATTCTCAGCGGTCGCCTGCGTCTGAGTTAGATCGACGGATTGCCGGCATCGAGGACCGCGGATTCGTAACTTCCGCCCGCGTACGCTTCGAGCAACTCCGACAGATCTTCAAGGGCGGATTTGATGTCTGAGCCGCCGCCACTGTGATGCGCCTCCACCGTAATGACGGCCTCGGTCGTGCCGACGTTGGCGGCGCTGGTTGCGCTCTGCCGCCAGCACCAACGGCGCGCCACCACCATCTTGTTCTCATCGGAAAAGACGACTTCGCCCGGCTCGGGGTGCATGGCTTCGCCGCTGGCCAGCTCGGTATACAGTTCGCTGCCGTTAGAATAATGCACGGTGATCGGCGCCGCTATCTGGCGCGTATCGAAGATGGCGACAGGCAAGCCATAACGGATGCTGACCAGATTGCCAATATCGACCAAAGTGTTAATGCAGGGCACATCGCCCTTCTTCGTCAGGCGGCGCAGCAAGGCTTCGGCGGCGCTGCGATACTTGGTAGGGGATACGCCGAATGCGCTGAAAGCCCGGCGCCAGGCTTGTAGCGACGGCAAATCGCTGAGCGGCGTGTCGCCAATGCGCGCCTTTACCGCGGCTTGCTCAGCCAGGTAGCGATCTTTCAGCGCCTCAGACGTTGGCGTGTTTGTCATGCCCCGCGCCACAATAACCCCGGCGCTTAGATTCGCATAATTGTCCGTGATTTGCTGGTCGTATTGAAAACTTGTCATCTCAGCCTCCTGCGGCCAGTTCCGGGGCGGCCGCTGCCATCCCAATCTCGTTATTGTCCAGCCAGTAAACGATCCTCAGCCAGACCAAAAGCGGCACGACCGCGGCCAGGGCCGAGGCAAATACGATCGCCCGCATGCCGCCATCGCCCACCGCGTCAATGGCGAAACCTACCGCCAGGATGCCCAGGGTCTGCACCAGCTCGAAGCCGGCGAAATCGAGTGAAAACATGCGCCCCAGGTACTCGTCATGCACCTGCTGCTGAATGATCACCGAGCTGTAGGTCCAATTGATTGACCCGCCCATGGCCCGCACGACCACCGCCAGCGCCAGAAACTCCAATGACGGCGCCAGGCCCCAGAACAGCCAGCCGATCGCGATCAAGGCGAAACCGACGCCTATCAGCCGGCGCAGCACGCTTACGGAGTCGTCGCTAAATCGATTGGCGATTAGCGGGCCGACAATAGCGCCAATGCCGAAGGCGGCCCATAAGATCGCCATCGAGGTGATGCCCTGGTCGCCCAGAACAAAGACCTGTGTGCCGAAGAAGATGAGCAGCGCGTCCGAGCTGGTGATGCTTTGCCCGGCTTTTACAAAAAGCGCGGCGGCTGTTTGCGGGTGACGTCTCAAGTAACGGAGGCCGTCGAGGAATGTGCGCTCAGTCTTGTCCTTGACTTCGCGTGGCGGCTGGCCAATTTCGGAGCGCGGACTGTCCGGAATCACGATCAGCATGACAAATATCGCGGACAAAACAAAGGTCATGGCATCGACCAGCAGCGCTATCTGTGTGCCGAATAACTCGGCCACCAGCCCGCCGCTTATGGCGCCGATCGCCAACATAGCCGACCAGGTGACACTGCTGAGCGTATTGCCGATGATGAGCTGATGCCGATACAAAATGCTGGGCATTATGGCGTTGCGCGCCGGCTCAAACACCGAGGAAATCATAAACTGTATGATGACAAGCACGTAGATCAGCGGCAGGTAATCCGGGCTCTGTGAGGCGAAGAGCAGGCCCAATACAGCAGCCGCGCGCAGCAGGTCGCTGATAATGAGCAGCCGCTTGCGATCAAAGCGATCCGCCAGCACACCAGCCCAGGGCCGCACAAGCAGCGGCGGCAGCATTCTGGCGATGAGAAAACCGCTGACTGCGATGCCCTGATAACCGCTGCCATCGGTGTAAGTAATAATCAGGGCTGCGACGACAATTGTGCTGAACCAATCGCCCAACAGGCTGACGAGCTGCGCCGCCCACAGTTTGGCGAAATCATGGTTGCTGCTGAGAAGTCTGATGTAATCCATTGGCAGCCTCGAATGTGGCGCCTCAGTGTACAGCACATCGTTAAGTGATGCACGGCGCAACCGACATCCGGGCAGAAAACTTTCAGGGACGCGCCTGATTTGCGGCTCGTCCGCAGCGCCTGTAGACTACCCTGAGATAGTAAGTGCGCGCGGCGAGGAGTACCAGTGGATAGCCTGCTTTATATTGGGGTCGGCGGCTTCTTGGGCGCAAACGCCCGCTATCTGCTGACGCTCGGAACGAATCAAGCGCTGACGCCGCTGCTGGGCGTTTTCCCCTACGGAACCCTGCTTGTCAACGTCGTCGGTTCATTTGGGCTGGCGCTTTTTGGCGTCTGGTTCGGCGTCCGCAGCGGACTTTCTCCCCAGCTGCGCCTGCTCATAGGCAGCGGGTTCTTTGGCGCCTTCACGACCTTTTCGGCCTTTGCCAACGAAAGTTACGCTTTGGCGGACGATGGCAAGATTGCGCTGCTAATGGTAAATGCGATCCTGAATTATGGCTTATGCTTGATTGGCGTCGCCTTGGGATTACTCTTGGGCGGTCGTCTCTTTGGCGCGGCCTGAGCCATCCTGACCACTATATGACTGGCATGCAACCCTGCTTATGACCGAAGACATCATCAAAGTCATCATCCTGGCGCTCGTCGAGGGCGTGACCGAGTTCCTGCCGATTTCATCCACCGGGCATCTCATTGTTGGCAGATCGCTGCTGGGCCTGAATGGCATGGGCGCCGTATTCGAGATATTCATTCAATTCGGCGCGGTCGTAGCGGTTGTGATCTACTACCGCAAGACCCTGTACGGGCAATCGGCCAAACTGTCTTCGTCGCCGAAAACCCGCCGCTTCTGGTCCCTGGTGGCGCTCAGCTGTCTGCCCGCCGCCACGCTTGGCTTCCTGGCGGGGGAGCGCATTGGGCAAGTGCTGTTCTCGCCTCAGGTGGTGGCCGTCTCACTAATTGTAGGCGGAGTCGTCTTCCTGCTTGTTGAGCGCCTGCCAAACTTTCAGCTGCGTGAGAGCGATCAAGGCAGCATCACGCAGATTACGGCGCGACAAGCGCTGACGGTCGGCCTGGTGCAAGTACTGGCTCTGATACCGGGCGTGTCGCGGTCCGGCAGTTCTATCATCGGCGGCATCTTGTCCGGGCTGGACCGCCGCCAAGCTACGGAGTACTCGTTTTTCTTGGCTATCCCGCTTCTGGGCGGCGCCACGCTGTATCGCCTGGCGATTGTTATTCATACGCTTGACGCCGGCGAACTCTTCTTACTGCTGCTTGGCGCGGCGCTATCGGCGGTTTTTGCCTGGTTATCCATCGAGTGGCTCTTGAGATTTGTATCCAATAACAGCTTTGACGTATTCGGGTACTATCGCATTATTGCCGGCCTGCTGATTCTTGCGGCGGTCTCCTCTGGGCTGATCTCTTGACTATTCGATTTCCGGCGAAGCGGAATCAAACCGTCAAATACTGTCCCATTCTCGTTTGTCCGTTATTTCGTCTCTATCTATAATGAAGCGCAGGGATGTATTTGGAGTCTCCGGCGTTTGTGTATGAGCGCGGGGTGTTTGGCATGAGGGTTGAACGCTTCTGTGATGAGGAGTAGCCGATTGATGTCTGACCTTTCCTGGCGCTTTCAACTCATGCTGCTGCTGGGCGCTGTTGCGCTGCTCACGACAGCGTGTTTTCGCGATACGTCTGAGGCGATCCAAAATCAGCCTGTTGCGCGCGAATATCCATCGCCGACCGCAGTGCAAGAAGAAGAGCCTACTGCGCTGCCGCCCACGGCTACCGTGGAACTGGCGGCGACCGAGCTTGAAGCGCAAGCGACTGAGCCGGTCGCGGATCAGTTCGCGCTTACGGCGACGGCCTTGATCGCCCTGCAGACACAGGCAGTCGCTGGAGAAGGGTCCTCGGCAGGCAGCGGCACAACCGCGGGCGCCATACCAGTCGGCCAAGCCACGGCCATTCCACAGCCGCGCGCGACAATTCCGCCGGGGCAGGATTGTGTGCATGAGATTCGCTCTGGCGATACCTTGTTCCAGCTTTCACTGGCATACGGCGTGACGGTTGACGCCATCGCCGCAGCCAGCGGAATCGACAACCCCGATCGCATCGCCGTGGGACAACATATCACTATTCCGCTCTGTGGCACGACCGGGTTTATCCCGCCGCCCACATCGATTCCAACCGCAACCCTCGACCCCGCGACCATTCCAGCGACCAGTGAACCGGCGGAACTCGAGATCGCCAGCATTGATGACACGCGCAGCGCCCTGGTTGAACAAGCGCAAGCGTCCCTACTGGATAACGCGCAAACCGATCCGTCGGCGGCTTTTAGCGCGCAACTGGCCGGCGAGGCCACGCCCAGCCAATCCTACACCGTGCAGCAGAACGACACCTTGTTTGAGATCGCCACATCCTTTGGCACGACCGTGGAAGTCCTCGCTGCCCTGAACGATATCGCCAATGTCGACAACTTAATCGCCGGCCAGGTATTGCAGCTCCCCTAAGCCCTGGCGTCGGCAGTCGCGCTGGCTGCGGCTATGACCGTGAGGAATCTCCAGGACTTTTGCTAGCCCTTGCCGAGTTTGGCGCGGCTATGCTACAATGCGCCGACTTCTGACAGACAGTAAAGCGCCTACGGGCGCATTTTTGCGAGGGCACGCCGCCATGAGCCAGGAACTGATGCAAGCGCTGGTTGCCAAAAACAATCGGCATCCCAAGATTGAATCGGGCGATACCGTGAAAGTTCATGTACGTATCGTCGAAGGAACTCGCGAGCGCGTCCAGGTATTCCAGGGTGTCGTGATCCGGGCGCGCAAGGGCGGCAACGAAGCCAACTTTACCGTGCGCCGCATCGCCAGCCACGGCATAGGTGTTGAACGCACCTTCTTGCTGCATAGCCCGCGCGTCGAAAAAGTCGAGATTTTGCGCCGGGCAAAGGTGCGCCGGGCGCAACTTTATTATCTGCGCGACCGTCGCGGCAAGTCCGCCCGCCTCAAGGAACGCCGCTAGACAGCAAGCAGCCACAGAAAGACAGCCGAGGGCCTGCTGCGGCGCGTCCCTTTTTATTTGCCCGCAGCCCTTTCGCGCAGCGTATAATGCGTGCCTTTGTTGGCGCCCACTTTGTTAAGAACGCCCTTCTCCACCAGATCCGCCAAATCCAGGCGCAAGGTCTCCGCGGAAACCGAGTGTATCAAGCTGCGGTATTCGCGGTTGGTAATCGAGCCCCTTTCGCGGATGTATTGCAGAGCGCGCGCCTGGCGGTGGTTGGTATCGCGCGACCATTCGGGAACTCTCGGTCGTATGCGCTCGTTGTGCAACGCGACCGCGAAGCTATAGGGTCGGGCGTCGAAGCGCGGCGGGGAGTGCCCGGCTTGTTCCATGACTTCCATCATCCGGTCGATGCCAAGCCCAAGCTCCTCGATATAGCCCCAATGGAATAAGCCCCCGACCAAACGCGGATTGCGCGAAAAGTGTTCGTCCTTGATATTTTCCACGGTGATGAAGCCGGGCAGTCCGCCGGGCGATATCACCTCCAGCCGGTCGGAGAACATGCGCACCTCAATGCGGCGGCCGCGCAAGCGATAATCGCGGTGGCAAATCGCGTTGACCAAGGCTTCGCGCACGGCGAATTGCGGGTACTCAAATGTCTCTTCGCGCTCCAGGCCCTTGACGACAGCGCTAATCGCCATCTCGCTCCAGACGAGGTTCCAGGTCGCTTCAATGAGGCGGGGGACCGAGCCCGTGATCTCTTCGCGGCGTGTATAACCGGCCAAGCCCTGCTCGCCGCGCGGCGTCGTGCCGACGAATCGAGCGAAGACCACGCTGCTCTGCGGCAACCAGCGCTGCGGATAATCGCTGAAGAGCAGCAGACCGCAGACCGTGGGCTTGCCATCGGCCGTAATCGCGCCAATCTCCGCCAGCAGCCGGTTGATCTCTCCGCTGTGAACGCGCTTGCTGCGCTCGGCGCGCTTTTCCAGGTACTCGTCGATTATCTCGCGATTGAAGTCGTCAGTTGTGGCGCCGGGCACGGCTTCGGTTTCGAAGTCGCCAGTGTTCTTGGCGCTGGCCAGGCGCAATATTTCCTGCCCGCCCAAGGGCCGGTTGACCGCGCCACTGCGAATGAGAACGCGGCCGTCGGCCAGGGCGTGTAACTCGGTGCTGCGCGGAACGCGTATCGAAAACGCCGGTATCAGCGGCTCAACGCGCGCGGAATTGTTCCCGGCATTTTCGCCTTCAGCTTCATGCCGAGTCGCATTGCTGCCCGATGGTTTCAGTCGGATGGCATCACAGCCATCGATGACGACCGGCGGATTGTACAGATCATCGGCCCGGCCCAGTGTGCGCTCGATCTTTTCCTTCGCCAGAAGCTCCCGCGCCGGCGCGCCGTCGGCATTGACGCCGACGACGATTGTGCCGCCTTCGGTATTGGCGAAGGCCACCAAATTTTCGGCAATTGCGTCGGCATCCGCATCTTGAATGAAGGCCATCCGCGGACCCTCAACTGGCTCTATCAATGTGTCGTAGGACATTAATTACCCGCTAGCCTCATTGTCGAAATGTCAGCATCGCGCCTGTACAAATCATAATCGCATGATGATTTATCTGACATTATAATGGGGTTTCCGCAGGGGGTAGCATACATAGCAACGCTTATTGGAGGGCTCGAACTTGTTGCTGGACCTTATCGCGCCGATGTCGCAGGCGCTGCTGAGCTGGGCGCTATTGTTCCTGCTTTTCAGCGGGCTTGGTCTGTGGGTATTTAAGCTGCTTGGAAAACGATTCGCGTCGGGCTGGGATTGGCTGGATAGCTTCTGGCTGGGCTGGGCGCTGAGCATTGCCGTATTGCAGATCTGGCACTTGGTCTTTCCCGTAAATGAGATGATTCTGCTGATGCTCTCCGCGGTCGCGCTGTTTCAACTGGTCAATCAGCGAGAAACTGCCGCTCGCCTGATTACTCAGTTGCGAAGCGAAAGAGCCTGCCTGTTAGCCATGGCGCTGCTAGCCCTGTGGCTGTCAAATCGGGCGCTCGCCATGCCGACGGCTTTCGACACCGGCTTCCGCGACATCCAGGCTGTGATGTGGATCGACGCCTATCCCGTAGTGCCGGGGCTGGGAAATCTGTTCTCGTCACTGGCTTTTAATCACTCCGTCTATCTGTATGACGCCTTGCTTGACGCGTCGATATGGTCCGGACGGTCGCATCATATCGCTACCGGTTTGCTGCTCATGGCCTATCTGGCGCAGGCGGTGAAATCGGCTTTGAAATTGCGCAGTTGTCAGTCTGAAGCCGCTATCCGCTGGTCGTGGATACTTTTCACCCTAACGATCCCGTACCTGCTGTTCTACACCGTTGACCGGAGCGGCATAACCCATTTTTTGACCGATACAGTCGTTGACCTGGTCGGATTCCTGTGTATGGCGTATTTGCTGGATTTCCTACAGGATTGGAATCCCCGCGAATCCGACAAGCAGTATCTGATCTTGCGCCTGGCGGTTCTGGTTCTTGTGGGCTTCACCATCAAACAGACCTTCATCGTATTCGGCCTGGCGGTTGCGGCAATGGTCGTCTTCATTTGGCTGAAACGAGGCGCTTATCGCCGGGATCGCGAGCGCGCTGTCCGGCTGCTGCGGCTGACCATGATAATGGCCGGCGTCATGATAGTGCCCTGGCTGGCCCGCGGCGTCGTTTCCAGCGGCTATATTGCCTATCCACAGACGGTGGGAAGAGTGAACGTGGATTGGGCGATTCCGCATGAGCAGCTGCTGAATAGGCAGCGCGCGATGTCGACAAACACTCGCATCCGCGGCGGCGTCCAAGCTGAGGTGCTAGGGTCTTGGGATTGGTTCGGACCATGGCTGCAGAAATTCGCGCGCAATGTCATGCCCACCATGCTGCCGTCGATTGTCTCTGCCGGCGCGCTTGGTCTGTACGCCGCCGGCCGATTGCGTAACCGAGGCAAGGCTCGCGCCCGCGGCCCCGGCCTATTGGCCCTGACGCCCTTGCTCATCATGTTGATTTTCTGGTTCTTCACTTTCCCCGAGCCCAAATATGTGCGCTACGTCTTTTGGAGCCTGGCCGCGCTTTCGGTGATACTGGCATTTGAAGCATGGTCGAGTGTTGCTTTTCGTCTGCGCATCATCGCAGTATATGGATTGGCTGCGCTCTGTCTGGCTTACGTGGCCTTTCTCATCGTTGCGCGTCAGAGTTACCCGCTGCCGGCCGGGCCGGATGACGGCTTCTATGACCATTGGCCAATTCCCTACGATCAATACGTGACAAACAGCGGCCTTCAGCTTAATGTACCCAGCGGGAGCGGAACACAATGCTGGCAGGCGCCCCTGCCATGTACGCGCTATCCGGATGCTCGCCTGGAGGCGCGCGCGCCGGGAGAACTGCGCCACGGTTTCAGGATTGCGAATTCCGCAAGCGCGGGCTCGACCGATTGATAATGTCGCTATAGATTGCCTGATAGAAGGCGCGGGACTCATTCGATGATGACCATACTGCCACTGGTAATGTTTGCGGTGTCGCTGCTCTTCCTGCGCGCCTGCTTGATTACGCTGGGCTTCTACAAAGAGCCAATCCTGTCCGCCTTTCAACAATACGGCGACGAAGTGGGGTTCAGCCCGCTGTTTGACTCCTGCCTGTGGGGGCTGGTGCTGGCTTACTTGATCTTTACTCTGCTTGTTCCTTCATCACTTCTGGTGCTCCTGGGCATCTTCGCATTTGTATTCTTCTTTATGCTGTATTGGCGTGTGCGCGACAATATCCTGGATCACCCGGAGATATTCTTGCGCTTTCCGGGCTGGTACCGCGAAATCGTTGATCGCACCACGCGCGAGGAGCGCCGCAAGCTGTCGTATATGTGGCTGGGCCTGCCGTTGCGGACGCGCCTGCTTTACAACGCCCAGCACGAAGAGTTTCGCAAGTGGGTGGAGTTGGTCGTGCTTTCGGTCGCGTAACTGCAGCGGATTCCACTCCGCCAGCGCCGGGAATACAAAGGACCCGGCTGGAAACCGGGTCGCGAATTAAGCTGGGAGACCTGGACTCGAACCAGGAATTGCGGATCCAGAGTCCGCTGTTTTGCCAATTAAACTATCTCCCACTGATCGCCCACAATGCTAACATCGATAGCGCCATCATTCAAGACTTGCGCTGCAAACAAGGCTAGCCCCTCCGTGGCGCTGACAACGGCAAGGCCAGCCGCGAACGCTTGTCAGGCGCGTTCCTTCAGCGCTTGCAGGGCCAGTTCAATGCGGCGGATCGACTCGGCTCGGCCCAATATCTCCATCGTTTCAAATGTCGGCGGCGATACACGCTGACCAGTTACCGCCGCGCGCAAGGAGCCGAATACCTGGCCGTTTCTGTATCCAATATCCTTGGCGTATGCCGCCATAACGCTGTGCTGAGTCTCGCTGCCGAAATCGTCCAAGCGCTGCAGCACGGGAATGGCGCCGCTCAGCACTGTCGCGGCGGCGGCGCTATCCATCTTGCGCTGGATCAAGACTTCGCTTGGAGGCGCTTCAAATGCCTGCCAATCCGCAAAAAAGAAACCAGCCATGGCGACGACGTCATTCAGCGTCTTCAGCCGCACTTGCAGCAGCGGTACGACGCGGCGCAGCAAGTCGTCATCAACCGCGTAACCCGCCGCTTCCAGCACTGGCTTCAGTCGCCGCGCCAAGTCGTCAATCGCGGCATCCTGGATATACTGGCTGTTGAGCCAGTCCAGTTTGGCGATGGGGTAGGCGCTGTTGGCCGGGTTGACGTCTTCGAGTTGGAAGCGCTCAATCGCTTCTTCTGTAGTGAACCGTTCGCGATTCTCGCCGAAATTCCAGCCGATATTGGTCAAGAAATTCATGACGGCTTCGGGCAAATAACCTGCGGCGATGAATTCATGCACAAGCACGGGAACGCTCTTCCCATCGGCGGCGAATTGCTGCTTGCGTTTGCTGAGCTTGCCCTTGCCGTTGGGGTTGAGCAGTACGGGCAGATGGGCGAATTGCGGCTTCTCCCAGCCCAGGGCCTCCCAGATTTGAATATGCAGCGGGAAGGAGGGCAGCCATTCCACCGCGCGCGTCACATGAGAGATTTTCATGTGGTAATCATCTACGATATGCGCCAGGTGGTAGGTGGGGAAGCCATCTGATTTTAACAAGACCGCGTCCTGCAATTGGGCGTTTTCGAAGACGACATCGCCGCGAATCATGTCGACGCCGGTCGTCTGGCCGCTCAGGGGCATCTTGAAGCGGATGACATAGGGCTTGCCTTGCGCTTCCAGTCTGTCGGCCTGCTCCGCCGTCGTATCTCGATAGCGCCGATCATATCCGCCGCCGGACGCGCGCATCTCCGCCAGTTCCTCGGCGGTGGCAAAACACTTATAGGCCGTCCCTTGCTCGACCAGCCGCTTCGCCCAGGTCTGATACAGCTCCAGGCGCTCGGACTGAATGTAAGGTCCATAGCTGCCGCCGACGTGGGGTCCCTCGTCGATATCCATCCCCAGCCATTCGAAGGACTCCAGGATGCGCTCGAGTGAGCCGGGCACATTGCGCTTCTGGTCGGTGTCTTCAATGCGCAGGATGAACTGCCCGCCGTGGTGACGGGCAAACAGCCAGCCGAATAACGCCGAACGGATGCCGCCTATATGTTGCGGACCGGTTGGACTGGGGGCGTAGCGCGTCCGCACCGGCCCCTCAGAGCGATTGCTCACAGATTAAGCTCCTTAATTTGTTTGCGGACAGTTAGACTTGGCGGAAGGCCTCAGATGCTGAGGCGCCGACGCCGCACAATAACGCTCTGCACCAGGCCGATTCCCACCATGGTGAATAGCAGCGACGTCCCGCCCGAGCTGACAAAGGGCAGCGTCAGCCCCGTCACCGGCAGCAGATTGAGATTCATGCCGATTGATACCGTCGCTTGAAAGAAGATCATGGCGGCCACCCCGAAACAGATCATGCTGCCCAGCGGATCGCTGGCTTCTCTGGCGCCTTTTAATATGCGCGTGAGCACGATGGCGAACATGCCCAACAGGGCGACTCCCCCGGCCATGCCAAACTCATGCGCGATCACGCTGAATATGAAGTCGGTATGGCGGACGCGCAGGAAACGCCCGGTATTCTGAGAGCCGACGTAGTAACCCTTGCCCAGAACGCCGCCCGATCCAATGCTGATCAGCGCCTGATTGATATTGTAGTAGGCGTCCGATTCCGTATCGGGCGCCAGAAAGGTCTCAACCCGCAGTCGCTGATAGCCCGGCAACAGCGGGAACACGATAATCAGAATGATCAGCCCGGCGCTAAGGAAGAGCGCGATATGACGCAGCCGCAAGCCGGCCGACCAGATAATCACGGCCCAGATCACCAGAAACACGATGGTCATCCCGAGGTCGGGCTGAAAAAATATCAACGTCGCCGGCAACGCCATGTGCAACATGCTGCGCAGCACCGTCGACAGCTTGTCCAGCTGCAAATAGCGCTGGGCCAGGTACTGCGACAGCGTGATGATCATCATGATCTTGCCGATTTCCGAGGGCTGCAGCCGGATGCCGACATTCAGCCAGCGCTTGGCGCCGCCGGCCCCTTCCACGCCAAAGACTTCCACCAGCAGCAGCAGGATGATCATGGCGGCGTAAATCCACATGCTGATGCCGCCCAACAGACGATAATCAATTGCGGCTACTACCACGACCACCGCGAAGCCGATAATAGCGAATCTGATCTGATCCGGCACACGGCTGATAATGACATCGTCGATCGCGTCCTGCGTGGCGCTATCGATCATCAAGATGCCGAAGACGACCAGAGCGACAGTGGCGGCAAATAGCACATAATCGAAGCGACGCCAGATACTGACTTGGTCCATGTTGCAGGTAACTCTTGGTCTGCAAGCTGAGCCTCAATTATACAGAATGCGAAGCGGGCAAAAAGGGTGGAGGGCATTCACAGGCGCCGGCCCTTGCGCGGCCCGTTTGCGGCGGCGTAATTATAATCCGCCTGGAAAGGCGCTGTGATGAGGGACCTAGGTCTTCTTGTCATCCTTTTCTTCGGAATCGGTGTCTGACTTGCTGGTTTCATCGGCTTCAGCGAGAGGCTCGCCGACTTCGCTGTCGCTGGACTCTTCTTCGCGAAGGTCGTCGTCGCTGACCGCTTCGGACGCCTTGCCCGCGCCATTTGAATCTGAGCCGCCAGCCGCGACTTCGGGACCCAGCTCGATTTGGACTTGCTTCTCCTTGGCATAGGGAATCTCGGCCACCAGCTTGCTATGACTGCGATCGCGCTGCTCCAGGGCGATTTCCACCCGGTCCTGGTCGACGACCAGATACTTGACGATCACCGCCAGAATCTCCCGTTTCATGGCTTCCATGCGCTGCGGCGGCAGGTGGATGCGGTCGTGCTGGAGCACAAAATGGAGCCGGTTCTTGGCGGTGGCGCCGCTGCCTTTTTTCGCGCGTCCAAACAAACGATTTAATAGGCTGGTCATGGGTAAATCCTTTAC
>LXNI01002115.1_pt1 | contig 14747 bp, 15 predicted proteins | sample 809091 | NCBI WGS metagenome assembly LXNI01 (sample SAMN04870527, study PRJNA318959) | sponge metagenome | biome: 01000161; feature: marine sponge reef; material: water | host: Sarcotragus foetidus | place: Greece: Milos, Mediterranean Sea | collected 2013-05-29 | depth 5-7 m | reverse complement strand
TGCCGTGCGAAACTCGACGCGCAGGTCACGCACTTCAAGCAGTGTCTCCTGCTGCGCCATCAGGGCCGCTCTTTCAGGCCGGCGTTGAGCCAGCGTTCGCGTTGCACCGGGTCGCTGATGGCGCGCAGCGAGGAGGCCAGCAAATTCAGGCTCAGCGCCGTCAGGAAGATCGCCAGACCGGGGAAGGTGGTCAACCACCAGGCCGTGCTCACGTAACTTTTGCCGGCCTCGATCATCAGGCCCCAGGAGGGCTCCGGCTTCTGCACGCCGAAGCCGAGGTAACTCAGCGCGGCCTCGCCCAGAATCAGCGCGGCGATCTCCAGCGTGAAGAGGATCACCAGCGGCGAGGCCAGGTTGGGCAGCAAATGGCGGCGGATGATGCGCAGGTCGCTGTTGCCGGTGACGCGCGCGGCGTCGATGAAGGGCGAGGTGCGCATGGCCAGCGTCAGGCCGCGCGCCACGCGCGCATAGACCATCCAGCGCACCAGCGCCAGCACCAGAATCACGTTGACAAAGCCCGGGCCCAGCGCGTACAGCACCAGCAGCGCCAGCAAGAGAAAGGGGAAGCTCATCTGCAGGTCGACGAGGCGCATGATCAGGTCGTCCAGACGACCGCCGTAATAGCCGGCGACGATGCCCAGCGCAGTGCCCGCCGTGCCGGAGAGCAAGGCGCTGCCCAGCCCCACCGCCAGCGACACGCGCGCGCCGTGAATCAGGCGGCTGAGCAGGTCGCGGCCCAGTTCGTCGGTGCCCAGAATGTGCGGGAAGCCGCCCTCGTCCGCCGAGGGCGTCCCCGGCGGCAGGTTGCGCAGGCGCAGGTTCTGGCGCAGCGGGTCGTAGGGCGCGACCTGGCCGGCGGCCAGCAGGGCGATCAGCAGCAGCGTCAGCACAAGGAGCGAAAAGACCGCCACCGGGTCGCGCAGCAGGCGGCGCAGGATCAGGCCGATGCCGACGCTGCGCGGCGCCTCGCTGGCGCTGTCGAGGCGGGCGACGGCTTCCGTCGTCATGCGTCCCCCGCCGCGCTGAAACGGATGCGCGGGTTGAGCCAGGTGTAGGCCATATCCACCAGCAAATTGGTCACGATGATGAAGATCGCCACCACGAAAACGGTGGCCTCCACCATCGGCAGGTCGCGCCGCTCCAGCGCCTGGATCGTCAGCCGGCCGATGCCCGGCCAGCCGAAGACCGTCTCGACGATGATGGCGCCGTTAAGCAGGGCCGCCAGTTCGTCGCCGCTGATGGTCAACACCGGCACCGCCGCGTTCTTCAGCGCGTGCACGAAGACCACGCGCCGCTCCCTCAGACCGCGGGCGCGCGCCGCCTTGACGTAGGGTTTCGCCAGTTCGTCGAGCAGGGCGCTGCGCGTAATCTGGGCGATGCGCCCCAGCGGTTTGTAGCACAGCGTCAGCGCCGGCAGCACAAAGTATTCGATCCCGCCGTAGCCCGAGGTCTTGAACCAGCCCAGGCGCACGGGAAAGATCAGGATCAGCATCAGCGCCAGCCAGAACTCGACGATTGAGACGCCGCCCAGCGAGATGACGTTGGTGATGCGGTCGATGCGCGACCAGGGCCGCAGCGCGGAAAGCGCGCCCAGCGTGATGCCCAGCGGCAGGGCCAGCGCCAGCGCCGCCGCCGCCAGGGTCAGCGTGGCCGGGATGCGCTCCAGCACCCGCGGCAGGGCGGGCACCTTTTGCCAGAAGGAGGTGCCGAACTGCAGGCTCAGGGCGTCGCCGATGAAGGTCGCGTACTGCTCGCCGAGGGGCTGGTTCAGGTTGAGTTGCTCGCGCACCCGCTGTACGCGCTCCTCGGAGGCCTCGATGCCCACCACAAGGCGCACCGGATCACCGAGAATGCGACCGGCGACGAACACCAGCGACAGCACCACGAAGGTGACGGCCACGGATTGCAGCAGCCGCCGACCGAGATAGGCGAGCATGAAGGGCTTCCTGTGTGGCGGCCCCCGGCCGATTTCGACCGGGGGCCGCGCCTGTGTCCGTCGTCAGCGGCGTCTAGCCCGCCGGCGACATTTCCTTGGCCTGCAGACGGTGGTCCAGCTTCAGATCCCAGTTGAGATCGTTGCTCACCGCGTAGGAGAAGTCCAGATGGCCGATGTATCCGGCGGCCACGTCGTCGTGCGCCACCTGGTTCAGCTGCTGCAGCGTGGCGTCGCGCTCGGCGCCCGCCAGCGGTTCAGCGGCGTTCCACAGCGCCTCGGCTTCGTCGTTGCAGTAGACCGAGAGGATGCCGTCGCAGGAGAAGTAGAATCGGTAGGAGATGTGATAGTCAAGGAGCTCCTGACCATGCAGGTGCACCGCAACGAAGTTGCGCTCCGGCGGCACGTCCTTGATGTTGACCAGCATCACCTGGCCGAAGCCCTCGGGGTCGAAGAACTCGACCGTCACGTCCAGACCAATATCGCCCCACATGCTGGCGACGGCCTGCAAGGTCTCGTCGATGCCCGGCATCACGGCGATGCGCGCGCCCAGCGTGATCGGCATGTCAACCGGTACGCCGTCGGCCGCCGCGGCTGCCAGCAGGGCCGCCGCCTCTTCCGGATCGTAGGGATAGGGGCTGATGTCCGGGCTGTGACCAAGGGCCGTATCGTTGACGATCTGGCCGGTGGCGGTGGCCGTGCCGCCCAGAATCGTCTCGATGATCAGGTCCTTGTCGATCCCCAGTTGCAGGGCGCGACGCACGCGCACGTCACCCAGCATCGGGCTGTTGGTGTCCATGCGGATGAAGATCGTCTCCACGCTGGCGGCCGACTCGCAGCGCGCGCTGTCGCTCATGCCGACCTCGGCGCACTGCTCCGGCGTGATGTACTGCGCGATGTGGGCCTCACCGGCCTGCACCGCCGCCGTGCGTACCTGGTCTTCCGGCAGGAAGCGGTAGACCGCCCGCTGGAAGGAGACCTCGCCGCCGGCCTCGTCCATCATGCCATGGCCCCACCAGTCGGGGTTGGCCTCGTAGGTGATCGACTCGCCACTGCTCCACTCGACGAAGCGGTAGGGTCCGGTGCCGATCAGGTTGGTGTGGTAGGAGTCCGGGTCGTCCATCAACTGCTGCGCCGAGCCGATCGGCACGAAGTACATCTTGTTCAGCAGGATCGGGTCCGGCTCCGGCGTCGAGACGTTGAGCGTGTAGTCACCCACGGCCTCGGCGCTCATCGAGCCAACGAAATCCAGCAGGTCGAAGGCGTTCTCGGGGTCAAAGGTGTGGTTGATGCTGGTCGCCGCCGCTTCGGCATTGAAGTACGAACCATCGTGGAAGCTGACGCCTTCGCGCAGCGTGAACTGGATGGTGCGGTCGTCAATCCACTCCCAGGCGGTCGCCAGCAGGGGCACCAACTCGCCAGATGCAAAATCGCGCGTGACCAGTTGCTCCACGGCGTTCAGGAAGCCGGGGCCGCCCGTCTCGGCGAAGCCGCGCCAGGCGTCCATGCTGACCGGCTCGATGCCGACAGCGATGACGACCGTGTCGTCCTGGGCCTGCAGCGCCGTCGGCAGCAGCAGAAGCAGCAAAGTGATAATCAGCAAGGTCTTTCTCTGCAACATGTCTTTTCTCCAGTTATTTGTAAACCAGGTGCGGTGACGCGTTTTTGTTGTCAGGCAGGCTCCTTTCCCCCGCGCCGGCTCAGACCAGCAACGACCAGGGGTCTTCCAGCAATAGTTTCACATCGCGCAAAAAGGCCGCCGCGACGGCGCCGTCCACCGCGCGATGATCGACGTTGATCGTCATTTGCAGCATCGGTCGCACGGCCGCCTGGCCGGCGTCGGCCACCACCCGCTCCTGCACCGCGCCGACCGCGAGGATGGCCACTTCCGGCGGGTTGATTATAGCCGTGAAGTGCTCGATGCCGTACATACCGAGGTTGCTCAGGGTGAAGCTGCCGCCGCCCATTTCGGAGGACGTCAGTTGTCGCATTCGCGCGCGCTGCGCCATGTCATTCAACCTGCCCTGCAATTCCGCCAGACCCAGACCCTCGCAATCGCGGATGACCGGCACCAGCAGGCCGTCGTCCAGCGCCACCGCCACGCCCAGATTCACCGGCCGCAACTCGTGAATGCCGTCCTCCAGCAGTTGCGCGTTCAGCCGCGGGTGCGAGCCCAGCGTCACGGCCACCACCCGCGCCAGCACGGCCGTCAGCGTCAGCTTGTGACCGCTGGCCGTTTCCACCGCCGAGGACAGTTGCTGCTGCAGGAGCAGCGCCGCGCGCATGTCGGCCGAAAGAGTCAGGGAGATGTGCGGGGCCGCCTGCGCGCTGGCCTGGGTCCGCGCCGCAATGGCGCCGCGCATGCCCGTCAACGGCACGAGGCGCCGCAATTCATGCACAAGCGTCGGTTCCGCCGTGGCGACGATCGTCTCCGCAGCGCTGGCGGCTTCCGCTTCTGTCGCGGCCGCCCTCACGTCGCCGGCCAGCACGGCGCCCTGCGGCCCGCTGCCGTTCAGGGTCGCGAGGTCAATGTCACGCTCCCCCGCCAGACGGCGCGCCAGGGGCGAGGCCGCTGTGCGGCCACCCGCTGGCTGCTTCTCCAGCCAGTCCTCCACGTCCGCTTTGGTGACGCGCCCCGAGGCCGCAATGACATGACGCAGGTCCACGCCATGTTCCGCCGCCAGGCGCCGCGCCAGCGGGCTGGCCGCCACCTGGCCCTCCGCGCCGCGCCTCCGGCTTCCTTGCTGTGTGGGAGAGACCTCGCTCCCCGCAGGGCGCCTGACGCCGGCACGGCCGGGCAGCGTTTCCGCCGCGCCGCGGTCCGGGCTGAGGGCCTGCGCCGCCTCGCCCTCGGCCAGCAGCAGGGCGATCACCTGGCCCACCGGCACGACGTCGCCCGGCGCGGCGTTGACCTGCGCCAGCACGCCGCTGCCGCCGGCCTCGATCTCCAGCGTGACCTTGTCGGTCTCGATTTCCATCAGGGGCTCACCGCGCTGCACCGCTTCGCCCTCCTGCTTCAGCCAGCGCAGCAGCGTGCCCGTCTCCTGGGCCATCTCCAGCGCAGGCATCACCACGCGATACATGGCCTCAGCCGACCTCGCCGCGCACCAGGGCGCGCGCGCGCGTCACCAGCGTCGCAACGTCGGGGATGGTCAGGTCCTCCAGCGACGGGCTGAAGGGCACCGGCACGTCCATGGCGCCGATGCGCTGCACGGGGGCATCCAGCCAGTAGAAGGCCCGCTCCGACACCAGCGAGGCCAGTTCGGCCGTGGCGCCAAAGCGCCGGTAGCCCTCGTCGATTACGATGCAGCGCGAGGTCTTGCGCGCCGACTGCACCAGGGTCTCCTCGTCCAGCGGGGCCAGCGTGCGCGGGTCGATGACCTCCGCGCTGATGCCCTCGCCGGCCAGTTCCTCCGCGGCCTGCAAGGCCAGGCCGACCATGCTGGAGGTGGCGATCAGGGTGATGTCCTCGCCCTCACGGCAGACCTGCGCCTCGCCCAGCGGGATGCAATACTCGCCCGTGGGCACGGGGCCGCTCTCGCGGTACATCATCTTGTCCTCAAAGAAGATGACCGGGCTGTCGTCGCGGATGGCGGATTTCAGCAGGCCCTTGGCATCGTGCGGCGAGGAAGGCAGCACGACCTTAAGGCCGGGGATGTGACAGTACCAGGCGTGCAGACTCTGCGAGTGCTGCGCCGCGGCGCGCCGTCCCGCGCCCATCGTCGTGCGCAGCACCATCGGCACGCGCCACTTGCCGCCCGACATATAATGAATCTTGGCCGCCTGGTTCACGACCTGGTCCATCACCAGTGCCGTGAAGTCGCCAAACATGATCTCCACCACCGGCCGCTGCCCGCTCAGGGCCGCGCCCACCCCCAGACCGGTGATGCCGGCTTCCGAGATGGGGCTGTCCAAAACGCGGTCCTCACCAAAGGAGTCGTACAGGCCCTGCGTGATCTTGTAGACGCCGCCGGCGCGGCCGACGTCCTCGCCCACGATCAGGATTTGCTCGTCGCGCCGCATTTCCTCGTGCAGCGCCTCGTTGATCGCCTGGGCGAAGGTGATCTCGCGCGTCCCGTTGTCAGCCATCCCTGTCCTCCGCCTGTGGCCGTCCCATTACTTCGTTAATAAGGCAACATCCCCCCGCTGACGTTAAACGCCTGGCCCGTGCTGTAGGACGCGTCCTCCGAGGCCAGGAAGGCGACCATGTTGGCCACGTCTGCCGGCTGCTGCACGCGGCCCAGCGGGATGCTGTCCACCGCCCGCTGCATCACCGAGCCGACTTCCGCCCCCTCCAGCGCGGCGACTTCGCGGTCGATCAGCGCCCACATCTCGGTATCGACGATGCCGGCGCAGAGACAGTTGACCAAAATCCCGTGCTGCGCCAGTTCGGCGCCGAACTGCCGCGTCAGGCCGACCACGGCGTGCTTGCTGGCGGCGTAGGCGCCCAGCGGCGTGGCCGCGCCCGGCGCGATCTTGCCCGCGCCGGAGGCGTTGTTGATGATGCGGCCGCCGCTGCCCTGAGCGATCATGTGGCGCGCCGCCGCCTGGGTGCAGAGCAGCGTGCCCTTCGCGTTGACGTCCATCTGTGCCTGCCAACTGGCCTCGTCCGTCTCCAGCAGCGGCTGGATGATGCCGATGCCGGCGTTGTTGACGAGGATGTCCAGCCGGCCAAAGTGCGCGACCGTCGCGGCCACCATCGCCGCTACCTCGTCGCGCTGCGTCACGTCCGCCCGCTGCGCCAGCGCCCTGCCACCCGCCGCCTCAATCTCGAGCGCGACGGCCGCGGCGTTGCCCCCGTCGATGTCAGCGACGGTCACGCCCACGCCTTCACGCGCCAGGCGCTGTGCGATACTGCGGCCAATGCCGCGGCCCGCGCCGGTGACGATCGCCGCCTGCCCCTCCAGCCCGTAACGGACGGCGCCGCTCATCCCGGCATCTCCATGCCTTCCTTCAGTTCAATGGGGTCCTGCATCAGTTCCAGCGTGAAGCCGTCCGGGTCCATGAAGAAGACCACGTGCACCACGCCCCAGCCCAGGTCAAAGGTGACCGGTTCCGAGACGAAGTCGACGCCCTTTTCTTTCCATTCGTGGTAGGTGCCCCACACGTCCGGCACGCCGAAGCAGATATGCGCATGCGCCGCATCCCCCAGCTGCGCATCGGAGACCCTGCCGTCGGGTACCACGTACTGCTGCAAATCCAGCAGCACCTTCGGCGAGCCCGGCGCCTTGACCCGCACCACCTCCATGACGACCTCGGGCTTGCCCGCCATCCTCGAGATGGTGTCGCCCTCCAGACGGTGCCGCTCGACTTCCTCCATGCCCAGCAGGCCACAATAGAAGGCCAGCGAGCGTTGCATGTCGCTGACCGTGACCGAAACGTGATCGAGAATGGTGACTGTGCCCATCGAAGCCTCCTGCGGCCCTGTTAGCCGCTGTTCGTCCCTGAATCATCCTGCCCGGATTTCAGCGACATCTTGCGCGGCCGGCGCAAATCAGAGGGGAGCGATTCCAGCTCCGATACTTCCTCGCCGCTGATGGAATGCAGATCGCGGAAGCGCTGTACCTGCGGGATGAAACGACTGTTCAGCGAGCCCACCGCCTTGTTGTAGGCCTTGACGCTGTTGTCCAGCCCCTTGCGGATGCCCGCCAGGCCGTCCACCAGGATGCTGGCGCGGCGGTAAAGCTCCTGGCCCTGGCGGCCGATTTCCTCGGCCTCGCGCGCCAGTTCGGCCTCGCGCCAGCCCATGTGCACCGAACGCAGCAGGGCGATCAGAATGGTCGGCGTGGCGATCAGCACGCGGCTCTCCATACCATGCTCGAAGAGGGCCGGGTGCTGCTCCAGCGCGGCGCTGTAGAAGACTTCGCCGGGCAGGAACATGACCACGAAATCCGGACTTTCCTCGAAACTGTCCTGATAGCGCCGCTGCGACAACTGGTCGAGGTTGCGCCGCACCTGCTCGGCATGCTGCTGCAGAAAGGCGCTGCGCTCTTCCTCGTCCTGGGTCTCCCAGGCGGAGATGTAGGCGTCCATGGGCGTCTTGGCATCGACGACGATGATGCGATTGTTGGGCAGATGCACGATCATGTCCGGCCGCTGACCGCCGCCGGGCACGGGCTCCTGCTCGAAGAAATCGACGTGCTGCTGCATGCCCGCCAGTTCGACGCAGCGCCGCAACTGCAACTCGCCCCAGCGGCCGCGCTGCTCCGGGCGGCGCAGGGCGTTCACCAGCCGGCGCGTCTGGTCTTCAAGGTCGCTCGAGTTCTGGCGCAGGTCGCTGATGCGCGTATCGAGGCTGGTCTGCGACTGCTGCAGACGCTCCAGCGTCTCCGCCACGGGCTTGACGAGACCGCCCACGGTCTCTTGCGCATTGCTGTTTTCGCGCCGCAGGTCGGCCAGCAGTTGCTCGCGATTCTGCTCCAGCGCCTTGCCGGACAGGGAGTCGAAGGCTTCCTTAAGACGTTGCTCGGCGTTTTCCAGTTGCTGCCGCAGATGCTCGCCATGCTGCACCTGGGTTTCCAGTTCCGTGACCTTGTTCTGCGACTTTTCCAGTTGCGTGCGCAGCGCGTCGCGTTCCCGCTCGCGCACGTCGCGTTCGCGTTGCGCCTCGCCCAGACGCCCGTCCAGGGCGTTGCGTTCGGCCTCCAGTCGCGTCGCCTGGTTGCGCGTCTCGTTCAGCTGTTTCTGCGACTCCTCGTTGGAGCGGAAGACCCGCTCCATTTCGTTGCGCGCCTCAATGACCTGCCTGTCGAGGGTCTCCTTCTCCACCTCCAGCCGCGAACGCCGGTCGCGCTCGAGGCTGTGGTCCACGCGCAGGGCGCGCAACTCGCGGTCGCGACCGCGGATCAGAAAAAGCGCCACGAACAGGACCAGCATGGCGCCCACCGCGCCGGCCATCAGCACCAGCACCATGGTGGCGGGGTCCTGCATGAATTGCTCCAGCCCGTCCATCAGGCCTCCGTCCAGTCAAAGTCGTGGGGCAACTGCTGCCCCGTGCCGATCTCGTTCAACTCCAGCAGGTTGCCGTCCGGATCGTAGAAGAAGAGCACGTGCCACTCGCCCTCGCCCTCAAAGCGCACCGGCGGCGAGACGATCTCGACACCTGCCGCGCGCAGTTTCTCGTAAGTCGCCGGCACGTCCTCCACGCCAAAGCAGATGTGCGCCGAGGGCACGTGGTGAATCGGGCTGCGGCCAAGCGGGCTCTCGGGGGAAATCCACTGGATCAGGTCGAAGGTGAAGCCCTGCGCCGCGCTGCGCCGGTGGCCGTTGACGCCGCCCGGCGCGCGCAGCCGGTACTCGCGCATGTGGACGCGCTCCATGGCCACCATCTCGGAGATAGGACCGTCGTTGTGTTCCTCCGGCGAGACGATCTCCAGGCCCAGCAGATCGCAATAGAATTCGCGCGAGCGCTCAAGGTCGCTGACCATCAGCGCCACGTGGTCAATGGTAATGCCCATGGTTCCCCTGTCCTTTCCCGCCCCTGCTCAGCCACCCATGTGCAACGAGTCGCCGATGCTCAGGATCTTCACGTCAAAATCCGGCTTCTGACTGAAGTACAGCTCGAAGAATTTGACGATGTCGCCGGTGTGGTTGCGCCAGAATTCCCAGTGGAAGGGCAGCAGCGTGCCGGGCCGCAGAATCGACGCCACCCGCAGCATCTCCGCCTCATCCATGTACCAGGTGCGGCCGAAGGCCAGCAGCGCATAGTCGGGCGCCTCGCGCTCGCCGACTTCCGCCAGCGCCGGCCCGTCGGAGGTATCGCCCGAGACGAAGAAACTGGTCCCGCCGGAATCCAGGATATAGGAGACGGCCAGCGGCTCGTTGGGGTCGTAGGAAGGGTAAACGCGAATAGTCAGGTCGCGATGGCTGATGCTGTCGCCCGGCTTCACCTCGCGGATGCGTTCGTCGGGGATGCCGAAGCCGCGCATCAGGCGGGCCGAGGAGGCCGGCGCGATGCAGAAGGCGTCCGTATTGGCCAGCATCGGCAGCAGCGAGCCCTCGTGGCAATGGTCGACGTGGTCGTGCGTCGAGAAGATGATGTCGCCGGCGCCGACTTCGTCGGGTTTGATGGAGATGGGCACGGCGCGGTAGGCGTCGGGCACGGAGTCGTCAGGCGTACCGTAGAAATAGGGGTCGATCCAGGCCAGCACCTGCGGCGTGCGGTAAGCGAAACTGGGCCCGCCAACAGCGTGCAACAACGCGCCCTGCGACACGCGCGCGCCCTCTACCTCGTCCAGAAATTTTTTGGGCCAGAACGCCACGTCGCGCATCGTTAATCCTTTTCAATAACAGTCTTGTTCAGCGTCGCGGCACAGGCAGTTCGCCGGACGCCTGGAGTCGCTTTCAGCGCGCGGTTTCTCCACCATCCGCCAGCATGGCCGTACCGGTCACGTAGGAAGCCTCGTCACTGGCGAGAAAAAGCGCCAGCTGCGCGATCTCGGCGGGGTCGCCGCCGCGGTTTAACATGTTTTTGGCCGCAGCATCCACCAGGTCCGCCTCCGAGAAATGCGCCAGCATGGGCGTGAGCATCAGACCCGGGCAGACCGCGTTGACGCGGATGCCCTGCGGCGCGTGGTCCATCGCCATGCAGCGCACCAGGCCGATCACGCCGTGCTTGCTGGCGTTGTAGATCGGCTGGAGTTCCTGCCCGATCACGCCGGAAATGGAGGAGACGCACACGATGCTGCCGCCGCCGCCCTGCGCCATGACCGGGATCGCGGCGCGCGAACAGGCGAAGACGCCGTAGAGATTGACGCCAATGATGAAGTCCCAGTCCGCGTCCGTGGCCTCCGCCACCGTGCCCTGACGGAAGACGCCGGCGTTGTTGACCAGCACGTCCAGCCCGCCGAAGTGCTCCACGGCGCTCGCCACCATGCGCTCCGCGTCGGCCGCCTGGCTGACGTCCGCCTGCAGCGCATGCGCCTCGCCGCCCGCCGCGGCAATTTCGCCCGCCACCGCCGCCGCTGTGTCGGCGTTGACGTCACTGACCAGCACCCGCGCGCCCTGTTCCGCGAAGAGCAGGGCGGTCGCCCGGCCCAGCCCGGAGCCGGCGCCGGTGACAATCGCGCGCTTGCCCGCCAGTCGTCCCACGATAGCCCTCTCCGGAAGCGTTAATCAGACCGCAGATGGTAGCCAGTGAGGCACTGCCTGTCAAAGACGCATCACCCATTCGGTGGGTGATGTGCGGGTTACCGCGGGCGACATAATGTGTCGCCCCTACAGTGGGGGGTGTGCGGGTCGCTGCGGGCGAATTGACCATTCGCCCCTGCAGTGGGTGATGTGCGGGTTGCCGCGGGTGAATTGATCATTCGCCCCTGCGGTGGGTGTTGCAGGGGCGACATATGATGTCGCCCGCCACGTCGCCAGTGGATGATGCGCGGATCGGGCAAGGGCGGCGGCGTCCGGCTATTTTGCGGATTCGCCGCCGTCGGCCGGGATCACCGCGCCAGTCACGTAGGATGCCTCGTCGCTGGCGAGGAAGAGCACCAGCTGCGCGACCTCGGCGGGGTCGCCGCCGCGTTTGAGCATGTTGGCCTGGGCATATCCCGCCAGTTGCTCCTGCGGCAGATGCGTCAGCATCGGCGTGAGCATCATGCCCGGGCAGACCGCGTTGACGCGGATGCCCTGCTGCGCATGGTCCATCGCCATGCAGCGCACCAGGCCGATGACGCCGTGCTTGCTGGCGTTGTAAATCGCCTGATCCGGTTGCGCCAGCAGCCCCGAAATGGAAGAAATGCACACGATGCTGCCGCCACCGCCCTGCGCCATGACCGGGATCGCCGCCCGTGAACAAAGAAAGACGCCACGCAGGTTGATGCCGATGATGCGTTCCCAGTCCGCGTCCGTCGCCGTCGCCACCGTCCCGTAGCCCATGACGCCGGCGTTGTTCACCAGCACGTCCAGCCCGCCGAAATGCTCAACAGCCGCCGCCACCGTGCGTGCCGCGTCGGCCGCCAGACTGACATCCGCCTGCAGGGCATGCGCTGTGCCGCCCGCCGCCGTGATCTCGTCAGCCACCGCCTTCACCGCGTCGGCCTTCACGTCGGTGACAAGCAACTGCGCGCCCTCTTCGGCAAGGCGCAGGGCCGTGGCCCGACCCAGCCCCTGCGCGCCTCCGGTGACAATCGCCCGCCTGCCCGCCATACGACCCATCGTTTATTCCCTGTTGAACCGGAACTGTCGTGTGATGGTAGTGAGTGACGCCCTGGCTGTCAAAGCCTTTCGCGTCGCCCCGGCCATGGTTGTTTGCGGGGGGCGGCCTTCGTCTCCAGCGACCCGAGTAGTCGCTCCGTCGCTGCGGCCACGTCGTCGACCGCGCGCTCAAAGGCCGCCTCATTCACGCGCGAGGGTTTACGATAGCCGCTGACCTTGCGCACGTACTGCAGCGCCGAGGCGCGCACTTCTTCCGCATCCACCGGCGGATCGCAGTTGTACAGCCTGCGGATATTGCGACACATCGACAACCTCCCTGCCACAGTTCCGGATCTGCAGGGAGTATACTCGCGCCATGATCTCGCTCATCCTCACCGTGCGCAACGAGGGCGCCAGCCTGCCCGCCCTGCTGGACTCGCTGCTGCGGCAAACGCGCGCGCCGGACGAGATCGTCATCGTCGATGGCGGCAGCCGGGACGATACGCTGGCCGTCATCGACCGCTACCAGGAGCGCCTGCCGTTGCGCCTGCTCAGCGAGCCGGGCTGCAATATCAGCCGCGGCCGCAACCTCGCCATCGACAACGCCCGCGGCGAACTCATCGCCGTCACCGACGCCGGTGTGCGTCTTGCGCCGGACTGGTTGCAACAATTGAGCGATCCCCTGTTGGCGGAGCCGGAGGTCGCCGCCGTGGCCGGTTTTTTCCGCGCCGACCCGCAGACCATTTTCGAACTGGCCCTCGGCGCGACGACCTTGCCGCTGGCCGGCGAAATCGACGGGCGCCGCTTTCTGCCCAGCAGCCGCAGCGTGGCCTTCCGCAAGGAAGCCTGGCGGGCCGTCGGCGGCTACCCCGAATGGCTCGATCACTGTGAGGACCTGGTCTTCGACTTACGGCTGCTTCAGCATGGCGGCCCCTTCGTCTTCGCGCCGCAGGCCATCGCGCACTTCCGGCCGCGTCCCTCGCTGCCGGCCTTCTTCCGCCAGTATTATCTCTACGCCCGCGGCGACGGCCTCGCCGGGCTGTGGACGAAGCGTCACCTCATCCGCTACGCGGCCTACCTGCTGGCCCTGCCGCTGCTGTTGCTCGCCGGCGCGCTGCTGCATCCCTTCTGGTGGCTGCTCTTGCTGCTGGCGGGCCTGGCCTACCTGGCGCGCCCGCTGCAGCGGCTCTGGCAACTGCGTTCCGGCAAGCGATGGTGGTTGGCCCTGCCGCTGCTGCCGCTGATTCGCGCCACGGGCGACGTCGCCAAGATGCTGGGCTGGCCGGTCGGTCTTTGGCAGCGGCGTCGAAATCCACCGCCGCGCTGGCGGTGAATCAGAATATTTCGGGAGTCGGGACGAAGAGAACGCTCAGGTTGCCGGCTGCACGGCGCGCGTGGCCGGATGCATGACCAGCACGACGATGCCAGCCAGCACCACCAGCGCGGTAATGACGAAGGGCAGGAAGGGGTTTACGCTGTAGAGGCCGGTGCCCATGGCGGGACCGACGAGGAATCCATAGCCGGGCATGGCGCTCGCCAGGCCGGCCGCCGCGCCCTGCTCACGGGGCTCGACGACAAGGGTGATGGCGCTGCGGAAACCCGGTTGCACCATCCCGATGCCCAGGCCCATCAGCACCATCGCCAGAAACAGTTGCGCCAGGCTGGCGGCAAGGGCCATCAGCAGCAGCGATCCCACCACCAGCGGCATCCCCAGCCAGAGCAGTTTCATCGGCGTCGGCCGCAACATCGGGATCAGGACCATGCGGGTGAACAACAGGGCGGCGCCGCTGCCCATCACCACCAGCCCCGTCTGGCGCGTGGTCTCGATGGCATCCAGCCCAAAGCGGTCCTGCACCAGAAAGCCAATGGTGAATTGCACCATCGAGATCACCAGCAGGGCACAGAAGCCGACGAAGAGAAAAGGCAGCAAACGCCCGTCGAACATTCTCAGCTTCGGCGCGCGTTCGCCCTGCACCAGGACGGGTCGCACCGCCGGCAGCAGGCGCCACACCAGCAGCGCGCCAATCAGCGGGCTCAGCGCCGCCAGAAAGAGGGGCGCCACCAGACCCATGCCCAGACTCACCACCAGCGCCCCCAGCGCCGGGCCCAGGATGTTGCCGAGGCCGACCGACGAGGTCAGGATGCCCATCGCGCTCGTGCGTTGCCGGCCCGTGCTGACGTCTGCAATATAGGCCTGCGCGGCCGGGATGGCCGCCGAGAACAACGCGCCCACAATCAGGCGCGACCCCACCAGCATCAGCCAGATCAGCATCACGCTGGCGAAGACGCCGTCCAGGGAAGCCTGCATCACCAGGGCAAAGACAGCCGACCCGAGGGCGTAGCCCGTCAACCCGATGATGACGACCGGTTTGCGCCCGCGACTGTCGCTGTAGCGGCCCCACCAGGTGCTGAAAAAGATCCACGCGAGGGAGGATATGGACAGCATCAGGCCGCCCTGCAGTTCGCTGAGACCCAGCTGGCGCATCAGCGAGGGCAGCACAGGGGCCAGCACGGAGTAGCCGATGTTGGCGCTAAACAGGGCGCCAAACAGGATCCAGGCGTGTCTCACGGATTTTGGCGCAGCACTGACATACTGCCAATGATAGCGTCTCTACCTGGAAGGGCCTGGGTCCAATCCCCGCAATTTGACTGCGGGACGCAGAATCAGACGGCGGGCTGCAGC